>Ga0073932_1001278_pt1 | contig 49170 bp, 39 predicted proteins | sample DewCreD2012metaG_FD_76967 | JGI IMG/M metagenome (GOLD analysis project Ga0073932, IMG submission 76967) | Hot spring sediment bacterial and archeal communities from British Columbia, Canada, to study Microbial Dark Matter (Phase II) - Dewar... ...
ACGCGAGGACAGGGTGGAAGCTGTCCCTCCAAGCGAGGCAACCCGCGTCAGGCGGTTGAGGGCATCGAACTGTCGGGTGGTGATCATCCGCCGCACGCCGTTGTTGGTGAACAGAATCTGGCTCACCGGGGGCGAATTGGCAAGGTACGCGTAGCCGGCGGAGTTGACCCCGTCGGAGACGATTTGGAAGCGCGACGCGGCATCTCAAGACGAGGCTCAGCCGTGCAGTGTTTTTGGGTTAAGACATGGTCGTTGCGATCCGCAACTGACATGGGGCAGCGCTTCCCGGGCTGGCCTATGCACCGGCGTCAGGGAAGTGCTCACGGATGCGGCGGCGCAGGTGTTGCTCGTCGGCCGGTTGGAAGCGACGCCGGGGGATCATTCGTTGCAGCGCGTCCAAGAGGGCCAGCCAATCCTCCAAAGGCGGCTTGGCCACCGGCTGCCACGGCTCGTAGCGCCGGGTGCGCCAGAAAAACCGCCATTCACCTCCCACCTGTCGGGCATACACTTGTAGCGTCACGCCATCGGTGGTGACACGTTTCCACCCGATCTCAGCCTTGGGCATGGTGGGAGGGTTCGGGGCGGCTCGCAGGACACCACCGGCTGATGCCGGGCCGGCGCGGGTGCGGCATGTGCGGTGGCAACACGACGGTCATTCGGGAAGGTCAATGCTGGCGACCGCCAGGGCGGCGATGCCTTCGCCGCGGCCCAGACAGCCCAGGCCCTCGTGGGTGGTGGCCTTGAGGCCGATCTGCCGCTCGTTCATGCCGAGAGCCGCAGCGATATTGCGCTTCATCTGGGGCAGGTGCGGCGCCAATTTCGGTTGCTGGGCCAGGACGGTGGCATCCACGTTGACAATGCGCCCGTGGCGAGCGGCCACCTGGCGGGCCGCTTCCTCCAAAAACAACCGGCTTGCCGCGCCGCGCCAGCGCGGGTCGGTGTTCGGAAAGAAGTGGCCGATGTCCGCCTCGCCCAACGCGCCCAAGATGGCATCACAAATGGCGTGCAACAGCGCGTCGGCGTCCGAGTGGCCCTCCAGGCCCTGCGGATGCGGAATTTCCACGCCGCCCAGGACCAGTTTGCGGCCCTGGACCAGTGCGTGCACGTCGTAGCCAATGCCGACTCGAACCATGCAGTCAGTATAAGGCTGAGCGCGGCGCGGGCGAATCGAAAAACAGCGCGCCCGTGCGTCTGGCCGCCGGGCTTGCAGGTTGATGCGGTGCTCTGCCAATCGCGGCAATGGGGCGACCGGGGGCGGCGGGGATTCCGTCGGCAGGATGCCGACAGCACGCCAAAGTCCGGCCCGGCTGGGGCAAAGGCCTGTCGGCAGGATGCCGACAGCACGCTGGGGCTTGCCTCCGGCGCGGGCGTGCTGGATTGTAGGCCCGATGAATCGGTGGGCCTGCTCGGTTGTGGTTCAACGTTCTGTTCATGCCATGCGTGTTTTGCTGCCGGCGTTGGCTGTGGGCGCAAGCGATTTGCCCTGCTGGTCGCAACAAGGTCCGTCCCAGCAATCCAGCCCTCAGGTGTCGGGTGTCTTGCGAGCCGGGGCGGCGACCAGCAAGATCACGCCGCCACTGGGCGTTTCGATGTGTGGCTACTTCAACGACCGCCGCGCCCAGGCCATCCACGACGATCTGCACGCGCGGTGTTTGGTGCTGGAGGATGGCCGCGTGCGGCTGGCCATCGTGGTGTGCGACAGTTGCATGATCCCGCGCGCGGTGACGGATGAGGCCAAAGCGCACATCGTCCGGCAGACCGGTATCCCGGCCGGCAACGTCCTGATTGCCGCCACCCACACCCACAGCGCGCCGACCTGCGCAGGGGTGTTTCAGAGCGAACCGGATGCGGCCTACCAGGCGTTTTTGGCGCGCCAGATCGCCGACGGCGTGCAGCGTGCCGTGCGCCAGCTCGCGCCGGTCAGGTTGGGCTGGGGCACGGGGCGCGTGCCCGATCAGGTGTTCAACCGTCGCTGGCGCATGAAACCTGGCAGTATCCCGCCCAATCCCTTTGGCGGCACGAACGACCTGGTGCAGATGAACCCGCCAGTGGGCAGCCCCGACCTGATCGGGCCTGCCGGGCCTACCGACCCGGAGGTCTGCGTGCTGTCGGTCCAGACCGCCGCCGGCCAACCGCTGGCGGTGCTGGCCAATTACTCCTTGCACTACGTCGGCACAAGCCGCAGCAGCGACATCTCGGCGGACTACTTTGGCGCTTTTTGTGACCGGCTGGGGCAGTTGTTGGACGCGCAAGGGCAAGACCCGCCGTTTGTCGCGTTGCTGTCCAACGGCACCAGCGGCGACGTCAACAACATCAACTTCCGGCAGCCCGCACCCGCCCGGCAACCTTACGAGCAAATCCAGCGCGTCGCTGACGTGGTGGCCACGGAGGCCGCACGGGTCTGCCGAATGGTGCAGCATCGGGAGACGGTGACTTTGGGCGTGGCGCAGAGCGAACTTCGCTTGGGCGTGCGGCGGCCTGACGCGGCCGAAGTCGAGCGAGCCAAGGGCATCCTGAGCAAGGCTGCGGGGCGCAGTCTCTCGACGCCCGAGGAAGTCTTTGCCCGAGAGACCGTGCTGATGCAGGACTACCCGCCGGAGGTGGCGCTGCTGGTCCAGGCCCTGCGCGTGGGCGAGGTCGGGATTGTGGCCATTCCTTGCGAGGTCTTTGTGGAAATCGGCCTGGAACTGAAGGCCCGCAGCCCCTTGAAGCCCATGTTCACCATCAGTCTGGCCAACGGCTACAACGGTTACCTGCCCACGCCGGCCCAACACCGGTTGGGCGGCTACGAAACCTGGCGGGCGCGCTCGAGCTATCTGGAGACAGAAGCCTCGCCGAAGATCGTCACCGCCGCGCTGGACTTGCTGGCGCGCCTGCGGTAGCGGGCATCCGCACCGCCAGGCGTTGTCAAACCAGCTTGGGGCTTGCGCCACCACGCGGGGTGGTGACGTCCGAATGCACCCTCGCGCTGGGGCACATCGTGATGGGACCACCCTCTTCCAGTGCAGCGGGTCTGTGGCTTGCGGCTTCGTAAACACCCCGTTTCTGCGGGGCGGCAACCGGAAGGTTGCGCTACCGCCGCAAGCTGGAAGCTCGCGCCAGCACACGCGGGAACGCCGGCCAAATGCACCCCGGGGTGGGGGGCGCACTTTGCACTTCTCTGCCGCGACGGGGCGTGGTTGAGTCGGGGCGTGACAGGCACGATTCTGAACGCTCTGGCCATTCTGCTGGGCGGTGTGGCCGGGCTGACGCTGCGCCGCGGTCTGCCGCCAGCCACGCAGGGCTGGTTGAAGATAGTCCTGGCGGTGGCGTCGGTGTTTTTCGGCCTGCGGCTGACGTGGATCAGCTTGAGCGGGTCGCTATGGAGTGTCCTGAAACAGGTTGTGCTGGTGGTACTGGCGCTGACGTTGGGGCAACTGACCGGTCGCCTGCTGGGCCTGCAGCGCCTGTCCAACCGGCTCGGGCAACAGGCCCGCCAGCGCATGGCCGCGGCCGGGTCGGCCCAGAGCAGCGGGTTCAGCGCCGGCTTCACCACCTGCGCGCTACTGTTTTGCGCAGCGCCGCTGGCGCTGATTGGGCCGGTGACCGACGGCCTGTCAGGTTACGTGGCGCCGTTGGGGATCAAGGCCGTGATGGACGGGCTGGCGGCGATGGGCTTTGTGGGCATCTGGGGCCGGGGGGTGTTGCTGGCGGCGCTGCCGGTGCTGGCGTATCAGGGCACGATCGCCCTGCTGATGGCGCGTTTTGGCGAGCCGTGGCTGCGCAGCCATGGGGCGGTGGACGCGGTGAATGCCACCGCCGGCCTGCTGGTCTTTTGCGTGGGGCTGCTCATCTTCGAGGCGCGTCGAATCGAGGTCGCCAACTATTTGCCCGCTTTGCTTTACGCGCCTTTGCTGGCGTGGTGGCTGGGTTGGTAGGCCCGGGGCGGATGGCGCGCGCCGCCGTTTGCCCCTTGAACTGGGCAGCGGGCGTTCCTATTGTCGGCGCATGAAACGAATCTGTCTGCTGGCGCTCCTGCTGGCCCTCAACGGCGCGCGCGCTCAGGACCCGGCCGTCGAAGAGCGGCTGAACAAGCTGGACGGCTACGTCAAGGACCTGATTGCCGCCCAGGCCGACCTGCAGAAGCGCATCGGCGCGCTGGCCGAGGAATTGGAGCGTCTGCGCAACGCGACCAAGCACAACGGGGTTGCGGCCACCCAGGAGGACCTCAAACGGTTGGCCGACGCGGTGCAGGAGGTGGACCGCAAACGAATCGAGGACTACGAGAAAATCCACAACGAACTGAAAGACCTGGCCAAGGCACTGGCCGCGCCCGCTCCGGCCGGTCGCCCGTCGGGCGGCAGCAAGAGCAAGCCGGTCCGGCCCGCGCCACCCGCCACCGACGAGCCGCCAGCCGAAAAGGGTTACGAATACGTGGTCCAGCCGGGCGACACCCTGTCGGTGATCGTCCAGGCGTATCGGGAGAAGGGGATCAAGGTGACGGTGGAGCAGATTGTGAAAGCCAATCCCGGACTGAAACCCGACCTTCTGCGGCCAGGCCAGAAGCTTTTTATTCCCGCGCCGCCCAAGTGAACGTCACGCAACGAGCCGGCGGCAGGGCCGTGCGCCGGGGCGGGCGGGCCGGGGCTTGCTAGCTTGGCGAGGCGCGCCGGGGCGGGCGGGTTGCTTGCGCCGGCCCGGGCTGGTTTCGTAGAAAGCTGGCTGCTGTATGGACGAAAACACGGGCCTTCAGTTGATCCCGCCGCGCCTGCCGCCACCGCTGGACCCGGGGTTTCGCCCTGCCGTGCTGGCCAACCGGGCATTCCGCGACCGGGTGGCGCGCTCTGGTCGGGCGCAGCCGGTTACCCTGGCGCTCGAACAGGCCGACGGGTCGGTCAGTCATTTCAGGACGGCCATCTTCGCCGAGACCGCGTCGGAATCAGCGGCCAATTACATCTACCTGGAGCGGCTGCTGAAGTTCTTGCTGTGGTCGCGTGGCGGATGGCGCGTGTATTTCGACGGTCCGGCCGCCTTGGCAGGCCGGCTGGCGTGGCATTATCGGAATGATCCGGCCGGTCGGTTTGACGCTGAGCTGGTGGCCCGGCGGATGTTCGATCACGAGTTCGAGTTGGTGAACACGCGGGACATTCCGCCGGAGCGTGTTCGCAGCAAGCCGTTGGGGCGGCATCTGGACGGTTGCCGCATCGGGTTCGACCTGGGCGGCAGCGACCGCAAGGCGGCGGCGGTGATAGACGGCGAGGTGGTCTTCAGCGACGAGACGACGTGGGATCCGTATTTCCATCCCGATCCGCAGTACCACTTCGACGGGATCATGGATTCGCTGCGCAAGGCGGCGGCGCACCTGCCGCGGGTGGACGCCATCGGCGGCAGCGCGGCAGGCATCTACGTGAACAACAGGGTCAAGGTCGCCTCGCTGTTTCGCGGCGTGCCGCCGCAGGTGTTCGAGCGGCGCGTCAAGGAGCTGTTCCTGGAAATCCGCGCCGCGTGGAACAACGTGCCGTTCGAGGTGGTCAACGACGGCGAGGTCACGGCGTTGGCCGGTTCGATGGCACTGGGGCGCAACAGCGTGCTGGGCATTGCCCTGGGCACAAGCACCGCCGGCGGTTGGGTCAATGCCGACGGCAACATCACTTCCTGGATTAACGAACTGGCCTTCGTGCCGGTGGATTATCGGCCCGACGCCCCGCGTGACGAATGGTCGGGTGACTACGGCGTGGGCGCGCAGTATTTCTCGCAGCAGGCCGTCGGCCGGTTGTTGCCGGCAGCCGGCATCCCGGTGCCCCGCGACCTGCCCCTGCCGGACAAGCTCAAGCAGGTGCAGGCCCTCATGGCCCAGGGCGATGAGCGGGCTCGACAGATTTACGAAACAGTCGGCGTGTATCTGGGCTACCAGATCGCGCACTTTGCGGACTTTTATCCGCTGGAACACCTGTTGGTGCTGGGGCGCGTGACCAGTGGCCCGGGCGGCGAGGTCATCGTCAGCCACGCCCGAGAGGTGCTCCGGCGCGAGTTCCCGGAGCTTGCGGACCGGATCGAACTTCACGTGCCGGATGAACGGCAGAAACGCCACGGCCAGGCCATTGCCGCAGCCAGCCTGCCGGAGACCGCCCGCGACCGCCAACCGGCCTGACCCGATGGAAACCAATCCCTACCTGCAATTTGTCACCAACTGTCAACGACTCGTCGCCGAGGCGCGCCGCTTGCCCCTGGGCGGGTTTGCGCCCAGGCCCGCGCCGGCGTTGGCCGCGGATGCGCCCCGCGCGCTGTTCTTCGCGCCGCATCCGGATGACGAGTGCATCGTAGGTGCGCTGGCGCTGAGACTGGCGCGGGAAGCGGGCATGGCGGTGGTGGACGTGGCGGTCACCCTGGGCAGCAAGAAGGCGCGCCAAGCGGCCCGTTTGGCGGAGTTGCAGGCGGCTTGCCGTTACCTGGGCTACCGCCTCGTGCCCACTGGCCCGTGCGGCTTGGAGAAGGTCAACCGTCACACCCGCCAGAACGACCCGGCCCGCTGGGCCGACATGGTGCGCGTCATCGCCGACATCCTGCTGGAACAGCGGCCGCGGGTGGTTTTTTGCCCCCACGAACGCGACTGGAACAGCACGCACATCGGCACGCACTACCTCGTCATGGACGCCCTGGCACGGTTGCCGGGGGACTTCGGGTGTTTTGTGGTGGAGACGGAGTTTTGGGGCGCGATGGACGATCCGAATCTGATGGCCGAGGTCAGCGCGCAGGACCTGGCGGACCTGATTGCGGCAACGACCTTTCACGTGGGCGAGGTGGCGCGCAATCCGTATCACCTCTCGCTGCCGGCCTGGATGATGGACAACGTGCGGCGCGGGGCGGAGTTGGTGGGAGGGCAGGGGGGCGCCTCGCCGGATTTTGCGTTTGCGGCGCTGTACCGACTGCGCCGGTGGCAGGGCGGCCGGCTGGAGCGCGTTTACGACGGCGGAAAGCTGTTGCCGGCAACGGTGTCTGCCGGCACGCTGTTCGCATGAGAGCCGAATTCATGCGCGCGGCCATCCGCCTGGCGCGCGACAAGATGCGGCAGAACTGCGGCGGGCCGTTCGGCGCCGTCGTGGTGAAGGCCGACCGCATTGTCGGCCGCGGCTGGAACCGCGTGACCTCGACCAACGACCCCACGGCGCATGCGGAGGTGGTGGCCATTCGCGACGCCTGCCGGCGGCTGAAGCAGTTCTCGCTGGCTGGCTGCGAGCTTTACGCCAGTTGTGAGCCATGCCCGATGTGCCTGGCCGCAGCCTACTGGGCGCGCCTGGACCGGGTCTATTACGCAGCCACGCGCCGCGACGCCACCCGGGCCGGCTTTGATGATCAGCGGTTTTATCGCGAGCTGGCGCGTCCCCGGTCCCGACGCGCCCTGCCGCTCAGACAACTGCTGCGCGATGAAGCCCGGGCGGTGCTGGCCGAATGGCAACTGAAACCTGATCGGATCGCCTACTGATGCACGCCCCGCGAAAGTTTCGCCCCGTGGCGGCCAGGGCCGCGTCCGCAGGCCCGCCGGCCGGCTTGCGCAATCTTGCCGGCATTCAGGCTGCCAACCCGGGCGGCCGGAGGGCGGTCCTGTCACACCGAGGGCGACAGAATTTGAGCCATGCTTGACCATCACTTGATTCCGGCCGCCGACCGCGCGTCCAAGCGGCTGTTGCTCATGATGCACGGCCTGGGCGACAGCATGGAGGGTTATTTCTGGATGCCGCAGGCGCTCCGACTGCCGTGGCTGAACTACCTGCTGCCCAACGCGCCGGACGATTACTACGGGGGCTACGCGTGGTTCGATATTTACGGCGACATGGTGCCCGGCGTGCAACGCAGCCGGCAATTGCTGTTCGAGTTGCTGGACGCCTGGCGCGCCAACGGCTGGCCGACGGAGCAAACGGTGATTGGCGGCTTCTCCCAAGGCGGCCTGATGGCCATCGAGGTCGGCTTGCGCTACCCACACCGCTTTGCGGGCGTTCTGAGCATCAGCGGCCTGGTCTGCCAACCGGACAAGCTGCTGCAAGAATTGTCACCCGTGGCCCGCGACCAACGCCTGCTGGCGACTCACGGCACGCTCGACCCGATCCTGCCCTTCGCCGTCACCAAGCGCCAAATCCGCCATCTGCAAAACGCCGGACTCAACATCGCCTGGCACGAGTTCCAGAAGGACCACACCATCGCGGGCGAAGAAGAGTTGAACCTGATACGCGGCTTCCTTTGCGCCTGCTTCGGCGAAGAAACCGCCGGGTGAGCGTTCACGGCGCGCACAGGGCGCGCCGCCAGCTCAGCGGTCAGGTCCAACGTCTGCGCGCATGGGGCGGAGGCCGCGCGCCCGGTGAGCCGGCTCAGACACGCAACCCGCTGCGGCATCCGGGCAGCCACACCTGCTCGGCCGGGGCTGCGGGAGAAGCCGACCAGTCCAAAGCCCGGTCCACCGCCTGGCGCATCTGGTTGAACCACCAAGCGGCGCGTTCGACCCGGCGCGGTTGCGGCGCGGGCGCGGGCCGTTGTCGGTCCACTGCGGCGAAACCCAGTTCCATTTGCTCGCTGGTAACAATCTTCTGTCTCATCATGCCCGCCAGTCTAACTGGAGGGGTCGGTCAATTACGGGGTGAGGGTCCAGATTTTTTTCCTCCCCCCAGAAAGCGCGACAGGCGGGCAGGGGAGGGGGCAATCCGGGCCGGGCAGGAACTAGGGAAAGGTTTGTCCGCCGAGCTGCGGCGTGTCTGGAGCGGCGGCGGGCGGACAACTGCAGGCTGTCGCCGCCGGCGTGGCGATGGCTCAACTTTGGCTGAGCCGTTTAAGGGGTTTTTCGAAGAACAGGGCGTGGGCCTCTTGCAGGATGCCCGGAATGCGGTCGGCGAACGGACTGTCCCGCAGGCAGCGTCGCAGGTCCAACTTGCCTGCCTGCGCCGCGTTTTCGCCGGGAAACCAGTGGTCGCCCTGGCCCAGCAGGTTGTAGCGCATTTTCGCCCAGGCGGTCAGCCCCAGTGGCTTGGCATAGGTCCAGAGCCTCAGAATCTCCTGGAGGTTGATCTGGCCGGGCACGTCCACGTATTGGGGCAGCCCCTCGAACCAGCGGGCGCACCAGTCCGCGCCCAGTTCCTGCTTCATCACTGCCCGCAGCCGGGCCTCGATGGGTGCAATGGTCTGCGGGATGGTGTCGTAGTAATCCAGCGCGCCGACATGCTCGTCGAAGTCCTCGGGTCTGGCCACGCCGCAACTCAGGGTGTGGACCTCGCGGCGGGCCAGGCAGTAGAGGTCGTTAAACTGCATGGGCGTGAGCGGCTCACACAACTCGCGCAAGCGCGAGGGCGGGTCGTAGAGTTTCCCGCCCTTGTCGTTGGGGCTGATGATGAACACGCCCATGTCGCGCTCGGCCGCGGCGCGCACCGCCGGCCAGGTGAGGGGGTTGACGAAGTACCAGTGCAAGTTGACGTAATCAAACTCGCCGGTCCGGATGGCTTCCAGGATGATGTCGGTGGTGGCGTGGGTCGAGAAACCGAGAAATCGGATGCGCCCCTCGCGTTGCAGGCGTCGGGCAACCTGCAGGCAACCGCCTGGCTGGAGCGTCCAGTCCAGCAACTGACGGTTGTTGATGCCGTGGATGGCAAACAGGTCCACGTAGGAGAGCCGCAGGTTGCGCAGGGAGGTCTCGAACGTCGCCAGGAACTCGCGGGGCATGGCCTTCGGTGAGACCTTGGTTTGCACCAAGATTTTGTCGCGGGGCAACGAGGGCAGCACACGCCCGAGTTGCGCCTCGGAGGTGCCGTAGCCGCGGGCGGTCTCGATGTGGTAAATGCCCAGCTCCAGGGCGCGGTGGATGCACGCCTCCAGGTTGGCCTGATTGGCGGCAGGGATGTGGTCTGGCGGCGCGTCCTCCCAGGCATGTTGGAAGCGCATGCCACCACAGGACAGGACCGGCATGAGCAGCTCAGTGCGGCCGAAGCGGCGATAGTTCATCGGCGTGATGGTGGGTTGGCTGTCGAGATGTTGGGCCGCCAGGTCGCCGCGCGGCTTGCGGGCCGGCACGCTGCGGGCAACCGCGCGTGGGAGTTCGGTCGGTTCATCCGGCCTGGCGGGCCGGGCGTTTGGCCGCCGTCAGGTAGTCCAGGTACTTGATGAGCTGTGCCTTCATCTCGTTGCGTGGCACAATGGCATCAATCAACCCGTGGTCCAACAGAAACTCGGCCGTCTGAAAGCCGGGTGGCAACTCCGCCTGGGTGGTGTCCTTGATGACGCGCGGTCCCGCAAAACCGATCATCGCGCCCGGCTCGGCCAGGATGAGGTCGCCCACGCTGGCGAAACTGGCCATGACGCCAGCGGTGGTCGGATGGGTCAGCACACTGATGAACGGCAGGCGCGCGCGGGCATGATAGGCCAAAGCACCACACGTCTTGGCCATTTGCATCAGGCTGAACATCCCCTCGTACATGCGCGCTCCACCGCTGGCCGAAATGATGATCAGCGGTAATTCCCGGCTGGTGCAGACCTCGATGAGCCGGGTAAGTTTCTCGCCCACCACCGAGCCCATCGAGCCGCCCAAAAAGCTGAAATCCATGACCCCCAGGCCGCAACGGTGCGGGCCAAGGCAACCGATGCCGGTAATCACCGCGTCGCGCAGGCCGGTCGCCCGTTGATACTCCTCCAGCTTGGCGATGTAACTGGCCGTGCCCGTAAACCCCAGCACGTCCACACTCGTCATGTCGGCATCCCGTTCCTCGAAGCTGCACGTCTCGACCAGCGAGTGGATGCGCTCCCGGGCGGAGATGGGGAAATGATGCTGGCAGCGGGGGCAGACCTTCAGGTTGGCGTCCAGCTCCTTGTCGAAGACCATGCTGGTGCACTTGGGGCAGCGGGTCCAGAGGCCCTCCGGGATCTCCCGTCGGCGGCCTGCGCTGGGCAGCTTGGGTTTGCGAGGGAATGCGGCCGGAGATTCCGCCACCGCGGGGGGCGTCACAGCCCGGATGCGTTGGCCGTTGGGCTGTTGGGCGGCGGCCGGATCCCCACCGGAAGCGGTTGGGGCGGCCGTTTCGACCCCGTTCCCGCCTGTGGGCCGTTTGATGAATGTGGTGGTGGCCATGTCTGCCTGTGCCGTGAAGTTTGGCGCGTCTCAAATCGTGTCCAGACGCCCCACAGTGTAATCAATCACAGTCCGCGCGCAACTGTCCAGACGGCCACGTCAGCCGCCCCCGCGCGGCACAGCAGCCGGGCGCAGGCGCTTGTCGTCGCCCCGGTCGTAAACACGTCGTCCACCAACACCACCCGCAGCCCGCGCAGGGCCGCGCCGTCGCGCAGGGCAAACGCGCCCCGCACATTGGCCGCGCGCTCTTGGCGGGACAGTTGCGTCTGCGTGCGTGTAGGGGCGACGCGGCGCAGCCACTGGCTGCGCACCGGCACGCCGGTAGCGGCGCTCAAACGCGCGGCCAACCGCTCCGCCTGATTGAACTCCCGCTCCCGCTGCCGCGTCTGGTGCAACGGCACCGGCACCAGCGCATCCCACTCGGCTGCCGACAACGTTGGCGCAGCAGCGCGAATCAAGAGGTCCGCCAGAAACGGTTCCAGCCACAACGCGCGTTGATACTTGTAGCGATGAATTGCCTCCAGGACCAATCCCTCCGCCGCCACCGCTGAACGGGCAAAACGGAAATGCAGGTCCACCCCGCGACAGTTGGAGCACTCGAACGGACCGGTCATTTCGCCCGGGTAGGGCAGGCCGCAGCGCTCGCACATGGGCGGGCGAAGAAACCGTACCTTGCGCCAGCAGGCTGGGCACACGTAACCGTCCGCCGCCGCCGCCCGTCGCTCCCCGCAGAATTGGCACACCGGCGGGTACAGGAAGGCCAACAGGGCCTCCGTCCAGGACAGAGTCTCCGGTGCGTTCATGAACCGCGCCCGCCAGCCAACCGCGGCCTGCAACACCCGGCCGTAGGGACTACGTGTCTCGCGCTCCGGGAAAGCATGCCGTCACGCTATCCGCCCGCGCCACCCGTGCAAGCGCAAAGCAACCCCCATCCCACACTGCTTCAACCCCAGCGAGAGGAGCTGACACTCCCGGCGGGGAGCGCATCCGTACGGGTCGTCCCGTCATCTCCGAGGTCTTGCGAGGGCTTGACTCACCGGAGTGGTTGCTGACTCCGACAAAGCGGCACGGTTTGGTTGCCTGCGCGCCACGGCGGGCCAGCGCATTGCCGCCCCAAGACCAGGCGCGCGGTCTTTGGCGTTCCGCGCCGCGTGGATTCGGGCTACCCTTCGGGCCATGCGGATCATCAATCTCAATCCCGACACGGACATCGGCGCCAGCGCCTGGGTGGTGGAAATGGAGGGCTGCCGCCTGTTGATGGACTCGGGGATGCATCCGAAGCGGGAGGGCCGCGCGGGGATGCCGCTGTTTGAACAGCTCGGACGCCAGGATGTGGACGCCATTGCGCTGACGCACTGTCATCACGACCACGTGGGCACGCTGCCCGTGGCGCTGAGGCACTTCCCGCACGCCCACGTGTTGATGACCGAGCTGAGCTACTTCCTGCTGGAGCGCGTGCTGCATAACTCGGTCAATGTCATGGTCCGCCAGCGCGAGGAACTGGGCCTGCGCGATTACCCCCTCTATACGCACGACGAGGTGGACGAAATCGCCCCACTGTTCCAAGGATTTCGTTACAACCGCGAGATCGAGTGGGCGGCATTCCACAAGACCCGCGCCGGGCGGCTGTCGCCCACGGTCGAGTTTTACGACGCGGGCCACACGCTGGGGGCGGCGGGTTTGATGGTGCGTGGCCGGCGGGAAACGCTGTTCTACACGGGCGACGTGTGCTTTCACGACCAGACCCTGTTGCGGGCGGCGCGGTTCGAGGACGTGGCGGCGGACGTGTTGCTCATGGAGACCACCCGCGGGGCGCGCGCCACGCCGGAGGGGTTCAGTCGCGAGGCCGAAGTGGAACGGCTGGCCGAGGCCATTCGCCGTGTCCTCAAACGCAAGGGCAGTGTTCTGCTGCCCACGTTTGCCCTGGGGCGCACTCAGGAGATCCTGGGGCTGCTGGCGTTGCTCATGCGGCAAGGCCGCCTGCGCCGCCAACCGGTTTACGTCGGCGGCCTGGGACGGGTGTTTACGGAGATTTACGACCTGCAGGCCCATCGGACGCACCGACAACACACCAACCTCCAACTCAACGAGGCGCTCGAACTGCACGTGCTGGACGCCCGCCAGACTCAGAACATGCGCCTGACCGGCGGCCACCTCTTCGTGGTCACCGCCGGGATGATGGTCGAACAAACCCCCGCCCATGACCTGGCGGTGCGGATGCTGGAAGACGAGCGCCACGCCATCTTCTTTGTGGGCTACGCCGACCCGGACACGCCCGGCGGCCGGCTGAAGGCCACCAAGCCGGGAGACACGTTCTGGTTTAGCGCCAGCGCCGGTGAGGTAACGCGCCGTTGCGAGGTGTGCGACTTCGACCTGACCGCCCACGCCAACCGAGAGGACCTGCTGGAGTTCGTGGGACAGGTCGGCGCGCGCACCGTGCTGCTGGGACACGGTAGCGACACGGCGCGCCAGTGGTTCGCCGAGCAAATCAACGCGCGTTATCCCGGCGTCCGCGTCCTGCAGCCGCTCCCGGCTCAGCCTGTGGAGGTGTGACCGCCAACGCGCTGTCGGGCCAAGGACGGCTGCCGTCAAGCGACGCCAGCGACCCCGGACAGCCACAGTGGGCTGCGCAGAACCGCGGTCACACGCCGGGTAACTCCTTTTCGATGCGTTTCAGCTTTCCGCCGCCAGGTGGGGTGGGGCGGATGAAGAAGCGCTCGGCAAACCGTTTCAGGTGCGGGCCGGTGAACGACTCGACGAACACGACCTGCTGAACAGACTGCAAGGTTGGGAAGAAGTTGCTGCCGTAATTCTCCTGCTGGAAGCGCTGCATGGCCCGCACTTCGGCTACGTTGTAGAGCCGGGCGTTCAGCAGCGCCAGGAGCACCAGCAGGATGGCCGCAAACTGCAACATGCCCGCCGCCATGCCCAGGTAATACTCCAGACTTCCAAACGCGTCGCTTCCTATCAGCTTGCCGCCCAGCCGGTACCTGATCAGCGAGAACAGGATCAAGCCCCCCAACACCACGGCCAGGTAGGCCAGTACGCGACAGGCAAGCTGGCCCAGCGGCGTGTTTCTCAGAAGCATCTCCGCCAGCGGCTCGTAGCCCAGGCCGGCACCGAAGAAAATGCCCACCCAGGTCAACAGGGGTAGCAGTTGCCCGGACATGCCCAACTTGCGCCCACGCCAAATGCCCAAGAGTAGGACAACCACCAGCGCCAAATCGAACCAATTGATCGGTATCTTGTCAGGCGACATATCACGTCTTCGCTTTGGCTAAGCCGAAACCGTGCCAGCCGGGGGGGGCGAAGCTTGGCGCACGTGGTATCCTCCGTCACCAGCGCGGCCACAAAAACCGGTTCTGACCGGCTCTCATGCAAGAGGTCTTCGGCCCTGGCCGGGGGACTGGATTGGAGCGGCCTGCCGGCCAGCCGCCCGGGATACAGGCGGTCAAGGCGGGTTTTGCACCAACCAATACCGAATGGCCTCCGCCTCCGCGTGCCGCGGCTCGATTTCGAGCACCTTGAGATATTGTTCCCGCGCACGCGCCGGCTGGTGCAACTGCACGGCGTAGAGATTGGCCAGGGCCAACCGGGCCCGTGTGTCGTTGGGATAGCGCTTGATCAATTGCTGCAACTCGTTGACAGCGTCCAGCACATAGCCGCCCTGTTGCAGGGCCAGCGCGAAGTTGTACCGCGCCTCCCGAGACTCCGGTTGAGCCGCCAGCGCCCACTCGTACGCAACCAGCGACTTGGTCAGGTTGCCTGCCGCTGCTGTGGCCAAGGCCAGGTTGTAGTGGGCCTCGAAAAAGGTCGGGTCCACTGCAATGGCCGCCCGATATGCCTCAGCGGCTTCCGCCAACCGACCTGCCTGGTGACGCTCCGCGCCCTTGATGAACAGCTCGTGGGCCTTCTCGCGGTCGCCCGCCAGCGGCAGGACGGGTCGCTCATAAGCGTAGCGGGGGAAGGACGGTGCCGAAAGAGTTGGCGCGGCGGCTGGGGCGGGCGCAGGCGTGCTGGAGGGGGATGCTGGCAGTGAGGACGCCGCCGGTGCGGCTGCCGGTCGTGGGCCTGTGCCATTGGCCGGCAATGGCGTGGGCTGCCGCTCGGCCCTCGGCGTGCGCTTGAGGATGTTCAGCGGATTCAGGCGGGTCAACAAGCCGCGTCTCTCCGGTCTGTCAGCCAATTTGGGCACGCCGTTGGAAGTGACCTCCACAACTCCGGCCGGCGGGGGCGCGGCCGGCACACCAGGAGGTGCGCTTGTTCGGGGTGGCGAAACGCTTTCTGGCCGCGGCGTGGGGGACGGGGAGGCGACGGCCTGTGTTTGCGACGCGGAGGGCGCAGGGCTAGTTGGCGTGGCCGGTTGCGGGACGGTGGCGAGGGTAGCGGGTGACGGCGCCTTGGCCGGGGGCGCGGGGGGGGACTCGCGTTTGGCGGCTGCCAGCGGCTGGGCAACCGGCGCAGCAGGCTGAGGTGACGTCGGCTGAGGCGGTGTCGTGTCAGCTTGCGCGACCACGTTGGTCGGCGGCGTCGCCGTGCGGGCCAGCTCTTGCTCCAGCGCGTGGGCGACGGCCCGGACAGCCGCCCAGTTGGCCGGCGGGGGCTTGAGTGCCAGGTATTCCCGGTAAAACTGGAGGGCTTGCTGGCGATCCCTCAAGTGCTGGTGCAGCGTGACGGCCAGGTTGAGCATGGCCGGCGGATACGGCGGTTGGGCCCGAGCCGCGGCGGCGAAGAATTGGGCCGCCTCGCGCGGACGGTTGCGTTGGAGCGCCCCCAGGCCCAGTCCGTTTTGTGCCTCCGCGTGGTTGGGTTGCAGTTGGAGCGCCTGTTGAAAGGCTTTCTCGGCGGCGGCTGTTTGACGCAGGGCCAATTCCACGCGCCCGAGCTTCAGCCAACCACGCGCGTCCTGAGGCCGGCGCAACGTGTAAGCCGTGAAGGCCGTCTTGGCCAGGTCGGGCCGCCGCTGCTCCCACCACAAACAGCCCAGGTTAAACCGCGCCTCCAACAAGTCCGGATGCAGAGTCAAGGCCCGCTGGTAGGCCATCACCGCGTTGGTCACTCGACCCGCCCTGTGATAGGCCACGCCCAAGTAGTTCCATGCCGCGGCGTTGGTCGGCAACAGGCGGGTGGCCTGCTCCAGGCAGGCGACGGCATTGGTCAGGTCGCCGACGTTCAGCAGGTGTTTACCCTGGCGCAGTGCGCGTGCGCCGGGCGGCCCGCAGCCGGTCCCCAGAACTGCCAGAGCCAGCGCGCAAGCGCACCCCCAGCCGGCCAGGTTTTTTGTGGTCAGCATTGCGTCGCGTGGTAGCATCCGCCCCCGGACGTGTCAAGAAACCCACGTGGAAGTCGAGACTTCGTTGGATTGCCCGTCGCGCTGCTGCTCATGCTCTGGTTGTCGGGGCGTGGCGTCGCTCACGCAGCGGTCGGAGCACTGTTGCCCTCCGGCCCGTCCCCTGCGCCTCGTGCCCGGGTCGTCATCGTCCATGACCCGCAGGCTACACGCACTTTCGAGCCGGATTCTGCGCGGGTGCGGGAGATGGTCAACCGCGCGGTGACGACACTGACGGGCCAGCCTGATGCGGCCGCGGCCTGGCGCAGCGTGGTGGGCACGCAGGACGTGGTGGGGATCAAAGTCATGGCCTCGCTGGGCCCAGTAGGCGGCACCAGGCCAGCGGTGGTGGGGGCCGTGATCGAGGGACTGTTGGAAGCCGGCGTGCCGGCGCGGCAGATTGTCGTGTGGGACAAAAACCTCGAGGACCTGCGCCGTTCGGGCTTTGAGGCATTGAGCGCGCGGTATGGCGTGCGCCTGGCGGGCAGCGTGGCCGCTGGCTACGATGAGGCGGCATACTACGACACCCCGTTGCTGGGCGGTCTGGTCTGGGGCGACCTGGAATTCGGCAAGAAAGGGGAGGGGGTGGGGCGCCGGTCATACGTTTCCAGGCTGGTGACACGCGAGCTGACCAAGATCGTTAGCGTTACCCCGCTGGTGACGCATCCCCAGACCGGCGTGTGCGGTGCATTGCACAACCTGGCGTTGGGCGCCGTGGACAATACGTTGCGATTCGAGGGCCAGGCGGACCGACTGGCCCAAGCCGTGCCGGAGATTTGTGCGTTGCCGGCCCTGGCCGACCACATGGTCCTCCATCTGGTGGACGCGCTCCTCTGCCAATACCAGGGCCACCAGCGCGGCCTGCTCCATTACTCGACCGTACTGAACGAAATCCGAGCCAGTCGCGACCCGGTTGCTCTGGACGTGGTGTCTCTCGAAGAGCTGGCCCGCCAGCGCAAGGCCCACGGCGTGGCGGGCGGCCCGGCCCGCTCCGAGCTGTATGACAACGCAGCCCTGCTGGAGTTGGGCGTCAGCGACCCGGAGCGCATTCAGATTGTCCGGTTGCGGTAAAGGCGTGTTCTGCTGCTGGCCGGGGTGTTGGCCAGGGCAGAGGCAGACCCCCTGCGCGGCATGGAGCTGCGTGCGTCCCCTTACGGCTTGGGCGGCAAGCCACCACGCCGATGAGCCAGCAGCCAGTCGTAAAGTTCCGGGTTGCTATAAGTCGCCGTCCAGGAATCGTGCTGGGCTTCCGGGTAAACGGTGAGCTTGACCTCCGCAACGCCGGCTTTCTTGAGCGCGCTGACCATGCGTTCCGACTCTTCCAGGGGCACGACCGGGTCCTTGGCGCCGTGAAAGGCCCAGACGGCCAGGCCTTGCAGCGCCTGCAGGCGTTCCCGGCTGGCCAGCAACACATCAATCCGCTCGCCTCCGCCGCAGATGGGCACGGCCGCCGCAAACCGCTCCGGCGCTGCCAGGGCCAATTTCCACGTCCCGTAGCCGCCCATGCTCAGGCCGGTGACATACACGCGGGCGGGGTCCACGGCGTGCGTCTTGACGACGTGGTCCAGCAGTTTGAGCAGGCTTTCGGCCTCCCAGCGCTGGCCCTCCGGGCATTGGGGGGCGACCAGCACAAAGGGGAAATTGGTTCCCTGCCGCACCAGTTTGGGCGGACCGTGAATGGTCACCCGCTGCAGGTCGCTGCCTCGCTCCCCGGCCCCGTGCAGGAACAGCAACAGGGGCCAGGCCCGCTCCGTGCCGGCGGCGTAGCCCTGTGGCAGGTAAAGCCAGTAGCGGATTTGCCCGCGTCGGCTCACCTCATACTCGAACTGTTCCTCACTCAAGGACGAGCGGTTACTTTGCGCACCCAAGTTCATGGGAGTTAGACTGACCGCCGCACTGACGGCGGACAACAGACACACGATGCGTTTCATGGTTTGACAACTACACGGCCTGTCGGTAGCGGCCACGTCGGGGCCGGTGGCCACCTGGCCCGCCCCGGCGTCGCTTGCTGCCCGTCTGGCCGGGGACGGGACGCCCACTTGACCGACCGCTGCCGTACCCGCGGCCCTTATGAACCCGTTGCCCTCCCAAGGCAAGCCCGCGTTGGCAACACCGGCCTGCCGGGGTCGCTCAGTCGGCCCGACGCGTCAGAGGCAGCCGCTTGGGCAAATGGCGGGGCGGCAAGTCGGCTTGCCGTGTTGCCGGCCGGGGTTGCATACTGGCCGCGTGGTAGATACGAACGAGAAGCTGGAGGCCTTTCTCCCGACCCTCAGAGCCGCCCGATGGGTGGCCGTGGACACGGAGGCAGACAGCCTTCATGCGTACCCGGAAAAACTATGCCTGGTCCAACTCAGCACGGCCGCGGGCGATCGCCTGGTTGACCCGCTGGCCGGCGTGGACCTGCGCCGTCTGCTCGAAGTGCTCAAAGGCCACGACCTCATCATGCACGGCGCGGATTACGATCTGCGCCTGCTGTGGCGGTATCATCGTTTTGTTCCCCGATCGGTGTTCGACACCATGATCGCCGCGCGGCTGCTGGGCCAGCGACAGTTCAGCCTCGGGGCCTTGGCGGCGCATTACTTGGGCGTGACGTTGGACAAGGGCATGCAGAAGGCCGATTGGTCCCGACGCCCGCTCACGTCGCGGATGGAGGCCTACGCCCGCAACGACACGCGGTATCTCAAACCGCTGGCGGACCGCCTGGCCGATGAGTTGGCGGCCAAGGGACGCCTGGCCTGGCACAAGGAAGCCTGCGCCCGATTGTCTGCCGATTGCACGCACGACCTGGACGCGGACCCCAACACCGTGTGGCGCGTCAAAGGCAGCCACCTGCTAAGCCGACAGGCCTTGGCGGTGCTGCGGGAACTGTGGTTTTGGCGCGAGCGAGAAGCCCTTCAGGCCAATCGCCCGCCCTTTTTTGTGTTGCCTCACACTACCCTGACGCGCCTGGCTATTGCCGCCACTGAATCCCAACCGCTTGATCCACTGTTGCCCCGACGGTTTTCGGACCGACGCCGCCAGCGGCTGCAACAGGCCGTGGCCCGCGGCCTGGCCGTGCCGCCCGCCCAACAACCCGAACTGTTGCGTCCCACCGGGCATCGGCTGACCGACGGCGAGCGCCGCCGTCTTTACGAGCTGGAGCGCCGCCGGGATACCCGGGCTGCCCAACTGGGGTTGGACCCCGCCCTGATCGCCCCCCGCGCCACGCTGGTGGACCTGGCCCGCGACTGGCAGCAGCACGCCCCGGCCTTGATGCGCTGGCAGCAGGAGCTGTTGCAGCCGTAACCAGCAGCCACGCATCGCCAGCAGCAGGGGTCACTTGAACCACGCTTGCCGGGCCCGATCGAAAGTCACACTTGCGTAGGAATGGATTGGGCCTGTCGGCAGGCTGCCGACAGCACGATAGCGGAGGCCTGTTTCCACCGCTCGGCCGAAAAGGCGTGGCGCGAAGTGCGCCCGCCTGCTTCCGGCACCTTGCCGGTAGGCCTGGCTTGCTGGCCAAACCCGGCACGTCCTGCCGGCACCATGCCGACAGCACGCTCGACTGGGTGCCGAGCGGCCTGCGGGCGAAAGTCGCACATGGGCTTGCCGAGATTCGGGTGATTGGCTCGTGGGTCGCATCGCGACTTGTGTTGACGGGGCGCATCCCTACACTCCGCGCGCCGTGCCGGACCTGCGTGCGCTCAATCCGCAACAACGCCTGGCCGTCGAGACCCTCGACGGCCCGGTCTTGGTTTTGGCCGGGGCGGGCACCGGCAAGACCCGCGTCATAACCTACCGCATCGCGCATTTGATCGAGCAAGGCGTGCCGCCCTGGCAAATCCTGGGCGTGACCTTCACCAACAAAGCTGCCCGAGAAATGCTCCAGCGGGTCAACCAATTGCTACCCCGCCGCCACAAGCCGGCCAGCAGGGCGGCAGCGGGGTGCGGCCAGGCAGCGCCAGACGCCTGGACCGACACGGCACGGCCAACGATCTGCACCTTCCACTCGCTGGGCGCGCGCATCCTCCGTCGGCACATCGAGCGACTGGGTTACAAGCGCAACTTCTCCATCTACACTGAATCGGACCAACTGGGTGTAGTGCGCAAGATTCTGAGCCGGTTTTCGGCCCGGGACGCGAAGGGCGACCCGGCGGCGGTGCTCGCGTTGCTGAGCCGTTGTCGCAACAGCGGCTGGCGGACGCCGGGCCACCTGCCGGCAAGCCTTGCCGCCCTGCTCGAGCGGGTGCGCCAGCACTACGAAGCCGCCTTGCGCGCCTGCAACGCGGTGGATTTCGACGACCTGCTGTTGCTGCCACTGCGGTTGTTCCGGGAGCACCCGGACGTGCTGGCGGAGTATCAGCGGCAGTACCGCTACGTCATGGTTGATGAATACCAGGACACCAACGCCGTGCAGTTTGAGCTGGTGCGCCACCTGGTCGCGGTGCATCGCAACCTGTGCGTGGTGGGCGATGATGACCAGAGCATTTACGGTTGGCGCGGCGCGGACCTGACACACCTGCTGGAGATGGAGCGCCATTTTGACAGGGTCAAGGTCATCAAGCTGGAGCAAAACTACCGTTCGACGAACACCATCCTGCGAGCCGCCAACGCGCTGATCCGCCACAACGCCCGCCGCCGCCCCAAGCAATTGTGGTCCCAGCACGGGGACGGGCCCAAGATCACCCTCCACACCTTTGCCGATGAGGAGGCCGAGGCGCGGGGGATTGTGGAGGAAATCGAATTCCGCCGCCTGGCCCGGCGCGTGCCCTGGCACAGCCAGGCGGTCCTGTTTCGCACCAACGGACAGTCGCGTGCGCTGGAGACCGCCTTGCGTCAGGCCGGCGTGCGTTACCATCTGGTGGGCGGCCAGAGCTACTTTGACCGGCGCGAGGTCAAGGACGTGCTCGCCTGGCTCAAGACCCTGCTCAACCCCCATGACGATGCCAGCCTGCTGCGCATCGCCAACGTGCCTGCGCGCGGGCTGAGCGAGACGACCATGGAACGGCTGTTGGCCGCCAGCAGCCGGCAGGGCTGTTCGGTGTTTGCGGTAATGTGTAACCCCTCGGTGCTCGACACGTTCCCGTCCCGCGCGCGCCAGAGCATCACGGAGTTTGTGCAACTGGTCGAGCGCGCCCACAACTCGTTGCTCAGCCCGCCGGCCGCCGCTGGCTCGGGCGTTTCCCTGCGCGATCGGGCTGACGGTTTCTTGCAACAGATCGGCTATTTCGACGACCTCCGGCGTTCAGAAAAGGATGCCGAGACCGGCGAGCAGCGTGTGCGCAACGCGCGGGAGTTACTGGACGGGCTTGATGCGCTGACAGAACCGGGCACGCCAACCGAGCGGTTGCAGGCATTCCTGGAGGCGGTGTCGCTGGACCCGGAGCAAAAGGAGGAGCAGACCCAGCCGGCCGACGCCGTGACGCTGATCACAATGCACAGTTGCAAGGGGCTTGAATTTCCCCATGTGTACGTGGTCGGCGTGGAGGACGGCCTGATCCCGCATGCCCGGTCCAAAGACGAGGGCACCCTGGACGAGGAACGCCGGCTGTTCTACGTGGCCGTGACACGCGCGATGCAGCAGTTGGACCTGAGTTACTGCGTCGGACGCAAGAAATACGGCCAAGTGATGCCGTGTCGGCCGTCACCGTTTCTCAAAGAGTTGCCCGGTGAATTGATCGAGGACGCCGCCAGCCGGGCCGAGACGCCGGTGAGCCAGGAAACCGCCCGGGACTGGTTCGCCCGCATGCGCGCCGCAGTGGAGGAGCTGCCGGCTAAACGATGAAGAGTGGGGGGGCAGATAGCGCCCGCCGGGGGCGTCCGCGGCTTGAGCGGGCATGCCGGGGCTTGCTCCATCAGACCGGCAGCCCAAGTTTTCAAGGTCACGGTGCGGCAGCCTGCAAGTGCCGGTTGAAGGCCACGCAGTCCGCGTAGCGCACACCACTGCCGCCAAACAGGTCCAGCGCCGAACCAATCGTGAGGTCCACGCGGCCGCGACTCAGCCGGGTGACGGCCTCCAGGTCGGCCAGCGACCGCGCCCCGCCGGCGTAAGTGCAGGGTAAGGGCGACCACGCCGCCAGTTTCTCGACCAGTTCGCCATCCACGCCGCGGCACAGGCCTTCGGCGTCCACGGCGTGGATCAGGAATTCCGCGCATGAGGCGGCCAGCCGTTCCATCACGGCGGCCGAAAGCACCAGGTCGGTGAACCGTTGCCAGCGGTCGCAGACCACCACGTAGTCCGCGCCGCGCTTCCGACAACTCAGGTCCAGCACCAAACGCTGACGGCCCACGCGCCGGACCATGGCCGCCAGCCGGTCGGCGTCCAGTCGGCCTTCGCGGAACAGCCAGCTTGTGACGATGACGTGTGAGGCGCCGGCGTCCAGCCAGTCCCGGGCGTTGTCCGGGGTGACGCCGCCGCCCAGTTGCAGACCGCCGGGATAAGCTGCCAGCGCGGCGCGGGCTTCCACTTCGTTACCCGGTCCCAGTTGAATCACGTGCCCGCCGGTCAGGCCGTCCCGGCGGTACAGCGCCGCGTACCATGCGGCCGAGCGGTCGGACACAAAGTGGGTGTGCAACGTGCCGGGCGCGCCGGTCAACGTGCCGCCCACAATCTGCTTCACGCGCCCTTCATGCAGGTCAATGCAGGGACGGAACATGGCGACAGGCTACGGTATGGGGCGGCGGTGTTCCAAGCGCCAACCGTCCGAGGTTGCCGCCTGAATGCGGGCCGGGCGTAGCAGCGCACCGCCAAACATTGGCCGGGGCCACGGGTTCATCTGCGCCGACGCCCCTCACTGGGCCAGGTAATACTTCTCCGCGTATTCCTTGACCATGCGGTCGGTGGTAAACCGCGGCGCCAGCGTGACCATCGAGCGGCGGATGCGCTGAATCCAGCGGCGCGGGATGCCCAAGGCGTCCCGCTCGTAGAACAGCGGCACGACCTCCTCGGTCAGCACGCGGTAGAGATTGGCGCTGTCCACGCGGTCCTGTTCCTCGACGGAGGCCGGGTGCGAGTCCGGGCCGATGGCAAAGCCGTTGGTGCCGTCGTAGCCCTCACGCCACCAGCCATCCAGGATGCTGAGATTCAAACAGCCGTGGCAGACGGCCTTCATGCCGCTGGTGCCACTGGCCTCCAGCGGACGGCGAGGATTGTTCAACCAAACATCACAGCCAGCCACCATCTGCCGGGCCACGTGAATGTCGTAATTCTCGATGAAGACCAGATGACCCTTCAGGTCGCTGTACTTGCTCAGGTGAATGATGTGCTGGATGAACCGCTTGCCGTCGTCGTCGCGCGGGTGGGCCTTGCCGGCAAAGATGAATTGGACGGGGCGCGCCTTGTCCCGCGCCAGGCGCACGATGTTGTCAAATTGCTGGAAGATGAGAGGCGCGCGCTTGTAGGTGGCAAAACGGCGGGCAAATCCGATGGTCAGCGCGTCCGGATTCAGCAGGCGATCGAACGTGATGAAGTCCCCTGGCGTGACATGACCCTGCTGGAGAAGCAGGCGGCGTCGGGCAAACTCGATCAGCTCCCGCCGCAGCATGTAGCGCAACGCCCACAGTTCTTCGTCGCTGATAAAATCCGGGTCGGCCAGCCGGGACCAGAACTCCGCCGAGTTGATGTAAAAGTCCCAGTCGTCTCCGTGTTCGGCGAGTCGCTGCCGCCAGTAGGCGCGCAGCGAGCCTTTCATCCAGCCCATGAGGTGGATGCCGTTGGTGATGTGGCCGATGGGCACCTGATCCTCGGGGCGGTCCGGATACAGGCAGTGCCACATGTGGCGGCTGACGCGGCCGTGCAGTTCGCTGACGCCGTTGGCGCTGCGGGAGGCCTTCAAAGCCAGCACGGTCATGCAGAAAGGCTCGTTCGGATCGTCCGGCCTCACCCGGCCCAGGGCCATGAGCTGGTCGTGTGACAATTGCAGTTGCTCGGAAAACTTCTTGCCGGCGTAAGCCATCAGCTCGCTGGAAAAACGGTCGTGCCCGGCTTCGACCGGCGTGTGGGTGGTGAAATGACACTCCTGACGGGTTGCCTCGAAGGCTTCCGCAAACGACCGGCCGGCCGCCATTTTTTCACGGATCAGCTCCAGCGTCAGAAACGCGGCGTGCCCTTCGTTCAGGTGAAACAGGGACGGCTGGATGCCCAACGCCCGCAGCAGGCGCACGCCGCCCACGCCAAGCAGGATTTCCTGCATGATGCGCACCGTGCTGTCGCCGCCATACACGCGGCGGGTCAGGTCGCGGAAATGCTGCTCGTTGTCGGGAAGGTCCGCGTCCAGCAAATAGACCGGCACGCGGCCGACGTTGACCCGCCAGGCCCGGATGCGCACCGGCGACATGGCAATGCGCACCGTCACGTTCAGCTCTTCGCCGCGCGCGTCCAGCACCGGCTCGATGGGCAGCAGCCGCGGATTGAGCAGCGAGTAGTACTCGGTCTGCCAGTTATTGGCGTCAATGGCCTGCTGGAAATAACCCTCCCGGTAAAACAGACTCACCCCCACGGTACCCAGCCCCAGGTCGCTGGCGGACTTCATGTGGTCGCCGGCCAGCACCCCCAACCCGCCGGCAGCGATGGGCAGTGTTTCGTGAAAGCCGAATTCCGCGGAGAAATACGCCACCGGACGCGTCTTGAACTGGGGCGCGTGTTTGTTGGCCCAGGTGCGCGTCTCGGTCATGTAGGCGTTGAAGCTCCTGAGCACCGCCCGCACGCGGGCGGCAAACGCCGGGTCCTGCAGGCGCATCCGCAATTCGTAGTCGGAAACTTCGCGCAACACGGCCACGGCATTGTGAAACAAATGTTGCCAGCCACGGGGTGACAACTGCGCAAAGACATCCTGAGCACCTTGGTCCCAGGTCCACCACAAATTGTGGGCGAGCCGGTGGAGGCCCGCCGTCAGCTCGTTCAGTTCCTCAGCCGTCAAAGGTTTGGTTGCCATGGTCGCTTCGGCGCGCGCCATCCCCGCCGGTTTGGCGGTCGGTACGCTGGCCGTACGGTAACGACCAGTGGGCCTTTGGGCAAATCAGATTACGGCAGCCGTGGCGCGGGGGGCGCGGCGAGATGCGCCCCTGCGGAAGCGTCAGTGCTGGGCGTGGTGTGTCCCGCGCATGACCCAAGCGCGGCGTCCGCCGGTGCGCTTTACATGCTCAGCGCGTAGGCCAGGCTCTCGGACTCGCGCAAACGGCGGTTGTCCGCGCGCATGCGGGCCGCTACGGTCTTGCCAATGCCGAACAGGAAAGCCGTGGCGATGTCCGGCGCCTGACGGGCCAGCGCCTGGCAGGCGGCGGCACTGATTTTGAGCAGGGTGCTCTCCTCGTTGGCTACAACGTCCGCCGAGCGCGGGCCGTGGTCGAACAGCGTCATTTCCCCGAAGAAATCGCCGGGACGCAACGTGGCCAGCAGCGTTTCGCGGTCGCCAATCAGCAGCCGCACCCGCAATTCACCTTCCAGAATCAAGAACATCGCATCCCCGCGCTCGCCCTGGCGCACAACCGGCTGCCACTGAGGCACGGCAACCAGTTCCATGAACGAGGCAAAACGCACAAGCTGGTCATCCGTGAGCGCGGCCAGCACGCGCACGCGGCGCAGCACGCCCGGCTCGATGGGCATGGTCACGGGTGGGCCACCGGACGCCGGCGCGCTGAAAAACATCTGCAACTCGGGCACCTCGGACGCCCGATGCCACGCAGCGTCGCGCCCGCTATAAACCCAGGTTTGCGCCATCACCTGGCCGGCTTTGATACGGTCCACCAGCGCGGGCAATTCGATGGGACCTTCCACACTCACATCGGATCTCCAGATGCAGAATTGGTGCGGGGCGACAGTTGATTTCATGCGTCCGCATCGTAAGCGGGCGCGCTGGGGAATCAAAGCCCAAATCTGGCATCCCCGGCATTGGGGAGGGTTGGCCCGCTGCGGCGGTCAAGAACGCACTGCGTTCATGGGCGTTGGCCACCGGGCGCAGCCGCCGCCGACCCGGGCGACTCGCGGTTCGGGCCTGGTCTGTCCCTTCAGACCGGCGGCCATCAGTCGGCCACGCCGCCAAAGAACGTCGGGTAAACCTCGCCCCGGGCCTCCCGCCAGATCAACAACGCCAGCTCCCGCGCGTGGTAGTCGCCCCACATCGAGCTTTCACCATTGGGCACTTTCTGGCCGGGGGCGATGTAATCCCAACCATTCGGCCGGTGGTAAACCGAGTGAAGGATCAGGCCCTGGTGCTTGGGGTTGAGGCTCAAGTAAGGCTCGGAGAACAGGGTGCGGGCGATGGTGAGGCCAGCCTGGCGATAGCGGCTGCCCGGCCCTTTCCGTCCACTTGCGATGAGCACGTTGCCCAGTCGGATCAACCCCTGCGCGGCGATGGCGGCTGCCGAGCTGTCCACCGGCTCCCACGGATTGAACGGATCGGAGGGCTTATCCAGGTAATCCGCCTCCAGGCGGTACAGGTTCGGCGCGGCGGTGTCCCACATCGGTATGCCGTCGGCACAACAGTGGGCCAGATAATAGTCCGCCGTGGCCAGCGCCGCGCGCGTCAACATCTGCACGAACGGTGTTCTGCCCCCCGCCGGGGCAAAATCCACCGCCGCCGTCTCGATGGTGGCGTATTGAAACTCGAGCTGCTCGGCCAACCCGCAAATGGCCCAGGCCAGACCGCGCGTCCAGGTGCTGAAGGGCGACCAGCCCTGTTGCGAGTTGGGGCATCGGAACGTGCCGCTGGCCGTGTTGAAGATCGCTTCGTGCGCGACCCGCCCGCGCACGTCGTAAGCGTCGCGGCCCTCGCCGTAGTAGATGTTGTAGCGCGCCGTATTCAGGGCGTGTTCGACCAACCGCCGAAGCAGCGAGATGCGCGCGTCCTGCTCGCCCATCAGCACATGGCCGAGCCGGTGCGCCACCGCCAACGAACGCAGGGAGCGAAGGGTGTCCACAAACAGCGAGTGCGGTCCGTTGAAGCTGTGAATGAACCCCGTGCCGTCTGCCAGCCGCGTCCAACGTGCCGCCTGCACCGCGCCGCTGGTCTTGAGCGCCAGTTCGTAAAACTCCTGTTCGCGCGGGTTGGCGGGCACTTTGCCCTCGCGCATCAAGCGCAGCAGATTGCCATAGGTGGAGATGTTGTTGAACCCGTGGTCGTGAACCCCGACGTGCGAGACATGCGCCGCCATGCGTTCGACGGTGCCGCGCCGGCCGATCTCCAGAAACCGTTCCTCGCCCGTGGCGTCAAACTGCAGCAGCGCCGAGCCGTATTGAAAACCCTGCGTCCACTCCGTCCAACCCCGCGCGGTATAACGGCCACGGACTGTGAAAACCGGCGCGCCTTCCGAGCGACTCCAGGTCTTTTCAAGGCTGAGAATCTTGACGGCGGACAGCTCGAACAGCCGTTCGATGGGCGACACCAGCCGCCGCGGCGTCACGGTTTGGTCAATCCGGATTGCCATGTTTTGTGCCGATGCGATGGTCAGCGGCGGGCAGCATGGCCCAAGCGACAGTTTTGCGCCAGCCCCGCCGGGGCAGGCCGCCTTGGTGGAGCAGGGCAGCGGAGCGCCTTGCGACGCGGCGGCACCGGGCGGTGCGCATGGCTGGAGACATCAAGCCGGCGTGGCGACAGCCAATCCCTGCGGTAACTGGCCGGGTGGCACCTCCTCGATCTGCGCATGCTGCTGAAGGAAGTCCATAACCTTCTCGTGGGCCAGTTGATCGTAAATCTCGATCAGCCCGTTGCGCTGCTGCAGGTCTTTGAGAAACCGGTCCGCTGGAATCTGATACAGGGCGGCCAGCGTGGCAACGCGACGGCCAATCTCCTCGTTGGAAACCTTGATGTCCTCCTTCTCGGCGATACGCTGCACCAGGAACGCGACCTTGAGGCGCTCCTGGGCGCTGCGCGTGGCGGCCGCATAGATGGCCTCTTTTTCCCGCTCGATAACCTCGCGCCGCACGCCGCGCTGAGCGTTCTCGCGCACGATGTCGTAAACCACGTTGCGCGTCTCACGCGCGACCGCGGACTCCGGGAGTTCGAACTGCACACGGTCCAGCAACGCCCGGATGAGTTGCGCCCGCACCTGCCGGTCCAGCTTGTACTTCAACTCGTTCTCAAGGTCCTTGCGCACACCCGCCCGCAGCCCTTCCAGGTTCTCGGCGCCGAGCGCCTGAGCGAACGCATCGTTCAACTCCGGCAGCACCCGCGCCTTGACCTCGATGATTTCGACAGCGAATTCGCCCTTCTGGCCGGCCAAGGGGCGTGTAGCAAAGTCGGCCGGGAACTCGACGGTCACGGTGCGGCGATCTCCGGCTTGCGCACCCAACAATTGCTCGGCAAAGCCGGGCAGGAACGACTTGGCGTGCAGTGAAATCCAGAAGCCCTTGGCCTCGCCAAGGCTGGCGGCCTCCGGGGCCAGTTCGGCGATGGGTTTGCCGGCGCACGTCCCCGTGTAGTTCACGACCGCGACGTCACCCACGGCCGCCGGACGGCTGACGGTCTGGAATGTCACGCGTTGCTCCCGCAACACGTCCAGCGCCTTTTGGATGTCCTCGTCGGTCACGGAGCGAATCTCGCGCTTGGCCGGCAGCCCCTTGTATTCCGGCAGTTGAAACTCTGGCGCCGTTTCCACGGTGGCGGCAAATTGAAGGGGCTGGCCGCGGCCAAACTGAATTTCCTCGATGTCCGGCGCGCCCAGCACATCCAACTTCTGCTCCTCAACCGCCTTGTGGTAGCTGTCGGCAATGAGCTTTTGGCGCACCTCGTCGGCGATCTCCTTCTGGTAACGGCGGGCAACCAGGTCGCGCGGCGCGCGGCCCGGCCGGAAGCCGGGCAGGTTGGCTTCCTTGCGGAATTCGTTGATCATGGCGTCGAACGCCGCTTCCACCTCTTGCGCGTCAATTTCGATGCGCAACAGCTTGCGGCAGGGCGCCAGGTTTTCGACCGATACATTCACATTTGGCCTTTCTCTGGGTCGCTGCAGCTCACGGGCGGCTCACCACGGCCGCCGGACCTGCGAGCCAGACAGACTACGAACCGCTCGCCTGCCGGTCAAGCGCGGCCACCAAGCCACCAAGCCTCGCTGCCGCAGCTTGATGGCACGACTGCGGCGCGCGCGCCGCGGTGGTTTCGGCAGGATGCGCCCGAGCCTCGCCGCCGCTCGGGAGCGCCGGTCGCCGGAATGCCCGACAACCTGCGGCACGCTCCCGCAGCTTGCAGGGGCTGCGCACTTCCCACGCCGCTGCGATCCAAGAGATTCGGCGGCATGGCTGCAAAGTGGGTGCTGGCGCGACAGTGTTGGGCGGCGTCGGCGTGTTGCCGAGGACGAAAATCTTTTTGTTTTGGCCGCGGTTCTGTATGTTGGCGCGACCGGCACACGGGCCGGGCATGCAGCGGGGCGACGGCCCGCGAGGGGTGTCCGAGCGCCCCGCGCGTTCGCCCGCACCCGGCGGCAGTGGATGACGAAGCAGATGGACGCAGCGCACATACGGAATTTTAGCATCATCGCCCACATTGACCATGGGAAGACGACCCTTTCGGACCGGCTGCTGCATCGGACCGGCACCATCTCGGATCGCGAAATGGAGGACCAGCTCCTGGATTCGATGGATTTGGAGCGGGAGCGGGGGATCACCATCAAGGCGCATCCGGTCACGATGCTTTACCGCGCCCGGGATGGCCAGACTTACGAGTTGAACCTGATTGATACGCCCGGCCACGTGGACTTTTCGTACGAGGTGTCCCGCAGTCTGAGCGCCTGCGAAGGCGCCCTGCTGGTGGTGGACGCGGCTCAGGGCGTGGAGGCGCAAACGGTTGCCAACCTGCACCTGGCCATGAAGCATAACCTGGCGATCATCCCGGTCATCAACAAGATTGACCTGCCGCACGCGAACGTGGCGCTGGTCAAGCAGCAGTTGGAAGACATCCTGGCCATTCCGGCCGACACGGCCATTCTGGCCAGCGCCAAGGAGGGAATCGGGATTGAGGACGTGCTGGAGGCCATTGTGGCCCGTGTCCCGCCGCCGCGGCCAACGGGGCAGGGCGGGTTGCAGGCGCTGGCGTTTGATTCGTATTTCGACACTTACAAGGGCGTCGTCACCCACGTGCGCGTCTTCAACGGCGAGTTGAAGCCGGGCATGTACATCCGGTTGTTGCACTCGGGCCGCAGTTACGAGGTCAAAGAGGTTGGCAGCTTCAACCCCAAACCGTTTCCGCGGGACCGACTGGAGGCCGGGGAAACCGGCTACGTGGCGGCCAACATCAAGACGCCCGGGGAGGTCAAGCTGGGCGACACCATCACCGATGCGCGTCATCCCGCGCCCGCGCTGCCGGGCTTCAAGGAGGTGCATCCGATGGTCTTCAGCGGCATTTACCCGATCAACACCGCGGACTACGAGCACCTGAAACTGGCAATGGCCAAGTTGCAACTGAACGACCCGGCCTTCGTATATCAGGCGGAAACCTCCGTCGCGCTGGGTTTCGGCTTCCGATGCGGCTTTTTGGGCCTGCTGCACATGGAGATCGTGCAGGAACGCCTCCGGCGCGAGTATGGCATGGACATCATTGCCACGTATCCGAGCGTGGTGTACCGCATCACCCTGACCAACGGCACAGTCAAGCACGTGGACAACCCTGCTTTTCTGCCCGAGCCGCAGTACATTGCCCGCATCGAGGAGCCCATGGTCCGGACCTATGTCATCTGTCCGAACGAAAACATCGGCGATTTGCTGGCCTTGATCACCGAAAAGCGTGGCACGCTGGAGCACACCGAGACGCTGGACAGCAAGCGCGTCATGTTGACGGCGTTGATGCCGCTGAACGAAATCCTCATTGACTTTCATGACCGCATCAAGAGCTTGACGCGCGGGTACGGGTCCATGGACTACGAGCACGCCGACTACGCTGCATCGGACATGGTGAAACTGGACATGCTGGTCAACGGCGAGCCGGTGGACGCGTTTTCCTGCATCGTGCACCGCAGCAAAGCAGAGGGCAGGGGACGGGCGCTGGCAGCCAAGCTCAAGGAGGTTATTCCGCGGCAACAGTACCAGGTAGCCATCCAGGCGGCCATCGGCGGCAAGGTCATCGCTCGCGAAACCGTCCGCGCACTCCGCAAGGACGTCACCGCCAAGTGCTACGGGGGCGACATCACCCGCAAGCGCAAGCTGTTGGAGAAGCAGAAAGAAGGCAAGAAGCGGATGAAAGCGGTAGGCTCGGTGAACATTCCGCAGGAAGCGTTTATTGCCGTATTGAAGGCGTGAGCGATCTGGACGGATATTCCTCCCGGTTGCAAGACCGGCTCGAAAAGCACGCATCATGATCATATTGCATTGGCTGACATCCAAAACGGTGCGCCAGGCCACAACCCTGCGGCGTCACGTCGAGCGTCTGGCGCACGCCCAGCGGGATCTGCTATCCCCGGCCGCTTTGGCTGCCGTTCAGGCCGCGGCGGAGCAATTACGCCGAACCATCGCCGCCGGCGCCGAAAGGGCGGCCTTGCTGCGGGACATGGAGCAGTTGGAAGCAACGGCCAACAAGTGGCTCAAGCCCTACCCCCATGCCGCATGGCGCGAGAACGTCGAGGTGCTCCTGGTGGCGCTCTCAGTCGCCATGGCCATTCGCACCTTTTTCCTGCAGCCCTTCAAGATTCCGACCGGCTCGATGCAGCCCACGCTTTACGGGGTGACATCCGTGAACCTGGCGGAGCACCCGGAAATCAAGCCGACCCGGGGACTGGCCAGACTGCGGGAATGGTTCGCCGGCGTGTCCTACGTGCGGCTGGTGGCCAAGGCCAACGGCCCGATTCAGCGTGTGGACAACCCCTGGCGGTTGTTGATTCTCAACCTGCGCCAAACCATCTGGATCGGGGGCGTGCCTCACGTCCTGTGGTTTCCACCGGACAGCGGTCAGGTGGACCTCGCCACCCGTGCCGGCCTACGACCGGGCGATCAGTTCCGCCGCGGCGACACGGTCCTGAACCTTCGCTTGCAAAGTGGAGACCACTTGTTTGTGGACCGCCTGACTTACAACTTCCGACCGCCCAGGCGCGGCGAGATCGTTGTATTCGAGACCAAGGGCATTGAGGCCTTGCCGCAGGACCAATTCTACATCAAGCGGTTGGTCGCCCTGGGCGGTGAACGGGTGCAGCTCGGAGAGGACCGCCACCTCCGCATCAACGGCGAGCGCCTCGACGCCTCGACGCCGCATTTCGAGAACGTGTACACGTTCGACCCCAAGCAGCCTCCTCGCGAAAGCCAGTATTCGGGGCACGTCAAAACCCCGCATTTGGCGCCGCTGTTCTACGCCCAACCGGACGGCTACCAAGTGCCACCCAACCACTACATGGTCATGGGCGACAACACAGTTAACAGTCGGGACTCGCGTGAATGGGGGGCATTCCCGGCGCAAAACGTCATCGGCAAGAGCTTCTTCGTGTATTGGCCAATCACCGAGCGGTTCGGCTGGGGACACCGCTGAAGGTGGCAGTCCTACAGCGCAGGAATCGTCCCGCCAGCGTCAGGCCCGGCCTCCTGAGCGTGGCGCAACGGCTCCGTCGGAGACCCACGTTGGAGAGAAAGAGTTCCGCTGACGAACCGGCGGTGTTGTCGTATGCGCCCGCGTTTTGACCAAGATTGCCTCCGTGCCGGCGGTTTTGTGTGCACGTCCTCGCACATCGAGGCCAGGATATTATGTCATGATAATATATGTTATATTTAGTCCAGATCTGGCCTCTTCTTAACGCGCTGTCAGGCCCTATGCGGCTATCCGGTAAACCTCCAAGTAACGGTGGGCGGTTCTCTCCCAAGAGAAGTCAACCGACATGCCATTTAGGCGGTAGCGCCGTAGCAGCGCCGGATGCGAATAGAGCACCAGGGCCTTCCGCAGGGCGGTTGCTAGGGCGACATCGCTGTACTCGCGGAATTTGATGCCATTGGCGCGCGGGAGTGATTCGGTTGCGTCGGTGACGCTGTCCTGCAGGCCGCCCGTGGCGTGCACGACGGGCACGGTGCCGTACCGAAGGCTGTACATCTGATTCAGCCCGCATGGTTCAAACCGCGACGGCATGACAAAGAAGTCGCACCCGGCCTCGATGCGATGGGAGAGGCCTGTGTCAAAGCCGATGCGCACGGCGACCTGGTCGGGGCGCTGCCGATGCAGTTGGCGCAGTGCGTATTCGTAGGCCGGGTTGCCCGTCCCCAGGAGTACGAAGCGCATGGGTGCATGGAGCATTTTGTGAAGGGCGGGCAGCAGAATGTCCAAGCCCTTTTGTTCGGCCAGGCGCATCACGCTGCCAAACAGGGGCATGGCTGGCGACTCCGGCAGATGCAGTTCCTTGAGCAGCGCGCGCTTGCATGCAGCCTTACCGCGCAGATTCCGCATCGAGTAGGAAGCCGGCAGATGGGGATTGCCCTCGGTTCGCCACTCCTCGTAATCCACGCCGTTGAGTATGCCGTGCAATCGGCTTTGCCGCTGCCGGAGCAGCCCGTCCAAGCCCTCGCCAAGGGGCGCTGTCAAGATCTCCCGGGCGTAACTGGGGCTGACGGTGGTCAACACGTCAGCCGTGGCGATGCCGGCCTTCAGACAATTAAACCGCCCAAGGGCTTCACAGCAATCGGCTGTGAAATAGTCGGCGGGTAGGTTCGTGAGCGCATAAGCGGGAGCTGGGAAAACCCCCTGATAAGCCAGGTTGTGTATCGTCAAGCAGGTCCGGGGGGCGCCGATCCACCCTGCCCGTTCACGTTCGTGGCGGACAAACAGCGCCACCAGCGCCGTTTGCCAGTCGTGAACATGAACGATTTCCGGCTTCCAGGGCAGATACCGCGCCAGGTGTGCCACGCATTTGGAAAAGAAGACGAACCGCTCGCCATTGTCCCAGTAGTCGGCCCCGTTCTCGTTGTACAGGCCAGCCCGATCGAAGTATGCCGGCTTGCGGATGAAATAGACGGTTAACCCCGGCAGGGGCTGATCCTCCCACAATTCGGCGTCCACCCGCTTGGCCCCGAGCGGCAGGTCGAACCGCCAATCCACGCGCCGGATCTGCGGGAATCGCTCCCGCACCCCGCGAAACAGAGGTTTGACGATTCCCACCTGATGTCCCAACCGCGCCAGCGCTTTGCCAAGCGCTCCGGTCATATCCGCCAGGCCGCCGGTCTTCGAGTAAGGATGGACCTCGCTGCTGGCCAGTAGGATCCTCATCTTCCCTGGGTGATTGACCGGGGCGTTCCCGTTCACGCTGTAATTCGGTCGGTCCCCAAGTATGGCTGCAGCGGCTGCGGAATGACCACGCTGCCGTCCGCCTGCTGATACGTCTCGACCAATGCCACGAACAGCCGGGCCAGCGCCGTGCCGCTGCCATTGAGCACATGGGGAAATCGCTTCTCGCCGGATGCGGTTTTGTAACGCAGGTTCATCCGACGTGCTTGGAACTCCTCGCAGTTCGATATGCTGGAAACCTCCAGGTAGCTCCCCTGCCCCGGCGACCACACCTCTAGGTCGTAGGTCTTCGCACTGGCAAAACCCAGATCACCCGTGCACAACAGCACCACCCGATAATGCAGGCCCAGGCGCTGAAGGACTCGCTCGGCGTCCGCTCGCATCGCCTCGTGCTCGGCGTAGCCGTCCTCCGGCCTGACGATTTTGATCAGTTCGACCTTGTCAAACTGGTGCACCCGAATCATCCCGCGGGTGCCGACGCCGGCCGCACCGGCCTCGCCGCGAAAACAGGGGGTGTAAGCGCAGTAACGGATGGGCAATTGGCCCTCTGGGAGCAGCTCTTCCCGGTGAATGTTGGCCACAGGTGTCTCGGCCGTCGGAATCAGATAAAGCTTCCCCAGCTTGGTCGCGTCGTCCCCCTCGGCCACGCCGTAGTACTGGTCTCGGAACTTCGGGAACTGACCCACGCCCTCCAGACACTGCGGGCCGACCATGAACGGAGGAGACACCTCGGTGTAACCGTGCTCGCGCGTGTGCATGTCCAGTAGCAACTGGATCAGCGCCCGCTCCAAGCGCGCCCCCCAGCCGGTAAACAGCACGAACCCGCTGCCCGCCAGCTTGGCGGCGCGGGCAAAATCCACCAATCCCAGCCGCTCGCACAGCATGACGTGGGGTTGTGGAGTGAACGTGAAAACCGGTTTCTCACCCCAGGTAGCCACCACCGGATTCTCCGCCGCGCTGCGGCCCACCGGCACGGATTCATGCGGCAAGTTGGGCAGCGCCAACATCAGCGCATCCCGCGCCCGGTCCACTTCGGTAACCTCGCGATCCAGCGCCGCAATCTGCTCGCCCAACGCGCGCGTCTCCTGCTTGCGCGCCTCCGCTTCGTCATCCGCCTTGCGACTCAGCAGCGCGCCGATTTCCTTGGACACGCGGTTGCGCCGGGCTTTCAGCGTCTCGACCTCGGCCAGCAGCTCGCGGCGGCGCCGGTCCAACTCCAGCAGCCGGTTGACTCCCTCTTCGTCCCCTGCCCCACGGGCCCCCAAACGCTGGCGAACCTCATCGGGCGCTTCCCGAATCCGACGGATATCAAGCACGCGCGGATTATAGAAACGCCGCGCCTTCGCCGGCAAGGTGGGATTCCCCGGTCACCCGGGCGTGTCCAGGCGGAGCCATTATGCATCCTGGTGCAAGTCCCCTACTTGCGGCGGTAGCGGCCACATTCCAGCTTGGCGCTCAGCAGCCTCAGAGCTTTGGCGAAGCCGCAGGCGAGCGGCGCAGGCTGGCAGCCTGCTCGCCCCGTGGCGTATTTGGCTGTCGAATTGCCAACGCGCAAATCTGGGCTTTACTCCACGGGGCAAAGATCGCCGATTGGCCCTCGGCTGGCGGCGGACTTTTCGTGCGGTTGTGGATTGGCATGCCGTGATACCCCGGACGCGCCAGCCGCACTAGCCGACGCGTTTTCAATCTTGAGCGGTCTACCCGGGACGCGTTACGCTCGACCCATGAAAATGACATTGCCTTCTCCCCTGCCCCGCCGACGTTTCTTGGCCTCGCTGCTGGGCGCAGGGGCGCTGAGCGCGCTGCCGCCGCACGGCCGCGCCGCTACGACTCGCCCCGGCCGGCTCAAACAGGCGGTTTGCCGTGGCGTGTTTCAAAACGCCAAGTTGGATTTCGACGGGATGTGCCGTGAAGCGGCCCGTCTTGGCATCGCGGGCTTTGATCTGGTCGGCCCGGCCGAGTTTCCCACGCTCAAGAAATACGGCCTCATCCCCACCATGGTGCCGGGGGGCAGCAGCATCAAGAACGGCATCAACGACCCCAACAACCATGCCGCGATTGACGCCCGGATGCGCGAGGCCATCCGGGCTGCAGCCGCGGCCGGCGCGCCCAACGTTATTGTGCTGGCCGGTGACCGCGCCGGCCTGACCGATGAGCAGGGTTTGGAACACTCGGCCCGCTTTCTCAACAACATCAAGCCCCTTGCCGAGGACCTCGGTGTGACCCTCTGCATCGAGCTTCTAAACAGCAAGGTCAACCACCCGGGCTACATGTGCGACCACACCGCTTGGGGGGTCAAACTGTGCCAGGCGGTCAACTCGCCCCGGGTGAAGCTGCTTTACGACATCTACCACATGCAAATCATGGAGGGCGACATCATTCGCACCATCCGCGACAACATCCGCTACATCGGTCACTTCCACACCGCCGGTAACCCCGGGCGGCACGAGTTCGACGAATCCCAGGAGTTGTATTATCCCGCCATTTGTCGCGCCATTGCCGATCTCGGATTCGACGGTTACCTGGCCCACGAATACACACCCACCCGCGACCCCATCGGCACGTTGGAGAAAATGCTCAAACTGTGCGACGTCTAAGCGCGCCGCGCGGCCAGCCCGGTGCGGCCGCGCAGCCCAAGCGGCTTCAGACGCCACGCATCGAAGCCCGGCATTGCCGGGCCTGCGCGCCCGAGACCTGCTGCGCCTGCCGGTCGGTAGAGAAGCGACTGAATCAAACCAACAACCACAATCGGGTCAGCGGAACGACGGGGCGAAGGCGCTGGTGTCCCTGTCAACAACGATGGGGGCGATCATGTCTGGTTGAATCGGCCTGCCTGACAGCAGGCAGGCCCGGGCAGAATCTTTGTGTTGACCGGCCTGTTTAACGGTTGCCTTCCTTCTGGGCGCAACCTTTCGCCCCTGCGGACTTGAACGCCTCCGCTCCGGGGAGTTACGTTGCCCCAGTCAATGGCGTCCCTACAAATGCACGCGACCACGCTCGATCCTCGATGTTTGTTGAACCCACTGCGTCCGATCCACCTCTTGGCGTTCATGGGCCTGGTCACCACGGCACTTGCCGCCGAACGTCTCAACGTCCTGTTGATCTGCGTGGACGACCTCAAGCCCGCCCTGGGGTGTTACGGCGATCCGCACGCAAAGACTCCCCAGATCGATCGCCTGGCCACACGCGGCATGGTCTTCCGCCGCTCGTATGTCAACCAGGCCGTTTGCGCACCCTCGCGCAACGCCCTGATGACGGGGCTGCGGCCGGACCAGATTGGCGTGTATGATCTGGCCACTTGGTTCCGTCATGGCGCCCGAGATGCCGTCACGGTATCGCAGTGTTTCATCAAAGCAGGCTATCATGCGGAATCGCTGGGCAAGGTTTACCACCGCGGTCACGGGAACGTGATTGACCCGGCCAGTTGGAGTGTGCCGTTCTGGAATCCCTCCGGTGGTAACCCCGCCGCGGTGACCACCGGCGGTCCCAAACCACCTCCGGACGCCATTCTGAAGCCACGTTCACAACCCAACGGCCGCCCGCGCGGCCCGGCGTGGGGCTGGCCGGATGCCCCGGACGCGGACTTCGCCGATGGCAAGACCGCCCGGCACGCGGTGGAGCGGCTCACGGCTCTGGCGCAATCCGACAGGCCTTTCTTTCTGGGTGTGGGCTTCTTTCGTCCCCATCTTCCCTTCGTTGTGCCCAAACGCTATTGGGACATGTTCGATCCGGCGAAACTGCCTGTCCCCCCGCCGGACGTGGCGCTGCCGCGCAACGCGCCGTCATTCGCCGGTCACGACAGCGGTGAGCTGCGCGCCTACAGCGACATCCAAGCGACCGGACCGCTCACCCCGGAACAGGCGCGCACCATGGTCCACGGATACTATGCCTCGACGGCTTTCGTGGACGCCCAAATCGGAGTGGTGCTGGACGCGCTGGATCGGCTCGATCTCTGGAAACGCACCATCGTGGTGCTGTGGGGCGATCACGGCTGGCATCTGGGCGATCACGGCCTGTGGTGCAAGCACACGAAATTTGAGCAGGCCACGCGCAATCCGCTGATCATCGCCGCGCCCGGCAGGCGCGCCGGCAGCACCTCCGACGCGCTCGTGGAAACGGTGGACCTTTACCCGACCTTGTGCGCGTTGGCGAAGCTGTCTCCGCCCGCCGGGCTGCCTGGCAGAAGCCTGGTGCCGATCCTCGATGACCCGGCACGTCAGATCCAAGACGCAGTGTTTCACGTTTATCCCCGCACGACCCCACAAGGGCCCGGGCTGGGCAGGGCCGTCCGGACCGTCCGCCATCGTTACGTCGAATGGCGGGCGTGGAAAAGCGGCGAAGTCGTTGGCCGTGAATTGTACGATTACCAGGACGACCCCGCCGAAACGGAGAACCTTGCAGAACGACCGGAGAGCGCCGGCTTGGTCAGGGAATTGGCCGCGCGGATCGCCGCCCTTGGACCAGCCAAGCGGCCAGTGCAAAAAGACCCCACACTCGTTGAGCCAGCCAATGCACAATGAATTGGCGCATCCCCAGCCACAGACAGAGCTGCGCCGCAGGACTTGCGCTTGTTCTTTTGGGGTGGACCGGGCGGGTGTCACTCAGGGCAGACAGTCAACCTGCCCCGGCGTTCTCCGTCCCGCGCGCCGTTGTCGTCGCACCCGGCCCGGTGTGGAAACGGAATGTAATTGACGACACATCCAGGGGCGCGGACGGCGTCAAGCTGGGCGATCTTGACGGGAATGGGCGTTTGGACCTCGTCACGGGTTGGGAGGAGGGAGGCGAAGTGCGGGTCTATCTGCATCCCGGCCCAGAGGCGGTGCGGCAACCGTGGCCGCGAGTCACCGCGGGCCACGTGGGCGACCCCGAGGACGCCCTCTTCGTGGACTTGGACGGCGATGGTCACCTGGATGTCGTCAGCTGCACCGAGGGCCGCACGCGCACCGTCTACTGGCATCGTTTTCTCGGCCCGCCAGGAGACTGGCTGAAGCCGGAGCGCTGGAGCACCGCGGCCTTTCCCGCCACACAGGGCGCGCAGATGTGGATGCAGGCGGTGTCGCTCGACTTGGACGGCGAACATGGCCCGGATTTGGTGGTCGGGTCGAAAGGCCCGGAGGCGAACGTCGGCTGGCTGACAGCTCCGCCCCGCCCCGCGCAACTCGAGGCCTGGACCTTCCACGCCCTTCGCAAAGCGGGCTGGATCATGTCGCTCATCCCGCGCGACATGGACGACGACGGCGACATGGACCTGGCGTTCACCGACCGCCGGGGCAAACGGACCGGCGCGTTCTGGTTGGAGAACCCCGGACCGGTGGCCAACCGCGCCCACGCGCCGTGGCGCGAGCACCCCATTGGCGGGTTGGGCCGCGAGGTGATGTTTGCCGACCTGGCCGACGTCAACGAGGATGGCCGGCTGGACGCAGCCATCGCGGCGGAGCCGCGCGACATCGTGCTGTGCTTGCGCCAGCCTGATGGGGGCTGGAGTGAACAGGTGTTGACGCTGAACGAACCCAACATCGGTCGTGCCAAAGCGGTGAAAGTGGCCGATGTGAATCGCGACGGCTGGCCGGACCTGGTCTTCACGTGTGAGGGCGCGGCTGGCGAGCGCGAGGGCATCATCTGGCTGGAGCGCCAACCGCAAGGCACGTGGCGACAGCGGCCCTTGGGCGGCCCGGCGGGCGTGAAGTTTGATTTGATGCAGGTCCTGGATCTGGACGAAGACGGCGACCTGGACGTCATCACGTGCGAAGAGACCGAGGGCTTGGGCGTGATTTGGTATGAGAATCCGACGCTTGATGCCCCCATAAACTGAGCGGCCGTGGCGTCGGTCGCCCCTCGAAACGGGGCGGTGTCCCCGGGTGAAGTCGGAGGTGTCAGTTTCGACGGCCCCCATCTGCCAGCGTCGCGCAATCCAACCCGACGTCATCACAGCCTCGCTTCTTGATCGCGCCGCTTTTTCCCCCAAACCGCGTCCGTCTTGCGGCGACTCCACCCATGTGTTTCGGTCCACTAGGGCTTGTCCAGCTCTTCCGCCGCAGGTCGCTCGGCCTGTTGCTACTCGACCACCTACTTCGCCGTGCCCCCAGGATGCTGCCTCACCGCGCGATTCATCCTCCCCGACGTGGCTTCCTTGAACTGTGCCCCCCCAAACCGCCCGGGTTGCCGCTTGATCCCCACTGGCCACAGTCTCTGAAACCTGCTACCCCTTTGTCACCTTTTGCTGCGGATGACCGCGGGAAGTATCTAAAATGGGCAAGTTCAATACCTTGGTTTTGGGCGCGGCGGGCCGTCTGGCCATGCCGATCGCCGTTTACCCCGGTGCGCGCCTGGTAGGCGCCAGCGTGCGGGAGATCGTGACCAACCCGCAGGCCCAGGCGGACGCCTCGGTGGCCATGCATCAGCGTTATCAGACGCCGTTTTGCCTGACGGCGATGGACCTGAGCGTGGAGGCGGAGGCCTTTGGTTGCCAGATTCAGATGCCCGACGATGAAATCCCCACCACGGTGGCGGGCGTCGTCAGCAACATCGAACAAGCGCGGGCGCTGGCGGTGCCGGCTGTCGGAGACAAACGCACCGCCGTGTATCTGGAGACTGCCTCGCGTCTGCGTGCCCTGCCCGATGGGCCACTGGTGCTGGGCGGCTGCATCGGCCCGTTTTCGCTGGCCGGGCGACTCGTCGGCCTGAGCGAGGCGTGCAGTCTCACCCTGGAAAATCCGGAGTTGATGCACACGGTCCTGGACAAGTGCACCAGTTTCCTCTGCGCCTACGCCCAGGCGTTCAAAGCGGCGGGTGCGGATGCCGTGATCATGGCCGAGCCGGCCGCGGGTTTGCTGTCACCGCGGGGGCTGAGCGCCTTTTCGGCGGCCTATATCCGGCGCATCGTGCAGGCCGTCGAAGACGGGCAGTTCCAGATTGTGCTCCACAATTGCGGCGCCAAACCGGTCCATCTGGCGACGATTCTGGAGTCCGGCCCGAGCGCGTTTCACTTCGGCGCACTGGTGGACCCGGTCGCGGCGCTGGCCAAAGCGCCGGTCACAACCGTCCTGTGCGGCAACCTCGATCCGAGCGCGGTCTTCCTGCAATCCACGCCGGAACAACTGGCGGCCAAGGCAGCCCAACTGCTGGCCGCTACCCGGCCGCACCGCAACTTCGTGCTCTCCTCCGGGTGCGACGTGCCACCAGCCACTCCGCTGGCCAACCTGGACGCCTTCTATGACACCGTGAGGAGGGCCGGTTGACGCCCCCGGTGACGGGGGCTAGCTTCGGCCAATGACTGAAGTCGTTACAAGCCCGCCCGGGGTGGACCGCTTTCCGGTTCGCCAGCCCCCGCCCAGGGCGCAACTGGACGCCCTGTCGCGCGAGATTCGGCTGCTCAAACAGCAGCTCAACGCCGTCATCCTCGCGCACAACTACCAGGTGCCGGAGATCCAGGATATCGCGGATTTCGTCGGCGATTCGCTCGGTCTGTCGCAACAGGCCGCCCGGACACCGGCCGATGTCATCGTGTTCTGTGGCGTTCACTTCATGGCGGAGACGGCCAAAATCCTCAACCCGGGCAAGGTCGTCGTGTTGCCCGACGTCGAAGCGGGCTGCTCGTTGGAAGACATTTGCCCGGCCGACCAGCTCGCGGCGTTGCAGCGCACCAACCCCAAGTTTTGGACCATCGCCTACATCAACTGCTCGGCCGCGGTGAAGGCACTCAGCGACGTCATTTGCACCAGCGGTAACGCCGAGAAGATCGTGCGCGCCGCGCCCCCGGACCGGGACGTGCTATTTGTGCCAGACGAGAACCTCGGTCAGTGGGTGATGGAACAGACGGGGCGGCCGATGACGCTGTGGAAGGGCAATTGTTACGCGCACGTCGAGTTCAAGCGCGACAGCGTTTTGAAGCTCAAACAGCAGCTCCCCCAGGCTCGAGTCGTGGTCCATCCAGAGGCGCTGCGTGAAGTGCGCGAACTGGCCGACGCGGTATGCTCGACCGAGAAGATGGTCACCTACTGTCGGACCAACCCGGCCAGTCAATTCATCATCGTCACCGAGTCCGGCATCCTGCACCGGCTGCAAAAGGAGTGCCCGGACAAGCAGTTTTACTGCGCGCCGGTTTACGACGCTTTCAGGCTGCCGTCCGACAGTTGCCGCTGCAGCGAGTGCAAGTACATGAAATTGAACACGCTTGAGAAAGTGCGGGACTGCATGAAACGCCTGTCGCCGCGCATCGAGCTGCCTCCAGCCATCTTGGAACGGGCGCGCCTGCCGATCGAGCGCATGTTGCAATTGTCAGCCGCCTGAGCGCCGGCCACCGCGCGGCCGGTCTGTGCGCGCAGCGCAGCCACGGCTGCTGCCCCTCGAGCAGCCTCCTTGAGCCGGAGCCGCCCCCGCTCCGAATGTCCGGCCTTTTCCGCGCTTGGTTGTTGGCGACCGCTTCGCTATCCTGCCGGTCATGGCTGAGGGAACAAGCAGCTTGCAGACCGATGCGGCCCAACACGCGCTGTTGGAGGCCACGCTGCAGCACGACATGGAGCAGATTCGCCGCAAAGTCCAGGACATGGCGGCTCTGGACGAACAGGCGCTCAAGACCTGTCTGGAAGCATTGCTGGAGCGCAGCCGGCAAAAGGCCTACGCGGTCATCCTCCGCGACCAACGGATTGACGAGCTGGAAAAGGAAATTGACCGGCTGTGCTTGGAGTTTTTGGTTCGTCAGCAACCCGTGGCCGGCCCGTTGCGCTTCGTTTACGCGGTGATCCGAATCAACCCCGAGCTGGAGCGGATCGGGGATTACGCGGAGAGCATCGCGCGTCAGGTCCTCAAGCTGGCTACGTTGGATCCCCTGCCGGCCCGGGACAAGTTCATCGAGATCGCCGACCTGGCCATTCCGATGTTGCACGGCGCGGTCGAGGCGTTCGTGCGCCACGACGCCGAACTGGCGCGGCGCACCATGCTGACGGAGGAGCGGGTGGATGCCCTGCGGAGCGAGTTGAACACGCTTTTGCAGGGTGCGGAGCGCCAGGGCCAGATTTCGCTGGATGCGCTGGGGCCACTGTTGACCGTGGTCCGCCGCTACGAACGCGTTTCCGACCAGGCCAAGAACATCTGTGAGGAAACCCTCTACATGTGCACGGGCGAGTACGTCAAACATCGCCAGCCGGGCGAGCCTTTCCGTGTGTTGTTTGTGGACGAGCGCCAGGGCTGCCGCAGCCGCATGGCCGAGAGCATTGGCCGGTCGCTCGGTCTGCCCCAACTGCAGTTTCTGAGCGCCGGCCTGGACCCCCAGCCAGCCGACCCGGCGCTGACAGCCTGGCTGGCAGCCAAGGGCCTGGACATTCCCCCTGCCGAACCAAGCCGCGTGCAAGACATCCCGGACTTGCCGCATGTTCAGGTCATGGTAGCTCTGGACGCGGCCGCGCGACGGCTGTTTCCCCAGCCGCCCACCAAGACGGTGACGTTGGACTGGAGCATCCCGGACCCGGGAGGCATCCAAGGCGACGCGGCCGAACGCGAGGCGGCCCTCGAACAAACTTATCAGACGCTGCGCATGCACGTTACGGACCTGGCCCGGGCGCTGTTGGGAGAATGAGCAAGGGAAACCGTAGAGGTTTCATGCGCGTGTCACCGACGCCGGCGGGCTGGCGTGGCCAACCGGGTCGTCTGCTGCCGCTGCTGCTGCTGGCCGCGCTAGGGGCCGCCGCTCCGGGCTGCAGCCGCCCATCCGCCGCATCTCACGGCCACCTCACCATTCAGAACAAAGGCTCGGACACGATCGTCAACCTCGCCCAGGCGTGGGCCGAGGCATACAAGAAGGTCGCCCCGGACGTCAGCATCGAGGTCTCCGGCGGCGGCTCGGGTGTGGGCCTGGCGGCCTTGATCAAGGGCACGATTGACATCGCCAACAGCAGCCGCGACATCAAGCCCTCCGAGGTTGAGGAGGCCAAGCGCAGCACCGGCAAAGAGCCGTGCGACTTCATTGTGGGCTACGACGCGCTGGCCATTTACGTGCACAAGGACAATCCCCTGGAGGAAATCACCTTCGAACAACTGGCCGGCATTTACGCCGAGGGCGGCACGTTGACGCACTGGAGCGACCTGGGCGTGTCCCTGCCCGGCGGCCGCAACAAGATCATTCGCGTCAGCCGCCAGTCCAGCTCGGGGACCTACGAGTTTTTCCGCGAGCGCGTGTTGCACAATCGCGATTTCAAGCTCGGGTCCAACGACATGAACGGCTCGAAGGAGGTCGTGGACCTGGTGGGCAACACACCCGGGGCCATCGGCTACAGCGGCATGGGCTACGCCAACCCGCGCGTCAAAATGTTGCGCGTGGCAGTCCGGGCCGGCAGCCCCGCGGTCGCGCCCACCGTCGAAAACACCCTCAGCAAGGCCTATCCCATTGCCCGCTCGCTGCACATGTTCACGCTTGGCCAACCCGAGGGAGCAACCAAAGCCTACCTGGACTGGATTCTCAGCGACGCCGGCCAGGAGATTGTTGCTCAATGCGGCTTCGTGCCCGTTGCGCCGAATCACCGAACGGGCCAAGCCCGCCCTGCTCCATGACCGCCAACCCTCCTCCCGGCCAACCTCCACGCCCCCGCCGCTCGGTCCAGGCCCGGCTGGGCGAAACGCTGCTCGAAGCGGTCATCCGCCTGGCGGGTGTGAGCGCCATTCTGTTCGTGCTGGGCATCTTCTTCTTCATCTTCCGCGAGGCTGCGCCCGTGCTGACGCACGAGAAATTCAAGCTGGGCCAGTTTCTCGGGAGCATCGAGTGGTATCCCACCTCGGCGCAAAACGTCCGCTACGGCACGTTGGCCCTCACGGTGGGCACGTTCAGCGTTACGGCCCTGGCCATGGTGCTGGCCGTGCCCTTCGGGCTGGGTGCGGCGGTTTTCATCTCGGAGTTTTGCGGCCCGAAGCTCAAGGAGACATTGAAAATCGTCATTGAGCTGCTGGCGGCCATTCCCAGCGTGGTCTGGGGGTTCATCGGCCTGACAGTGATGAGCCGGGTGATCGTGCGCTACACGGACGCGGACGTGGGGGTGAATCTGCTCAACGGGGGCATCATTCTGGCGCTGATGAGCGTGCCGATCATCGTCTCGATTGGCGAGGACGCGCTGAAGGCCGTGCCGGACTCCTACCGGGAAGCCGGGCTGGCGCTCGGGGCCACGCGCTGGCAACTGGTCTGGCGGGTGTTGCTGCCGGCCGCCAAGAACGGCTTGCTGGCCGCCGTGTTGCTGGGCGTGGGCCGCGCAGTCGGCGAAACCATGGCCGTGCTCATGGCCACCGGCCACGCGGTGCAGATTCCGCACGGGATTCTGGATTCGGTGCGCACGCTCACGGCCAATATCGCCGCCGAGTTGGGCGAGGCACCCGCCGGCTCGCCACATTACCGCGTGCTGTTCCTGACGGGGGTGCTGCTGTTCAGCATCACGTTCGTGGTCAATCTCGCCGCCGACCTGGTGGTCCGGGGCATCAAACAGAAGTGACCCATGCCCGCCACCACTCCAGTTGCTGACGCCCGCCGCTTCACCCGGACGCCCTTCGTCCTCCGCAAGGAGCGCACGGAGCGTGTCGCCCGGGCGATTTTCTTCTGCATGGCTGCGGCGATGATTCTGCCGCTGGTGGCCATTGTCACCTATCTGGTGGCGCGGGCCGCGCCCTCGCTCAACTTGGAGTTCCTGTTGGACATCCCGCGCCACGGCATGACCGAGGGAGGCATCTGGCCGGCGTTTGTGGGGACGCTGTATCTGGTGGGGTTTTCGCTGGCCGTGGCCGCGCCGCTGGGCGTGCTGGCGGCCATCTATCTCAACGAATATGCCCGCGACACCTGGTTCACCCGCATCGTCAACCTGGCCGTGATCAATTTGGCCGGCGTGCCGAGCATCGTGCACGCCCTTTTCGGCCTGGGCGCGTTCGTGTATGCCGCCCGATTCGGTTACTCGATCCTGTCGGCCTCGTTGACCCTGGCGATCATGACCCTGCCGGTGATCATTGCCAGCACCCGGGAGGCGCTGGCGTCCGTGCCGATGGCCTTCCGCGAGGCGTGTTGGAACGTCGGCGCCACGCGCCTGCAGACCATCCGGGCCATCGTCCTGCCCAACTCCATCAGCGGCATCCTCACCGGCGTCATTCTGCAAGTCAGCCGCGCGGCCGGAGAGACCGCGCCCATCATGTTCACGGGCGCCGTCTTTTACAAAGCCGTCAGCCGGGGCGACCTGTTCGCCTATGGCTTGGATGAACAATGCATGGCGCTGTCCATGCACCTCTACACGCTTTCGACGCAGGTCCCGAACGTCCGGGAATCCATGCCCTACGCCACGGCGGTCATTCTTCTCGGCTCGGTGCTGCTGGTGAACGCCACCGCCATCGTCCTGCGCGTCTGGCTGCGCAACCGCAAGAGGTGGTAGCGGCAACTCCGAAATCCGAATGTTGAACCCCGAAACCAATCCGATGCTCCAGGTCCGCGTGACGGCAGGAGGTGCGGCCCGTCTCATGACGCGGGTCCGCGACCTGCCGCCTCGCCGACTGCCAGTCGGCGGGCAGCGGGTTTCTTCGTGCGGTTGCGGATTGGCAATCCGCGATACCGCAGACTGCCAGTCTGCGCTACGGTGGTTGCCTCAAGATACGCCAAGCGGGTTGGCATCGTGCCGGGACGACCACCGCGCTGGCCTCGGGCGGGGGTGGCGCAGGTTGCCAACCTGCTGGATCGCCGACTGGCAGTCGGCGGGCGGCCGGTTTCTTCGTGCGGTTGCGGATTGGCAATCCGCGATACCGCAGACTGCCAGTCTGCGCTACGGTGGTTCCCTCAACATCCGCAAAGTGGATTGGCACGCCGGGCTGCGGCCTTGCTTTGCCATCGGTCATTCGGCATCCGGCGCATTCCTCCGCACGCGATGACAGCCGCCCGGAAAATTGAAGTCCGTGACCTCCGCCTGGCCTACGGCTCGCGCGAGGTGCTGCATGGCATTTCCTTTGACATCGCGCCCAACGAAATCTTCGGTATCATCGGCCCGGCCCAGTCAGGCAAGACCTCGCTGCTGCGCTGTCTGAACCGTACCATCGAGTTCACCCCCGGCGCGGTGGTCGCCGGCAGCATCCGGGTGGACGGCGAGGAGGTGAGCGAGGTGCAGGACGTGTTCACCCTGCGCCGCAAGATCGGCATGGTCGCGCCGCTGCCGGTCGGGCTGCCATTGTCCATTTACGACAATGTAGCGTTTGCGCCGCGCTGCGCCGGCCTGACCCGGCGCAGCGACCTGGACGCCCTGGTCGAAAAGTGCCTGCGTCAGGCCGCGCTTTGGGACGAGGTCAAGGACCGGCTGCACACGCTGGGCACGCGGCTGTCGGGCGGCCAGCAACAGCGCCTGACCATTGCCCGCGCCCTGTCGCACCAGCCGGAGATTCTGTGCCTGGACGAGTTCTCCATCGCCATTGACCCGGTCACGACCATGCGAATCGAGGAGGTGCTGAAGGCCCTGCGCCAGCAGATCACCATTGTCTTGGTGACCAATTTGACGCAGCAAGCCCGCCGGCTGGCTGATCGCACCATGTTCCTGTGGGATGGCCGGATCGTCCAACTGGACCGCAGTGACGTGATTTTCTCCGAGAACCCCGGCAACCAGATGACCTACGACTACGTGCACGGCATCTTCGGATGAGCGCCCCAGCAAACCTTCACAGCCGATGTCCCCGTTCCCAAGCCGCCCGGACCACGCGGCTCGCAACGCGACATCCTGCCGGCCCAGCCGTCGGCCTTGCCCGGGCCGACCGCGCCCCATTGCCGACGCCATGAGCGAAAACGGCTACAGCATTGTCACCCGGGACCTGAACCTCTGGTATGGCGGATTTCAGGCCCTGGTCAACGTGAGCGTCAACATCCGTCACGGCCTGATCACCGCGCTCATCGGCCCATCGGGCTGCGGCAAGACCACGCTGTTGCGCTGCTTCAACCGCGTCAACGAGCGCTACGGCAACGTCACGACCACCGGCGAAATCCGCGTGCTGGGCAAGAACATCTACGACCCGGACGTGTCGCTGGTCGAGCTGCGCAAAGGCGTGGGCATGGTGTTCCAGCGGCCCAATCCCCTGCCCATCTCGGTTTACGAGAATGTCGTGTTCGGCCTGCGTCTGCACACCCCGCGGCAGGAGTTGAATCGCGCCCTGCTGGACGAGGCCGTCGAAACCGCGCTCACCCAGGTGGGCTTGTGGCGCGACTTGAAGGACCGGTTGGACGCTCGGGCCACCTCTCTCCAACTGGAACAACAACAAAAACTCTGCATCGCTCGGCTGCTGCCTCTCAAACCGGAGGTCATCCTGATGGACGAACCCTGCTCGGCCCTGGACGTGCAAGGCACGCGCGCCATCGAAGAATTGATGCTCAGCCTCCGCGGGCGTTACACCCTCCTGGTCGTCACCCACAACATGTCCCAGGCCCGCCGGGTCAGTGACGAGTGCATCTTCATGCTGCTGGGGCAGATCATTGAGCACGCCCGCACCGAGGACCTGTTCCTCACCCCGAAACACCCTAAGACGGCCGAGTACATCGAGGGCCGTTACGGCTGATACCAGTCCCGCAACCGCACTTCCACGCCGGCCTCCCCGCCCACGAGTTTCTTGAACTTCTC
>Ga0073932_1001292_pt1 | contig 48755 bp, 48 predicted proteins | sample DewCreD2012metaG_FD_76967 | JGI IMG/M metagenome (GOLD analysis project Ga0073932, IMG submission 76967) | Hot spring sediment bacterial and archeal communities from British Columbia, Canada, to study Microbial Dark Matter (Phase II) - Dewar... ...
AGGCACTCACCGCCTGCAGCCGCGCGTGGTCGTGCGGCTGGCCGCAGAGGGTGCAGGCGAGGTGGGTCACGAACATCGCGGGGCTCCGGCGGCAGGCGGGGGACGGGAGACGGGCGCGCGCGAAGGTACCGCGCGGCGCGGCGGCGCGTAAGGCGGGGTGTCCTTGCGGCCAAGGCGCGGGCGCGCTTCCTTCGCCGCATGATCGCGCCCCCCGACGACGACCGCCCCGAGACCGCCCTGCCGGACCTCGAGCTCGAGGAGGAGTTCCCCCTCGGCGACGGCACCGCCGACACCGAGGCGACCGTCTGGTGCCCGTGGTGCGGCGAGGCGGTGACGATCGGGCTCGACCCGGGGAGCGGGGCGGCGCAGGCCTACGAGCAGGACTGCGAGGTCTGCTGCCGGCCGTGGGTGGTGGCCGTGCACTACGACGCCGGCGGGGCCGCGACCGTGTCGGTCGAGCCCGCCGGCGACTGGGACGACTGAGCGCGCGCCCGGGGGCGCGCGCCACGCGTCGTCAGTAGGTGAAGGTGAAGACCCGGCTCGGGTTGTTCGACGACTCTCCGACGAAGCTCCCGCGCACCACGGTCGGCGACTGGCCGGCCACGAGGACCGTCACCACGTAGTCCGACTGCGCCACGCCGCAGTCGTCGTAGTAGTCCACCAGCACGGTGTACGTGCCGCGGGGGGCGCCACCCTGCGGCCATACGATGTTCTCGTTGTTCTTCCCGTCGATCCGGCACGCGGGGTTCGAGTCGAGGTCGAGGCGGCCGCCGCTCGCGGACCGGAGGTTGCCGAAATAGACCTCCTCGCCCGACGGGTCGGTGACGTGGAGGTCCACGTCCGACGCGCCTTTCCACGCGATGCTCACCTGCACGTCGCCGTTGCCGACACGGATCACCCGCACCGACTGCGACACGTACTGGCCGATCGCCCCCCCGCTCACGCCCGCCACCTGCAGGGTGAGTCCGCCGCCCGAGACGTCGCGCGAGATGCCGAAGACGAGCGTGGTGCTCGTGGTCGGCGCCGGCAGCGGCACCTCGTAGTGGCCGCCCACGCCACGCAGCCGCACGAGCACCCGGTCGAACGGGGTCGTGGAGGTGACGGTGATCTCGGCGGAGCCGCCGTTCACGGCGGCCGCGAAGCCGTCGGCGGCCACCGTCGGCCCGCCGGTGGGCGACGGGGCCGTGTCGGTCTGGGCGGTGCCCAGTTGGCCCGTGGACAGGGCCATGTACGGCAGGTAGTCGGTGATCGTGTTGGTCGGGGCGAGGGGGCCGGCCTCGGAGCAGGCCGCCGCGACCAGGGCGACGAGCCCCGCGGCTGCGATGTCTCGATGCGGGCGCATCCGGCAACGGCTCGGCATGGCGGTGATCCTCGGGTGAACGGTCCGGGCCGGTCGAGGAGCAAGAGGTCTGCCAGTGACTGCAGCGATGGGGTCGTTGGTCGTTAGTCGTTGGATGGCAAGGAGTTGGGTGGGTGCGAGGCGAGCGTGGACGGCCGTTCGCGGGGCGGCGGGGGGAGACTGTTGGCGAGGGGAGCGGGGGAGAATGCAAGACGGCGGCGCGGTCCCGGAAGGGGGGCGCGCCGCCGCCAAGGGGAGGGCTCGCGCCCCCCGGCTACTCGTAGCGGAGGGCCACGATCGGGTCGAGCCGGGCCGCCTTGCGGGCGGGCCAGATCCCGAAGAAGAGCCCCACGAAGGCGCTGAAGCCGAACGCGATCGCGATGGACGCGGGCGAGATCAGGGTGTTCCACCCCGCCAGCTTCGACATCAGGAGCGCGATCCCGATGCCGACGAGGATGCCGAGCACCCCGCCCGAGATGCAGAGCACGAGCGCCTCGATCAGGAACTGCGACAGGATCGCCCACTGCGTGGCGCCGAGCGCCTTGCGCACGCCGATCTCGCGGGTGCGCTCGGTCACCGACACCAGCATGATGTTCATGATGCCGATCCCGCCGACGAGGAGCGACACGCCGGCGATGCTGGCGAGGAGGTAGCCCAGGATCTGCGTCGCCTGCTGCTGCGTGGCGAGGATGTCCTGCGGGTTGCGGACGGAGAAGTCGTTGTCCTGGCCGGGCCGGATCTTGTGCTCGCGTCGCAGGATGCGCTCCATGTCCACCATCCCCTGCTCGATCGGCACCCCGTCCTTCACCTTGAGGGCGATGTTCCGGAGCCGGTCGGTGCCGAAGACGCGGTACTGCGCGGTCTTGAGCGGGATGATGATCTGCTCGTCGGGGTTCGTCCACCCCTGCGAGCCCTTCGCGCTCAGCACGCCGATGATCTCGAACGGGATGCCGCGGATCAGCAGCGTCTGGCCGATCATCGCCTGCGCGTTGGCGTTGAAGAGCTTCGGTACGTCGGCGCCGAGCACGGCGTAGCGCTGCCGCGCCTCGTTGTCGCCGTCGGTGAAGTTGCGGCCGGCCACGACCTCGTACGTGCGCACCGGTACGTAGTTGGGCGTGGTGCCGAGGATCGAGATGTTGATGTTCTGGGCGCCGTACTTCACCTGCTGCTGGCGCGAGAGCTCGGGGATCACCGCCTCGATGAGGCGCGCGTCGCGCTTGAGCGCCTCGGCGTCGTCCACGGTCAGGCTCGCGCCCTGCTGCGAGACGCCGCGGAAGTTCTGCTGCCCCGCGAACACCGTGAAGAGGTTCGCGCCGAGCGAGTTGATGCGGTCCTCGACGGCCTTCGAGGCGCCGGTGCCGAGGGCCACCATGGCGATCACCGCCGCGACGCCGATGATGATGCCGAGCGTCGTGAGCAGCGACCGCATCTTGTTGGCGCGGATCGACGAGAACGCGACCGCGATCGTCTCCCCGAGGATCATGGTCAGGGCCTCCCCTGCGGCCGGGGCGCGCCGGCGCCGCCGGCCGCCGCGCCGCCCTGGCCCGCGGCCGCACCGCCGCCCTGCTGCTGCTGCGAGCGCATGCCGCCCAGCCCGCCGCCGGTCATCTGCGAGAAGCGGTTGCGGAACTCCTGCTGCGACTGCACGAGGCCCGCGCTCGGCAGCACCATCACCGAGTCGCCCTCCTGCAGGCCGCGCACGATCTCGGAGTAGTCGAGGTCGGTGAGCCCGGTCCGCACGGGCGTCGCCACGAACTCCGCGCCGCGCTTCACGAACACCACGTAGTCGCCGCCGAACTGGTAGTCGGTCGTGGGCGGTCGCTGCCGGTCGCCGGGGCGGCCGCCGCCCGCGGCCTGCATCGCGCGGCGCACCTGGCCCATGATCTCGCTCTCCCTCGCCGTGAGCTCGCCGCCCGTGAAGCGCTTGCGGAAGATCTCGCGCACCTGCTGCTCCGTGACGCCCGGCGGGAGGGTCACCTGCCGCCCGTCGGGGGTGGTCATCACGTTGCCGGCGGGCTTCGCGGGCGCCGCGCTGTCGGTGCGGGCGGCGCCCCCGAGCGAGGCCGAGCGGGCGCTGTCGCCGCCCGCCGCGGCGGCGGGGGCCGCCTTGGCGCGCGCGTCGGCGAGCTGCTGGCGCGCGCGCTCCACGTCGAGCCCGAGCACCTGGGCCGCCGAGGCCATGTCGCGCTCGGTCCGCAGCGCGACGCTCGGCACGGCGAGCACCCCGCGCCGCTCGCCGATCGAGATCGCGACCTCGGCGTTCATGCCGGGGAGGAGGAGGCCGTCGCGGTTGTCGATGCGCACGCGCACCGGGAACATCGTGACGTTCTGCACCGTCGTGTCGGACGGCTCGATCTTGAGGACCGTGCCCTCGAACGGCCGGTTGGGGTAGGCGTCCACCGTGACCTGGGCGCGCATGCCCGGCTTGATCTTGCCGATGTCGGTCTCGTCCACCAGGGTGACGGCCTGCACGAGGCTGAGGTCGGCCATCCGGAGGATCAGCGTGCCGCCGCCGACGTTCTGCGTGGCCGAGGCGATCTGCTGGCCGCGCTCGACCGCCTTCTCGATGATCGTGCCGGTGATCGGCGCGCGGACGTCGGTGTCCTCGAGGTTGATGCGGGCGTTCTCCACCGCCACGCGGGCGCGCACGACCGCGGCCTTGGCGTTCGCGTACGCGAGCGCCGCGGTCTCCTGCTCCGCCTGCGTGATCGACTGCGACTTCAGCAGCTCGTCGGCGCGCTGCTTCTGCGTGGTGGCGTTGGCGAGCTGCGCGAGCGCCACGTCGAGCTCGGCCTGCGCCTGGTCCATCGCGTTCTTCGGGAAGCGCGGGTCGATCGCGACCAGCCGGTCGCCCTTGCGGACGAGCTGGCCGCTCTCGACGAACACCTGCAGCACCTCGCCCGAGGCGCGCGACTTCACCTCGACCACGGTGTCGGGGCGGATCGTGCCGCTGGCCTGCGCGGAGACGACGATGTCCCGGCGCTCCACGGGGACGGCCTGGTACGCGACCTTCGGCGCCTCCTTCCTGGCGCAGGCGGCGAGGGCGACGGGCAGGGCGAGGCCGGCGACGGCCAGGAGTCGGGTCTGCATCAGGCGGTTCTCTCGGTCGTGAAGTCGCGGGCCACCTTGCCGTCCCTCAGGTGGACCTGCCGGTTGGCGTGGGCGGCGATGTCGTGTTCGTGCGTCACGAGGACGATGGTCTGCCCCTCGGCGTGCAACTGCTCGAAGAGCGCCATGATCTCGGCGCTCGTGGACGAGTCGAGGTTGCCGGTCGGCTCGTCGGCGAGGAGGATGCTGGGCCGGTTGACGAGTGCGCGCGCGATCGCGACGCGCTGGCGCTGCCCGCCCGAGAGCTCGTTCGGCCGGTGGTCCATCCGGTGCCCGAGCCCGACGCGCGTGAGCGCCTCGGCGGCGCGCTCGCGCCGCTCCCGCGCGCCGGCGCCGGCGTAGATCAGCGGCAGCTCCACGTTGTGCAGCGCCGACGCGCGCGGGAGCAGGTTGAACGTCTGGAAGACGAACCCGATCTCCTTGTTCCGGATGCGCGCGAGCTGGTCGTCGCCCATCTCGGAGACGCGCTGGCCGTTCAGCCAGTACTCGCCGGCGTCCGGGGTGTCGAGGCAGCCGATGATGTTCATCAGCGTGGACTTGCCCGACCCGGAGGGGCCCATGATGGCGACGAACTCGTTGCGCCGGATCACGAGGTCCACCCCCTGGAGGGCGCGCACCGTCTCGCTCCCCATGACGTACTCGCGCCGCAGGTCGCGGGTGACGATGATCGCGTCGGCGGGCACGCCGGCCGGCCCGGCCGCGGGCCGCGGCATGGCGGCGGCGGTCACAGCGTCCTCCCGAGCAGCGCCTCGAGCTGCGCCTTGGCGCGCGCGTAGTCGAAGCGGGCGGAGACGACGTTCACCTCGGCCTGCGTGAGCGCCTCCTGCGAGGTCAGCACGTCGAGGGCGGTGGCGGCGCCGAGGCGGTAGCGCTCGTTCTGGACGCGGAGGTCCTCCTCCGCGGCCGTCACGTTGAGCTGCGTCAGCCGCACGCGTTCGCTGGCCGCCTCGAGGGTCGCGAGCTGGCTCTCCACCGCGGCGGCCACCTGCCGGCGGGCGTCGGCCGCCTGCGCCTCCGCCACCGAGGCGGCCGCCGACTGCGCGGTGATGCTCTGCTCGCGCACGAAGCGGTTGAAGAGCGGCCAGTTGAGCACGAGGCTCAGCTGCCGCTGGTTGAAGAGCTGGTAGTCCACCTGGTTGTTGCCGTTCCAGGTGACGTTGCCGTTCAGGCTGATCGTCGGGAAGTACACCCGCTTCGCCGCGGTGAGGGAGGCGCGCGCGGCCGCCGCGGCGCGGTCGGCGCTCGTCACCTGCGGCGACTGCGCCAGCGCCTCGGCGACCAGCGCGGCGCGGTCGAGCGCGGCCGTGCGGCGATAGACGCTCGAGTCCTCGCGTGCGGCCACGGGGCGCTCGTCGCCGACGAGCTGACCCAGGGTCGCCTCCTGGCCCCGCAGCGTGGCCAGGGCGGTGATGAGGTCCTGCTGGGCGGTGCCCACCTGCACGCGGGCGCGCAGGGAGTCGGAGCGGGTCGCGCTCCCGGCCCGGAGCCGGGCCACCGCCTGCCGGAGCTGCTCCTCCGCGCGCTTGAGCGCCGCCTCGCGCACCGACACCAGCTGCGCGGCCGCGAGCGCCGCCACGAACTGCTGCGTCACCTGCAGCCGCGCCTGGTAGCGGGCGTCGATGAGCCCCGCCTCCGCCGACGCGTACGTGGCGCCGGCCGCCTTGCTGGTGGCGCTGCGCTGGAAGCCGTCGAAGAGGACGAGGCTCGCGTTGCCGCCGAAGGCGAGCGAGTTGACCGAGCTGCCCGCGGTGACGGGCGCGCCCGTGATCGGGTCGGGGCGTGCGTTCTCCGAGTAGAGCCGGCCGAAGTTGCTCGTGGCGTTCAGGTTCGGCAGGTACGCGCCGACCGCGCTGCGCTTCTGCGCCGAGGCGTTCGTCAGCTGCGCGTTCGCCTGGGCGACGAGCGGGAGCACCGCCTGGGCGCGCAGGATCGCCTCCTCGAGCCCGATCGACGGGCGCGAGGGATCGGCGACGAGCGTCGCCGAGGGGCCGGCCTGCGCCGCGAGCGGCGCCGCGAGCGCGGCGGCCGCGAGGGCGGTCCCGGCGATCCTAGCGGCGGCCACGCCGGCTCCGCTCCGCGTCCATCCGTTCGAGCATCTCGGCATACTTGCGCTGCTGTGCCTCCGTCAGGTGCGTGCGGATCTCGCTGCGGATCCGCTCGCGCACGTCCTGGAACTGCGGCGCCACCGTGCGCCACAGCGAATCCATCACCGGGTCGTAGCGGTCGAGGACGGCGCCGATGGTGTCCCGCTGCGCCGCCGACAGGCCCACCTCGCGGGTCATCCGCTCGAGGTAGCGGCCGCCGCGCGGGCCGTCGTCACCCCGGCGCGCCCAGGCGCTCGCTCCCGCGCCCGCCAGCAGCCCCGCCGCGAACGTCGCGGCCAGCAGCGCCAGCGCGGTCCATCGTCCCCGTGTCATCGCGTCTCCGGCACCGCCACGTACACCACCTCGGTTGCGCCGGGTTCCACGCCGAGGGCGTCGCCGGCGGCGACCGCAGGCTCGCCCGCCCCCATGGAGACCGCCAGCCACAGGCCGACCGTCAGCAGCAGCGTCGCCGCCACCGCGAGCCCCGGCGCCGCCCAGCGGGCGAGCACCGCCAGGCCATCGTCCTCCTCGCGGGGCGCCACCGCCAGGGATGCCCGGAGCCGCGCCAGCGTCGCCGCGTGGTCGTGCCCCTCGTCCAGCCCCTCGCGCAGCAGCGCGCCGAGCCCGGGGTCGGGCGCCGCGCCGAACGGCTCGCTCATGCGTCGTCTCCTTCGCCCAGCAGGCGCCGCAACGCGCGACGCGCGTGAAAGACGTCCGACCGGACCGTGCCCTCGGGCACGCCGAGGATCCTCGCGATCTCGGCGTGGCTGTACCCCTCCGCGTCGAAGAGGGTCACCGCCACCCGCTGCCGCTCGGGCAACGTCGCCAGGGCCTGTCGCAGCCGCGCCCGCAGGAGCGCGCGGTCGGCGAGGACGTCCGGGCCCGCGGCGGGGGCCGCGAGCGTGGCCGGGATCTCTTCGGTCCGTCGCACCCGCTCCCGGCGGGCGAGGTCGCGGGCGGCGTTCAGCACCACCTGCAGCAGCCACGGCCCGAAGCTGCGGGTCGGGTCGTACCGCTCCAGCCCGCGCCAGGCGGCGAGGAGCCCTTCCTGCAGCGCGTCGTCCACGTCGGCCGAGTCGCCGATGGCGGCGCGGATCAGCCGCCGGGCGCCGGCCAGGTGCGGCTCGACGAGCGCCACGAAGGCCTCGCCGTCGCCGTCCACGGCCCGCTCCGCGAGCGCCCGGTCGTGGCTGTCCTGAGTACGCACGGGGTCGGCGGGCCGTTGAATTCAGGGCGCCGGGCGCCGGAGCGCCCGGACGAGGGCGCCCAGCGCGAGCCAGCCGGCGAGGACGGCGGTGGCGAGCGCGCTTGGCCGCGGGAAGAACGCGAAGAGCAGCGCGACGATCGCGAACCCCACCGCGACGCCGAGCGCGACCTGGCGCCGGGCGACGAGCGCGAGCTGGCCGCCGAGGGCGAAGAGCCGGCGCCGCCGCTCGCGCGGGGGCGCGTGATAGTCGGGGCCCGGCCCCGGGACGAGCGCCAGCGGCGGGGGCCGCAGGCGCGCGGGCGCGGCCGGCGCCGTGACGACGACCTCGCGGCTCCGGTCGAGGTCGCGGAGGAACTGCGCCTGCAGCCCGGTGGCGAGCGCCGCGTCGTCCACCAGGAGGTCGAGCTCGTAGTTCCCGGAGAGGCTCGAGGCGTTCAGGTTGCTCGAGCCCACGCGGGCCCACTGGCCGTCGGTCACGATGCTCTTGGCGTGCAGCATCGGGCCGCGCCACTCGAAGATCCGCACGCCCGCGCGCAGGAGCGGGCGATAGCCGATGCGCGTGAGGTTGCGCACGTGCGGGAGGTCGCTGTCGCCCGGGACCAGCAGCCGCACGTCCACGCCGTCGCGTGCCGCGTCGCCGAGCACCTCGCGGAGGCGCGGGGGCGCCACGAAGTAGGCGTCGGTGATCCAGCAGCGGGACCGCGCCGCGGTCGCCATCCACTCGACGCAGCGGTACGCGCGCTCGAGCCCGGGCTCGCTCTCGAGCACCGCCACGCGCGCGTCGCCGGCCGGGGCGTCGGCCGGGGCGTCGGCCGGCGACCGGAGCGGGGCGCCCGCGCGCGCCCACATCCGCGCGAAGGCCTGGTCGAGGCGCGCCGCCGCCGGCCCCTCGACTTCCAGCGCCGTGTCGCGCCACGGCGGGATCCCGGCCGCGGCGTCGCCCGCCCACTCGTCGCCGATGCAGTGGCCGCCGACGATCGCGAGCCGCCCGTCCGTGACGAGTCCCTTGCGATGGTCGCGCACGAGGTTCGCGAGCGGCTCCAGCAGCGCCGGTGGCTGGAAGGCGCGCACCTCGACGCCGGCGTCGCGCAGCCGCCGCCAGTAGCGCCGCGACGTGCCCTTGCAGCCGAGCCAGTCGAAGAGGACCCGCACCGCGATCCCCTCGCGCGCCCGACGGGCGAGCGCCTCGGCGAACGTCCCGCCGATCCGGTCGTCGCGAATGATGTAGTTCTCGAGATGGACGGTGTGCCGCGCCCCGGCGATCGCGTCCAGCATGCGCGCGAAGATCGCGGGTCCGTCGATGAGGGGGACGACGCGGTGGCCGGTCGAGAAGCGGCAGCCCGCGGCCCGCTCGAGCCCCGGCAGCGCGGCCTCGAGCGACAGGGGGCCGGGCCGCGCGCTCATCCCCCGCCGAGGCCCAGGGCCCGCTCGTGCGGCCGGAGCGTCGCGAGGAGGAAGGCGATCACGTCGGCGAGCGGCATGCCGAGCTCCTCGGCGCCCTGCCGCACCTCGTCGCGGTTCACGCCGCGCGCGAAGGCCTTGTCCTTGAGCTTCTTCAGCACGCTCGACGGCTCGAGGTCGGCGAGGCTGCGCGAGGGGCGCACCAGGGCGCAGGCGACGAGGAACCCCGACAGCTCGTCCACCGCGTAGAGCGCGCGCGCCACGGCGGAGTCGCGGGGGACGCCGGTGTACGACGCGTGCCCGAGGATCGCGCGGCAGAGCGGCTCGGGGAACCCCGCCTCGCGCAGGCGGCGCACCCCTTCGGCGGGGTGCCCGGCGTCGGCGGCGCGGGCGTCGTTGGGCCAGCGCTCGTAGTCGTGGTCGTGCAGCAGGCCCACGAGCCCCCAGGCCTCGACGTCCTCGCCGGCACGCTCGGCGAGCGCGCGCATCGCGAGTTCCACCGCCAGCATGTGGCGGCGCAGCGACTCCGAGGCGGTGTGCTCGTGGACGAGGGCGAGGGCGCGCTCGCGCGTCCACCCGGGGGGCAGCATCGTCATCGGAGCCCGGAAAAGTAGCGGGGCGCCCGTCGCCGGGCGCCCCTGCGGTCGTGCGCGCCCCGCGCGCGGGCTCAGGGCCCGACGAACGGCAGCCGCGTGCCGTACCAGCGGTTGGTGACCGCGATCGTCGAGTCGGCGATGACCCGGTGGGTCGGCGAGGCCGGATGGAAGCCGTCGAGCGAGAAGTAGAGCCCGAAGCCCACCGAGCCGCCGGTCGGCACCTGGCTCAGGTCGGGGAACGGCGGTACCTGGCCGGTCTGGCGCAGGCGCTGGAAGATCGCGTTGGCGTCCACCACCCCGAAGCCGCGCGCGTTGGCCTGCGCCACGATGAAGGCGTTGAGGGTCACCACGTAGGCCTTGATGGCGGCGAGCTCGTCGGGCTGGACCGCCTGCGCGTCCACCGCGCAGTCGAGCGTGAACGGCGTGAAGGGGGGCGACGACGCGCGCAGGATCCCCGCGACGCCGATCGTCCACGGCACGAGGATCGAGTCGCCCCTGGCGCCGGGAATCGCGGTGCCGGGCGCGCAGCTGTTCGCGACCGTCACGTTGGCCGGGAACTGCCGCGGGATGCCGGGGCAGTTCCCGGTGCCGAGGCACCAGTAGGTCGTCCCGGTCGAGAAGAAGGGGATCCCCGAGGGGTCGGGGGCGGTGAAGAGCACCGCCTTCGTCCCGAGCACCACGAGGCTGTCGAGGAAGCGGGCGTAGTTCTGCTGGACGACCGGGAGCGGGGGCAGCGAGTCGAGGTTGCCCGGGTCGTTGCTGGCGAGCGGCGCGCCCAGCACCTCGTTCGAGCCGAGTTCCACGGTCATGAACGTGGGCCGGGAGGCCATGACGGCGCGGATCGGGGTGCGCCCGCCGAGGAAGAAGGTCGCGAGCCGCTCGTAGGTGGAGAGCGGCGAGCCGACCTGCGAGAAGAGGTCGCGGATCTCGAGCCCGGGGACGCCGAGGTTGTTGAGATAGGGCGCGGCCGGGGTGACGCGCAGGTCGCACGGCTGGTTGGCCGGCTGGTTGCCGACCCGCTGGCCCGTCACGTTGTTCACGAGCGGCGCGGGGCACCCGCGGCCGGCGAGCTGCGGGTAGGTGAACGGCGCCCCCGCCGCCTGCGCGACGAAGTGCGGGAAGGCGAGGCGCTGGGTGCTGTCGTTGATGCCGCCGGACTGGAGCCCCGCCGAGATGCTGGTGCCGATCGCGACGTAGCGCTCGAAGATCCCGCGGTTGTTGGCGAGGTTCGGGCCGGCGACCGTCTCGTCCTGCGCGCAGGCCGCGACGAGCGGGAGCGCGAAGGCGGCGACGCGGCCGAGGGTGCGGATCGTCATCGGAGGGATCTCCCGCTCAGAACGCGAACGCGAAGGTGGCGGCGAACCGGTTGTCCTGCCACTCGTAGAGCCCGGTGTTCGACCCCGGGGCCACGCGGCCGGCGCGGTCGCCCTGCTGCACGTGCTGCCAGCCGAGGTCCACCTGCAGGAGCGACGACGCGCGGATGCCGAGGCCGAGGCTGAACTGCGAGCGGTCGGCGAGGGGGTAGAACGGGTCCACGCTCTCGTCGGGGTTGACGCCGGACAGGTAGGCGTAGCCGCCGCGCGCCGTGACGGCGTCCAGCACCCGGTACTCGGCGCCGAAGCGGGCCGCGTCCTGGCGGAACCAGTTGGCCGGCCGCGTGCCGAGCTGCGCGGGGAGCCGCTCGAAGGTGATGTCGTAGCTCTCGAACTGCTGCCAGTTGGTGCGCTGCCACTCGCCCAGGACCTGGCCCCGCGGCCCGAGCGCGATCGACAGGCCGACGACGAACTCGTCGGGGATCGAGAAGGACGTGGCCGCGGCCTGGTCGGAGAAGGTCTGCCCGGGCTGGAAGAGCGGTTGCAGCAGCGGGTCGATCGGCGTGCCGCCGGGGAGGCCGAGCGGGTTGCCCGCCGTGAGGACGAGCCCCGTCGGGACGGGTCGCACGGTGGCGCCCAGCCCCGACATCTCCACCGACTGCCTGCTGGAGTAGCGCCCGCCGAGGCGCACCCCCTCGACCGGCTCGACGATGGCGCTCACGGTGAACCCGAGGCGCACCTCGTCGCCGGTGACGCCGACGTCGGCGAAGTCGGTGCCGGCGGCCACGCCGAGCTGGCCCCAGGTCGCGGCGGGCGACGCGGGGAACTGGGAGAGGTCGAGCCGCTGGCGGTGCTGGTAGGTGTACCAGGAAACGTTGAGGCCGGCGCCAAGGGTCACGCCCTTCGCCGGCCTCACCGCCACGGTCGGGGAGATGTTGAAGTTTCGGATCTGGCTGCGGTACTCGAGGAAGCGGCCGGCGAAGTCGGTCGGCCACTCGGTCTGCACCCGGTACGGCTGGTACACCCCGATGCCGGCGGCGACGGCCCTGCCGAAGCGGCGCCCATAGAACGCCGTCGGCACCGCCTGGGCGCGCTCCTCGAGGTCGTAGGCAAGGCCGGTCCTCGTGGAGGTGAACGAGCCGCGGGGCGAGTAGAGCGTCAGGCCGACGCTCAGCACCTGCGACTCGAGATCCATCAGGCCGGCCGGGTTCGTGAAGATGGCGCTGCCGTCGCGGCACGGGTTGGCGACGCCGGCGCCGGCGCGGCTCATGAGGCAGGCGCTCGATTCGCGGGCGGTGAAGCCCTGGGCGGACACGGGGACGGGGGCGAGCAGGGCGAGCCCCGCCGTCCCGACCAGCGCTCGGAGTGGGAACCGTCGCATGATGGCGGACTCCGACTGCGGTGACCTGGAGGTGTGGGATCGGGAGGCCCCGGCGCGCGAACCTCCGCAGGCGTCCGATTTTACCGGATTGATACAGGGAAGTAAAGCAACGTCAGGGGGTGGGCACGGGGAGGACGGCCGCCGTGAGGGGCACGCGGTACTCGGTCTCGCCGTCGAGCGCGATCGTGAACGCATACTCGCCGGCGGTGGCGAGCGGCAGGTCGAAGATGAGCACGGCGGCGGCCTCCACGTCGCGCACCCCGGCGGGGGGCTCGCCGAACTGCACGGCGCCCTCCCCGCCCAGGATCTCGCCGCCGTCGGGCCCCGCGAAGCGGATGCGCAGCCGGTGCTCGCCGATCTCGGTGCGCCGCCCGCGCACGCGGAGGACGAGGTGCACGCGCGGGTATATTGTCGGCAGCTGCGGCACCCAGACGTGCTGGAAGATCCCCATCACGGAGAGTTTCCCGTGCTGGTCCACGAGGGCGTAGTCGGCGAGCACCGCGAAGTCGACGTGCACGGGAGAGGCGGGAAAGGGATGCCGAATAGTAGCCGGGCGGGCCGCCGGGCCGCCGGCCTGCGCCTGGCAGTCGTGTCGCTGCTGCCCGCCGCGCTGGCGTGCGGCGGCACCACGAAGCTCGAGACCCGGGCGCCCGAGGTGGCGGCGGCCGAGGAGCCCGACACGGCGCCCGCGCTCCCGCCCTCGTACGTCACCTCCCCGATCCACGTCGACATCGCGCCGCTGCTGCGCAGCCTCGAGGAGGCGGCGCCGCGCCACATCGGTGACGTCGACAGGAAGATCAGGGTCAACTCGGTCGCGAGCGTCGGCGTGGAGCTGTGGCGCGAGCCGTTCCAGGTGCGCTTCGACAGCAACGTCGTGACGATCCGGACGGTGATCGAGTACGCCGGGAAGGGGTGGGGCCCGCTGGGGGTGAGGGTCGGCGCCTGCGGCATCGAGCCGCCGCGCCCGCGCGCGCGCGTCACCGCGACCAGCGCGCTGCGCCTCGCGCCGGACTGGCGCCTCCTCACCTCGTCGGACGTGCGGGTGGCGCCCTACTCCGACGAGGCGCGGGACAGGTGCGAGGTGAGCCTCGCGGACATCGACGTCACCGGCCTCGCGATGAAGGAGGGCGGGAAGTTCGCGAACCGGATGCTGGACTCGCTGGACCGGCGCGTGGCGCGGGCGCCGATCAAGGCGTTCGTCGGCCGCTACTGGGACGAGATCCAGAAGCCGATCCGCATCATGGACTCGACGCTCTGGCTGCAGATCAACCCGCAGGCGATCGGCGTGGCGCAGGCCCGCGTGGAGGACTCGGTGCTCGTGGCCGGGGTCACGCTGCTCGCCTCGCCGCGGATCGTCTCCGGCGCGCGGCCGGAGCCGGGGACGCGGCCGCTCCCCCAGTTCGCGCGGATCGCCGCGGGCGACACGCTCTTCGGGCTGGTCGAGGGGAAGATGGCGTGGCGCGACGCCAACGCGCTGCTCGCGCGGCTCATCGCGAAGCAGAAGCTGCGCGTGGGCTGGCGCAACATCCGCCTGACCGGCGTCGAGACGCGGTACGCGGGCGCGGGGCGCGTCGCCATCGGCGTGGACCTCTCGGGGCCGGCGGAGGGCCGGCTCTGGTTCACGGCGAGGCCGGTGCTCGACACGGTGCGGCGGCAGATCGGCTTCCCCGACCTCGACCTCGACGTGAACTCGCGCACCGCCCTCGGGTCCGTGGCGTGGCTCGCGAAGGGGACGCTGCGCGACTACCTGCGCGGGAAGCTGGTGATCTCCTCCGCCGACCTCATCTCGCTCGCCGCCGAGAAGGCGAACGAGGAACTGACGCGTGACCTCTCGAAGGACGTGCGCCTCGTGGGCTGGATCGGGGACGTGCGGACGCTCGGGGTGCGCGCCACGGCGGAGGGGCTCGTGGCGCGGGCCCGGGCGAAGGGGCACCTCCGGCTCGACATCACCGCGCCCGGGCTCGTGAAGCCGAAGGTGGCTAGCGCACCCGGATCGAGGTCACCTCGTCCCCCTGCGTGATCGCCAGCACCACGTCCATCCCGCTGGTGACCTGCCCGAAGACCGTGTGCACGCCGTCGAGGTGCGGCTGCGGCGCGTGGGCGATGAAGAACTGGCTCCCGCCGGTGTCCTTGCCCGCGTGCGCCATGCTGAGGGTCCCCGCGACGTGCCGGTGCACGTTGCGGTGCGTCTCGCACTTGATGGTGTAGCCGGGCCCGCCCGTCCCGACGCGACGGTTCGTCGGGTCCCTGGAGAGCGGGTCGCCCCCCTGGATCACGAAGCCCTTGATGACGCGGTGGAAGCGGGTGCCGTCGTAAAAGCCGTCGTTGGCGAGCTTCTCGAAGTTGGCGACCGTGCCCGGCGCCTCCTCGTCGTAGAGCTCGGCCTCGATCGTGCCGCGGGCGGTCTCGATGGAGGCGTGTTTCATGGTCGGGGCTCGGGGGTCGGGGGTGCGGTCAGCGGCCGGCCGCGCCGGCCGGCGCGGCGGCGGAGGGACAGACATCGGCGAGCACGCAGGTCCCGCACTGCGGGCGCCGCGCGATGCAGGTGGCGCGGCCGTGCCAGATCAGCAGGTGCGAGAGCAGCGCCCAGTCCTTGCGCGGGAAGAGCGGCATCAGGTCGCGCTCGATCTTCTCGGCGTCCGTGTGGCGGGTGAACCCCAGCAGTCGGCTCAGCCGCGTGACGTGGGTGTCCACGGTGATCCCCTCGTTGATGCCGAACGCGTTGCCGAGGACCACGTTGGCCGTCTTGCGGCCGACGCCGGGGAGGACGCGCAGCGCCTCCATCGTGCCCGGCACCCGGCCGCCATGGTCGGCGACGAGCGCGCGCGCCATGCCGAGGAGGCTCTTCGCCTTCGCGCGGTAGAACCCCGTCGAGCGGATGAGCGCCTCCAGGTCCGCCGGCTCCGCCTGCGCGAGCGCCGCGGCGTCCGGGTAGCGCGCGAAGAGCGCCGGGGTCACCATGTTCACCCGCGCGTCGGTGCACTGCGCGCTGAGGATGGTGGCGACGAGCAGCTCGTAGGCGTCGCGGTGGTGGAGGGCGCAGGTGGCGTCGGGGTAGCGGCGCCGGAGGCGCCGCAGGACGGTCGCCGCGCGCGCCCGGCGCTCCGCCAGGGTCCCCATCGCGCGGCGGGGCGGCACGGGGCGATGGGGCGCCTTGCGGGCGGCCACCGTCAGCGCCGCCGCCGCGCGAAGGCGAGGAAACCGTCGGCGTCGCGCGTGTTGAGGACGTCGGCGGGCTCGAGCCAGCCCTTCCGCGCGATCGCCACCCCAAAGGCCATGTTCCCGATCCCGGCCAGGGTGTGCGCGTCGGCGCCGATCGAGATGGTGACCCCCGCCGCCTTCACGGCGCGGAGCACGCGCCAGTCGAGGTCGAGCCGGTGCGGATCCGCGTTGAGCTCGAGGGCCACGCCCGCCTGCGCCGCCCGCGCGATCACCGCGTCGAGGTCGAGTGCGTACGCCTCGCGTGCCAGCAGGAGCCGGCCGGTCGGGTGCCCCAGGATGGTCAGGTGCGGGTTGTCGAGGGCGGCGAGCACGCGCGCCGTCATCTCGGCCCGGCCGAGGTTGAAGCGGCTGTGGATCGAGCCCACCACGAAGTCGAGGCGCGCGAGGGTGGCGTCGTCGTAGTCGAGGGCGCCGTCCTGCAGGATGTCGGCCTCGACCCCCTTCAGCACCCGGATCCCGTCGAGCCGGGCGTTGACCGCGTCGATCTCGTCGGCCTGGCGCCGCAGGTCGTCGGCGGAGAGGCCGCCGGCATACGCGGCGGCCCGCGAGTGGTCGGTGATCCCGACGTACGCGTAGCCCGCGTCGCGGCAGGCGCGCGCGATCTCCTCGACGGTGTTGGCGCCGTCCGAGTAGGTGGTGTGGCAGTGGAGGAACCCGCGGAGGTCCGCCGGCGTGACGAGCCGCGGGAGCCGGCCGTCGCGCGCCGCCTCGACCTCGCCGGTGCCCTCGCGCAGCTCGGGCTCGACGTACGGCAGGCCGAGCGCGGCGTAGAGCGCCGCCTCGGAGGGGGTGGGCACGAACTCGCTGCCCCGCCAGAGCGCCGCGCCGTTGAAGGCCATGCCGCGGGCGCGGGCCACCTCGCCCAGTTGCGCGAGGTGGGCTGCCGCGCCGGTGGCCTGGACGAGGACGGCGCCGGCGTTCACCGGCGCCGTCACGATCACCTGGGCGATGCCGCCGCCGGCGAGGCGCAGCGTGACGCGCCGCTCGTCCTGCCCCGAGATCTCGCTCGCGCCGGGGAGTTCCGCGAGCCGGCGGAAGACCTCCGCCGGCGGCGCGTCGGCGACGGCGACGACGATCACCTCGCGCACCACCTCGAGCCGGCGGCGCACCTCGCCCGCGACGTGGGCCTCGAGCACGCCGGGCAGCGCCGCGAGCGCGTCGCGCAGCGCCGTGGCGGCCTCGGCGGCGTGGTGGGCGAGCTGGAAGTCGCTCGCCTGCCGCAGGAAGCCGATGCCGCGGAGGATGTTCTCCGCGGTCTTCTGGCCGAAGCGCGGGAGCTTCGCGAGCCGCCCGTCGCGCGCTGCCGCCTCGAGCTCGGTCAGGGAGTCGATCCCGAGCGCCTCGTGGATCTGGCGGATCCTGGCGACGCCGAGCCCCGAGATCTGCAGCATCTCCACGAGGCCGGGGGGGACCTGCTCGCGCAGCTCCTCGAGGAGCGTGGAGCGGCCGGACCGCACGAGCTCGGTGACGACCTGCAGCGTGGCGGGGCCGATGCCGCGGGTGGCGGCGAGGGTGCCGTCGTCGAGCGCGGCGACGAGGTCGCCCGGGAGCCCGGTGACGGCGCGGGCGGCGGTGTGCAGGGCGCGGGTGCGGAAGGGGTTCTCGCCCTTCAGCTCCATGAAGGCGGCGACCTGCTCGAGGACGGCCGCGACCGCCTTCTTGTCGGTCAGACCCTTCGGCTGGCTCACCCGTTCCGCTCCGGCACGAGCGCGGCGGCACGCCAGCCGAGCTCGAGCAGTTCGTCCGTTCCCACGAGGGAGTGCAGCCCCGCGCGGTCGCCGCCGGGGATCGCCGGGGCGAACGGGGCGGTGCCGTCGGCGCGCCGCAGGCCGCCGGGCCGCGGGCCGCTCGCCTCGACCACGGTGAAGCCGTCGCGCTCGGGGTGCATCCCGAAGACGCCGAGGACGCGCAGCGCGCCGGCGGGGTCGCCGTGGAGGTAGATGCCGTCGAGCGGCTCGTGCGGGGCGTCGCCCTGCACGCCGGCCCACACGCGCCGCTCCGGCACCTGAACATAGCAGGGCGCCGGGGGGTGGCCGGCCGCCGGCGCACCCGGGCCGAGGAGTGCCGCGAGCGCCGGCGGGTCGACCGCGACCACGGTGCCGCCGGCGGCCCACTGCAGGTAGGCGTGGTGCACGAAGGCGACGAGCTGGTCCATCGCCTCGCCGAGCCCCTGCTCCGGGCGCAGGGTGCGCACGAGCTCGATCGCCTCGCGGCACATGAGGAAGGCGTCGCGGTCGCGCGGGTCGAGGCCGTCGCGCGCGAGGGCCTCGCGCAGCGCGGGGAGGGTGTCCGGCGGGAGGGCGCCGAGGATCACCTCGGTCGGCGAGGGCCGGGTCATGCGCGGCCCGCGCGCGGCAGGAAGCGGTCGAGGAGCGCCACGAACGCCTCCGGTGCCTCCACGTGGGGCACGTGCCCGCACCCGGGGAGGAGGTGCCACTCCGCCCGCAGCAGGGTCGCCACCTCCTGCGCGGCCGCGGGCGCGATCGGGTCGGCGTCGCCGTGCAGCACGAGCGCGGGGCAGGTGACGGCGCCGAGCGACGGGCGGAGGTCGAAGTCGCCGAGCGACGCCCAGACCTCCTGCTGCGTGCGGCCAGTCACGCGGAACGGGGTGAGTTCGTGCGCGCGCGCCGGGTCGGCGAAGTAGGCGCGGACGGAGAGCTCGAAGAGCCGCCGCTGGTACCCGGCCGGGTCGCGCTCGCGCAGCCCGCTCTCGCGCAGCGCGGCGCGCTCGGCCTGCAGCGCGGGGGCCGTGGTGCGCGCCTGGAACGCGCGCTCGAAGTCGTCGCGCGCCGCGCGCCAGGCCGGCGCCGGCGACACCAGCGCGAGCCGCGCCACGTGCATGGGGTTCGCCGTGGCGTAGAGCAGCGCGAGCAGGGCGCCCCAGGAGTAGCCGAGCAGCACCAGCCGGTCGAGGCCCCACGCCTCGCGCAGCGCGTCGAGGTCCGCCACGTGCTCCTGCCACCCGACGGGCACGTCGCGCGCGACGGGCGAGCGGCCGCCGCCGCGCTGGTCGTAGTAGACGAGCTCGCGACCGGTCGCGAGCCGGTCGTAGCCCGGGAGGAGGTAGTCGTGGTGCGCGCCGGGGCCGCCGTGCAGCACCACCACGGGCGGCCCCTCGCCCAGGCGGCGCTCGAAGAGCTGCACCCCGCGCACGGCGCGGAGCGTGGTGCGCGCCGGGGCGTCAGCCATAGGCCCGGACGAGCTCCTCCACGGTGTTGCCATGGATGGTGACGAGGTCGTCGAGCGCGGCGGCGTACCCGCCGGCGAGGGTGAGCACCACCGGGAGCCCGCGCCGCCGGCAGGCCGCGAGCACCGCGCGGTCGCGGGCGCGGAGGCCGTCGAGCGAGAGCGCGAGGCGGCCGAAGCGATCGCCGGCGTACGGGTCGGCGCCCGCGAGGTAGAAGACGAGCTCCGGGGCGGCCTCGTCGAGCACCTCGTCGAGGTGGCGCGCGAGGAGGGCGAGGTACTCGGCGTCGCCGGTCCGGTCGGCGAGCTCCACGTCGCGCCGGCTGCGTTCCTTGCGCAGGGGGTAGTTGCGTGCGCCGTGCATCGAGAAGGTGTACACGTCGGGGTCGCCGGCGAAGATCGCGGCGGTGCCGTTCCCCTGGTGCACGTCGAGGTCGAGCACGGCGGCGCGGCGCAGGCGCCCCTCGCGCTGCAGGACGCGGATGGCGAGCGCCACGTCGTTGAAGCAGCAGAACCCCTCGCCGCGGTCGGCGAAGGCGTGGTGCGTGCCGCCCGCGAGGTTCATCCCGGCGCCGCGGTCGAGTGCGTCGCGCGCGGCCTCGACGGTGCCCTGCGCGGTGCGGAGCGCGCGCTCGCGCAGCGCGGGGCTCCACGGGAAGCCGAGGACGCGCTCGGCGGCGGGGTCGAGCCCGTCGTCGAGCATCGCGGCGAGCCATCCCTCGGCGTGCACGAGGCGCAGCGCCCAGCGCTCGGCGCGCTCGGGCTCGAGCAGGTCGTCGCGCCGCACGAGGCCGCGCGCGACGACGCCGTCGCGGATGGCGGGGTACTTGGCGACCGGGAAGCGGTGGCCGGCGGGGAGCGGGATCCCCCAGCGGGCCGAGGACCAGGCGCGGATCAGAGCAGGACCGCCAGCGCGTCCGCGACGGCGCGGACCTCGGCTTCCTCCTCGGGCGTGAACGGGTCCGGGTGGTCGCTGTCCACGTCGATCTGGCCGAGGATGAGCGCGCCGCGCCGGATGAGCACGACCAGCTCCGACTTCGTCCACGCGTTGCAGGCGATGTAGTTCCCCACCGCGGTCACGTCGCCGACGTTCTGGTCGGTGCCCGTCGCGACGGCGGTGCCGCAGACGCCGTGGCCCACCGCGATGCGGGTGTGCCCGGTCTCGCGGCCGCTGAAGGCCTCGAGCTCCAGCACGTCGCCGTGCAGCATGTACATGTACACCGAGGTGTACGGCGGGCCGGCCGCGCGGATCTTGTCGGCGGCGAGCTGGAGGAGCTGCGCGCGGTCCGCCTCCTTCGCGAACGCGCCCCGCAGCGACGCGATGATGCGCTCCGCGCGCAGGACCGGCACGCTCAGCCGCCCCGGCGCCCGAACGTGGCGGTGACCGACACCGGCTGGCCGTCGCGCAGGACGACGATCGTGACCGTGTCGCCCGGCTTGTAGTTCCGCATCGCGTCGGTCATCCCCTGCAGGTCGGCGACGGGGTAGTCGCCGATCCGCGTGATGATGTCGCCCGCGCGGATCCCCGCCTGCTCGGCCGGGCTCCCCGCGCGCACGCCGGTGAGCCGCACGCCGCCCGGCGACTCGGTCATGTCGGGGATGCTGCCGAGATAGGAGCCGGAGCCGCCGCGCGAGGAGCCGGCGGCGACCGGCGGCGGCAGGTCCACGAAGGTGAGCGGCGCGGGGCGGTCGGCGAGCGCCTTGACCACCTGCGCGGTGTACGTCGCGACCCGCTCGAGCCCCGGGGCGTTGATGCGGTCCGCGTCGTCGGTGCTGCGGTGGTAGTCCTCGTGCAGGTCGGTGAAGACGTGCAGCACCGGCTTCTTCGCCGCGTAGAACGAGGCGTGGTCGCTCGGCCCGTAGCCGTCGCCCTGCGCCTTGAGGTCGAAGCCCGCGCCCGGGAGCCGGTTGAGCGAGTCGAGGAGGGCGGGGAACTCCGCCGCGGTCTGCACGCCGTACACGATGAGACGGTCGTTCCGCAGGCGGCCCACCATGTCGAGGTTCACCATCGCGGTGGCGCGGTCGAGCGGGAGCACCGGCGCCTTCACGTACTGCGCCGAGCCGAAGAGGCCCAGCTCCTCGCCGCTGAAGGCGAGGAAGAGGACGGAGCGCCGCGTGCCGCGGTCGCGCAGCTGCCGCGCGATCTCGATGAGCGCGGCGGTGCCCGAGGCGTTGTCGTCGGCGCCGTTGTGCACGGTGATGCTGTCGGGGTCCATCGCCCCGAACGGCCCGAGCCCGAGGTGGTCGAAGTGCGCGCCGACGATCACGTACTCGTCGCGCAGCGCCCGGTCGCGGCCCGGGAGCACGCCGACCACGTTCTGGCTCCGCGCGCCGGCGAGCGCCGGCACCTGGTGCACGATCGGGGCGTCCGGGGCGATGGTGAACGGCTGGTACCACCCGTCGCGGCCGGCGGGCCGCAGGCCGACCTGCGCGAAGCGCCGGGCGATGTAGGCGGCGGCGCTGTCGTTGCCGGGCGTGCCGGTGAAGCGGCCGCCCCAGCGGTCGTCGGCGAGCACCTGCACGTCGTCGATCGGGCGCTTGGCGGACTGCGCGGCGAGCGGCGTCACGACCGCCGCGGCCGCGAGGGACTGGAGCAGCAGGAGGCGCGGTGTCATCATAGGGGATCAGGATAATACCCCGCCGCGCCGCCGCCGAGGTCGCCATCGTCCCGTCCACCCGCCCGCTCGCGCTCATCCCCCTCGCCGTGGCGCTCAACGTCGCGATGAGCGTCATCGTCAACCAGCTCGCGCTGCCGATCTACCTCGACACCCTCGGGACGATCCTCGCCACCGTGCTCGCCGGGCCGGTCGCCGGCGTCGTCACCGGCGTGCTGTCGCAGGCGGTGATCGGGCTGCAGGTGGGGGCGTTCATGCTGGCGTTCGCGCCGCTGCAGGCGCTCGTGGCGCTGCTGGCGTGGGCGATCGCGCGGCGGGCGGGATTCCGCGCGCCGCTCTCGAGCGCCGCGTGGGGCGTCGCGAGCGGGCTGGTCGCCGGGCTCGTGTCGTCGGTGGTGTCGTACGCGGTGTTCAAGGGCGTCACCGCCGCCGGCGTCACCGGCGTCACGGCGCTGCTGCGCGGCGCGGGGCTCCCGCTCCCGCTCGCGGTGGCGGGGGCCAGCACCCTCACCGACATGGCCGACAAGGCGGTGGCCTTCTCCGTCGCCGGCGCCGCGCTGCGCGCCCTGCCGCGCCGCCTCCTCGCCCGCGCGCCGCTGGCGCAGCGCGCGATCGGCGCATGAGCGGGGTCGCGCGGCCCGCGCCGCTGCACCCGTTCACCGCGCCCCTCCTCGTGCTCGGCACGGCGCTGCTGGCGTTCCTCCTCCGGGCGCCGTGGGGGCCGGTGGCGCTCCATTTCGTGGTGGCCGCGGCGCTGCTCGCGCACGGCGACCGGGGGAGCGTGCGCCGCGGCCTGCTGCTCTGCCTGCTGCCGTGGGCGTTCCTGCTGCTGCTGCACGGCGTGCTGGGAGAGGGGCCGCGCGTGCGGGCCGGGCCGGTGGCGCTCTCGCGCGAAGGGCTGCGGGTCGCGGTGGCGCAGGGCGGGCGGCTCGGTGCGGTGATCACGGCGTCGCTCGGGATGTTCGCCGCCTTCCGGCCCGGCCGGTTCCTCGACGCCGTCGCGGCGCGCGGCTGGTCGCCGGGTGCGGCGTTCCTGGTACTGGCCACGCTGCAGGCGATCCCGCGGCTGCGCCAGCGCGGGCACGAGATCGTGGCGGCGCAGCGCGCGCGCGGCCTCCGGTGGGGCGGCGCGGGGCTCGCGCGGGCGCGGGCGCTCCCCGCGCTCGCCCTGCCGCTGGTGCTCGGCGCCCTCACCGAGGCCGACGAGCGCGCGATCGCGCTGCAGTCCCGCGCGCTGGGCAGCGGTCGGCCGCGCACGCCGCTCGAGCCGCCCGCGTGGACGGCGCGCGACGCGGCGCTCGTGGCCGTCGCCGCGGTCGCGCTCGCCGCGGCGGGGGCGTGGCGGCTCCTCGCGCGATGAGCTGCGTCCTCGATCGCGTCACGTACCGCTACCCGGCGGCGCCGCACCCCGCGATCCACGACCTCTCGCTCCCGCTGCGCGCGGGCGAGCTGACCTGGCTCACCGGCCGGCTCGGCGCCGGGTGCAGCACGGTGCTGGCGCTGCTCGCGGGCCACGCGCCGCGCCTGCTGCACGGCGAGCGGCAGGGGCGCGTGGAGGTGCTGGGCCTCGACCCCGCGTCGGCCGACGGGGCGCGGCACCTCGAGGGGCGCGTGGCGTTCGTGTCGGCGACGCCGGCGCAGCAGCTCTCCGCCATCGCGGCCACGGTCGAGGAGGAGGTCGCGTTCGCCCCCGCCAACCTCGGCTGGCCGCGGGCACGCATCCGCGAGCGGGTCGCGGCGGCGCTGCGGGCGCTGGGTCTCGAGCCGCTCGCGGCGCGCGACCCGGCGCGGCTCTCGGGGGGCGAGCAGCAGCGCGTGGTGCTCGCGGCGATGCTCGCGCTCGAGCCCGAGGTGTGGCTGCTCGACGAGCCCGGCTCCGCGCTCGACGCGCGGGGCCAGCGGCTGCTCGCCGCGCTGCTGCGCGCCGAGGCCGACCGGGGCGCCACCGTCGTGCTGGCGAGCGAGGAGGCCGATGCCTGGCTGCCGATCGCCGACCGGCTCGTGGTGCTCGCGCGCGGCACCGTGGCCGCGGAGGGCCGGCCGGCGGCGCTGCTCGGCCAGGAGCTCATGTGGACGGTCGCGTCGGGCAGCACGCGCGTGGCGGAACTCGCGCGGCTGGCCGGCGAGGGCGCGCCCTGGCCACTGACCGAGGACGAGGCGGTGGCGCGGTGGCGCTAGCGGCGTTGCGGCTCGAGGGGGCCGGGTTCCGCTACCCCCGCGCCGCGGAGGTGGCGCTCGGGCCCGTGGACCTCGCGGTGGCGGCGGGCGAGGCGGTGGGGCTCTTCGGGGCCAACGGCGCGGGCAAGAGCACGCTGGCGCGCCTCGCGATGGCGCTCCTGCACCCCACCGAGGGCCGCGTGGTCACCGTGGGCGACGACACGCGCGGCCGCGGCCCCGAGGACTTCGCCGACCGGGTGGGGTTCCTGTTCCAGCACCCGGAGGCGCAGCTCTTCGCGACGACGGTCGAGGCGGAGCTGGCGTTCGGCCCGCGCCAGCTCGGCTGGGACGCGGCGCGCACCCGCGAGCGCGCCGGCGCCGTGCTGGAGGCGCTCGCGCTCGCGCCGCACGCCGGCACCCACCCCTACGACCTCCCCGCGCCGATGCGCCGGCTGGTGGCGCTCGGCACCGCGCTGATGGCGGAGCCGGCGCTGCTCATCCTCGACGAGCCGACGGCGGGGCTCGACCGCGCGAGCCGGCGCCTGGTGGAGCGGGTGGTGCGCGACGTGGTGGCGCGCGGCGCCGCGGTGCTCGCCATCACGCACGACGGCGACTTCGCGGTCGAGGCGCTGGGGCGCGGGGTGGTGCTGGCGGAGGGGCGGGTGGCGGACGACGGGCCGGTGGACGCCGTGCTGCGGCGCCACGCGGGCGGCGACCTGCCGGCGGCGCCGCACGCCGGCCTCGTGGCGCGGCTCGGGCTCCGGCCGGCGTCGCTCCGGCTCGCCGACGTCGCCGCCGCGGTGCGCACGCGCCGCGACGGCGCGCGCGCGGTCAGCGCGGGATGAAGTCCGCGTTCGCGGGGATGCGCCGCGCGAAGGCGGCGAGGAGCCGCGCGGCGGCGTCCACGTCGTCGAGCGCCACCATCTCGTTGGGGCTGTGCATGTAGCGCAGCGGCACCGAGACGAGCCCGGTCGCCACGCCGCGGTGGGCGTTGAAGATCGCCTCGGCGTCGGTGTGCGTGTCGCGGCTCGCCGCCTCGAGGTTGTACGGGAGCTTCTCCGCCTCGGCGGCGGCCACGAGCTGCTCCACCACCAGCTCGCTCAGCGAGGCGCCACGCGAGATCACCGGGCCGCCGCCGAGCCGGAAGTCGCCGTGGCGGCGCTTGTCCAGGCCGGGGTAGTCGGTGGCGTGCGTGACGTCCACCACGATGGCGACCGTCGCGTCGAGCGCCGCCACCGAGGGGCGGGCGCCGCCGCCGCCGTAGGCGATCTCCTCGCGCGTCGTCGCGACGGCGGTGACCGACGCGGCGGGCCGCGGCCCCTCCTGTGCCAGCAGGCGCAGCGCCTCCAGCACCACGAAGGCGCCGATGCGGTTGTCCATCGCACGGCTCACCAGCCGCCCGTTCGGCATCGCGACCGCGGCCGCGGCGAGCACGCCGGGGTCGCCGATGCGCACCTGCGCCTGCGCCTCGGCGCGCGAGCCGGCGCCGATGTCGATCCAGAGGTCCTCGATCTTCGAGACCTTGGTGCGGTCGTCGGGCTGCATGAGGTGGATCGCCTTCTTGCCCACCACCCCGGCCACCGGCCCGTGCCGCCCCAGGAGCGTCACCCGCTGGCCGACGAAGACCTGGCTGTCCCACCCGCCGATCCCCTCGAAGCTCAGGTAGCCGTCCTCGTCGATGTACTTCACCATCACGCCGATCTCGTCGATGTGGCCGGCGAGCATGACGCGCGGGTTGCCCGACGGGTGCAGCGTGGCGAAGGAGTTGCCGGTCACGTCGGTCTCGACGCGGTCGGCGAACCCCTGGGCGCGCGCGCGCCAGGCGCGGGCGGGGGCGGTCTCGAACGCCGACGGGCCGGGCGTGTCGAGCAGCGTGCGGAGGAAGGCGAGCGAGTCGGGGTGCATCCGGGGAAGTTAAACTGTCCCCATGCTCACGCACTCGGCGGTCACCGCGGTGATCGCCCTCCTCGCGCTCTCCCTCGGTCTCTCGGCGGTCGCGCGGCGGATCGAGGTGCCGTACCCGCTGCTGCTGGTCGTGGCCGGCATCGCGCTCGGCCTCGCCTCGGGGCTCGAGGGCCGGTTCGTGGACCCCGACCTCGTCTTCCTCGTCTTCCTCCCGCCGATCCTCTGGGCGGCCGCCTACTTCACCTCGTGGCGCGACTTCGTCGCGAACCGCCGGCCGATCGGGCTGCTGGCCCTCGGGCTCGTGGTCGCCACGACGGTGGTCGTGGCGGTGGTCGCGCGCGCGGTGCTGCCGGGGATGCCGTGGGCCGCCGCCTTCGCGCTCGGCGCCATCGTCTCGCCGCCCGACGCGGTGGCGGCCACGGCGATCGCCGGCCGGCTGCAGGTGCCCCGCCGGATCATCGTGGTGCTCGAGGGCGAGAGCCTCGTCAACGACGCCTCGGCGCTCGTGCTCTACCGCGCGGCCGTCGCGGCGGCGGTCACGGGAACCTTCAGCCTCGCCGCCTCGGCCGGCGAGTTCCTGCTCGCGGCGCTGCTCGGCGTGGGCATGGGGCTCGCCACCGGGGTCCTGCTGCGGCACGCCGTCCGGTTCGCGCAGGACCCGTTCATCGAGACGGCGCTGACGCTCCTCGGGCCGTACATCGCGTGGACCGCGGCGGAGGCGGTGCACGCCTCGGGGGTGCTCGCGTGCGTCGCGGGCGGGCTCTACGTGCGGCGGCACTTCAGCACCCTCACCTCGCCCAGCACGCGCCTCGCGGCACGCGCGGTGTGGGACGTGTTCGTCTTCGTGCTGAACGCGCTCATCTTCCTGCTGATCGGGCTCCAGGTGGCCTCCCTCCGGGGGGAGCCGGACAGCGCGCTGCGCAGCGAGGTGATGCAGGCGGCGGTCGCCGTGAGCGTCGCCGTGATCGCGGTGCGGCTGGCGTGGGTGCCGGTGGCGAGCTGGCTGCCGCGCGCGCTCGTCCCCGCCATCCGCGCGCGCGACCCGCTGCCCGGGTGGAAGACGATGTTCCTGGTGGGATGGACCGGGATGCGCGGCGTGGTGTCCCTCGCCTCGGCGCTCGCGCTGCCGCTCACGGTGGACGGCGGCGCGCCGTTCCCGTACCGCGACGAGATCCTCGTCTGCACCGTGGGCGTGGTGCTGGCGACGCTGCTGCTGCAGGGGGTGTCGCTCGCGCCGATCATCCGGGCGCTGCGGCTCCCGCCCGACGACCTGCACGCGCGCGAGGAGGCGGCGGCGCGCCGGCAGCTCACCGACGCCGCGCTGGAGCGGCTGGAGGCGCTGGTGTCGGCCGAGCGCCTCGCGGGGCCGGCGGTGGACCGGACCCGCGCCCGCTACGAGCGGCGGGCGCGGCAGTTCGGCGCTCCGGACTGGGCCGCCGAGCATTCCACGCCGGAGCAGGTGCTGCTGGAGAAGCGGCTGCGCTACGAGACGCTGATGGCGGAGCGGCTGGAGGCGATCCGCCTGCGGAACAGCGGCGTCATCGGGGAGGAGGTGCTGTTCCACCTCGAGCGCGAGCTGGACGTGGAGGCGGTGCGCTCCGGCCTCGGCGAGCTGCGGCCGGCGCCGCTCAGCTGACGCGGGCGAGCCCGGGAAGGTCGCGGCCCTCCAGCGCGGCGCGGATGCGGAGGGCGCCGTCGAGGAGGCGCGGGCCCGGGCGCGAGGTGAAGGCGTTGCCGTCGAGGATGAACGACGGGGTGGTGGCGAGCAGCTCGCGCGCGACCGGGTCGCGCAACGCCCCGAGCTCGCGCCGGGCCCGCGGCACGTCGAAGCCGCAGAGCATGACGAGCACGACCTCGGGGCGGAGGGCGGCGATCTCCGACCACTCGCGCCGCCGCGAGGGATCGCCCGCGCGGGCGCCCACGTCCTCGCCCCCGGCCGCCGCCACCAGCTCCGGCGCCCAGTGGCCTGCGAGGTAGGGCGGGTCGAGCCACTCCACGCACGCCACGCGCGGCCGCGGCCGCCGCCCCGACTCCGCCAGCCGCGCGAACCCCGCCCGCAGCTCGCGCACCAGCGCGAGGCCCGCCTCGCGCGCGCCGAGCGCGTCGGCCACGGCGAGGATGTCGTCCATCACGCCGGCGAGCGTGGTGCCGCGCAGCGCGAGCACGCGCGGCGGGCGGGGCAGCGCGGCCGCGAGGGACTGCACCGCGCCGCCGTCCGCCGCGCAGACATCGCAGAGCGACTGCGTGAGGACGAGGTCGGGCGCGAGCTCGCGGAGGCGCGCGGCATCCACCGCGATCACCGCGCGGCCGGCCTCCCGGAGCGCGCGCACCTGCGAGTCGATCTCGGCGCCGGGCCGCGTGGCGTCCACCGGCGTCGTCGTGACGCGCGGCAGGTGGGCCACCTCGGGCGGCCAGTCGCACTCGTGCGAGCAGCCCACGAGGCGGTCGGCCGCGCCGAGGGCGGCGACGATCTCGGTGGTGCCGGGGAGGAGGGAGAGGACGCGGGTGGCGGGGGTGGCGGTGTTCATGCGGTACCCTGGCCGGCACGCACGGCCGGCAACTGGAAGGTGAACCGGGCGCCGCCGCCGGGCGGCGCGTCGAGCGTGACGTCGCCGCCCAGGGACTGGGCGACGTGCCGGGCGATGGCGAGGCCGAGCCCCGTGCCGGGGCGCGACGGGTCGAGCCGGGCGAAGCGCTCGAAGACGGCCTCGCGCGCGTCGTCGGGGACGCCGGGCCCCCAGTCGCGCACCGCGACCCACGCCATCGGCGACGGAGCTGCGGTCGTGCCGGCGCTCACCTCCACCGGGGAGCCGGGCGCGTGCAGCAGCGCGTTCTCGACGAGCGACAGGATGGCGCGCTCGGCGAGCGCCGCATCGGCGAGCGCGGGGGCCTCGTCGAACTCGCCGAGCCGCAGCTCGCGGCCGCCGGCGGCGGGGAGCCGGCGCGCCCGCGCCACGACATCGCCGGCGACGTCGTCGAGGAAGACCCGCTGCAGCGTCGCCCCGTGCGGCGCGTCGCCGTCCCGCGCGAGCGTGAGCAGGTCGCCCACGAGCCGGCCGAGGCGCGCCGCCTCGTCGGCGACGCGACGCAGCGCGCCGCGCAGCGGCGCCGGCGCGTCGCCCGGGGCGGCGAGCGCCGACTCGGCGTCGCTCTGCAGGATCGCCACGGGCGTGCGCAGCTCGTGCGCCGCGTCCGCCAGGAAGCGGCGCTGCCGGTCGGCGGCGGCGCGCTCGGCGGCAAGCGCGCGCGTGAGACGCTCGACGAGCCGGTTGAAGGCGCGCGTGAGCACCGCCAGCTCGTCGTCGGCCACCGGCTCGCGCAGGCGCGAGACCTCGGTGGCGCCGGCGGCGACCTGCGCACCCACGCGGTCGGCGAGCTCCGCCGTGGCCACGATGGGGGCCAGCACCGATCGCGCCGATGCCGCGCCGACGACACCCCCCGCCACGAGCACGAGCGGCACCCCGAGCAGGAGGGCGAGGCGCAGCTCGCGGAGCCGCTGGTCCAGCGGCGCCAGCGCATGCGCCACCACGAGCTGGTGCCCGTCGGGCATCGGCACGCGCAGCAGCCGCACGCGCTCGTCGCCCACGCGCACCGTGGCCGGCGCGGTCGGCGCCCGGCCCAGGTCGAGACCCGCGAGCGCGACCTGGCCGGGGTACGGCGCGGAACGCGCGACCGGGATGCCGCCGGGGTCGAAGGCGACGATCGTGCGGTCGCCGAAGACGAGCTCGGCCAGGATGTGCTGGAGGGTGGCGCGCGTGCTGCCGTACTCGGGCAGGTCCTGGTCGAAGAGGAGCCGCGCGGCGCGGCCGGTGGCCTCGAGTTCCTCGTCGAAGTCGCGCCGGTAGCTCGCGGCGAGCCACGCATAGAGCCCCGCGCTGCCGGCCGCGAGGAGCAGCGCGAAGCCGGCCGCGAAGAGGGCGGCGAGCCGCGCACGCAGGGGAAGGCGCGCGAGCATCACTCGCCCGCCGCTCGCGCGGGCTCGAGCACGTAGCCGGCGCCGCGGAGGGTGTGCAGGAGCGGTGGCTCGCCCGGCGCCTCGAGCTTGCGGCGCAGCCGGGCGACGTACACCTCGATGAGGTTGGACGCCGGGTCGTAGTTCTCGTCCCACACGGCGGCGCTGATCTGGGCGCGATTGCGCACCTCGCCCGCGTGCATCGCGAGATGCTCCAGCATGGCGTACTCGGTGGAGGTCAGCTCGATCTCGCGCGCCCCGCGGCGGGCGCGGCGGGTCGCCGGGTCCACCGCCAGGTCGCCCACCACGATCGTGCTCGGGCGCACCGCGCGCGGGCGCCGAGCGAGCGCGCGCAGCCGGGCCAGCAGCTCCTCCACCGCGAACGGCTTCACGAGGTAGTCGTCGGCCCCCGCGTCGAGGCCGGCGACGCGGTCCTCGACGGCATCCCGGGAGGTGAGCATGAGGATGGGGAACTCGTGGCCGGCGGCGCGCACCTCGCGCGCGAGAGCGAAGCCCGAGCCGTCGGGGAGGTTCACGTCGAGGAGGAGCGCCTCGTAGGGCTCGAGCGCGAGCTTCTGCCGCGCCTCCGCGAGCCGGTGGGCCACGTCCACGGCGTGCGCGGCCTGCCGCAGCCCCCGGGCGGTGGCATCGGCAAGCCGGACCTCGTCCTCCACCAGCAGCAGGCGCATCCCCACCTCGTCGCGAGGCCGGAAGTATCGGTGCGGCTTGGAGATGCGGTCAACCTGCCGCGTTCATCCTGCGTTCATCCGGCGCGGCTACATTGGCCCGGGATGCATCACTTCCTGCTCGTCGCGGCGGCCCTGGCGGCCCCGCCCGACACGCTGCGCCTCCCGGCCGATTCGGCGCTCGCGCTGGCCGAGCGTCACGCCCCTGAGGTGCTCGCCGCCCAGGCGCGCGTGCGCGCGGCCGACGCGCGCACCCGGCTCGCCGGCAAGTGGCTCAACCCGCAGGTGAACGTGAGCGCCGAGAACCTGGGCGCGCAGGAGCAGGTCACCGGCAAGACGGGCGTCGCCGGGATCGAGGGCCAGGCGACGCTCACGCAGCCGCTCACCATCGGCGGCGACCGCGGGGCCCGCCTCGCGGGCGCCGAGGCCGGGCGGCAGGCGGCCGGGGCGCAGGCGGCGGCCCAGGTGGCGGCGGCACGGGCCGCGGCGGTGGAGTACGTGGCGGCGGCGGAGCGCGACGCGGTGCTCGCCGCCGACGCGGCCTCGGAGGCCGACGCGCTCGAGGGGCTCGCGCGGGCGCTGAGCGTGCAGGCGCGCGAGGGGCGCAGTGCGGGGGGCGACGCCGCGCGGGTGCGCATCGAGGCGGTGTCGGCGCGCTCGCTCGCGGCGCGGCGCCAGGCGGAGTCGGCGCGGAGCGCGGCGGCGCTCGCGCGCGCGCTGGGGTACGCGCCGGGCGTGGTGGTGCGGGTGGCGGCGCCGCGGTGCGCCGCCGAGGGTGGCAGGGCCGCGCTCCCGCCAGAGGTGGCGCTCGCCGAGGCGCGGGTCGCCGAGGCGCGGGCGGCGGCGAGCCTCGCCCGCGCCCGGGCCCGGCCCGACCTGCAGCCGACCGCCGGCCTGCGGCGCACCGCCGGGTTCAGCGGCCTGTTCCTGGGCCTCGGCTTCGAGCTGCCCCTCCTCAACGGCTACGGCAGCCAACGCGACTCGGCGCTCGCCGAGGCGGACGCGGCGCTCGCGGAGCGCGACGGGCTCGTGCGGCGCGTCGGCGCCGAGGCCGCGGCGGCGCGCGCGGGGCTCGACGTGCTCGACCGCCAGGGGGACCGGTTCGACGACGCCTGGCGGCAGGACCTCGAGCGCGTGACGCGGGCCGCCGACGCGCGCTTCCGCGCGGGCGAGGGGACGCTGCTGGAGCTGCTCGACGCCCGGCGGGCGCGCCTCGCGGCGGTGGCGGAATACGAGACGTGGCGGGCCGAGCGGCGGCGCGTGCGCGCGCTGCTGGCCCGGCTGGAGGGGCGGCCCGTGACCGCCGCGGCCCTCTGTGACGACGTGAGCCGGGAGTGACCGTGATGCGATCGATGATCGTCGGCGTGGCGCTGGCACTCGCCGCGTGCGGCGGCAAGGCCACCGGGGAGGCGCGCCCGCCGCTGCCGGCCGGCACCGTGGAACTGACCGAGCAGCAGGTGCGCACGGCGCAGGTCGAGGTGGACACGACGCGGCTCGAGGACGTGGCCCTGATGCTCCGCGTGCCCGCGACGCTCGCACCACCCGAGTTCCTGAGCGCCACCGTCGGCTCGATCGTCGAGGGACGCGTGACCGAGGTGTTCGTGATCCCGGGCGACCGGGTGAAGGCGGGCCAGCCGCTCGTGAAGATCCACACCCACGAGCTGGCGACCGCGCAGCGCGACCTGTCGCAGGCGCGCGCCGAGCTCGAGTACGCGCAGGCGGCCTACGAGCGCGCGCAGCGGCTCCTCGCCGCCGAGGCCGTGTCGCAGGAGGAGGTGGAGCGCCGGCGCGCGGCATACGAGAGCGCGCGGGCCGAACATGCCCGCGCCGAGGAGATCGTGCATCACCTCTACCCCTCGGCCGACGGCGACGCGCAGATGCTCGCCCCGCGCGCCGGCACCGTCTTCGACGTGCACGTGAAGGCGGGCGAGGCGGTGGTGCCGGGCGACACGCTGGTGGAGCTGGGCGACCCGTCACGGCTCTGGGCCACCGGGTTCATCCCGGAGCAGGAGTGCTCGCTGTGCGCCTCGGTGGCGCCGGGTGCGCGCGTGGCGGTGCGGGTGGACGTGCTCCCCGACGTGACGATCGACGCCCGGCTCGTGCGCGTCGGCGGCTTCGTGGACTCGCTGCGCCGCGCGCTCGACATCCGCGTCGAGCTGCTCCGCGTGCCGCCGGGGGTGCGGCCCGGGATGTACGCCACCATCGAGCTTCCCGGCTCGCGGCGCGCGACCCGCGTGGTGCTCCCCGCCGACGCGGTGCAGCGCATGGCCGACGGCGAGGTGGCGTTCGTGCAGGACGCGCCCGGCCGCTACCGCGCGGTGCCGGTGCGCACCACGCCACTCGACGGCGGCCGCGTGGCCGTCGAGGGGCTCGTCGCGGGGCTGCCGGTGGTGGTGAAGGGGGCGTACTTCGTCCGCGCGCAGTTCGAGGGCGCCCCGGCGGAGGAGGGCGCGTGATCGAGCGCCTCATCGGGTTCAGCATCCGCCAGCGCTGGTTCGTCGCCGGCGGCACGGCGACGCTCCTCGGGCTCGGCGTCTGGGCGCTCTCCACGCTGCCGTTCGAGGCGTTCCCCGACCTGACCGCCAACTCGGTGTCGGTCATCGCCGACGCGCCGGGGCTCGCGCCGCAGGAGGCGGAGCAGCTCGTCACCTTCCCGATCGAGCGCGCGCTGCTGGGCCTCCCGGGCACCGAGGCGGTGCGCTCCACCACCAAGTTCGGCGTGTCGATCACGCAGGTCGTCTTCCGCGACGGCGTGGACACGTACTTCGCACGGCAGCTCGTGAGCCAGCGGCTGGGCGACGTGGCGACGCAGCTCCCGCCGGGAGTCACGCCGGTGCTGGGCCCGGTCTCCACCGCGATGGGCGAGGTGTACCAGTACGTGCTCGCCTCGACCTCGGCCGAGTGGTCGCCGACGCGGCTCAAGACGCTGCAGGACTTCACCCTCGCACCGCAGCTCCGCACCGTGCCGGGCGTGGCGGAGGTGAACGGCTGGGGCGGGCTCACCGAGCGGTACGAGGTGGTGGTGGACCCGCGCCGGCTCGCGGCGGCGGGGCTCACCCTGGGCGACGTGGAGCGGGCGATCGCCCAGGACAACACCAACTTCGGCGGCGCCTACACCGAGCACCGCGGCGAGCGCTTCGTGCTGCGCGGCCTCGGCCGGCTCCGCGGTCCCGATGACCTCGCGCGCGTGGCGCTCACCGTGCGCGGCAGCGTCCCCATCCGCCTCGGCGACATCGCCACGGTGACGAGCGGGCACCTGCCACGCAACGGCGCGGTGACCAAGGACGGGCGCGGCGAGGTGGTGAGCGGGATGGTCATCATGCGGAAGGGCGAGAACGCCCGGCAGGTGATCGCCCGCATCAAGGACCGGGTCGCCGAGATCGAGCGCACCCTCCCGCCCGGGGTGGCGCTGGTGCCGTTCTACGACCAGACCGAGCTGGTGAGCCGCACCACGCACACCGTCCAGAAGAACCTGCTGCTCGGGGGGGCGCTCGTCGTCACGCTGCTCTGGGTCTTCCTGCGGAACATCGCGGCGAGCCTCATCGTGGCGGCGGTGATCCCGCTCTCGATGCTCTGGGCGTTCGTGGCGATGAAGCTCTTCGGCTACTCCGCCAACCTGATGAGCCTGGGCGCCCTCGACTTCGGGCTCCTGGTGGACGGGTCCGTGGTGATCGTCGAGAACGTGATGCGCCGCGCGGGGCACCGGCGCGCGATCCACGGCGCCGGCGAGCTGCCGCACACGGTGGCGGAGCGCATCCGCGCCTCCGCCGTCGAGGTGGGCCGCCCGGTCGTCTTCGGGATCGCGATCATCATCGCGGTGTACCTGCCGATCTTCGCGCTCGGCGGCACCGAGCGGAAGATGTTCGTGCCGATGGCGTTCACCGTGGTGGCGGCGGTGCTGGGCTCGCTCCTCATCGCGCTCACGGTGGTGCCGGCGGCGGCGCGCACCTTCCTGGCGCGCGCCCACGAGGTGGAGTGGCCGCTCTTCGAGCGGCTCAAGGGGCGGTACCGCGCGCTGCTCGACCACACCATGGCGCACCGCCGGCTGGTGGTGGGGGCGGCGGTCGCGCTCTTCGCCGCCTCGCTGTACCTCGCGATGCACCTCGGCCGCGAGTTCATGCCGCGGCTCGACGAGGGGAGCGTGCTGGTGCAGGCGCGCCGGCTGCCGTCCACCGCCATCGGGCAGGGGATCGAGTACTCCACGCTCGTGGAGCGGGCCCTCGCGGGGCTCCCGGAGGTGAACACCGTGGTCTCGAAGCTCGGCCGACCCGATCTCGCCACCGAGGCGATGGGGTCGTACGAGTCCGACACGTACGTGATGCTGAAGGAGCGCGGCGAGTGGCGGCCGGGCGGCAAGGACGCCCTGCTCGCCGCGATGGACAGCGCCCTGCAGTCGATCCCGGGGCTCTCGTACGCCTTCACGCAGCCGATCCAGATGCGGCTCGACGAGGCGGAGAGCGGGATCACCACCGATGTCGGCGTCCGCATCTTCGGCGACGATGCCGAGCGGCTCGCCACGCTCGCGCACCGGGTGGAGCGCGAGCTGGCGCAGGTCCCGGGCGCCGCCGAGGTGAAGGCGACCGCCGCCGCGCGCGTGAAGCAGCTCGACATCGTGCTCGACCGCGAGGCGACGGCGCGCTACGGGCTCGACGCCGGCACCATCGGTGCCGAGGTGCAGCGGGCGCTTGGCGCCGTGTCGGGCACGATGATCGTGGACGGCCCGCGCCGCATCCCCGTGGCGGTGCGGGCGCCCGACGCGGGCTCGATGGACCCCGACCGGCTCGGCGGGCTGCCGCTGCCGCGCGCGGGCGGCGGGGTGGTGCCGCTCGCCGCCGTGGCACGTCTCCACGCCGTGGAGGCGCCGGAGGCGTTCGCGCACGAGGGCGGGCAGCGGATGGTGGTGGTAGGCGCCAACGTGCGCGGCCGCGACGTGGTGGGGTGGGTGGAGGAGGCGGCGGCGCGGCTCGAGCAGCGGGTGCCGCTGCCGAGCGGGTACCGCTACGAGTGGGGCGGGCAGTACCGCCACCAGCAGACCGCCGTGCGGCGGCTGCAGGTGCTGATCCCGCTCGCGATCCTCGCGATCTACCTGCTGCTCTTCGCCGCCTTCCGCACGGTGCGCCACGCCGGGCTCATCCTGACGAACGTGCCGTTCGCCCTGGTGGGCGGGATCGCGGCGCTCTTCCTCGCCGGGCTCAACCTCAGCATCTCGGCGTTCGTGGGGTTCATCGCCCTCTTCGGCATCGCGGTGCTGAACGGCGTGGTGCTCGTGAGCTCAATCAACGACCTGCGCGAGGAGGGGCTGGGGCTCGAGGACGCGGTGCTCGCCGGCGCCACCTCGCGCCTGCGCCCCGTGCTGATGACGGCCACCGCCGCCGGCCTCGGCTTCGTGCCGATGGCGGTCTCCACCTCCGCCGGCGCCGAGCTGCAGCGCCCGCTCGCCACGGTCGTGCTCGGCGGGCTCGTCACCTCCACGCTGCTCACGCTGCTCGTGCTGCCGACACTCTACGTGGCGGTGGAGCGGTGGTTCGGGAAGGAGGAGGACGAGGAGGACGAGCCCGAGCCCGACGCGTTCAGCCGGCAGGAGGAGGGGATGGCGACGGTGTAGGGTGGCCGTGCATGCGCGCCGGATTCACCCTCGACTCACGCTGACTTCAGGGCGCGAGACCCGAGGTCGGCACGCACTCCGGTCACATCCGCAGGGACGCCCGAGACGGGAGGTCCTCGTCGTACGCTGCGCCGCTCGCCTCGACCGACCGGGTCGAGGTGGACTACGTGGTGGTGGCACAATGACCGGCTTCGCGTGGCGGACCCTCGAGGTGCTGATCTGCTCGGCCGCAGCAGCGACTTGGCTGTCGGCGCAGACGGCCGTCCGGCTCGCGGCGGACGGCGTCGGGCCGGGGGCGCGTGTCCGCGTGCATCATCGCGCGGGCGCGATCGTCGCGGGAAAGGTCGTCGCGCTGTCCAACTCGCTGCTCGTGGTGGTGGCGACAGGCGCGCCGACCGTGACCGGCTCGACTCCACTTGCACGAGTCACATGCCTGCGGCTGCGTCGCTCGTCACCGCTGCTGATCGGCGGCGCGGTGGGTGCGACGATCGGCGTGGCCACGGGACTCCTGTTGGTGGCATCGTCGCAGGACACGGATGACGGCTCTGTACCGGGCTTCGTCTCCGTGACCGCCGCCGCCGGTGCCGGGCTTGGGGTAGGCGTGGCGGCGCTGCTGCCCCGCTGGCGTGACGTGCGGCTCACGGAACGCCCGCGCTGAACCCGGCGTGGCACGGGGCTGCGGCTACGGCTGCGGCGACCTGGGCGGCACCAGCACCGGCTTCGGCGCCGGCAGCGCGGGCACCGGCAGGCTCGGCACCGGCAGGTCGATGCGCGTGTTGTCGGCGCCCGCGGGCTCGTCGCCGCCGAGCGGCATCTCCTGCTCCGCCTCGGCGTCGCCCTCGATGATCGTCCCCTGCGCGCCCAGCTCCCGGAAGAGCCGCCACTGCGCCTGCCTCGCACTCCAGGTGCGGGGGCCGTTGTAGAGCAGCGACACGATCAGCGTTCCCTCGGGGCGGCCGAGATAGCCGACCACCGCGGAGACGTGGCCGAGGGTGCCGGTCTTGGCGCGCACCACGCCCGGCGCAGGGAGCCCCGAACGCAGGCGGCGCAGCGTCCCCTCGCCGTTGGCGGGGAGCAGGTACGCGAAGTTCCGCCCCTCCTTCCGCGCGGGGAACTTCGCGAGGTACGCCACGAAGGCGCCCGCGGTGGCGCGGTCGTCGTAGGAGAGGCCGCTGCCGTCCACGAGACGCACGCCGTCGCCCGCGCCCGTCACCTCGCGCACGTGCTGCGTGAGCTTCCGCGGCGCGTCCTCGGGACCGCCCGCCCACTGCAGCAGCAGCTCGGCGCCCAGGTTCATGCTGCGCCGGTTCACGATGCTCGCCAGCGAGTCGAACGGCGGCGAGAGGACCTGCGCCAGCACCCGGGGCGCCGCGGGCTCGATGTCGCCGATGGTGCTGAGCGGCTCGGTCACCCAGCGGATCCCCGCGTCGCGGAGGGCCGCCGCCCACGCCGCCTCGAGCACCACCTTCGGGTCGTTCGTGTTCACGCGCAGCGAGCGCGCCCCGCCCGAGAGGCCGATGGTCCCCGCCACGATCCAGCCGCCGTGGCGGTCCTGCCGCAGCGAGAGCCGCGCGCGGCGGCCCGTCCGCGTGGTGGCGGTCACCTTCACGAGCGGTGCCAGCCCCGACGGCGCCGTGCCGTAGAGCAGGGCGCGCGCGCCCGCCTTCCGGCCCGGCGACACGGTGACCACGATCACGTTCTCGTGCACCGTGAGCGGCCCCACGACCGGCGCGAACCAGCGCCCGCGGTGCTTCGGCGACCAGGCCGCCGGGTAGCGCGCGTCGGCCGCGCCGCGCGCGCTCGTCACGCGCAGCGGCCCGCGCAGCTCGCGCACGCCGGCCGACGCGAGCTGGATCGCGAGGTCGCGCAGCGTGGGCCCCGCCTCGCGCGACGACTCGAGCGAGAAGTCGCCGTTGAGCTCGAGCGACCAGTCGCCGACCCAGCGGCCCGACTCCGGGTCGGCGAAGCCGCTGCCCACCACGCGCGTCGGCAGCCGCCCGTCGGGGCCGACGACGCTGCGGGCATAGCCGGTGGTGAAGAGCTTGACGGTGGAGGCGGGGGTGAGCGGCTTGCCGGCCTGGTGCTCCCAGAGCACCCGGCCCGCCTGGTCGGCGACCGCGATCCCCCAGTCGCCGGGCACCTGCCGCCGCGTACGCTCGAACCACTGCTGCACCGTGCGCGCCACCTCGTCCTGCGCCTGCGCCGCAGCAGGCACCGCCGCCACGAGAAGCGGCAGGAGCCGGCGGCACAGGGTGCTGAGGACGCGACGCGACGGCATGGGCGGCGGCAGTGTCCCTTTCAGGGGTGACGTGGACGAAAGAAGTTGCCGGCCGGCGCCCCCGTCAACGGCCGACCGGCCCGGCCAGGTGATGCGCGGAGAACGGCTTGGGTCGCGGCGTGGCCTCGTGGCGCGTTCCCGGTCCGTTCGAATGGCGCATCCGCCGTGCCGGGACGCGTGACCGGGGCGTGACGAAGGAACCTCGGCAGCCCCGGACGGTACATCCCCCGTCGCCGCGAAGGGCGGCGCTCGACCACTCACCTGGAGTCACGACATGCGGAAGCAGTTCCTCGGCCTCGCGCTCGCGGGCCTCGTCGCCGCGGCGCCCGCGGCGGCGCAGCAGAAGGACATCGTGGAGACGGCGGTCGCCGCCGGCTCGTTCACCACCCTCACCACGCTCGTGGGCCAGGCCGGCCTCGTCGAGACGCTGAAGGGCAAGGGCCCGTTCACCGTCTTCGCGCCGACCGACGACGCTTTCAAGGCGGTCCCGGCCGCGACCCTCGAGGCGCTGGGCAAGGACAAGGCGGCGCTCACGAAGGTCCTGACGTACCACGTGGTGCCGGGCATGGTGCACGCCGGTGACCTCGCGAAGCTCGCCGACAAGGACGGCTACGTGACGGTGAAGACGGTCGAGGGCTCGGAGCTCAGGCTCCACCTCGCCGGCAAGGCGGTGCACGTGGGCAAGGAGAACGCGAACGTCGTGAAGGCCGACGTCATGGCCTCGAACGGCGTGATCCACGTGATCGACAAGGTCGTCCTGCCGCCGGCCCCGGCCAAGGCGGGGATGTAAGGGACGCCGTCCCCGGGACGCGAGCGGGGGCGGGTGCCAGCGGCACCCGCCCCCGCGTCGTTCCGGCACCCTGGGCTCAGCGCAGCATCGACTTGGCGATCGTCTGCAGCTGCATGTTGCTGGTGCCCTCGTAGATCGTGCCGATCTTGGCGTCGCGGTAGTACTTCTCCGCCGGGTACTCCTTCGAGTAGCCGTAGCCGCCGAAGAGCTCGAGGCACTGGGAGGTGACGCGGTCGGCGACCTGCGAACTGACGAGCTTGGCGATCGCGGCCTCGTCGGTGAAGGGGTGGCCGGCGTCCTTGAGGCGCGCGGCGTTGTACACCAAGAGCCGCGCCGCCTCGAGGTCGGCGTGCATCTGCGCGAGCTGGAACTGCACCCCCTGGAACTCGGCGATCGCCCGCCCGAACTGCTTCCGCTCCTTCACGTACTTCGTCGCCGCCTCGAGCGCGCCGCGCCCGACGCCGATCATCTGCGCGCCGATCCCGATGCGGCCCTCGTTCAGCGTCTCGATCGCGATCTTGTAGCCCTGGCCCACGGGGCCGAGCACGTTCGCGTCGGGCACCCGGCACCCCTCGAGGATCAGCTCGGTGGTGCTCGAGGCGCGGATGCCGAGCTTGTTCTCCTTCTTGCCGACGCTGAAGCCGGGAAAGTCGCGCTCCACGAGGAAGGCGGTGATCCCCTTGTAGCCCCTCGCGAAGTCGGTGTTGGCGAAGACGATGAAGATCCCCGCCTCCGCGCCGTTCGTGATCCAGAACTTGCGGCCGGTGAGCGCCCACCCGTCGCCCGTGCGCTCGGCCCTGCACTGCAGCGCGAAGGCGTCGGAGCCGCTCTCGGGCTCGCTGAGGGCGAAGGCGCCGAGGAGGCCCGTCGTCATCCGGGGGAAGAGCGCCGACTGCTGCGCCTCGGTGCCCCACCGCAGGATCGCGTTGTTGACCAGGGTGTTGTGGACGTCCACGTAGATGGCGGCGGAGGCGTCCACCCGCGCCAGCTCCTCGATGGCGAGGACCGCCATGAAGATCGAGCCGCCGGCGCCGCCGAGCGGCTCGGGGACCTCGATCCCCATCAGCCCCAGCTCGAAGAACTTCCCGATGATGGCGGGCTCGAACCTCCCCGCCTCGTCCATCGCCGTGACGTGCGGCCGGACCTCGCTCTCGGCGAAGTCGCGCACCGCGTCGCGGAACATCGTCTCTTCCTCGCTGAGGACCGTGAGGGGCTGGGGCGCCTCGGCGACCTGCGGCATCGGTGGCTCCGGGTACGTGGGTATGAGCACAATCTACGGGACCGGGCCCCGTGCCGCACCGCCTGTGCAGGAACGGTGCCGCGCCTCCCGCGCCGTCAGCGCTCGTAGCCGAGATTCGGCGCCAGCCAGCGCTCCACCTCGGCCCGGTCCATCCCCTTGCGGCGCGCGTAGTCCTCGACCTGGTCGCGGCCGATGCGGCCGAGCCCGAAGTAGGCCGCCTCGGGGCGCCAGAAGTAGAGCCCGCTCACGCTCGCCGCCGGGAGCATGGCGCAGCTCTCGGTGAGGGTGATGCCGGCCTCCCGCTCCGCGTGGAGGAGGGCGAAGAGGGTGCGCTTCTCGGTGTGGTCGGGGCAGGCGGGGTAGCCGGGGGCGGGGCGGATCCCCTGGTACGCCTCGCGGATCAGCGCGTCGTTGTCGAGCGCCTCCCCGGGGGCGTACCCCCAGAACTCGCGCCGCACCCGCTCGTGGAGCCGCTCGGCGAGCGCCTCGGCGAGCCGGTCGGCGAGGGCCTTGAGCAGGATGGCGCGGTAGTCGTCGTGCGCGGCCTCGAACCGCCGCGCGCGCTCGTCGCAGCCCAGGCCGGCGGTCACCGCGAAGGCGCCGACGTAGTCGAGCACCCCCGACTCGACGGGGGCGACGAAGTCGGCCAGCGCCAGGTTGGGCCGCCCGGGCTCCTTCGGCATCTGCTGGCGCAGGGTGTGGATCCGCGCGCGCTCCTGCGCGCGGGTCGGGCCGGTCCACAGCACGATGTCGTCGCCGAGCGCGTTGGCGGGGAAGAACCCGAGCACGGCGCGCGCCTCGAGCCACCCCTCGCGCACGACCTGGTCGAGCATGGCGAGCGCGTCCGCGTGCAGCGACCGCGCGGTCTCGCCCACGACCGGGTCGTCGAGGATGGCGGGGAAGCGGCCGGCGAGCTCCCATGTCTGGAAGAACGGCGTCCAGTCGATCCGCGCCACCAGCTCCGCGAGCGGGTAGGGCGCCAGCGTGCGGGTGCCGGTGAAGGCGGGCTCGGGGACCGGGCGCGTCCAGTCGCACGCGAGCCGGTTGGCGCGCGCGTCGGCGAGGCTCGCCTGGCGGCCGGGGCCGCGGTCGCCCGCGCGGGCGGCGCGGATGTCGGCGTACTCCCGGCGCACCGCGGCCTCGAACTCCTCCCGCAGCCCGTCGCTCAGCAGGCTGCCGGCCACGCCCACGGCGCGCGACGCGTCGAGCACGTGCACCACCGGGTGGCGGTAGCCCGGCGCGATCTTCACCGCCGTGTGCACCTTGCTCGTGGTGGCGCCGCCGATCAGGAGCGGCACGTGGAAGCCCTGGGCGTCCATCTCGCGCGCCACGAAGCTCATCTCCTCGAGCGACGGGGTGATGAGCCCCGAGAGGCCGACCAGGTCCGCCTGCACCTCGCGCGCCTTCTCGAGGATCGTCGCCGCCGGCACCATCACGCCGAGGTCCACCACCTCGAAGTTGTTGCACTGCAGCACCACGCCGACGATGTTCTTGCCGATGTCGTGCACGTCGCCCTTGACGGTGGCGAGCACGATCCGCCCCTTCGTGCTCGAGGCCGCCGTCGCCTTCTCGGCCTCGAGGAAGGGCACGAGGTGCGCGACCGCCTTCTTCATCACGCGCGCGCTCTTCACCACCTGCGGCAGGAACATCTTCCCGGCGCCGAAGAGGTCGCCGACGACGTTCATCCCGTCCATCAGCGGCCCCTCGATCACCGCGATCGGGCGGCCGAGCTCCAGGCGGGCCTCCTCGGTGTCCTCCACGATCCAGTCGGTCAGGCCGTGCACGAGGGCGTGCACGAGCCGCTCGCGCACCGGGCGCTCGCGCCATGCGAGGTCCTGCGCGCGCGCCGCGACCTGGCCCTTCACCTGCTCGGCCACGGCCATGAGGCGCTCGGTCGCGTCGGGGCGGCGGTTCAGGACGAGATCCTCGACCCGCTCGAGCAGGTCGGCGGGGATGTCGCTGTACACGGGGAGCTGGCCCGCGTTGACGATCCCCATGTCCATCCCGGCGCGGATGGCGTGGTACAGGAAGACCGCGTGGATCGCCTCGCGCAGCGGGTTGTTCCCGCGGAAGGCGAACGACACGTTGCTCACGCCGCCGCTCACGCGCGCGAGCGGGAGGCTCTCCTTGATGCGGCGGGTCGCCTCGATGTACGCCACGCCGTAGCCGGCGTGCTCCTCGATCCCTGTGCCGATGGCGAAGATGTTGGGGTCGAAGATGATGTCCTGCGGGTCGAAGCCGGCCTGCTCCACGAGCAGGTGGTAGGCGCGGGTGCAGACCTGCACCTTGCGGTCCGCCGTGTCGGCCTGGCCCTGCTCGTCGAACGCCATCACGATCACCGCGGCGCCGTAGCGGCGCACGAGCCGGGCCTGCCGCAGGAACTCCGCCTCGCCCTCCTTGAGGGAGATCGAGTTCACGATCCCCTTCCCCTGCAGGTTCCGCAGCCCGGCCTCGAGCACCGACCACTTCGACGAGTCGAGCATGATCGGGACGCGGGCGATCGCCGGCTCCCCGGCCACGAGGCGCAGGTACGTCACCATGGCGCGCTCGGCGTCGAGCATCCCCTCGTCCATGTTGATGTCGATGAGCTGCGCCCCGGCCTCGACCTGCTGCTTCGCGACCTGCAGCGCGCCCTCGAAGTCGCCCGCGAGGACGAGCTTCGCGAACTTCGCCGAGCCGGTGACGTTGGTGCGCTCGCCGACGTTCACGAAGCCGGTGGAGGGGCCGATCACGAGCGGCTCGAGCCCGGCGAGCCGCAGCCAGGGGGGCACCTCGGGGCGCTGGCGCGGCGGGAGGCCGCGCACGGCGGCAGCGATGGCGCCGATGTGCGCCGGCGTGGTGCCGCAGCACCCGCCGACGATGTTCACGAGCCCCGACTCGGCGAACTCGCGCAGGACGGCGGCGGTGTAGTCCGGCGTCTCGTCGTAGCCGCCCATCGCGTTCGGGAGGCCGGCGTTGGGGTGCACGCTCACGAAGCAGCCGGCGACCCGCGACAGCTCCTGCACGTAGGGGCGCAGGTCCTTCGCCCCGAGGGCGCAGTTGAGCCCCACGGCGAGCGGGCGCGCGTGCGCCACCGAGGTCCAGAAGGCCTCGGTCGTCTGGCCCGAGAGGGTGCGGCCGCTCGCGTCGGTGATGGTGCCCGAGACGAGCAGCGGCACGCGCGGCGCGCCGCGCAGGAACGCCTCCTCGACCGCGAAGATCGCCGCCTTGGCGTTCAGCGTGTCGAAGACCGTCTCGATGAGGAGCAGGTCGGCGCCGCCCGCGAGGAGCGCCTCGGTCGCCTCGACATAGGTGGCGACGAGTTCCTCGAAGGTCACGTTGCGGGCGCCCGGGTCGTGCACGTCGGGCGAGATCGAGGCGGTGCGGCTCGTGGGCCCCAGCACGCCGGCCACGTAGCGCGGCGCGCCGTCGCGCGCCTCGAAGGCGTCGGCCACGTCGCGGGCGAGGCGGGCGCCGGTCTCGTTCAGCTCGCGCACCAGCGCCTCCATGCCGTAGTCGGCCATGGAGGGGGCGCTGCTGTTGAAGGTGTTCGTCTCGACGATGTCGGCGCCGGCCTCGAGGTAGGCGGCGTGGATCGCCTGCACCACGTCGGGCCGCACCAGCGAGAGGAGGTCGTTGTTGCCGCGCAGGTCGCGCGGCCAGGCGGCGAAGCGCGTGCCGCGGTAGTCGGCCTCCTGGAGCCGGTACCCCTGGATCATCGTCCCCATCGCGCCGTCGAGCACGAGGATGCGCTGCGCGAGGAGCGGCTCGAGGAGCGCGAGCCGCTGCTCGCGCGTGAAGGGGGTGCGCGCCGCCGCGGGCCGCACGAAGGGCGGCGGCAGCGTGGCGACGGCGCCGTGGTGGTCGTGGCCGGGGGTCGGACAGGCGCTCATGCGCGGGCCCCCTCCGCCGCGGGGCGCAGCCCGAGGACATGGCAGATCGCGTAGCTCAGGTCGGCGCGGTTCAGCGTGTAGAAGTGGAACTCGCGCACCCCCTGGTCGGCGAGCCGCAGGCACTGCTCGGCGCAGATCGTGGCGGCGACGAGCTTGCGCGTCTCCGGGTCGGCGTCGAGCCCCTCGAAGAGCCGGCCCATCGCGCGCGGCACCATGGCGCCGCAGGCGGCGGCGAACCGCGTCATCTGCGCGAAGTTGGTGACGGGCATGATCCCGGGGATGATGGGGATGCCGATGCCGGCGGCGGCGGCGCGGTCGAGGAAGCGGAAGTACACGTCGTTGTAGAAGAAGAACTGGGTGATCGCCCGCGTGGCGCCGGCGTCCACCTTGCGCTTCAGGTTGTCGAGGTCGGCCGCGGCGGAGGTCGCCTGCGGGTGCACCTCGGGGTAGGCGGCGACGGTCAGCTCGAAGGGCGCCACGCGCCGCAGCCCCGCCACGAGGTCGGCGGCGTAGGCGTAGCCGCCCGGGTGCGGCACGTACGGCCCCTCGCCGGCCGGCGGGTCGCCGCGCAGCGCCACGAGGTGCCGCACCCCGGCCGCCCAGTAGTCGCGCGCCACCGCGTCCACCTCCTCGCGTGTCGCGCCCACGCAGGTGAGGTGCGCGGCGGGCTGCAGCGCGGTCTCCTCGAGCAGCCGCTTCACCGTGCGGTGCGTGCGCTCGCGCGTGCCGCCCCCCGCGCCGTAGGTGACGCTCACGAACTGCGGCGCGAGCGGCGCCAGGCGCGTGATCGCGCGCCACAGCCCCTCCTCCATCTCCGGCGTCTTCGGCGGGAAGAACTCGAACGAGACGCGGAACGGGCGGTCGTCGGGCAGGGCTGGCAGGCGTGGCGGCATCGCTCCTCCGGACACGAAAAATCCCCGAGAGCCGAACGTCCCGGGGGGAGGCGTTTTAGCAGGTTGTTTTACGTGGCCGCAAGCAGCTCAACTCACCACGTCGTGCCGGTCCTTCGATTGTCGTGTCCGCAGAGCAAAATCGATGCCCGGCGGCCGGCTCGCAAGGGTCAGCCGTCGCCGGCGGCCTCGGCAAGCCGGCGCCGCGCCTCCGCCGGGGTCATCCCCTCCACCGCCACCTGCTTGGTGCGCCCCGTGGCCCCCGCCACGATCGCGATGCGCGCGCGGGGGACGCCCAGGGCGCCGGCGAGGAAGGCGACGAGCGCCTCGTTCGCCGCCCCGTCCACCGGCGGGGCGGCGACGCGGATGCGGATCGGGTCCGCCGTGGCATCCGCCACCTCGGTGCGGCGGGCGCGCGGCTGCACCCGCACCACGAGGTGGCGGGCGGTCACAGCAGCGAGAGCAGGGCGCTCCGCGCGAGCACCAGCATGAAGTAGGCGACGATGGGGCTCAGGTCGAGCGGCCCGAACGGCGGGAGGATCCGGCGGAGGGGGTCGAGGAGCCAGTCGGTGAGGACGTACGCCGGCCGCAGCCACTTCGCGTACGGCGAGCCGCCGAACCAGCTCGCGATCACGCGCACCAGCAGCGCGAAGGTGAGCACGTTGAACAGCAGGTGCACCCCCTGCCGCAGCCACGCCGACGGCCCGAGCCGCGCCATCGCGCCGAGCGAGTAGAGCACGTCCGCCACCCAGCCGACGAGGGTGAGGAGCACGAGGCCCCCCACCACGGCGAGGCCCACCAGCCAGAGCCCCGCGTCCTGCGGGTTGCCGCCCGCGCGCAGGATGCGCCGCTCGAGCGGCACCAGCACCGGGTCGCCCACCCGCCGCACGAGCCGCGGCCACGCGCCGAACGGCTGCAGCCACTGGCGCCGCACGGCGTGGTGGGTGAGCGCGATCACCGCGCTCGCCGCCACGGCGGCGAGCACGAGGAGGCGCGCGAGCTGTTCGACGACGGCGAGCATCGGCGCGGCGACGCCCCGGTCAGGGCATCGCGAACTCGCGGTTGAACACGACCTCGAAGCTGAAGGTCTTCGCCTTGCTCCTGGTCTCGATGTACTCCGCGATGCGGCGCAGCCGGTCGGGGATCCCGCAGATCTTCTCCTGGGCCTTGCGGCCCATCTCGTTGAGCCCCGTGAGGGCCTCGATCCGCCAGTAGCGGATCTGCTCCTCGACGATGCGGAGGTAGTCGCGCGGGCCGTAGATCCCCGAGCGCCGGATCACCTCGGCGAGGTCCTTGAAGCCGGGGATGGTGATGCCCGGCATGTCGATCGCCGGCATCACGAAGCTCGCGGAGTGCAGCGCCTGGTCGGGGTCGCGCGCGAGGATCTCGGCGAAGACCTGGCGATAGAAGGTGTAGTGCCGCGCCTCCTCCTTCGCGCAGTGGTCGAGCACCGTGGCGAGCCCCGGGTCGAAGTCGGCCACCACCCGCGCGACGCCGGCGTGCGACTGCTGCGTCGCGCGCTCCTGCAGGGAGGTGTAGACGAAGACCCGGTACGGGTCGCGGTCCCACTCGGGGTGGAAGCCGGCCCGGAGGTACTCGAACTGCAGCTCCTCGATCTTGCGCTGGTCGAAGATCATCGCCTCGCGCGCGTAGTCGTGGAGCACCTGGCCGTGGCGGTCCTCCTCGGCGGTCCAGAGGTTGTTCCAGCGGCGCCAGAAGCTGTCGTCGCCGAGGTACACCGCGAGCAGGCGGTGGAAGTGGGGGAGTCCCTCCTCGGTGAGGAGGTTCACCGCCAGCGCCGCGCGGGCGTGGTCCGGGATCCCGGCGGCGCGCTGCCGCAGCGCGACCCGGTGCTCGTCGGGGTCGTCGCCGGGCCCGGGGCCCACGAGGTCGGACGGCATCCAGAGCTCGCGCTTCTTCTCATGGGTGTCCATGAGGTCGCGGACGATGGTCTCGAGGTCCTTTAGGACCTCGATCTTCGAGAACAGCTCGCGTGCGGAATCGGTGAGGCCCATGTCCCGTGGCAGCGGTGAGGTGCGCGTGCCAGGGTCCCGGCGACGCCGGGGAGGGAGGGCACGCGGCTCAAATATGCCCTCGCGCGGGCCCGGTGACCAACTTCCCGCTTCTGGCGGGATCGGCGAAAGTCGCGATATTTGTGAAAGCCCTTTCCCCGGATCCATGCCCGCCCTTCGCCAGCCGCCCGACCAGCGCGCCGTCGCGCCGCGCGCCGCCTCCATCCTGCTCGTGGACGACGAGGAGATGCTGCGCCAGGTGGGGCAGCGCATGCTCGAGCGCCTGGGCTATCGCTGCGAGGTGGCGTCGAGCGGCGCGGAGGCGCTCGAGCGGCTCGCGCTGCCGGACGCCGCCTACGACCTCCTGATCACGGACCTCCGGATGCCCGGGATGTCAGGATACGACCTCGCCGACCGCCTCCGCGCGGAGGGGCGCGCGATCCGGGTGCTGGTCGCCACGGGGTCGTCGCCGTTCGACGACCGGCACAACGCGCTTCGCGCCGCCGGTCTCCCGTACCTCACCAAGCCCTGGCTCCTGTCCGACCTCTCGACGGCGGTGCGGCGGGCGCTGGAGGGGCCGCCGCTCGCGGCCCCGCGGTCATGACCACCGAGGGCGCGCGGCCGGTCCTCGTCCGCTGCGCCTTCTGCAACCAGCTCAACCGGGTGGACCTCGCGCGGCTCGCCGACGGGCCGCGCTGCGGCGGCTGCACGCGCCCGATCCGGCTGGACCGCCCCCAGAAGCTCGACGACGCGGATTTCGACCAGCTGGTCGGCGCGAGCGCGGTGCCCGTGCTCGTGGACTTCTACGCCGACTGGTGCGGCCCGTGCCGGATGATGGCGCCGGCGCTCGACGAGTTCGCCCGCACCCGGGCGGGCGAGGTGCTCGTGTTCAAGCTCGACACCGACCGCAACCCGCTGGCCGCGCATCGGTTCGGCATCCGCGGCATCCCCACCCTCGTGGCGTTCCGCGGGGGCGCCGAGCAGCGGCGGCACACCGGCATGGCCGACGTGCGCGTGCTCGACGCGCTCGTCGGCTGACCCGCTACAGCGTCCGGCAGCGCTTCACGACCGGCTGGACGTTCCCGCAGGCGATCACGTCGTTCATCCCGGCCGCGATCGGCCCGCAGGCGGTCGTCTGCGCGTTCTGCGCCGCCTCCTGCTCGGTGGCGGCCGAGGCGGTGGCGCTGTTGCGCTGCCCGTGGAACTCGACCTCCACGTAGCACTCGTGCTTCTGGCTGCCGAGCGTGCCGTAGAGCAGGAACGCCGCGAACGCCGCGAGGACGGCCAGGGTGATGATGGTGCCGCGCTTCATCGTCCACTCCGACGGTGGGAGGTTGCGGAAGGCGGGAGCTTAGGCGCCGCCGCGCGCTCCCGGTAGGCCCGGCGGGTCGCTAGCTTCACGGCATGGCCCGTCGTCCCGGCCGGCTTGTCCGGCTCCTCGCCCCGGTCCTTGCGCTGGCGCTGCTGCTGCCGGCGTGGGGCTCGGCGCGCCCGCACTGCGCCGCCGCCGGCGACGCGGGCGCGGCGCCGGCGCACGTCGCGCACGGACATCACGCGGCGACCGAGGCCGGCTCGCCCGCGGCGGCCCTGACCGGTGCCGGCGAGACTGCCGAGTGCCCGCACTGCCCGCCGTCGCAGTGCGCGCAGGCCACCACCTGCGCGGCCGCCCCGATGGCGCTGCCGGCGACACGCGCGGCGCTCGAGCTCGCGGCGGGCGCCGCCAAGGCCGACCGGCCCCGCACGGCCCCGCCGGCGTCCCGTACCTTCCAGCCCCCGACCCCACCCCCGCTCCCCGTCCCGACGAGCTGACGGCCTCCAGGCCCCACTCTCGAACGGAGGAGCGCCATGCCCGCACGCCGGTGGGCCGCGACCGCGGCCGCCGTCGGGCTGATCGCCGTCGCCACGCCCGCGCCGGC
>Ga0073932_1001294_pt1 | contig 48676 bp, 36 predicted proteins | sample DewCreD2012metaG_FD_76967 | JGI IMG/M metagenome (GOLD analysis project Ga0073932, IMG submission 76967) | Hot spring sediment bacterial and archeal communities from British Columbia, Canada, to study Microbial Dark Matter (Phase II) - Dewar... ...
CGAAGCCGGACCATGCGGCCGACCACACGAACAAACAGTACCCGTCATGCATTTTGTATTCATGCCGCCCTTCTACCACCTCCCCCTCCCCTCCGTCTGCTCAAAAACTGAAATGCGCCGCTAACCAGTCCCGTCCTGATCGATCCCTCGCATATAGATCAAATCCTGGCCAACCTTTGCATTAACGCGCGGGACGCCATTGCCGATGTCGGAAAAATCATCATTGAAACCAGCATGGTGTCTTTTGATGCGGAATACTGCCTCAACCACCCTGGGGTATCATCCGGGGAATTTGTGATGCTTTCGGTCAGTGATACCGGCTGCGGCATGAGTCGTGACATCTTGGATAAAATATTCGAACCGTTTTTCACCACCAAGGAAGCAGGAAAGGGTACCGGCCTCGGTCTGGCCACCGTCTATGGTGTTGTGCAGCAAAACAACGGCTTCATCAATGTTTATAGCGAACCCGGCCACGGCACCACCTTCAAAGTTTACCTGCCCAAACAACAAGGAAGGATAATTTCGAAACATGCCAAAACCCAGTCAAAAGCACCCACAGGCAAGGGTGAAAAGGTGTTGGTGGTTGAAGATGACAAAACGATATTGTCTTTAATTGAAAGAATTCTTTCCAGACTCAACTACAACGTCCTTGCCACCCAACACCCCTCCGAAGCTTTGGAAATCGCCGCAGCCGCCAAGGGAGATATTGCACTTTTGATCACGGACGTGGTCTTGCCCGAAATGAATGGACGAGATTTGGCTCAAAAAATCCTCTCCCAATTTCCAAAGACCAAATGCCTGTTCATGTCGGGCTATACGCCCGATGTCGTCGCCACCAAGGGCATTCAAGGGAAGGCATTTGCGTTCATTCAGAAACCGTTTTCTTTTAGCGACCTTGCCTCGAAAGTCAGGGCTGCCTTGGATCAAGCTTAATCACCTTTTCCATACCGTCACCTTCTTCCCGGATTCCGCCATCACTTTCAGTCCGCTTGACAGGGCTGGGCGGTTTATCCAACACTGCCCTCCTTTATGGCAGAAGTAAAAACCAATGAGTTGATGGAAAAGATCGTGTCGCTCTGCAAGCGGCGCGGCTTCATTTATCCATCTTCCGAAATCTACGGTGGGATCAACGGTTTTTGGGATTACGGCCCCTTGGGGGCGGAGCTCAAGCGCAACGTGCGCGAGTGCTGGTGGCGCTGGATGGTCCACCGCCGCGATGACGTGGTGGGCCTGGATGCCACCATCATCATGCATCCCAACATCTGGAAGGCCTCCGGCCATGTGGACACGTTCAGTGACCCCATGTGCGACTGCCTGCTCACCAAAAAACGTTTTCGCGCCGACCAGATCGAACCGCAATCCGGCATCGCCTACCATTATTCCGGCGCCCGCAACACCGTCACCGGCAAGGAAGTCCAGGAGCCTTACGCCGTCCTGCTCCCCCCCGGCAAACCACCGGAAAGCGCCCGTAAAACCGCCACGCTCTTTTACCGCGAGCGTGGCTTGGGCAACAACGACCCCATCGAACTGCTCGGTGAACGCACCGAAAAAGTCGAAAACTCCCAGCGCTTCAATCCGGAAAACGGTTCGTTGCTTACCGAGCCGCGGCCCTTCAATCTGATGTTCAAGACTTACGTCGGCCCTGTGGCCGATGAAGAGAACGTGGCCTACCTGCGCCCGGAAACCGCCCAGGCCATTTTTGCGCAGTTCAAAAACGTGCTCGAAACCTCCCGCATGAAGGTCCCCTTCGGCATCGCCCAAATGGGCAAGGCCTTCCGCAACGAGGTCACCCCGCGCAATTTCACCTTCCGCTCCCGCGAGTTTGAGCAAATGGAGCTGGAATTTTTCATCAAACCGGATGAAGCCATCGAGGCCCAGGCCGGCGCGGTGGCCCAGGTGCCCGCCACCGGCCACCCGGGCGAGCCGCAGCCCAACTGGGGCTGGCAGGCCTGGCACAAGTATTGGGTGGAGGAACGCATCCGCTTTTACGAGAGCATCGGGCTCCCACGCACTCGTCTGGAAGAGTATTGGCAGAAGCCCGAGGAACTGGCCCATTACGCCAAAGCCACCGTGGACATCCTCTACCAATTCCCGTTTGGCACACAGGAATTGGAGGGCATCGCCGCCCGCGGGGACTTCGACCTCTCCCAACACCAGAAACACAGCGGCAAGAGCATGGAGGTCTTCGATGAAGAAGTCCGCACCGCGTGGAAAAACCTTCCCGAAGAGAAACGCGCCGCCATCGAGCGCCGCCTTGCAGATGAAAAAATGGCCGCACTTCTCAAAAAAGGTCTGCCGGAAACCGATGCCCGCGCCCAAGCCGAACTGGCCGCCCGCCAATTTTGCGAAAAGCTCGCCCGCGGCTCCTACATCCCGCATGTCATCGAGCCTTCCGCCGGTGTGGACCGGTTGGTTTTAGCCCTCATCTGCAACGCTTATCACGAAGAAGAGGCTGTGGACGAAAAGGGCCGCAAGGAGACACGCGTCATCATGCGTTTTCATCCGCGGGTGGCCCCCATCAAGGTGGCCGTGTTCCCCCTGCTCAAAAACAAACCGGAACTCATCGCCAAAGCCCGCGAGGTGTATCAAATGCTGCGCGTGGAAATGACGGCCTTTTACGACGAGGCCGGCTCCATCGGCCGCCGCTACGCACGCCAGGACGAGGCCGGCACGCCGTTCTGCGTGACCATTGACTTCGACACCCTCGGGGAAACGCCGGAGTTGAAGGACACGGTGACGCTGCGTCATCGCGACACCGCCCAACAGGAACGTATTCCCATCAAAGATTTGCTCTCCCGCCTCCAGGCGGAGCTTCGTTGAACCCTTTGCACTCGCGCCCAAACCTATGGCTTATCTCAACGCGCACTACCTGAAGTTGAAGGCCGGTTATTTGTTCCCGGAAATTGCCCGTCGCGTCAAAGCCTTCGCGGAGGCTCATCCAGAGGCTGCGTCCCGCATCATCCGCTGTGGCATCGGCGATGTGACCGAGCCGCTTCCACCCGCCTGCATCGAGGCCCTGCACCGCGCCGTGGACGAAATGGCGCGGCGCGAGACTTTTCGCGGTTACGGCCCGGAGCAGGGGTATGAGTTTCTGCGCTCGGCCATTGCTCAGCATGACTTCCGCAACCGCGGCCTCGAGGTGGCTGATGATGAAGTGTTTGTGAGCGATGGCTCCAAGTGTGATTGCGGCAACATCCTCGATATCTTGGGTCATCAAAACACCATCGCCATCCCGGACCCCGTCTATCCGGTCTATGTGGACACCAACGTCATGGCCGGCCACACTGGTCCTGCCGACGATTCCGGCGCTTATGCCGGTTTGCGCTACCTGCCCTGCACGCCGGATAATTACTTTGTTCCCGAACCGCCCCGCGAACCGGTGGATGTGGTGTACTTGTGTTCGCCCAACAACCCCACCGGCGCCGTGGCCACACGGGCCCAATTGCAAGCTTGGGTGGACTACGCCCTGCGCCATCAGTCGCTCATTCTCTTTGACGCCGCCTACGAAGCCTACATCGCCGATCCTGCCCTGCCGCATTCCATTTACGAAATCCCCGGCGCCCGCGAATGTGCCATTGAATTTCGCAGCTTCTCCAAAAACGGCGGCTTCACCGGCGTGCGCTGCGCCTATACCGTGGTGCCCAAGACCCTGCTCGCCATGGACGACCACGGCCAGCGCCGCCCGCTGCATCCCTTGTGGAATCGCCGCATGGCCACCAAGTTCAACGGCGTCAGCTACATCGTCCAACGCGCCGCTGAAGCCCTGTACACCCCCGAAGGTCAGGCGCAAGTTCGTCAGTTGATTGACCACTACATGGGGAATGCGCGCATCTTGCGCGAAGCCCTGCAAGCGTGCGGCCTCACGGTGTACGGCGGTCAAAACGCCCCCTATTTATGGGTGAAAACACCGCCCGGCTGGTCGAGTTGGCAAGCCTTTGATGCAATCTTGGAAAAAATAAACGTTGTCGTCACCCCCGGCAGCGGTTTCGGAGCCCAAGGCGAAGGCTACTTCCGCCTCTCCTCCTTCAACAGCCGTGCCAACGCAGAGGAAGCAGCCCGCCGCTTCGCCACCATGAAGTGGTGAGTCGCCGCACTTCTCGCATACACGTCAAACCTGACGCCCAAAGGAGATGTCGCTCGTGGCAAAGTTCTCCACGCTGCGCGTTTTCTCGTGGAAATGCCGTGCGTTTTTCAACACGCCCGCCTGCGTGTAGAAAAGCGCATCTTTCGACAACGGCAGGGAGACCCATCGGCCAGTGTGTGCCGATTCATAAATGGCCGTCACCAACTCCACCGTCCGGCGCCCTTGCACGCCGTCCACCACCAACGCCTCCTGTCCCCTGATGGCCCGCACAAAATTCGCAATCTGCGCGTCATGACCGGTCAGCTCCAGCTCCGGCAATTCCTCGTAGCCCTTCTGCAATTCGGCCAAAACCTCCGGTGCCTCCTCCGGAAAACCATTCTCCTTTTGCACATACGCCTTGGGCGCCCACGGAATGGACAGCTTGGCGCGCTCACATTGGAAAACCAACTGTTGCTCCTCGCCGTGATGCACCAGCGACGCGGTGAATTGACCCAAGGCTCCGTTCTCCAGGCGCATCAGAGCGGATGAAAAATCCTCCACCTCGGAATTGTCATGATTCAAATTGGCGGTGATGGCCAGCAATTCGCGCGGCAGCCCGGCCATCCATAAAAACAAATCCACGTGATGCACGGCGTGATTGAGCGTGCAGCCGCCGCCTTCCTTGGCCCAAGTGCCCCGCCACCAAAGATCGTAATAACGCCCGCCGCGCCACCAAAAACTGTCCACCTGCGCATGCAGAAGCCGGCCAAATCGCCCGGAATCCAGCAACCGTTTCACCCGCATCATCGGCGTGCGAAACCGGTTTTGGGCCACCACACTCAACAGACCGCCCCCCTGCCGGGCCGCCTCGAGCATCCGGTCGCACTCTTCCAACGTCGGCGCCATCGGCTTCTCCACCAACACATGCCGGCCGCGCCGGAGCAGTGCCACTGACGCCGCCGCATGTTCAAACGGCGGCAGGCATACCGATGCCGCATCAAATTCCCCCCATTGCAACAGTGACTCGTAACCGTTGAAAATGCGCGCTTCAGACAGACCGTACTTTACCGCTTTTTCCCGCGCCTTGTCGGGATACAAATCCGCCAGGGCCACAATTCGGCAGGATTCACCCTGCCGCAAATACCCCTGAATGTGACTGTCGGCAATTGCACCGGTCCCAATAATGGCTACGCGTAACATGCGTCTCTTTTAACTCAAAGTCCAACGGGGTGCCATATCCGATTGCACCGACTGGCCTCCATATTGCAAAACGTCCGATTTCGGCAATTTTTTCTCCAAGTCCTCTGGCAACTCGCGGGCAAATGAATTATTCTAAGGCCGCTGACACAGCCCGATAAATCTTGACGCATTCGTTATGAACAAAAAATGCGCCGGCAGCGGTTTGGCCAGTTTGGTGATTTTGGTGCTGATTCTGCCAACCTTCAGTTTAAAGGCTGCCGATGTTGAATACTACGGCGTGGTCAAATCAGGCATCTACACCCAGGCGGTGGGCGTGGCACCCGCACCCATCAGCTCAAATGCCTTTCAATTCGTCAGTTTTGTGATTGGCAGCGGGCCCAACACCCTGACCAATGCCACTGTGCGCATCCCGGGCGGGGCCGTCAAAACCATGTCCACCAACGCCACCGAAGGCTGGCTCAGCTTGTTGACCACAGGCAATGACACCATTTGGTTTTTTAGTGAAGAGTTCAACACGCAGTCTGCACTTGATGCCGCGTACCCCAGCAGCTCCAGCATCATCAACCCCAGCCGCTACACTGTGAACATGTACACTGTTAACGACGGCCTCCAAAGCCACGAACTCAGTTATTTCGGCGCCTCCATCCCCCCTACGCCCAACATCACCAATCTGCCGGAGGGTCAGTCCATCGAACCGTCTCAGGATTTCACTGTGCGATGGAGTTCCCTTGCGGGCGGTCTCATTCCAAAAATTGTCTATTTTACCGTGATCAATCGCGCCAATCAGGTGGTCTTAAGCAGTCCCGCACCGTTCACTGAGGGAGCCTTGGATGGAAATTCCACAAGTTACATCATCCCGGCCGGCACCCTTCAAATGGGCCAAACCTATATGGGCACCCTCATTGTGTTGCAACCCGCCCTGCCCAACACCACTTATGGCACTGGATTGATTGGTCACATGCGCACCACAAGCTTCCCTCTGACCACTGTTGCGCCACCCCCGCCAAGCCCAGCCCTCCTCCTCCAACCGCGCATGGATTTCGGCAATTTTGCATTTGAAATCCAGCTTCAACCCGACCAACGTTACGAACTGCAAATGAGCGAAGACTTGCAACAATGGACCACCGTGGAAATCATCGTGTGGCCGGTGGATAATTATCTCTTTCGCGACTTCGGCGTGTCTTCCAGCAGCCGCCGGTTTTATCGTGTCATAGCCCGATGAACGGGCGGACCCCGGGCGCATGCGCTTTTCCATCGTCACCCCCTCCTTTCGCAGCAACGCATGGCTCAAGTTGTGCATTGCATCAGTCGCCGATCAGGGGGTGGAGCATGAGCATCTCATCCAGGACGCCGGTTCAGACGACGGCACCCTGGATTGGCTCGTTCATGACTCCAGAGTCCGCGCCTTTGTGGAAAAAGATCAGGGAATGTACGATGCCATCAACCGCGGCCTGCGCCGGGCCAGCGGCGAGTACCTTGCTTATTTGAACTGCGACGAACAATACCTCCCCGGCGCACTGGCCCAAGTGGGCGCGTTTTTTGATAGGCACCCCGAAACGGACGTCCTCCTGGCCGATGCCATCATCGTCAATCCCGATGGCCGGTACCTTTGCCATCGCCAGGCGTTGACACCGCGCCGCACCCACACCTGGGTTTCCGGCAATCTTTCCCTGCTCACCTGTGCCACGTTTTTCAGAAGGCGCATCCTGGAACGCGGCCTCTTTTTCAACCCTGCCTACCGGGACTTGGGAGATGCCGAGTGGGTGATGCGCCTCCTCGATGCCCGGGTGCGTTTTGATTGCCTGCCCGTGGTCACCACGGCCTTCACCGACACCGGCGAAAATATGAATCTCAAGCCCAACGCCCAACGCGAGCGAGCGCAATTGCTTGCCAGCGCTCCGGCCTGGGCACGCTGGCTGCGCCCGCTGATCATTATGCATCATCGCTGGCGCCGCTTCTGCGCCGGACATTACTTTGTCCGCCCCTGCTCGTATGAGATTTACACCCGACAATCGCCGGAGCGTCGTGTAAAAATTGAAGTGCCCCACCCCACAGCCATCCACCAGCGCTACGTCCCGCCCGTCACATTTCCCCCTGCCTCCTCCGGATAATTAAGTTGGCAGAGGGCAAGGTCTTTGGCAAGGTATCTCAAAAGTCCACGCCGGGTTTACCAGAAAAAGATACTTATCCCGGAAGGATTTGAGTGTCGGGAACTCCTGCAACAATATCGGCTGTTTTATGAAAGTTAATCGTCCTGTTTCACGTCTCATCGGCGCCCTGCCCAAAGTCGGAATTCGCCCGGCCATTGACGGTCGGCGCAAGGGTGTGCGCGAGTCGCTCGAAAAAACCACGATGGCGATGGCCCGCTCCGTGGCCCGGCTCATCTCCGAACGCCTGCGGCACACTTGCGGTAAAAAAGTAGAATGTGTCGTCGGCGCCACCTGCATCGGCGGCGTGGCCGAAGCCGCGATGGTGGACGAGCAATTCCGGCAGGAAGGGGTGGGTGTTTCGCTAACCGTAAGCCCCTGCTGGTGCTATGGCAGTGAAACGATGGACATGGACCTCTTGCGCCCGAAAGCCGTTTGGGGCTTCAACGGCACCGAGCGCCCGGGTGCTGTGTACCTTGCCGCCGTCAGTGCAGGCCATACTCAAAAAGGGCTGCCCGTCTTTTCCATCTACGGCCGCAATGTCCAGGACATTGGCGACACCGAAATCCCCCCGGAAGTGCAGGAAAAAATCCTGCGCTTTACAAAAGCCGGCCTGGCAATGGCCACCATCCGCGGAAAATCCTATCTCTCCATCGGCGGTGTCTCCATGGGCATCGCCGGCTCCATCGTCAACCAGGATTTCTTTGAGGACTACCTGGGCATGCGCGTGGAATGTGTGGACATGACGGAGCTCATCCGGCGCATCGAAGAGCAGATTTACGACGAGCGCGAATTCAAGCGCGCCCTGGCTTGGGTACGCACCCACTGCCGCGAAGGAAAGGATTACAACCGCGTCCCACGCGATGCCGCCCGCAAGGCGTGGGAATGGGAATTTGTGGTCAAATGCGCCATGATTGTGCGCGATTTGATGCTCGGCAACCCAGCCCTTGCCGAGCGCGGTTTTGTAGAAGAATCCCTCGGACACAATGCCATCGTCGCCGGTTTTCAAGGGCAACGCCAGTGGACCGACCATTACCCCAACGGGGATTTTCTGGAGGCCATCCTGAGCTCATCCTTTGACTGGAACGGCATCCGCGAGCCCATCCTTGTGGCCACGGAAAACGACTGCCTCAACGGCGCGTGCATGCTTCTGGGGCACCAGGTCACCAACACAGCCCAAATTTTTGCCGACGTGCGCACGTACTGGAGTCCCGAGGCCGTCCAACGAGTCACCGGCCATGCGCTCAGCGGCGCGGCGGCCAACGGTGTGTTGCACCTCATCAACTCAGGCGCTGCCGCCCTCGACGGCTGCGGCAAATTGATGAAAGACGGCCGTCCCGTCATCAAACCGTGGTGGGAAATTACCCCGCAGGAAGCCGAGGCCTGTCTTGACGCCACCACCTGGCCGCCCGCCATTTACGAGTATTTTCGTGGCGGCGGCTTCTCCAGCGCCTACGGCACGCGTGCGGACATGCCCGCCACCATGTTCCGAATCAACCTGGTCAAGGGCCTCGGACCGGCCTTGCAAATCGCTGAGGGGCAACTGGTGGATTTGCCCCCGGAAATCTATACCGTGCTGGAAGAGCGCACGAACCCCACATGGCCTTCGCATTGGTTTGTGCCCAACCTGACCGGGCAGGGCCCATTCCGCGACGTGTACTCGGTCATGAACGCTTGGGGAGCCAACCATTGCGTGATCAGCTATGGCCACATTGGGGCCGACCTTATCACGCTGGCCTCCATGCTGCGCCTGCCGGTGTATATGCACAACGTCGCTCCGGAGCGCGTTTTCCGTCCGTCGGCATGGACGGCCTTTGGCACTGCCGACGCCGAAGCCGCCGACTTCCGGGCCTGTGCGCATTTTGGGCCGCTCTACGGCAAGTTAAAAGCCGCCGGGTGATATTCGCCGCACTTATAACACAAACGCCGGCGCGGGTTGCTTGACAAATTTTCAGCCGGCTGGCTAGTGTCATGGCGGCAATGGGGTTTGCCTTCCCGCCATAGCGCCGCGGGTCAACCGCCTGTCACTCATCGCCAGGCTGATAACTCCTGTCCCCCGCTTGAGGTGCATCCTCAGGTGGCCATGCATGTATGAATGCTTTATGGATTTTTCTTGGGGGCGGGCTTGGCAGCGTGGCCCGCTACCTGGTGTCCGGCTGGGTGGCCAGCCGTATCGGCGAGGTGTTCCCGTGGGGCACGGTGTTCGTCAACATCAGCGGCAGTTTTCTTATCGGCTTGCTGGCCACAGTCACAGCGCCCGACGGACGCTTTTGGATGGGCACTTCGGCGCGCTCGTTTTTGTTGATGGGAATCCTGGGAGGCTACACCACTTTTTCTTCGTTCAGTTGGCAGACCTTGGAATTGGTACGCAACGGCCAGTGGGGTTGGGCCGGGGGCAATGTGCTCCTGTCGGTAGTGCTTTGCCTTCTGGCGGTGGCGGCAGGTTACGGCGTTGGAATGTTGGTGAACCAAAAACTTGGCTGAGGTTGTTATGCATCTGCCCCGTGAATCCATGTTGCTGCGGATTTTTCTTGGTGAAAGCGATCGCCATGAAGGCCGCCCACTCTATGAGGCTATTGTGCTTAAGGCGCGTGAGATGCATCTAGCTGGTGCCACGGTGCTGCGGGGCCCCATGGGTTTCGGTCGCTCCAGCCGCCTGCACACGGCCAAAATCCTGCGCCTGTCCCTGGATTTGCCGCTGGTGATAGAGATCGTGGATACCGAAGAAAAAATCCGCCTCCTGCTCCCCTGGCTGGACGAAGTTATGAAGGGCGGATTGGTAACGATGGAAAAGGTGCAGGTGATTGATTATCGCTCGACTCCGGGTCTGCCCGAACCGCCGGAAATTTGAGTTACTGCAACGGGCCTATTTGCCGTAAGCCAATCGTTCTGCCAGTCGCGCCGGAAGGCCGGCTGCCAGAATTTTTTTCTGGGCTGTCGGAATGTCGTACTCGAGCCGCCGCAATTCAATGGTGTTCTCGTTCATGTCATACACCACATACCCCGCCCTTGGATCATTATCCCGCGGCTGGCCGATGCTCCCGACATTGACGAAGTATTTTTTACCCGGCTCGACTTTGAACTTCGAGTAGGTGCCTCCCCGCACCACGCTGTCGCGAATGAACGCCAGGGGCACATGGGTGTGGCCAAAGAAACACACCTGGGTGTTTTGGTAGGTGAAGCTCGCTGCGGCCATCAACTTGTCAAATACATACCCCCATTGGTGAGGCAAATCCAAGGTGGCATGAACAATGGTAAAATTCGCAATCAACCGCTGATACTTCAACTCGCGCAACCACTGCCGGTCATCATCGGTGAGCTGGTCCCGGGTCCACATGATGGCCTCGGCGGCGTAGGGGTTGAATCCCTCCAAATTCTTGTCCACCGAGCACATTTCATCATGGTTGCCCTTGATGCACGGGATTTTCATTTCACGCACAATGTCCAGGCATTCCTTGGGATTGGCGCCATACCCCACCACGTCTCCAAGGCATACCACGTGCGTGCAATTTTGAAGTTTGATATCCTCCAACACAACCTTGAAGGCCTCAAGGTTGGCGTGGATATCGGCAATTATGGCATATCGGCTCATCTGCAGTCCCGTTTAACCCGTGATTTGAAATCCACGCAAATCACCCTTCGCTTCCAACCATTCCACGGACTCATGCCGTATAAAGCGTCCCACGGCGGAGTCTCTTATCGCTTGTAAAAAAGACTCCACCTCACCGCGAGACCCTTCGGCCACCAGTTCCACCCGTCCATCGAGCAAATTTCGTACCGTTCCACATATTTCAAATCCCGGTGCCAGGGACTTGACGGTGTAACGGAATCCCACCCCTTGCACCCGTCCCGAATAATAAACTCTGACGCGTTCTCGTTTCATACCCCCCGCTCTACCGGGCGCTCCGGCCTGGCAATGACCAAGCCGCCCGCCCCATCAAGCCAGACTTTGACATCCTTGACAATGAGGAAATCACTCCTTGCGAGCTTGAGCACTTTTTCGCCAAACCTTGGAGCGATGCGCCAAGCTCACGCAGTTGGCGTAAAAAACCAGCAGTGCCATTATGGCACCCGCCGCTTCCTCAGCCTTTGGCTTCACCTTCAACCGTGGCAGCTTGAGCCGCTGCTCGCTTGGCCATGATGGCATCCACGATTTTCTGGCTTAATCCGGCATTTTCTCTCAAAGCGCGCTCAGCGGCGTCACGTCCTTGGCCAATCAATTCGCCGGCAAATTGAAGCCAGGCTCCCTTTTTCTCCACCAATCCCTGTTCCAAGGCCACATCTAAAATGCTGCCCTCCCGGTTGATGCCGTGGTTGAAGAGGATGTCAAACTCGGCTTCGGTAAAGGGTGGCGCCACTTTGTTCTTCACAATCTTTACTTTGACATGGTTGCCAATCACATTGCCGGAGGCGTCCTTGATGCTGTCCTTTCGCCGGATGTCTATGCGGACGCTGGCATAAAACTTGAGGGCCTTGCCGCCGGGGGTGGTCTCCGGGTTGCCGAACATGACGCCGACTTTTTCCCGGATTTGATTTGTGAAAACGCAGGTGGTCCTGGCTTTGGCAAGGATGGCCGTGAGCTTCCGCAATGCCTGACTCATCAGCCGGGCCTGCATACCCATGGTGGCCATGCCCATTTCCCCCTCCAATTCCGCTTTGGGCACCAGCGCTGCCACAGAGTCCACAACGATGACATCCAACGCATTGGACCGGGCCAACGTCTCGCAAATGCTTAAAGCCTCTTCACCACTGTCGGGCTGCGAAACGAGCAATTCATCAAGGTTAACCCCCAGACGCCTGGCGTAAGCCGGATCCAAAGCATGTTCAGCGTCAATAAACGCCGCCTGGCCACCCGCCTTCTGCGCGTTGGCAATCACATGCAACATCAACGTCGTCTTTCCAGAGGATTCCGGCCCAAAAATTTCCACAATGCGCCCCCGCGGAATGCCGCCCACGCCCAACGCCAAATCCACGGCAAGCGCGCCGGTGGGGATCACCTCAATCCGCCGCTCAGCCCGCGCTTCGCCCAACCGCATGATGGCCCCATCACCATACGCCTTGGTGATGGTGGCAATCGCATTTTCAAGGTCTCGTTGCCGGGCCGCCTGGAGTTTGGAAGCCTCGGCAGCTTTGGTTTCAGCGGTGGTTTTTTCAGCAGATTTGGCGGCCATAATTTTGTGCAGTTAACCGGCTGGGGAATACCGATTCGCACGGGTGAAGTCAATCTTGGAAAAACGCGCGTCCTGAAGGAGAAGCGCAAAATGGAATGTTTCCATGCCTTGAGGCTCTTTAATTATTGGATTTTTGTTTGCACTCCTCCAAGGCGTGCACCAGCTCGGCCTGGTGTTTCTGGAGTTGCTCGCCCAAGCTCTGGGTTTCCGGCCCGATCTGACCCTGGCGCGCCAGTTGTTCGAGTTTGGCGCAAATGTCGCCCAAACGTGCGGCCCCCATGTTGCGGGCGCTGCCCTTCAAACTGTGGGCGGCCGATTTCAAAGCATTGGCATCCTGTTGGGCAATGGCCCCTAAGATGGATTGGATGCGCTTTGGGAAATCCTGCAAAAACAAGTCAATCATCTCAGCAACGGGATCGGGATGCCCCGGCTGCTGCAACTGGCGCAAACGCATGAGCACGTGCATATCCAATACCGGCGGCTCCTGGCCCGGAGCAGCGGCGCTTCCGGATGTGGGCGAGGGAACGGAGGCACTTGTCCCTTCTGGATCTGATTGGGAGCGAGGACGCAACACCACCCCGGCACGCCCCAAAGCTGCGACAAGCTCACCCAGCTCAACCGGTTTCTGAACGTAATCGTCCATGCCGGCCGCCAGACAACGCTCACGGTCTCCGAGCAATGCATTGGCGGTGATGGCGATGAGATAAGGACGTGAACGCAATGCAGGCTGGACGTTGGGATCGTTGAGTCGGCGTTTGATTTCTCGCGCGGCAGTGTAGCCATCCATTTCCGGCATGTTGCAATCGAGCAAGACCACGTCGTAAGGAATGCGCTCCAGCGCCTCGATGGCCTCACGACCATTGGCAACAGCATCCGCACGAAGTCCGAGTTTCGATAATTGCCGGAGGGCCACCTTTTGGTTGACTGGATTATCTTCGGCCACCAACACCCGGACGGAGCGCGTGGGCTCCACTGAACGCAGCCCTGTCTCCGGCAGGTGGGGATGGAGCAACTCTTCGCGTCCGGTGGCCAGGCCAATCATGCATTCCAGCAGCCGTGCCTGCTTGAGCGGCTTGAACAGGCAAAGTGTAATGCCCGCCCCACTCAGCACTTCGGGGTCCGGCCGTTGTCCCATGAAAGTGAACAGCAATACATGCGCCCGCTGCTCCAGACCTTCGGCCTTGATTTGGCGTGCCAGCGACAAACCCGAGGCATCCGGCATCTGCATGTCCAACAGGATGAAATCGAATCGGCTGCCGGCGGCCTGTCGCGCACGCAGTTTTTCCATGGCTTCGACGCAAGTGGAGGCCAGCTCGACATGCATGCCCCAATAGCCCAAAAGGTATTCCACCAGCTCCCGCGTGGCCGGGTGATCGTCCACCAACAACACAGACAACCCCGCCAGAGCCTGTATATCTTGAAGACGAGCGGTTGAGGACGCTTCGTCCGCCGTCGCCTTGTCCAGCGGCACTTCAAACCAAAAGGTTGAACCCTGCCCAGGGGTGGAATGCACCCCGATGCGCCCTCCCATCAGCTCCACCAGTTGTTTGGAAATGGCCAGTCCCAAACCGGTGCCGCCATAACGCCGGGTGGTGCTGCCGTCGGCCTGCACAAAACTTTGAAAAATCCTCGTCTGCGCTTCCGGCGAAATGCCAATGCCGGTGTCACGGACTTCAAATCTTACAGTGATTTGTTGAGGTGTCTCGGCCACTTTGAGAACATGCACCAGCACCTCCCCTTTTTCGGTGAATTTGATGGCATTGCCCACAAGATTGAGAAGCACCTGCCGCAGACGTCCCGCATCCCCCTGGACGGTCACCGGCAGGTCACAATTGATCCAGGACACCAGCTCCAGATTTTTTTGATGGGCGCGTTCGGCCACCACATCAATCGTTGTCTCCGTCATATCCCGCAGCGCGAAGGGGATTTTTTCAAGCGGCATCCGCCCGGCTTCAATCTTGGACAAATCCAGCAAATCGTTGATCAAATCCTGCAGCGCGCTGGCGCTGGAACGGATGGTTTCCACATACTCTCGCTGCTCCTCGGTGAGTTGTGTTTCCGCAAGCAGCCCGGCAATGCCCACAATCCCGTTCATGGGGGTGCGAATTTCATGACTCACATTGGTCAGAAATTCGGTTTTCAACCGGGCCGATTCAACGGCGGCACGACGGGCGTTTTCACTTTCCATTTCCGCCTGTTTACGGGCGGTGATGTCCTCAACCGTGCCCTCATAATAAAGGACCTCTCCGTTTTCGTCCTGCACCGCCTGTGCGTTTTCCGATATCCAAATCCTGCTGCCATCCCGGCGGTACACCTCCGACTCGAAACCTGTCACCTTGCCTTTTTCACGCATCAGTTTGACAAATTCCTCGCGGCGGTGGGGATTCACGTACAATTGATGCTCGATATCCGTCAATGCCTGCATCAAGTCCTCGCGTGACTCGTAGCCGTACATCTTGGCCAGCGCCGGATTGGCATCACGGTAATGACCATCGGGAGTGGTTTGAAAAATTCCCTCCACGGCGCGCTCGAAAAAGTCCCGGTACCTCTGCTGGGCCATCCGCAAGGCCTTCTCGGTTTGCAACAAACGCGTCACTTCTGTGGAGATGCCAATCAACCCGCGCAGGCTGCCGGAGCTGCTGTACAATGGCACCTTGTTGGTGATGACCGAATGAACCACCCCTTCGGTGTCGGTGATTTCCTCAAGTTTCTCGAGCACCGGCTTTCCGGTCAGCAGCAGTTGCTGCTCCTCCTCATAACGGCTTTGGGCCACCTCTTTCGGCAGGAAATCAAAGTCGGTGCGGCCGATCGCGTGTTCGGGCGACCCCAGTCCCAGCCACCGCGCCATGCTTGCGCTGCAACGGAGAATCCGCAGGTCAGTGTCCTTGAAATAAATCAAATCTGGTGTATTGGCCAGCAGCGCCCGCAACAAATCCCGCTCGTAGGCCAGCGCCTCCTCCATCTGCTTGCGCTCGGTGACATCCCAAAATATGCCCTGAACACCGATAACGTGATTGAATGCATCCAGCAGCGGAGTCTTGATGACGTGAACGTAGCGCTTTTGGCCATCCATGGTCTGGTTGGCCTCGATGATGTCCAGCGCCTGGCGGCTCTGCATCACCATCTGGTCATCACGCCGGAACTTTTCAGCCATATCCGCCGGAAACAAATCGAAGTCCGTCCGGCCCAGGATTTCTTTGGGATCCCTGCCCACCATCTGGCAGAAACGCTGATTGGCAAAGGTGAAGCGGCCTTCACTGTCCTTGCGGATGATGTGCTGGGGCAGGCTTTCGACGAGGGAATGGTAAAAGGCTTCCGACTCCTCCAGCGCCTGCATGGCCCGGTAGTAATCCTCGGCGGTTTCCTCCAAAACGCGCAAGTTCAGGCGCAGCTCCAAGTGGTTCATCACTTGATGCGCCAAAATGCGTAATGCCTCCAACTGCTCCCACGGCAGTTCCCGCGGCACAACATCCATCACACACAGCACGCCCAGCGCATGCTTCTCATTGTTGATGAGCGGTGCTCCTGCGTAAAAACGGATGGGGCGTCCCTCCAACACCGGCGGCTGCGCGGACCAGCGCGCATCCGCTTGGACATCGGTCACCATCATCACCCGCTGGTTGAGAATGGCCTCAGAGCAAAAGCTGCCATGACGCGGCACATGCGTGGTTGCAACCCCCACCCGCGATTTGAAAAAAATCCGGTCGGCGTCCACCAAGCTAATCAAGGCAATCGGCGCGCTGGTGATTTGCGCCGCCAACCGCGTCAGCTCATCCAGGGCCTCCTCCGGCGGCGTATCCAACACCTCATAACGGCGAAGCGCCTCCAGCCGTTCCTGTTCATCCGGTGGCATGGCGGTGGTCGTGCTCATACGTCGGTATTACCGTATCCTCTTCCCCGCCCAACGTCCAGCGGATGCGAAACTTCAGGATGAGGTCCCTGCTTTTTACGTTGTGGCCAACGTCTGGCAAGCGTCAGCAACGCAAAGACACACTACACCCTTTGAAGGGCGTCATCCCCAGTTTGAGTTGCAACCAACCGCAGCCTTTACCCCACCACCAGATTCACCATCTTCCGCGGCACATAAATAATTTTGCGCACAGTCTTGCCCGCCAAAAATGACTGCACACTCTCGCAAGCCCGCGCCGCGGCTTCCACGTCCGCCTGCGGCGCGTCCGCCGCCACGGTGATGCGCCCGCGCAATCGGCCATTGACCTGCACCGGCACTTCAACGGTGTCCTCGGCAAGCAATGCAGAATTAAATTCCGGCCACGGTGCATAGGCCAGACTGGGCGCCTCCCAACCTGCATGGGCATGGAGACGCACCCACAGCTCCTCCGCCAGATGCGGTGCGAAAGGTTGGAGCAGTTGCAGAAAATCACGCAACACAGCCGCCGGCCGCACCTGCCATTCCAGGGCGTCGTTGACAAACACCATCAACGCCGAGATCGCCGTGTTGAAACGTAATCCCTCCAAATCCTCGGTGACCTTTTTGATGCATGCGTGCAAACTTTTAAGCTGTGCAGGCGTAGCCGCCACGTCCTGAATGTTGGCGTTGAGCTTCACCAGTTCCAACAATTCCGGCCCGGGCTGTGCGGCGGTGGTGCGGGCCTGGTCCAAAGCCACCTTGCTTTCCTCATCCACAAACAACCGCCACACCCGCCCCAAAAACCGGTACACTCCCTCCACACCGCGTGTGCTCCACGGTTTGACCATTTCCAACGGCCCCATGAACATTTCGTACAACCGGAAGGCGTCTGCGCCGTATTGCGCCAAAATATGATCCGGGTTCACCACGTTGCCGCGTGATTTCGACATCTTGAAGCTGCGCGCATCCACCTGCACTTCCGGATGCTGTTTGAGCACAAAAGCGGCGCCTTTTTTCTCTACAGCTTCTTCGTCCACGCGCTCCCCAAGGACCTTTTCGCCGGTGACCTTATGGTAACCCACCATCCGCGGCCCCTGTGGCGTGGCTTCCTCCGTCAAATCCCGCAGCTCGGCCACACTGACCAACTGTCCCGCTGCATTCCGGAACTGCGTGTACTCCATCTCCCCAAGAATCAGTCCCTGATTGACCAGTTTGAAGAATGGTTCCGGTGTGGAAACAAACCCCAAATCATACAGCACCTTGTGCCAGAAGCGGGCATAAAGGAGATGCAACACCGCATGCTCAGTACCGCCCACGTACAAATCCACCCCGGGCGTGGCCTTGTTTTTGCCTTCCGTGCCCATCCAGTAACGCTCGGCGGCGGCGGAACAAAAGGCACGCTCATTGCGCGCGTCCAAATACCGCAAATAATACCAACAACTGCCTGCCCATTGCGGCATGGTATTGGTCTCCCGCACGCCGCCATCGGGAAGATTCACCCAATCGGTGGCGCGAGCCAACGGCGGCTGGCCATCCTTGGTGGGCTTGAAGTCCTCCAGCGGCGGCGGCAACACCGGCAGCGCGCTCTCCGGCACCGGCTCATGGTGTCCGTTGCGCCAGACAATGGGAAACGGCTCGCCCCAGTAGCGCTGACGGCTGAAGAGCCAGTCGCGCAATTTGTAATTCACCACCTTCTTGCCCAACCCCTTGCTCTCCAGCCAGGCCACGATTTTCTTTTTCGCCTCCGGTGTGGGCAATCCCGTGATGGAGACCTCCGGCCCGGTGGAATTGACGGAAACGCCGTCCTCCACAAATCCGCGCCAATCAATGGACGGATCGGGCGGTTGCACCACCTGCACAATTGGCAGGTTGAATTTGGTGGCAAATTCCAGGTCGCGCGTGTCGTGCGCCGGCACCGCCATAATGGCGCCCGTGCCGTAACTAATCAGCACATAATCCGCGATCCAAATGGGGATCTTCTCCCCATTCACCGGATTGATGGCATACGCGCCGGTGAACACACCGGTTTTTTCCTTGGCCAATTCGGTCCGCTCCAAATCGCTCTTGGTTGCGGCGTAGGCCTTGTATTTTTCCACCGCCTCCCGCTGCGACGGCGTGGCGAGCAGGTCCACCAGCGGATGCTCCGGCGCCAGGACCATGTACGTGGCGCCAAACAAAGTGTCCGGCCGCGTCGTGAACACCCGCAGCCGCCGCTGCTCCTCAGGCAGCCCCGCCGGCGGATCCGCCAGTGCAAAATCCACCTCCGCGCCCTCGCTGCGGCCAATCCAGTTGCGCTGCATTTCCTTGAGCGAATCGCTCCAGTCAATGGTGTCCAAGTCCTGCAACAACCGCTCCGCATAAGCCGTGATGCGCAACATCCATTGCCGCATCGGACGCCGGATTACCGGGAATCCTCCCACTTCGCTCCGGCCGTTGATAACCTCTTCGTTGGCCAGGACCGTGCCCAACTCCGGGCACCAGTTCACCGGCGCCTCACTCACATAAGCCAGCCGTTTGGAATCCCTGTAAGCGCGTCGTTCTTCCTCTGTTTTCAGTTCAGGGGGATATGTCAGCGTGCTGATGGGCTCCGCCCGGTTGGTCGCCGGATTAAACCAGGCGTTGTACATCTGCAAAAAAATCCATTGTGTCCACTTCACATAACCGGGATCGGTGGTGTCCACCTCCCGGCTCCAATCGTAACTAAATCCAAGCGCCTGTATCTGCCGCTTGAAATTGGCGATGTTCTGTTCGGTGGTGATGCGCGGATGCTGCCCGGTTTTGATGGCGTACTGCTCGGCCGGCAGCCCAAAGGCGTCCCAGCCCATCGGATGCAAAACATGATAGCCGCGCGCCCGTTTGTACCGCGCCAATATGTCGGTGGCCGTGTATCCTTCCGGGTGCCCGACATGCAATCCTGCCCCGGATGGATACGGAAACATGTCCAATATGTAATACTTGGGAGGCAACTGCCCCTGGGCCAGCATGTCGGCATGACGCCGGGCAAACGGATGCGTCGCAGGCAACGCCTCGCCGGGATTCCACGCCCGAAACGTCTCTTCCTGCAGCCAACGCTGCTGCCACTTCGGTTCTATTAAATCAAACGGATATTGCGGACGAACACTCGCCATAAGGCCCGTCATATTGCGGAAAGCCCTCCACCGTGACAATGGGGAAATTCGCCCCGCCGCTCCGCGATTTTGTTTGTAAAGCCCAAAGCATTGGCGCATAAAAGAAAACATGGCCGGACCTGCAACGACTTTCAGCAAGATGGGTGTTTCCACCCGCCTGCCGGCAGGTTACCGGGCAGTACCGGTGGACCGCGGCGGCGATCAGGCCGTCATCCGATTGTGCGTGCTGGCTGCCAATCAACCCGCGCCAGGTGAGCTTCCCTTCCTCCTGCTACGCTCCACCCTCGATGCCCATTACTTTCTCGGCTGTCTGGTGGACCGTGCGGGCCGCTGGTTGGAGTGGGTGGAAATTGCCGTGCAACACATTGACGGCCTCCAAAACACACCCACCGCCTTTCGCGAGATGCTTTCCAATCACCTTCTGGACTCCCGGTGGGCGCAGCGCTGCAATTTGTTGCGGGAATTGCAGCCCGATGAAGTGGTGGTGTGCGGCCACGAATTGGAGCCACCCCCCGCACTGTACTACGACCCCGCCGCAGGCCGAATGACCGTGTTGGAAGATGCCGGCGGGCCGTGGCAACTCTGCCGCGATGACGAGCTGCTTCTCCAAGCCGGTCTGCCGGCGTACAGTTCCTCGCTGGCGCGCTACGTGATGGCACCGTCCAACGCCCCCGCCACAGGTTTTCTCCCCGCTACAAAAAGCGCCATCATCAATGAAAACACCGTCGAGTTATCCGCCGCTTTTCCTCAAGCCACCCACTGGATTCCATTTAATCCCTCTTGCGGTCTGTTGGAAGTACGGCGATTCCACCCCCTTGGTTACGAGGAATACCTGGACATCTTGTCCGGCCTTCCCTGGCACGGTATTCGCCGGCACGGACAGTTGATCGAATTAAACGAAACATGGCCGGCAGTGGGTGAACTAGCGGGCGAAAATCCCCCGTTGTTTCTAGCGGCCACCACCCTTGAAAACCGGCTGGCAGAAGTCTTCTATCTCAAACTGCACCTTTTTTCTCAAGTCTTGCGCTGGGTCCGGCAAATCACCCGCCGCACCCAACTGCCCTTCCTGAATCTCGGCGGCGAAAGTTTCCGCGTCCGTTTTGAGTCACCGCACGGCGCACTCCCCTTGGGATGGTGCGCCCGGTGCAATCTGCTGCAGCCCGGCCAGGCCGTGGCCCTGCGCGCCCGCGATGCCGGCCAACGGTTTTTCATTCGCCTCGGCGGCCCTGCTCAAAGCATTTACCTGCCCGCCAAAGTGGGGCAAATTGCCTCGGGACTGGGTGAAGTCCGTCTTCGCGGTGTGGTCAAGGAAAACGACAAAATCATTGTCCGCGGCACCTTGGCCCTGCGTCAGCCGGTGACGGCCACCTCCGCCGACATTCTTTGGTTGCGACTCACCCTGGCCCAAGGTTCGCTGGATTTCTTCGGGCATGTGTACCCGGAAGAAGCTCTGAGCCGCATGGATTTGCCGTTTCGAACATGGCCCCTCGCATTGGATGAGGAGGATGAAACGGCCCTGCACACCGCTGTGGGGCAGTTCAACCTTCCGCCGGCACCTTTTGAAATTATTCCGCTGCTCAGCGCGCCGGTGGACATGCACGCTCTGGCCGTATTGGCGGTGCGCACTTTTCTCACCCCGCGCGAAGCAGGTTTTCAAGACGCTGTGGACGATACGCTCGGCCTGGCACGGGCCGTGGCCATGCAACACCAACCGGGCGTCCCGCTCACCACCCGGCTCCAAAACCTGCTCAGCCAAAACAACCAATGGCTCAAGGCTTTCGGCCCTCATAATTTGATTATTGATGGCCCGTCCCCGGAACAAGCCTTTGCCGCTGTCCCGCCCGATTTGTGGTGGGGACTCCTGGCCCTTATCCTCGAAATGTTGCCCGCCTTGGGGCCGGACAGTTTGTGCCAAGATTACGGTGTGATGCCACCAGAAGGTCTGGAAACTGTGTACGATGCCCCCTTGCAACGGCTTGAACCTTTGCTCCTGGCAGCTCGCGCCCGTGTCATGCCCATCGGAGCAACATCCACTTCCAATCCCGCATGAGTCAGTCTTCTGCTTCTCGTTTTCCAGTCGCCTTGCCCCCTCCCCCCGAACCGGTTAATCTGATGAGCCGGGATGGATTGGCCGCGGCCATTGCCGCTTCACGCCAAAGCCCACGCCGGCGCATCATCCAACCCCTTCACAAAGATAATTCCGCCCTGTTGCAGCGGATGTTCAATGTGGTGCAGCCGGGCAGCTACCTGAGACCGCATCGGCATGTCACCCCACCTAAAGCGGAGAATCTCTTGATATGGCAAGGTGCCATTGTCTTTTTTGAATTCGACGACGAGGGCCGCACACGCAACGCCGTTACATTGCGCGCAGGGGGCCCGATTTTCGGAGTGGATATCGAGCCGGGAGTCTTCCATACCTTTTTGGCCATCGAAGCAGACACCGTTGTTTGGGAAACCAAGTCCGGTCCCTACGAACCGATCAATGACAAGGACTTTGCCCCTTGGGCCCCACCCGAAGGCACACCCGAAGCCAGCGCTTATTTGGAACATCTCCAAACGCTCGCGCAGCGATGCCTCAAACTTGATGGGCCACGCTGAGCATTACTTTTTGCAAAGGCTGGGTTGAAGCCAAAAATACGACGCCCTTTTCATTCCCGGAAAACGCAAATTACCTCCCGCCTTTCACCCAACCATGCCAGGTTGACAGTTACCTTATCCCGCTGCATGCTGAATGCAGACACAAGTTTTCTCGAAATTATGAAAAAAACTTCATGTTGGTTGACGGCCGCGCTGGTGGCGCTGGCTTTGAACTTGCAAGCCGCGGAACGCACCCTGCTGCTCATCGCCGGGCGCCCCAGTCACCCCCCCGGCATGCATGAATTCCGCGCCGGAGCCTTGTTGTTGCAGAAGTGCCTGGCCAGTGTGCCGGGATTGACCACCTTGGTGGCCTCCAATGGCTGGCCCACCGATGCCACATGGCTGGACAAGGCCGACGCCATTGTTATTTATGCCGACGGCGGCGGCGGGCATCCAGCCATTCAACAAGACCGCTTGAAACGCCTGCAAGAGCTCTTGGACAAAGGCAAGGGCTTCGGCGTCATGCACTACGCCTGCGAAGTCCCCAAAGACCGCGGCGGCAAGGAATTTCTGGAATGGGTGGGCGGCTACTACGAAGATCGCTACTCCTGCAACCCGATTTGGGAGCCCGAATTCAAGAGCTTTGTGAATCACCCTACAACGCGCGGCGTCCAGCCCTTCTCCATCAAAGATGAATGGTATTTCTGTATTCGTTTTCGTGAGAACATGCAGGGCATTATCCCCATCCTTGCGGCCACACCATCAGACAAGGTGCGCAATGGCCCCTACGTTTGGCCGGCTGGCCCTTATCCTCACGTCCAAGCCGCTTCCGGGAAGGAAGAAGTCATGATGTGGGCGGTTGAACGCCCCAACGGCGGGCGCAGCTTTGGCTTCACCGGAGGCCACTTCCATTCCAACTGGGGCGAGCCCAACTTCCGCAAAGTCGTGCTCAATGCTCTGCTCTGGGTCAGCAAGGTGGAGGTTCCTTCCCAAGGCGTGGCATCCACCGTCTCGGATGAGGATTTGAAGCAAAACCTCGATCCAAAAGGCAAAAAATAAAGGCCGGATTTCGCATGCCCATAAGTGTTGCGATTGTCGAGGACAACGACGCGTTGCGAGCCACTCTGGCGCGGGTGATTGACCGCGCAGAGGGCTTTCGCTGCGTGGGTCAACATGGCTCCGCCGAGGAGGCACTCGGCTCATTGCCCGCCCAAAAGCCGGATGTTGTATTGATGGACATCAACCTCCCCGGCATCAATGGCGTGGAATGTGTCCGCCGCCTCAAACCGCTGCTCCCCAACACGCAGGTGGTCATGCTCACGGTGTACGAAGACACCGATAACATCTTTAACGCACTGGCCGCAGGCGCCAGCGGCTATCTGCTCAAACGCACTTCCCGCGATGAACTGCTGGCCGCCATCAAGGAAGTCCATCAAGGTGGCTCTCCTATGACGGCCCACATCGCCCGCAAAGTCGTCCAATCCTTTCAACGCTCCGGCCCTTCCTCGCATCCGGCGGACAACCTGTCCGCGCGTGAACAGGAAGTCCTGGATTTGTTGAGCAAGGGCTTTATCTACAAGGAAATTGCCGATCGCCTCGGGATCAGTTACGAGACCGTCCACACCTACATCCGGCGCATCTACGAAAAATTGCAGGTCCGCACCCGCACCGAAGCAGTGGCCAAATTCCTCAGCCGGTGACAAGGTGGGGACACCCCTGTCCCCACCTTGTCACCAGAATTGGTGACTAGCGCCATTTTTCGTTTGTCGTATATTGCCACCGTCATTGCGACGAAATATCGCGGACTGTGTGCAAAGGCGTAAAACCGCGGCGCCACGTCGGATGACAGGCGGGTAGAGGCAAGACAGCGGGAAACACGCTTTGTTCTCAACTGAAAAGCCGGGTTGTTAAACCCGGCTTTTCGGCTTTCTGGAGGTCTTTTTCTAAGTGTTGTCCTGCGCTATTCCTAGTTGTTTCTCAAGGTTTAACGTCCCAACCCCTGTCGCAGGGCGTACGCCACTTCGTTCCATTCCAATTCCTGTTTGAAGCGGCGCAGGCGTGTCTCCGCATCAATCACCACCACTTCCAGCCCGGCCATGGTGGCGAAATCCTCGAGCATTTCAGTTGTCACCGCCTGGCTGAAACCGGTGTGATGAGCGCCACCGGCATAAATCCACGCCGTGGCCGCCGTGGCCAAATCGGGTTTGGGTATCCACAACGCCCGGGCCACAGGTAGTTTGGGCAGCGGTTTCTTGGGTGGCACCACATCCACTTCATTGATGAGCAGGCGGAACCGATTGCCAAGGTCAATAATCGAGGCATTCACCGCAGGACCTGCCGGCGTGTCAAATACCAGTCGCACGGGATCGGCTTTGCCCCCAATTCCCAGAGGGTGGATTTCCATGGACGGTTTCCCCTTGGAAATGCTGGGGCAAATCTCGAGCATGTGCGCGCCCAGTACTTGCATTGAGCGCGGGTCGAGGTGGTAGGTGTAGTCTTCCATGAAGGATGTCCCACCCTTGAGCCCGGAGCTCATGACTTTCATCGCGCGCACCAAGGCCGCGGTTTTCCAATCGCCCTCGGCGCCAAATCCGTAACCTTCGGCCATCAACCGTTGCACAGCGATGCCCGGCAATTGCTCAAGCCCGTGCAAATCTTCAAATGTGGTGGTGAACCCCTTGAAATTCCCTTCTTTCAAAAAGGCACGCAAGCCTGCTTCAATCCGGGCCGCTTCGCGCAAACTGGCGCGCTTGGCGCCGTTCTTGCGCAGGGCGGGCGCCACGGTGTAGGCCGCCTCGTACTGCTCCACCAGCGCATCCACTTCCGCCTCGCTGGCCGCCCGAACACGCGCCACCAAGTCGCCCACGCCGTAGCCGTTGACCGAGTAGCCAAACTGGATTTCCGCCGCCACTTTGTCGCCCTCGGTAACCGCCACCTCCCGCATGTTGTCGCCAAACCGGCAGAATCGCGCCCCCTGCCAGTCCTGCCATGCCGCAGCCGCGCGGCACCAAGCTCCAATCTGGGCCTGCACCGCCGCGGATTGCCAATGCCCCGTCACCACCTTGCGGTTCAACCGCATCCGGCTCATGATGAACCCATGCTCGCGGTCCCCATGCGCGGCCTGGTTCAAATTCATGAAATCCATGTCAATGGTGGACCACGGAATGTCACGGTTGAACTGTGTATGCAGATGCAGGATCGGCTTCCGCAGCGCCTTCAATCCGTTAATCCACATCTTGGAAGGTGAAAACGTATGGCACCACGTAATCAGTCCCACGCATTGCGGCGCCAGATTTGCCTGCTCGGCCAGGCGCAACACCTCGGCGGGCGATTTCACCACCGGCTGAAATACCACACGCACTGGAATCGCGGGCGCGGCATCCAAAGCACCCGCCACGGCTTGGGCGTTGGCGGCCACTTGACGCAAGGCTTCGGGTCCATACAAATGCTGGCTGCCGGTCACCAGCCAAACTTCCAAGGATTTGAGGTCTATCATAATAATTAAGGTTGTTAAGTAATTCTCAAAATTTTAAGGCTGCCGCAAGTAAATAATTGAACCTAATTGATCGGCCACACCAAAAAGCAGGGGCATGCCCACGCATGCCCCTTTCCATTTCGAGCAATGTAACGACGACGAAGACTTCACCATTTACCCGTTTTCCGCACTTCCGGTTTGGGGAAGTGACTGATTTTGGCCACCCACCTGTCCAAATCTTCCTGCGGCAGGCTGTAATCGGCAAGCTGGCCTTGGAAGTATTTGTCGTACCCCACCAAGTCCATCAAACCGTGACCTGACCAGCAGAAGAGGATGACCTTCTCCTTGCCCTCCTCACGCGCACGGCGGGCTTCCTCCACCACGGCAGCGATGGCATGGGACGTTTCCGGCGCGGGAATGAAACCCTCTGTACGCGCCCAAAGAACCGCCGCCTCATAGCACTTGGTTTGATGTACCGCGCGCGGTTTGATGAGTCCCTCCACAATGCCCTGACTGATGAGCGGTCCAATGCCGTGGTAACGCAGGCCGCCGGCGTGAATGGGCGGGGGCATGAACTCGTGACCGAGTGAGTGCATCGGCAACAGCGGCGTCATGCCCGCGGTGTCACCGTGGTCATAAACAAACGGCCCGCGCGTCATCGTCGGACAGCTTTCCGGCTCCACGGGCACAATTTCGATGTCCTCCCCGTGAATCTTGTCGCACACAAAGGGGAAGGAAATGCCCGCGAAGTTGGAACCGCCGCCTGCACAACCAATGACGACATCCGGTTTCTTCTCGCCAGCTTTGGCAAGTTGTTTCTTGGCCTCCAGACCGATGATGGTCTGGTGCAGCATGACATGGTTGAGCACGCTGCCCAAGCTGTAACGGGTTTTGCCGGTGGGGTCGGTGACCGCGGCCTCCACGGCTTCACTAATGGCAATGCCCAGCGAGCCGGGGCAGTTGGGATCCTTCTCCAAAATAGCGCGGCCGGCAGCCGTTTCCGGAGAAGGGCTGGCCACGCACTGGGCACCCCAGGTGGCCATCATCAGCTTGCGGAACGGTTTTTGATCAAAGCTGATGCGCACCATCCACACTTTGCATTCCAAACCGATGAGAGAGCAGGCAAAGGCCAGCGCACTGCCCCATTGACCGGCCCCCGTTTCGGTGGTGATGCGTTTGATGCCGAATTGCTTGTTGTACCACGCTTGTGGGATGGCGGTGTTGGGCTTGTGACTGCCCGCCGGTGAGACACCCTCGTGTTTGTAATAGATGCGGGCGGGAGTTTTCAGCGCCTGCTCCAGCCGGACTGCACGGTACAACGGCGTGGGCCGGTAAATGGCCAGCAGCTCCAACACTTCCGGGGGGATGTCAATCCACCGCTGGGTGCTCACCTCCTGCTCAATGATGTTGTCCGGAAACACCGGTCGCAATTGCTCAGGCGAAACCGGTTTGCCATCCGGCCCCAAGGGGGGAAGCATTGGTGTGGGTAAATCCGCCGCCAAATTGTACCACTGGCGCGGCATTTCATGTTCTTCCAACAGGTATTTGATTTGTGCCATAAAGGGTCTCTAGGTTGCGGTCCTTGAAACGTTGGTCTTGACCGCGTTAAAAATGGTGAACAAACCGCAACTGAAAGCGCATGCCTTCGGGCCGGTTTTCAGCGGCGGTTTCAAAATAGGCATTGAAAAAGAGGTGTGTGTTTTGGCTGAACGAAAACAACGCCCCCGGCCCCAGACCGATGACCTCCTCCCGCCGTTGCGGGATGTTTTGGCCGTTGAGCCGCGTATCGGTGATTTGCGTGAGGTAATAACCATTGAAGCCCACGCGCAAGCGTTTCTCAATCAATTCGTAGTCTGTGGCAAAGTTCAAATGAAGCGCCTGGCCCGGCTGCACTTCGTTGCCGCCGGTGGCCTTCCACAAAGGATGCGCCGTCCAACTCACGTCCGGGTCTTCGTTGCCGTCGTTCCACAAATAATGCAAACGGGTGGAAAGCGTGAGCTTGGGTGTAATGAACAGCGTGCCCGCCCAGTAGGGATTGAAGCTGAAATGATTGGCACCCGGGTTGAGCTGAAATTGTGAATCATATCGGCCCACGGGCAGCAGGCATTGGAATTCGATGCGGTGCATGAAAATCGGCCCGTTTTTACCCATGATGGGCTCCCATTGCAGAAAAGGCCCCACCAACAAATCTCCAAAGCCGGCGCGATTGGCGCGCAAGGGCGTGCCCGAAACGCCCAAATCCACAATCGGCACAATCACGTCCAAGCCGGGCTGAGCGCCCAAAACCATCTTTTTAGGGCACTGAGCGATGAATTGGGAGAGGCTTATCCACGCATCCACCTTTGCATCCGGGAAAACCGGGTTGGGGAAAATTTCCTGACCATCCACGCCGCGCAACGATTCGGCGCGATAATATTGAAAATAATGGGTGTAATAAAAACCCGGCCCCGCAGGCGGCCCGCCGTCCAAGAAACTTGTAAAGCCCAAATTGACCGCCGGCAAATCATACGCCTTTGCCGAGGGAGGAAACGCCGTCAACGCTCCCAGCGCCAGAAACAGCACGCCGGTGGCCAGAGTGTGTCGCATCGTCGTTTGCATAATGGGTCCTGTTTGGGGCTGCGCCATCCTTCATGGAAGGCAGAGCCGGTTCAGTCGGTAGCTTGTCGCCGATGCCTGCGAGATTGTCAAGCGGACAGGCAGGATGTGTCGTGACTTAATGTAAGTGTCCCCTTCTTTCTTAATGCTGGACACTGGAGATGCGGTGGCCAATGGGGTAATGCCACCATACCCGCCGGAGCTGCCGATAACTAATCTCTTGGATCTCTGAAACCTCTTCGAGTTTCAGGAGTCACGCATGAGCTTGTTTCAGCAAACCCAACCGATTCGGTTTCCTCACACTCATACTTGATGTCTCCGTGTTAGGCTACGTTGCCATTGCAACGCGGCACTCAAAGGGACATTTTCATTAGGTCACCAAATTTGTTTTCTTCCGGCCTTGCCAAGGGTGGTGTGGCCACTAAACTCCGCCCCACTCATGGTGGATTTGAACAGTTTGAATCCCGAACAACGCCGGGCGGTGGAAACCATCGAAGGGCCGGTGTTGATTTTGGCGGGGGCGGGCACGGGCAAGACGCGAGTCATCACGTACCGGTTGGCGTACATGATAGATCGCGGCGTGCCGCCGGGGAACATTCTGGCGGTCACCTTCACCAACAAGGCGGCACGCGAGATGAAGGAGCGCGTTGCGCAATTGGTGCCCAAGCCGAAAAAGGGGGCCGGCGAGACGAAGCCGGAGACACCCACCATTTGCACGTTTCATTCGCTTGGGGCGCGTTTGTTGCGCCAATACATTGACCGGCTGGGCTACAAATCCAATTTTGTCATCTACAGCGAGTCTGAACGTCTGGCGGCCGTGCGCCGCATTCTCAGTCATTTCAATGTCCGTGGCGCGTCGGTGGATCCGGTGGATGTGGCGGCGGCCATCAGCCGCATGAAAAACGGGCTTGCAGCGGACGGCGAAGACACGATGCACGAGCTGGCCCGGCATTTGTTGTCACGCTACGAGTCAGCCCTGCGCGCGTGCAACGCGGTGGACTTTGACGATTTGTTGGGGTTGACGCTTACCTTGTTGAGAAAGCATCCCGATGTTTTGGAGCAATGCCGGCAGCGTTTTCGTTACATCATGGTGGATGAGTACCAAGATACCAATGCCGCGCAATTTGAGATTTTGCGCCTGCTGGCCGCCAAACATCAAAATTTGTGTGTGGTGGGGGATGATGACCAGAGCATTTACGGCTGGCGCGGCGCCGAAATTGCCAACCTGCTGGACATGGAGAAGTACTTCCCGCGGGTCAAAATAATCAAGCTGGAACAGAATTACCGCTCCACCAACATTATCTTGGAGGCGGCCAACGCCGTCATCACCCATAACACGCGCCGGCGTGCCAAAAAACTCTGGTCACGCAACGGCCAGGGCAGCCGCATCGTGCTTCACACCTTTGAGAATGAAGAGGAGGAGGCGCGCGGCTTGGTGGAACAAATTGAAGTCAACCGGACGATTCGCCGGATTCCGTGGCGCAAACAGGCCATCTTGTTTCGGACCAATCATCAGGCGCGCGCCCTCGAAACCGCGTTGCGCGCCGCCCGCGTGCCTTATCATTTGGTGGGCGGCCAGAGTTATTTTGACCGGCGTGAAATCAAGGATTTTTTGGCATATTTGCGGACGTTTCATCATCCGCATGATGACATCAGTTTGCTGCGCATTGCCAATGTGCCGGCGCGCGGTTTGAGCGATGCCACCATGGAGCGGTTGCTGGCCGCCAGCCAGGAGCGGCATTGCTCGGTGTACACGGTGATGCATCACACCGACGTGCAGGACGCGCTGCCGGCCCGCGCCCGCGAAGCGTTGCGTGGATTTCTGCATTTGGTGGAGTCCCACCATCAAACCCTCGCCCAGCCGGCGGGAGCCGGGTTTTCCCTGCAACGATGGGCGGAGCAGTGGCTGGACCAGGTGGGGTATTGGGAGGAAATCCGCCGCAGCGAAAAAACCCCTGAAGCCGCCGAAAACCGCATCCGCATTTTGAAGGATTTGGTGAGCACGTTGGACCAGGAGGAATACAGCGGCGCAACGGCGGGGGAGCGGTTGAATCGTTTTTTGGAAGAGGTCACGCTGGACACGGAGCGCGAGGAGGAGGACGAAGCGAGCGGCGACCAGGTGACGTTGATTACGTTGCACAGTTGCAAGGGACTTGAGTTTCCGCATGTGTTCCTGGCGGGGATGGAGGAAGGGTTGCTTCCGCATACCCGGTCCAAGGAGGAAGGCACGGTGGATGAGGAACGACGGTTGTTCTATGTGGGCATCACCCGCGCCCGCGAGAGCCTGACATTGAGTTACTGTCTGGCCCGCAAAAAGTACGGGATGCTCACGCCGGCGCATCCATCGCGATTTTTGCAGGAATTGCCGCAGCATTTGATTGAACGAGCCGAAGAGCGGCGCAAACGACCGGTGAGCGTGGAGGAGGGGAGCCGTCTTTTTGCGGAATTGAAAGCCTCCTTGCGCGGTAAAGCATAGGAGGAGTATATTAATCCGGCAACGAACTCACTATGAAAACCCGGGTGCTGCTGGTGGATGATGAGGAAAGCTTCACGCGGCTGTTGAAACTTAATTTGGAGCGCACCGGGCAATACGAGGTGCGCGTGGAGAATTGGGGGGGAGCCGCTGCCGAAGCCGCACGCCAGTTCAAGCCAGATGTGGTGTTGCTGGACGTCATCATGCCGCAGATGTTCGGCGGTGATGTGGCCAATCAATTCAAGGCTGACCCGGAGTTGAAGGATTATCCCATCGTTTTTTTGAGCGCCTCGGTCAAACCTTCGCGCGTGGCCGAGCATGAAGGAGTTATTGGGGGTTATCCCTTCATTGCCAAACCAGCCAGCCTTGAAGCGGTCATTGAAGGCATAGAAAAACATGCTCGCAAACGCAAACCGGAGCAGGAGTAAAACAGAAAAACTGGGCTCAAGCCAGCCAGCGAGCCAGCAGCGGAGCCACTGCCAGGGCGGGGAGATAATTAGCCAGCTCGATTTTGCGCACTTCAAAAATCACCACCGCAACACTCACCGACAGGAAGCCGCAGACTAAATGCACGGCATCCATGGCTGCGGAAAAAGGTGGCAGCCAGCCTGCTTCCACCAATGCCCGCGCTCCGAGGGTGAGCAGCCCCTGCCATGCCGCCACCGGCAGCGCGGCAAGAATGATGCCCCGGCCCAGCATGGGCACAAATGATTGGACCGCCAACCCGTCCATGACGGCTTTGAGGGCGAGGAGATACCAGAAGTTTTGAAGGCCGTCCTGCAAACTGCCCACCAGCGCGAGGGGTGCAGCGCAAAACAAAGCAGCCCCCACCAACAGCGCATGATCCCAGCGCCGTCGCGCTGCTTCCGGTCCTTGGAGTTTTTGCAGGGCAAATTGTCCCAGACGGTTGCTTGCGTTTTGCAGTCCCATCAGCCGGCCCAGGATTTTTCCCAAGATGAGCGACAAGAGCAGAAGTCCCCATTGTTTCAGGGCATTGCCCGCCGGGCCTTGAGTGCCCATCCAAAATAATTTGGCCCCGAACACGAGCGCGAGCACGCCCAGCAAGGTTTTGATTTGTTGCTCGCGCTGGCGGCTCAAGCGGCATCGTGGGGAGCCGCCCGCCAGTCCGCCGGCCAGAATGGCCGCGACATTCAATGCGGTGCCAATCATTCAGGCGCTTCGCGCACGGGCGGGGTTGAAGTCGTCGGCATGATAAGAGCTGCGCACCAGCGGAGCGCTGGACACGTGCAGGAAACCCATTGCGCGCGCCATGCGGCCATATTCCGCAAACCTCGCAGGCGGGATGTATTCCACCACCGGCAGGTGCGCCGGTGTGGGCTGAAGATACTGTCCCAAGGTGAGCAGATCGCACCCTGCATCGCGCAAATCGGCGAGTGCTTCGCGCAATTCGGCTTCCGTTTCACCCAGGCCCAACATCAGTCCGGACTTGGTGTACATCGAGTCGCCACACCATTGTTTGACTTTGCGCAGCACGCTCAAGGAACGTTCGTAGGTGGCGCGGTGACGGACCACGGGCGTGAGCCGGCGCACGGTTTCCAAGTTGTGATTGAAAATGTCGGGACGCGCTTCCAACACGCAGCGGATGGCGTCGTCACGGTCCTGGAAATCCGGCGTCAACACTTCGATGGCTGCGCCGGCATTGAGTTGCCGCACGGCTTCGATGGTCTGCCGGAAATGCGCCGCGCCGCCATCGGGAAGATCATCACGCGCCACACCTGTGATGACGACATGGCGCAGGCCCATCCGCCGCGCCGCCTCGGCCACGCGTTGAGGTTCGTCGGGGTCGAGTGGGAGCGGCTTGGCAGTGGTGACGGCGCAAAATTTGCAAGCGCGCGTGCAGCGATCGCCGCCAATCATGAACGTCGCGGTGCCTTTGCTCCAACATTCCCAATGATTCGGGCATCGCGCACTTTCGCACACGGTGTGCAGACGTTGGTCTTGCAGCAGGTTGCGGGTGTGCGCAAAGGCCGCTGTTTGCGGCAGCGGCAAGCGCAGCCATTCCGGCAACCGCCGACGGCCAGTGGTGGGCTCCAAAATCGTACTCATCGCCGGAAAGAAGCATGCCTTGGGCCGCGTTGCTGTGCAAAGAAAAATGCCAGCAGCATCAATGCAGGGATTGCTCTGAAAATTTTTATGAATGTTTTTTCCAGGATGGTTGCCGGTGGCAACGAGGAAATGGGCGATGAAAAATTTTTCAAAAAAATTTCTGTACAACCGTGGCGGCAAGGCTAGTTTGGCGGTGAATAAACCCAAATCGCGCTGTGACTCCGGCAACTTGTCATGGCGTGAAATCTTTGAAAAATCGCGGCGAAAAATGTGGGACCTCGGAATTGAGGGCTGCAGACAAGGGTCCGAAGGGCCGAAGAGTGAAAAAAGGCCGAATTTACGGGCTGAAACGGGTTGTGAATAACCTGTGGACAAGTGTTGATATATTCTTCTGGTCAGGGGTGGGCTCTTGGCGTAAAACTCAGCCCGCGTTTTTCGACGCACCCAGTCAAACATCAAAATGACCGAGCGGATGTTGATTGGGATAGGTTTTGTTGTAAGTAGTTGAAAACAGGGAAGATATGCTAATGGCTGACGGCAAGTGCGGCATTTTTTACCGAGCCTTGACCTGCGATGTTGAGGCCGATGACCGGATTTTCTTTCTGGCCGTGCTGGACCGTTTGCCGGGCATGTCGGGGGCAAGTGAATAAATCTGGCTTTCGAGCTGGAAAACGGGAGCAGGCAAAACATGCAAGTGACCGCCGAAAAGGTGTGGGATTCGGCCCGGCAAGCTTTGCAGGGCATGTTGAATCCGGACATTTATAAACTTTGGTTTGCACCGGTGCGAGCGGCCGGGTTAACGCAGGAGGAAATCACCCTCGAGGTCCCCAATGATTTCTTTGAGGTTTGGCTCAAAGATAATTATTTGGGCCTGCTGCGCGATGCGGTGACCCAGGCCACCGGCCAACCGCTAACCATCAAATTTAAGACACCCGAGCCGGGGAAAGCCGTGGCACCGCCTGCGGAGGCGGAGGCAATGGCCAATCCTTCGCGGGCGGGCGGCAGTGGCCGCCGGCATCGTGCCTCGGCGGAGGCCGAAGCGGTCAATGGTCACCAGCGGGATTCCATTTTTAATCCACGCAACACGTTCGACACGTTTGTCGTGGGGGACAACAACATCATGGCGCATGGGGCGTCCATGGCCGTGGCTCAAAATCCGGGCAAGGCGTACAATCCGCTTTTTCTCTACGGCGGGGTGGGGTTGGGAAAGACGCACCTTTTGCACGCCATCGGGCAGTACGTTGTGGCTCACAAAAAAACGGCACGCGTGGCTTATTTGTCCTGCGAGAAATTCACCAACGAATTCATTGACGCCATTCAAAGCGGCACGCTGGCGCGGTTTCGCAAGAAGTACCGGCAAACCGATGTGCTGCTGATTGATGACATTCAATTTTTGGGCGGCAAGGAGCGAATTCAGGAGGAGTTTTTCCATACCTTCAACGCGCTGCATGAAGCGCATCTGCAGATTGTGCTATCGTGTGATCGCCCGCCGAGCGAGATCACAGGTCTGGAGGACCGCCTGATCACGCGCTTTGAGTGGGGCATGGTGAGTGATTTGCAACCGCCAGATGTCGAAACGCGTGTGGCCATTCTCCGCAAAAAGCAGGAATTGATGGGCATCAAATTGCCCGACGAAATCCTCAATTTCCTGGCCAGCCGCATCCGCACCAACATCCGGCGACTGGAAGGGGCGTTGACCCGCGTGGCGGCGTATGCCTCGTTGACCCGCAAACCGCTGACCTTGGAGGCCGTTGAAGGATTGCTGCGGGAAGTGTTGCATGAAGAAGGTCAGCCCCAGGTGACCATCGAGACCATTCTCAAGCACGTGGCGGAACATTTTGACCTGCGCCAAAGCGACATCACCGGCCGGCGGCGTCCGGAAAACATCGCATTTCCGCGCCAGATTGTAATGTATCTCGCACGAGAGATGACTGAAAGTTCGCTCAACGCCATTGGAGAAGCCTTGGGCGGGCGTGATCACGGCACGGTGCTGCACGGTTGCCGCCTGGTGAAGGACCGGATGGAAGTGGACCCCAACGTGCGCAAGCTGGTGGAGCACCTGAAGCAGACGTTGTCGCGTTGAGGGCGCGCCAAGTTTCAGCGCAAGGCGCCTGGCGGTGTGTAGCGGTCGGTCAACAACGGCGCACGAGCCGCCGCAGGGGGCACGTTGGTGCGAAATGCATTTACGCGCACCGCCATGGAGGGCGGCATCAACACCTGGCGCTTGCGCTGCAGCTCGTATTGTTGACGCAGCTTGGGGAGGGTCAAGGGTTCCCGCGACATCGTTCCCAGGAGGACGACGTTCATTGAGTTTTCCGCCGCAAACCAATAGACCTGCGGAAACACCGATTTCATGGTGCGGTAGAGCGCGCCCACCCGGTCGGCTTTCCAACCCCCAATGGTGCCGATGACGTTGTACATGAGGACGCCGTTGGTATTCAGATTGGTGACGGCCAATTGGAAAAATTCCTGGGTCACCAGATGATGCGGTGCGTCCGAGCCGTAGCGGCCGGTCTGGTAGGCGTCCATGAGAATGGCATCGTAACGGGTGGGATTTCGCCGCAGAAAGACCCGGCCATCGGCCACGTGGATGCGGTGTTGCGGGGACTCCAACACGCCGAAGAAACGGCGGGCGATGATTACCACCTCAGGGTCAATTTCCACTGTGTCCACCTTGATGCGCGGATAATAGTAGGCATAGGCGCGCTGGACGCTTCCTCCGCCCAGTCCGATCATCAAGACCCGGTTGAGCTCGGGATTCAAAACGATGGGGATGTGAAAATACTCGGTGTAATCAAAGTGCCCCTCCAAATGATTGAGGAGCGACATGCGTGTTTCCTGGGAACCGTTGAAACTGAGGATGCGCATGCCGGCTTCGTCGCGCACTTGAATATGATGATAAGCGCTGAATACCTCATGCACCACCGCGGCAGGGGCGGGCAGCGACAGGCACACAACCAGTGCCAGGCTTTCAAGTGCGCGGCGCATAGAAACGGTTCATAAACCAACATAGCCCGCCCAAACCGAGCGTCAAACAGCCGGCAAGCATAAACACCGACGGCAAGCTCAGCCAGTCGAGCAGGAAATAACCGGTGGCAAACACGCCGGCAATGCTGCCCACGGTGCTTGCCGCGTAAATGCGGCCGCTGGCCGAACCAACACGGTCCAAGGCCCGCGCAGTCAAACGCGTGGTGAACGGCGAGAGCATGGCCAGCACAAAACACGGAAGCAGAAACAACACCGCGCTGCCCAAAGCCGGGTCCAGCTTTTGCCAAAACATCGGGATTTCGCGGTCCAACGGATGGCGGTTGACAATCAAGCTGATGAGCGGCGGCGAGAACAAAGGAAGCGCGGCGATGATGATACCCGTCAGAGCCAACAGCGGGGCCAGACGCCCGGGGCGAGGGAACTTGTCCGCCAGCCACCCTCCGCAAAAATATCCCAAGGCCAGCGCCGCCATGACCATGCCGATTTGACTAATCCACACGTAGAATGCGCCGCCGAAGTCCTTGGTGAGAAAACGCACGCCGGCAATTTCCAACACCATGATGATGAAACCGCCGGTGCTCACGAGCAGGATTTCGCAAAAGGTGCGCATGGTATCGAGGCAATATTCTCAGCGTCCTGTGGAGGCAGCGGCCAAGGCGGAGATTTGTACTTCGGCATGGAGTCGCTCCACTGTTTCCAACTGCAATTCACCGGGCATCCATGTCAACGCATTGGCCGCTCCGGCGGCCACCCCCCAGCGGCAGGCCACCGGCCAGTCGTCTCCTTTCAGCCGCCTGGCCACTAGGGCGGCGGTCAGGGCGTCGCCCGAGCCTATGGGATTGAGAGCCGTAATGGCGGGAGGGCGGATTTGCCAAAGGTGGCCGTTTTCTAAAAGCAACACGGCTGCGCTGCCTGCGGAGACAAGCACGACTTCGGCGCCCTCCAAATGCAACTTGTGCATCGCGTCCACCACGGCGGCGTCATCGGGCAAGGGGCGGTTGAGGAGGGCTTCCAGTTCGTGCCGGTTGGGCTTGATGACCGTGGGCTGTGCAGATAAGGCCGCTTGGAGGGCGGTGCGCTGGGTGTCCACCACCGTCAACAATCCATGCTGACGGGCCAGTGCAATGCAACGTGCATAAAAATCCGGAGGTGCACCCGGAGTCAACGTGCCGGAGATAACAAGTGCACGGCAGGCGGGCAACAAGTTCTGCACAAGTTCAAACAACTGATGATAGGCTTCCAATGGAACGGGGCGGCTTTCCTCGACAAGTTCAGTAACAACGCCGCCGGCTTGGTCCACGAGGGTGATGCACTGCCGTGTGGGGGCGGGCACATAAACCCATTGCTGGCGCAGTTTGCGCCGCTGCAGTTCGGCCTCAAGGCGTTGGCCGGAATCGCCGCCTGCGAAACCGATGACCACCGGATTTTCTCCGAGGGGCTGCAATACTTTGGCTACATTGACGGCTTTTCCGGCGACGCCATCCAATGTTTCGACTGCCCGATTGACGGCGCCCGCTGTGAAGTTGGTAAAACGCATCACCCGCTGCAGGGCCGGGGTGGGACCAAGACAGAGAATCATGGTACAAGCAGGGCCATCAAGGGTTGGCAGGACGCACGGCGGCAGCGTAGAGCGTGCGCATGGTGGCAACGTAGAGCACGCCGTTGGCGGCCACGGGTGTGGCCACGATGGCGCTATCCAATTGCACCGTGCTCAGCACGCGCAATTCGCGTCCGACTGCCAGCACGGCCAAATCACCACGCCGCGAGCCGACGTACACCCGGCCGTCGGCTACCAGCGGCGAAGACCAGATTTCACCGGCCAGTTGATGGCGCCAATAGACTTGACCGGTGGCGGCATTGGCACAGAGGACCTGCCCCGAACAATCGGCGACATAAACCAGACCTTCGTGCACGGCGGGGGTGGAGCAGGTATGACGTTGGAGGGAGACTGACCAGAGCAGGGCGTGCGGTGTCAAGTCGCCTTCGCCGGTTATTGTGTAACATTTAAGCCACGCTTGGTTTTTCCCCCACCAAATGTCCCCGCCACCGGTGACGTAAAGTTTGTCACCCACCACCACGGGGGTGCTTTTGATGTTGCTGGGGCTTTCTTTGCGGTTGCCAATGAAGCGGTGCACATCTTCCTTGGGGCCTTCAGGATCGAAATCAATTTGCCATCGTTTTTGGAGGGTTCCCGGTTGTCCGTCCGCCGGCGTTGTGCCCGCCCACGGCACAAAACCATAAATGACGCCATCGCCGCCACAAAACACCACGTGCTCAGCATTGTTGATACGAGCCAAAGCGGGCGGGGACCAGGTGCAATGGAAAATCCGCGGCCCGATATTCTCGCGGTCACGCGCCAAATAGCGGCCCGTTTTTTTGTCCAGGACAATCAAACTTGGGCCATCGGGGCGGCGGATGCGGCGATGGGTGTTGTCCACGCCGTTGCCGGAGTTAAGGTACAAGTGGTCACCGCGCACCAAGATGGCGGCATGGGCACCGTCATGGGGCCAGATGCCGGCTTGCTCAGGGACATCGAAACGCCAAAGGATGTCGGCATCCAGCGGGCCCGGAGTAACGGGCGGAGAATTGGTTGGGGTCAGATAGCGGGATTCGTCGGTGTAAGGTCCATCGTTCCCGTTGGCAAGTCCCTGCAAATCCAGACAAAGAACACTGCGGCGGTTGTCGAGGATGTAGGCGCGGTCGCCTTCAATGGTGGCCGAGGCGCAGATGCCGGCGTTTGGCCAGTCTTGATAAATATCATCATTATATTTTGGAGTGACCAGTTGCCAGCGCAGGGCGCCCGTGGCCTCCTCCAAGCACAACAACACTCCCCGGTCGCCTTGATGTTTGGGGTCGCGCGGGCGGTTGTTGTTGGTGCCGATGAGCACCACCCCGCGGCCTGCCACCGGCGTGGAATAAGTCTCCGTGCCGAGGGGAGCAGTCCATTTGATATTCCGCCCCGTAGCGGGATCGAAAGATTCGGGGAGTCCACGTTCATTGGAGACCATGTTGCGGCTCCAAGGCTGGCCCCACTGGGGATGGTCGGCACCAGAGGCAATACTGAGGGCTACACCCCATATCCAACACCAGGCCGTGCCACCCAAGACCTGCCACATCCCGCGCGATCCTGCGTTCATTTGGACAAGACCACGCGGAAGCCGTAGTCGGGCCGCCGTTCATTGGGGGCGGCCAGCAGCCGGTACGAGGATGCCAGCGTTCCCGGGATGTAGCCGTAGTAGGAGCCTCCACGCAGGACGCGTTGTTTTTGGGCAGCATCGCCCCAGTCCTGCACCCATTCCCAGGCATTGCCACCCAAGTCGAAAATGCCTTTGGCATTGGGCATGAAGCTGGCCACCGGTGCGGTGTTTTCGAATCGGTCAAAAGAAATGTAATCAGCATAATTGCCGGCCCCCACCGGTGGCGGCCATTCCTGTCCCCAAGGGTACATGCCGGCCATCTGGCCGCTGCGCTCAGCGGGTGTGGCGCCGGACTCTTGCGGCAATCCCACGGCCTGGCTCCATTCCAAGTCGGTGGGAAGACGGTAGAGCTGGTCATTGCCTATGATGCCGGCTTTGCGCTCGAACTGGGTCAGCCAATCGCAGAATTTCAAGGCGTCCTCGTAACTTACATTGACCACCGGATGGGAGGGGGCTTGCTGGAAACCCGGATCCTTCCATGCTGTCCCGACATCGTATTTACCGACGGCTTTTTCCATGGTGAAGCGGGTGAAATCTTGAACGCGGGTTTCCCATGCGCTGATGAAAACCGTACCGAGAGGCACCATGCGCATGCCCAGGGAATTATGCCAGATTTTGCCCGCAACAGGACGGCTTTCCACAAGGGAGACTTGGGATTGAAATGCAGCTTGTTGTTCCTGTTTGGCCTTGGCTTCGGCCGCTTTACGGGCCTCCTCGGCACGGCGGGCTTCCTCCACCCGGCGCGCTTCTTCGCTGAGCTTGGCCAGACGGGCTTGACGCTCGGCCTCGGCGCGGCGAGCAGCTTCCTCCAATTTTCGCCGGGTTTCTTCCTCGGCTTTCAGGCGGGCTTTTTCGGCTTCGACGAGTTTGCGTTCCAGCTCGGCTTTGCGTTTGGCCTCCTCTTCGGCGCGTTTGCGCTCGGCTTCCAACGCGGCTTGGGCTTTGGCCTCCATATCCTTTCGGGCGCGTTCCTCCTCCTCAAGTTTTTTCGCAGCAGCCTCGGCGGCCAGCCGAGTGGCCTCGGCTTCTTTGAGGGCCGCTTCGGCTGCGGCTTTAATGCGTTCGGCCTCGGCGCGTTGGGCGGCTAATTGTTCTTCAATCTTGCGTCGCTCTGCATCGGCGATTGCATCGCCGCCGGCTTTTTTGGCGGCTTCTTCGGCAAGGCGTTTTAACTCGGCCTCTTTTTTCAAGATGGCCTGGCGCTCGGCCTCGAGGCGTTTGGCCTCCTCTTCAGCAGCGCGTTTTTTGGCCAAGGCATCGGCTTCGCGTTTGCGGGCCTCTTCTTCTGCCTGCCGCCTGCGGGCCTCGGCTTCCTCCTGGGCTTTTTTAGCTTGGGCAGCGGCCATCTCAAGAGCTTTGCGGCGTTGTTCCAACTCTTCCTCCGCCTTTTTCTGCTCTTCCAACAAGCGTTCGCGTTCTTCCTTGAGTTTGCGTTCCAAGGCTTCGCGCTCATAGGCCAGGCGCCGTTCCAATTCTTCGGCGCTCAACCCGGCATTGGTGTTTGAGTCGGGCGAGGGAGAATGCGTGGCAACGTTGGTGGGGGCTGGTTGCATGCGCGTGCTGATGTACCAGCCAACGATTCCGAGAATGACACCCACCATCACGGCAATGACAGGCACGAGGCTTTTCTTGGGGGCGGCAGGGGCCGGAGCGGGCGCGCCCGGAATACTGACCACAGGAACAGGTTCGGGCGGGGGCGTTACAGCAGCTACAGGTGTTGCCACTGGTGCAGCCGCAGGCGCGGCTTTGAAGGGTTCAGGCGGCGTGGGCAGCGGCGGGCGTTTGCAGGGACCAAAAAGTTCGAGCCGGTCGGCCAGGTCTTCCATGTTTTCCGGCCGGTAAGCCGGCTCCTTGGTCAGACAGGCGGCGACGGTTTCATCCCATGCCCGTGGGATGGGCTCGCCGATGATGCGCATGTCGCGCCGCCGGCGGGTCATGGTGGGCGGCACATCTTCCTTGACTTGGGAAACGATATTACCGGTGTTAAAAGGGGGTTTGCTTGTGATTAGCTCGTACAAACAGACACCGAGCGAATAAACGTCATCGGAGACTGTGGGTGTTTCTCCCCCCAACTGCTGCGGGCTTGCGTAGCGAAAACTTTGAGCGATATCACGGGGGCTGCCTTCCAATTTGTTGACCCAATACCCCAACACGGCATCCAGACGGGCATCCGTTATGACAATATCTCCGCCCTGGGTCAGGAGCAGATTGGTGGGCTTGAGATTGCCATGAGCCTGCCCGGCGGCGTGAAGTTCCCCAAGTTTTTTGGTGATTTGTTTGAGCCACTCCTTGAGGTCAACCGCATCAAAAACCTGGTTCTTCCGTTGCTGACGCAACTCGTGCAAGGAAGTGCCTTCAACCCATTCTCCCACCACCGCAGCAAGCGGACCTTCCGAAACAAAGTCATAAACTCGGGCCAGACCGGGCAATGAGAGATTTTTCAATTCACCAACAACACCGGCAATTTGCGCCACGGCGTCCGGAGTGGCCGTGACACGGCCGGGGAGAAACTTCAGGGTCACATCGCGGCTGCCTTGGTCATCCCAAGCCTGCCAGACAGCACTATTGCGTCCCCGGCCAATCAGGCGCACCAAGCAGAACCGGTTGAAGACAAATTGCCCGGCCGCCAAACTGCGCACGGTCTCGCCCAAATCCATTTCGGGAGGGTTGGAGGGATTATTGGCTGACATAATGGTTCACATGGAATTGTAGTGTCAGTAACACGTTTATCATAGCACCAGGCCGTTGGACGGGCAATGACTTCTTTCGCTCCTGTCGTACTCCGAGTTGACTCAGGATAAATGCTACCGGGGCTGGGAGGTGGACAAGGGAAGGGCGCTGCCGATACGTTGACTCCTGTTCAGGGTTACCGAAGTATCAACCATGATTCTGTTTGTTAGGCGGCAAGACCATCAAGACCTTTGAAAACCCTCCACTGACCCCCTACCAACGCCTGCTGGCCAGCCCGGATATTTCGGAAGCCACCAAGGCTAGGTTGAAGGCCGAACATGCACGCTTGGCCCCCTTCGCTTTGAAGAAAGAGAGTGAACGCAAACTCAAAAATTTCTTCGCTCTCCTCGGCAACCTGGATCGTGAGTCAACCAAGGCCCGACGGTCCTCAGCCTTCGGTAACATTTATCCCTGACTCAACAAGTATCCGAGAGGCTGCGGCGGAATAGCATTGCTTCAACCCGGTACGTGTTTATGCTTCGCACCGGCAGCGGTGAGGTTTGCCGCCGGACATGGTGGAAAACACCGCGGCCAAGCGCACCATGACCGCAAGTGCCAACACCTCCCGCGTGCGGCCCCATTGGCGGCCCTTCATCTTGCATATCGTGTCGCCAGCAATTCTGACCTTTGTGCTGTTTCTGGTGCTGATATTTGTGGTGATCATTCCCAGCATGCGTGCGAACATCATCGAACGTAAAAAGGAGATGATCCGTGAACTCACGCAAGCGGCATGGAGCGAGCTGGCGGGCATGCATGAACAGGAGCGCGCCGGATTGGTCTCGCGCGAGGCGGCCCAGCAGGCGGCCATTGCCCGCATCCAAAACATGCGCTACGGGGAGGATGGCAAGGATTATTTCTGGATTTCAGACATGCAAATCCAGATGGTGATGCATCCTTACCGGCCCGAATTGAACGGGCAGAGTTTGGTGGATTACTCTGATCCGGCCGGTAAAAAGCTGTTTGTTGAATACACCAAGGTGGTGGAACGCGAGGGCGCGGGCTTTGTGGATTATTTGTGGCAGTGGAAGGACGACGAGAAGCGCGTGGTGCCCAAACTTTCCTATGTCAAAGGTTTCCAGCCGTGGGGATGGATTGTGGGGACGGGGATTTATCTGGAGGATGTGCGGGCCGAGGTGCAACGTGTCACACGGCGGGTGTTGCAGATTTCCATTGGCATTTCGGTGGTCATTGCCGGGCTGCTGGTCTACATCAGCAAACAAGGGTTGGAAATTGAGCGGCAGCGGCAGGGAGCCGAATGGGCATTGCGACAGTCGGAGGAAAAGTACCGGCTGCTTGTGGAAAGCGCCACCGAAGGTGTGTTGCTGGTGTTGCAGGACCGGCCGGTGTACGCCAATAAAACCCTGTTGAATTGCCTGAATTATTCCGAAGACGAATTGGCGCAAACCCCCTTGGAACAGGTGCTGCAATTGTTGCCCAACGGAGGCTCTTCGCCGGCGCACACCGAGCGGCGTGCACGTCTGCTGCCCAGGCAGGGGGGGCCGGTGGATGTGCTCGTGGCCACCACGCCGGTCACCATCGGGGACAAGACGGGCCATATTCTCACCATCAAGGATTTGGCTGCGCGCAGGAAGACCGAGGAAACGTTGGCCCGGTTGGTGGCGGATCTGCAGAGCCTGCTGCCGCTGGCCACCCGTGCCATCAAGGCATCCCCCCTGGTCCTGACCTCCTGCGGATTGGAGACGCCCATTCACCGGGCGGCCGACATCATGTCCCGCAACAAGGCCAGCGCCATTCTGGTTTTGTCCCCTGCCGGCGAGCCCATCGGGATTGTGACCGACGCGGATTTGCGCTCGCGTGTTTTGGCGGCGGGACTGCCGGCCACCCGTCCGGTCAGTTCCATCATGAGCGCCCCGTTGGTGTGTATTGAGGACCGAGCACTGTTGTTCGAAGCGGCCCGCATCATGCTGGAAAAAGGAATTCAACATCTGGTGGTGACCGACGAGGCCGGCGCGGTGCGCGGAGTTTTGACGGGAAGTGAGGTCCTGCACGCCCAGCGGCATGCCATCGGCGCGTTGCTGGCGGAAATCCAGGAAGCGCGGTCGCCCGAGGAATTGCGCGACAGCCGGGCCAAGCTGCCGGTCTTTGTCAAGGCGCTGCTGGAAAGCGGTGCCAGGGTTGAAAGCGTCACGCGCATCATGACCGCTGTGTCCGACGCGATTCTGGCGCGACTCATCGCGCTGGCTGAGGCGGAATTGGGGCCGGCGCCGGCCGCCTATGCCTTTGTGGTGCTGGGCAGCGAGGCGCGGGGCGAACAAACCCTGGCAACCGACCAGGACAACGCCATCATCTACGCGGATTTGCCGCCGGAGCAGGAGGCAGCGGCCCAGGGGTGGTTTTTGAGTTTTGGCGAGCGGGTTTGCACCTGGCTGGACCTGGTGGGCTACCGCCGGTGCAAAGGGGAGGTCATGGCTTGCAACCCCAAGTGGTGCCAGCCGCTGGCGCGGTGGCGCCGGTACTTTGCCGAGTGTGTAGCTGCCGCACAACCGCAGGATTTGCTGGACATCAACGTGTTCTTTGATTTCCGCTGCGCCCATGGCGAGGCCGATTTCGTGCGGCAGTTGCGCGAACATCTGCACAACCAGTGGACGGGTGGCGGTCAACACACTTTCTTCTTTCATCTGGCGCAAAGCACCCTGCAATTTCGCGCGCCGCGCGGTTTTTTTGGCAATCTGCAACTGGAAACTTCTGGAGAGCACCCGCCGGCATTCAACATCAAGGCGGCCATCATCCCCCTGGTGAACTTTGCCCGAATTTACGCGCTTCAGCACAAGCTTGCGGAGACCAACACCCTGGAGCGGCTGGCGCGGCTGCGCAACAAGGGGGTGTTGCTGCCGTCCAGTCACGATGAGCTTGCGCAGGCGTTCACGGCGTTGATGCAGATGCGTCTGGCCCACCAGGCGGCCCAAATCGGCCGCGGCGAACCGCCCGACAATTTCATTTTGCCCCGCGAACTGACGCAGATTGAGCGGTCGGTGTTGAAAAAAATATTTGCGGACATTGCGGTGTTTCAGGCGCGGCTGGAAACCGATTTTGCACGGACGGCGTGAAAACATTATGAGGGTTTTGATTGTTGGAGATGTCCACGGCCGCCACGATTTGCTGGCAGAGGCGCTGCACCAGGCCTGGACTGATTTTCGCATTGCCGCCGCCATTCAAGTGGGGGACTTCGGGTTTTACGAGGAACTGTTGGACAGGGCGCGCGACGCGCGGCTGCGATTTGTTGTGCCGGTGCATGTCATTGATGGCAATCACGAGGACCACGCCTGGTTGCGCCGGGCCTTGCTGGCCGGCGCGGCGCAGGTCTGGCGGCGGGAACTTAATCTGGTGTTCCAGCCGCGGCCATCGGTGGCCCAACTGGGGTCCTGCAAGGTGGGCTTCCTCGGCGGCGCTCTCCATGTGGACCGGCCGCAGCGGCATAATTGGTTGTCAGGCTGGCCGAACTACATTCTGCGCCGTCAGCGTGAGCAGGCCGCAGCCCTCTTCAACAAGCACCATCCTGATTTAATCATCACACATTCCTGTCCCTCCCGCATTGGCATTGGATTGTGCAGCGCCACCGAACTGAGGCCGGGGGTGGCCGATCACATCACCGCTGCGGGCTTTGATGCAGGCCCGGCAGATGATTGCGGCGAGCTGGAATTGAACCACCTTTGGTCTGCCCTGATTCGGAAACCGCGTGCCTGGGTGTTCGGGCACTTTCATCGTGACCACCAGGCATGGGTGGACGGAACCCAATTTGTTTGCGTTGGCGACAACTGGTGGTCGCCGGAGCGCCGGTTGGTAATCTGGGACACCGAGGAAAAAAAACTGCTGATTTGCCCGGCAGACCCCAGCGCTGACACTCATCCATGAGCCGGCCACCTCTGTGGCTCAACCCAAACAGACAGGCCGGCTGCCGAGCCGTTGGAACGGCATGCAGTCCCTTTTATGAGGGCGGCATTGGTGCTGCGCCCTGGTTTGCCAAAAGCATCTTTTCCGCCTAGGCGTTTGCGGTTGCCGGGGCAGACTTCGGAGTTTGGCGTGTGAGCAAGGAGACCAGCACCAGCACCGCAAAGCCAAGCGGGATGGTAACAATCGCCGGCTGGCTGAAAGGCACTATGGCACGGGCGGGGTCCAACCCATAAACGTCCTTGTACGCCTGGGCGCTGAGGAGAATCCATCCCAGCGAGGCAAGCATGCCCACAATAATCGAGGCGGTGATGCCCTGCTTGGTTGTGCCTTTCCAGAAAAGCAGCATGATAAGCGCCGGCAGGTTGGCGGAGGCCGCGATGTTAAAGGCCCAACCCACAAGGAAATTGACGTTCATGCGGGAAAAAAGGATGCCCAGGCCGATGGCCAGCATGCCCACAGTCAGGGCGGCCACCTTGGCGGCACGGACTTTTTGAAACTCATCCAGCTTGAATTTGAACACATTGGTCATCAAATCGTGCGCCACCGCACCGCTGGCCGCCATGATTAATCCGCTGACCGTGCCCAGGACAGTGGTGAACGCCACCGCGGAGATCACCGCAAAAAGGAATTCATTGAAACTGCGCGCCAGCAGCGGGGCCGACATGTTGGAATCGGTCACGTCCAACATGCCGCTGGTCATGGCCCCCAAACCCAGGAACAGCGTCAGGACATAAAAGAAGCCGATTGCCGCAATGCCAACCACCGTGCTTTTGCGGGCGCTGAGCTGGTCCTTGACCGTGTAATACCGGATTAAAATGTGCGGCAGCGAGGCCGTGCCGCAGAATAGCGCCAGCATGAGCGATAAAAAGTCGAGTTTGTCAAAAAACTTGTCGCTGCGCACCTTCCTGAAAGTCGGGCTTGAGCCAGGCGCCATGAAATCAGTCCCGGTGGCAGGCCGCTGATAATACACGGTGGTGATGCTCCCGTCGGCCTCTGTAATTTTCTCCGAACTCCACAGAATGACCTCGCTTTCCTGCATGGTGCGCAGGAACGCTACAGGTCCCAACGGACCGGTTTTTTCTTCTCCGCCCGGCAATTTGCTGGCGTAGCCTACCGGCAGCAAGTCGGTCTGGCCGGCGCTCTTGCCCTGAGGCAGGCCATTGGCCAGCTTCCGCCCGTCCTTGAGCACCGTCAGCGTTTGAGCCCGCGACAGCTTGTCCCCTTCTTTCCGCCAGACGGTGACAACTCCGGCGGCGTCCTTGACGCGCACATAGGGCTTGCCCTGCCAGCCGGCCTCCTCCGGCATAACGGTGGCGCCCGGTGTTTGGACCACCGTCGCCAGCGGGACATCGCGCGGCATGATGGGAATGGGTTGACCATTGGCGTTGGTGGGAGCGGTGGTCACACCGCGGAAGAGAATCAAAACGGTCATAAATGCGCACAGCATCACCAGCATGGTGCCCTTGATGAATTGGACCCACGTTGTGGATACCATGCCCGCCGTCATGACAATTACCGTCACCACCGATCCCACCACAATGACCCCCACATAATGTGGAAATCCCAACAGGGGTTGAATCAACGCTCCGGCCCCCACCATCTGGGGAATGAGATAAAAACAGCTTACCACCAGCGTGCTGATGCCGGCCGCCAGCTTGATGCCGCGAGAGTTGAACTTGTTATCCAGCGCATCGGCCAAAGTGAACCGGCCCAGGCGCTTGAGCGGTTCGGCAATCAGGAGGAGCGCAACTATCCAGCCGGCCAGATAGCCGATGGAATAAAGGAAGCCGTCGTAGCCAAAAAACGCGATCATCCCGCAGATGCCCAGAAATGAAGCCGCAGAAAGGTAGTCGCCCGCGAAGGCCACCCCGTTGACCGCCCAATGAATGCTGCCGCCGGCTGCAAAATAGCCGCTGGCTGACTTGGCTTTGGAGCCAAGATAAAAACTGATGGCCAGCACCGCACCGGCAAACACCACAAACACCAACACCGCCATCCAGGAAGTTTCGTGCAGCATGGTGGAGCCTCCTTACTGGTTTTTGCGACAGACCTTCATGTACGCCAGCGCTACCACCACCGCCACCACAATGAGCGCGAATCCATACACGACCGCCAGGTTCACACCGCGCAGAAACGGTTTGCTCATGACCTCGGGTGCAAACGCGCTCAAAATCATGAATCCACCATAAAAAACCACATACACCACAAAGAGCAGAACACCCATTCGGGAGTTGTGTGCGACAACCGCCGCATCTTCCTTTTCCTGGGGTACTGGAGTTTTGAAGTCAATTCCGGCCATAGATGGATTGTGTGGGTTGTGCCGCTCCGCAGCGCCATCGAGAGGTATCGTGGCGCTCTGGGCTGCTGGTTGAGGGGTTTAAGGAGGTGGTCTGGCAAACTTTGCACATGGCCGCACGGTACGAGCGGGGCCGTCCGCGCGCTGTCTGGCGGCATTTACCTTCGTTTATGCGGCTTTTGAACGCCGGATTTTCCCAACAGTCACACGTGCCGCTCCATTCAACTCCAGGTTGCCGGTGGCAGGTGCACATCACCGGTGAAATTATCCCGGAGGTTGGCGCACCGGACGGCGCAAGCCGCACCATGGTCACACTGCATCCCGAATGTCGAAATGGTTTGGGATAACTTTCAAATTGTGCTGGGAAAGCGTCGAAAAAAATGCTGTTTGACCTGGGTTGTGGGACCAGCGCACGTGTTATGGTTGGGGTCGCCCAGAGCAGCATGCGGCGCACATCATGGCTGATCATGCTAATGGCACGCAAGAGAAATATAAGATACCCGAATCATTCGAGTTGACTCATGGATAAATGTTACCGGGGTTGGGAGGTGGACAAGGGCGCCGCCGATACGTTGACTCCTATTCATGGTTACTCAAGAACCCACCATGAGCAAGTCTGCCCAACGTGAATTCTTGGCCGTCTTACACCGCCGCTACCAGCGTGCCGGTCGGCGTTACAAAACGTACCTCCTCGATCAGGTATGCTCTCTCTGTGGTTATCACCGCAAAAGCGCCTTGCGGCTGATGAACCGTCCATTCCCTGAGCCGGCCCGCCGCAAACGCCCCGGC
>Ga0073932_1001299_pt1 | contig 48361 bp, 49 predicted proteins | sample DewCreD2012metaG_FD_76967 | JGI IMG/M metagenome (GOLD analysis project Ga0073932, IMG submission 76967) | Hot spring sediment bacterial and archeal communities from British Columbia, Canada, to study Microbial Dark Matter (Phase II) - Dewar... ...
CATCTCGTCTACCAAGTCGTCCCAGCCCGCCTCCCACCGACTTTGGCTGGGCTGCACCGTCCAAAGCGTTTCGGCGCGAAAGCCTCCGTCTCCCCATTCCATGCGGCTGTCGGGCGGGATGACCTTCATTCCTTTGTACAGCGTCCAGTCTGAGATGAAATGCCCGTTGATGAGCAGCGACACCAAGCCCGGCAGGAAGAAGTCGTCGGGGGTGTAAGCGGCAGAGGCGACCACCACAGGCTCCAGCGTGGAGGCGAGGCGTCCGTGTCCGATGGCGGCGTGGAAGACCGGGATGCTCCCCAGCCAGTCGTTCCACAGCGTCCAGCGTTTGCCGTCGGCGCTGATTTTTAGCAGGATGACGCGCCCGTCCCAGGGGAGTTCGAAGCGGTCTGTCAGTATGGCGTCCTGCACATCGGCAAGATTGACTTTGCCATGCGGTGAGCCGATCAGCGCGAGGAACGAGCCATCGGGCAGGGTGTGGAGGCGTTCGGAAAGGGCGCGGTGTCCCCATACGTCCAGGCGCGTCAGCCCCAGCGAAATGGTTTTTCGTTCAAGGTGCTGAAATTGGGAAAGCGCCCGCTCCTGCGCGGCAAGGAGCCGTTGGACGGCAGTTTCCTCCAAAGCGCTGAAAACGGTAAAGCCAACGATGGAACTCATGCGGTTATCCTAATCGCGGTCTCGGTTGAGGAAACGGTAGCCGAGAATCGCCCCAACGATGATCAAGATGACCGGAGCAATGCCAATGAGGATGGGAAGCGCCGGGTTTCTGCCCAGGTCGGAGGGGGGCGCTTGTTTGAGAAACGCCGGCAGAGGTGTGGGGGTGGATGCGATCAGCGCAGACGATGCGGTGGGAGTGGCTTGCGCAGAAATTTCCAGCACAGCGGTGGCAAGAGGCGTGACCGGCAGTTCCGGTGCATCCAAGATGTTGTAGGAATACCAGATGCCGTTTGCGCCGGCGCCGGGGTCTTCACGCCAGACAGCCAGCATGACGTTTCCCTGCACAATGACGGCGTGAACATCATGAGGCGCAAGGGTGGTGACAAAGCGGTCGGGATTGCTCCAGGCGTTGTTTTCAAATGTGCTGTGCCAGATGCCGCCAACGATGGAGTATCTGCCTTTTTCATCGAGGCTTTCGATACGTTGAACGAAGAGGACGTGGGGCGTTCCGTTTCCGTCCAACACCATGGCATGTTCACCGCTTCGACCAACATGAAAGGGGAAGGGGTCGAGCGGTTCGCTCCAGGTGACGCCGCCATCGAGGGAGATGCGGGAGCGCTGGATGGGACGCCCGGGACCAACGGGTCTTCCCGCCACAGGGTTGCCGCCGTTGTAGAAGACCACAATCTCGCGCCCGTTATCGGTGATGACGGGGAAGGACGGACCGAAGTATTCGGGAAGGTCAATGCGTTCGTCCAGTTCCAGCGGAGCGCTCCAGGCGGCGGTTTGCGGGTCGAAACTGGCAAAGTACAACGCTTCATCCACGCCGAGGTTGGTGACCACGTTCCACGCTGCGCGAATCTGTTGGCTGGGACCGGTGGTGAGGCGCAGACTGAAGGCGCTCAAGTCGCCGCTGAAGGTGAGGAAGAGAGGCTGCGGCTCGGACCAGTTTTTGCCGGCGTCTTTGGAGTGGACGTAATAAACGCCGCTGCCGTCGCGGCTGCCGCTGTAGATGATGACCAGGCTGCCTTGCTCGTCACCAGCAATGGCGCCGGAGTTCAGTCCCAGTGCGCCATCGCCCACTATGATGGGCGGAGACCAAGCAAGCGCCAAATCAGCGAGGGAAGCGGGGGCGCGCGAGTAGAAGACGAAGGTGCGGCGCGAAATATTCTCAGTGGCGGTGAAGATGACGTGGATAGTGTCGGAGGAATCCAAATATGCGCCCATGAAATTGGCGTTCCCGCCGATGGGCGAAAGGAGGATATCCACCGGGCGCGTCCAGCCGCCTTTGAGCGTCCATTGACGATAGACGATGGCTAAGTTGCGTTCGCCGCTGGCATATACCCACTGGCTGGTGAAGGCATGGACGGTGCGGTTGTGGTCTGCGAGGAGGAAGGGGGGGTAGGTATCATCCAAATAGCCCGGCACCTTTTCATCCGGCGACCAGGTGGAAGCGGGGCTGGCGGAAGCGGGCAGAGGTCCCAGCCCAAAGGACAACAAAACGAAGCCAGCCAAGCCCAGGATGAAGAAGAACCGCGGGAGGGTGTTCATTGCTTTGCGGGTCTGCGCCATATCAGGAGGAAGAGGGTCGCTGCCACCCCAACAATCAACAGAATCAAACCAACAAGATTTTGCTGAAGGGGTGATGCAGAGATGTTATCGTCGTAGAGGACAGAGAAATCCGGCGTGGGGGTGGGTTGGATTTCGGCAGAGGGGGCATTGCCGGGGTCGGCAGAGGCAACGGGGAGGAGGACTGCCCGGGTCAACGAAGCCGGTTTGGCGTCCTCGAGGAAGCGGGTGAAGGTGAGGATTTCGCTTTTGAATTTTCCATCGAGGTCCACATAATCCACCGGGATGAAAACGCCGAGATAGCCGCTGGAAGTCAGGTCGGCGGCGAGGTTGTATTGGATCTCTGTGCCTTTGAGGAGCAGGTCCTTGGTGAGTTCGAGATTCCAAGAGACGCCATCCCATTTCCAGTCTTGAAGGACAAGACCTTTCTGGTTGTAGGCGTCGCTGTTGGGCTTGCTGACGATCTGAATGAAATGCAGGACGCCGCTGCCATTGGACACCAGAGCGACGTGCGTCGGTTCTTCGTTGACACCGGTGACGTTGTTTTGCTTGCCCCACGTCTGCCCGCCATCTTGCGAGACCTGCGAGACGTTGGCGAAGATCAATCCGTCATATTCCTGCCAGACGATGTGAATCGTTGACTCATCGTAACTGACGATGTCTGCCCATTGGATTTCGCCTTCGCTGAGGATTTGCGGACTGCTCCAGGTCGCGCCGCCGTCCACCGAGCGGGAGTAGTACAAACCAACCGGCTGACCGACGCGCACAGTGTTTTTGATGAAGAGCAGGTGCAAAACGCCATCTCCGCTGAGAGCCAGCCGAACGCCGCCAATACGTTCCCAGCCGGCAGCAACGGCGTCGAAAGCGCGCACCGGCGCAGTCCAGTTTTTACCGTTGTCGGTTGATTGGACGATATAGATGCCACGCTCTTCATTCACCGGCACGACATAGGCGGTGACAATCCGCCCGGAGCCATCCACCACCACATCCACATCATCCACCAGGCGTGAAGGAGACGGCAGACCGATGATGTCCACCCATTCGGAGGCGAGGTTGGCTTTTTCGGTGTTTGCCCAACTGAAGACGAGGTCGCCGTTGTAGCCGTCAATCCAGTTGAGCAGGAGCCGGTTGAGCGGGTCGGCAGTGACCAACAGGCGCGTCGGCACGCCCTCGACCGAAGGGATGACCGACTCGGCAGGCGCCCATTCTTCGCCATCCCAGCGGGCATATTCGATGGATGCACCGTTCCCTTGAAGCGGCGATTGAATCCAGACGGCATGGATGTTGCCCTGCGCGTCGTGTGCGGTATTGAAATACGAGATGCGTTCGGGGTTTTGGGAACGGATGGAAAGCACGATCGGTTCTTCCCAAATCACGGAGGGGGCGAACCAGTCTTCCACGGAGGTCAGTTCGCGGGAGAGGAACCATACGTCGCCGCCGCGTCCCTGATCGCAGCCGCTCACATACAAGCGGTTTTTGTACACGAGGTCGAAACGACAGCCGAGCAGGATGGCGTCGAAGGTGAGCGGGTTGACGATGGAGGGCAGCTGCGTCTGCGTTTGCACATCGCTCCATTGCGTGCCGTTCCACGCCACCATGAAGGGACTAACCTGCCCGACAAAGATGACGGTCATAAAACGGGAGTTTCTGTCTATGACTTTTGTGCTTACAGGGCATTCCGTGCGCCCCCCCAACACCGCCACAGGGTCTTCCCAGTTTTGCCCTCCGTCTTTCGACCACTGGCTGTACACCGTGCATTTGGAGGACCCCGGCTCGCCCACCTGCCAGATGAGCAGCACGTCTCGTCCGTAGGCGGAGGCGGTCAGATTGAACGGGGTTTCGAAGCCGCCGGTATCTTCCGGACCTTTGATTTGCTTTGCTTCTCCCCAAGTGGCGCCATTATTGCGGGAGACCGCCATGAAGACGCGCTTTTGAGCGCGGTTATCCCAAGTGACATATATCTGCTGGTTGGTCGCAGTGTTCGACGTGCTGATACGGATGTACAGGTCGCTCTGTGTCGCCGAGCGGAAGTATTCCGAGGGATACAACAGGCGCGGTTCGGTCCAGAAACCGCCGCCCGAGGGCGACTGGGTATAGTACACACCGGCCGGTTTGTCATCCACCAGGTGGCTTTGGATAAAGGCGATATGCAAAACGCCCTGGGCATCCACCATGGCGTCGAAACTTGCCACAGAATTTTGAATGCGGGTGACCATAACCCAGTTTTGCGGGTAGGGGAAGTCGCCTGCTGTGGCTTGCCCGTAGAAAAGCCGCTGATCCGCACCGGCAACCCAGAAGACGTGTATCACGCCTCCCCTGCCGGGCACCAGAATGGGCGGCGGGTCTTTCGGTCCAAAGGGAAATTTGACCGTCTGCGCCGGCGAAAAGGTCTTGCCGTCGCGGCTTTGGGCGTACTTGTAGCCGTCCACATCATCCAGCCAAATGACGTGGACGAAGCCGCGGTCGTCCACCGTCATGACCGGGTTGGTCGCCGCGCCGGAAAAGGAAAGGTTGACCGGCGTGGACCAATCGAGGCTGGTTTGGGCACGGCTGAGCGGCGCAGAAGCAAGGAAGGCTGAGGCAATCAGCAGAAAGGTCAATAAGGCGGTCGTCAATCGTTGTGTTCGTTTCATGTTGGTTACGTCCAATCAGGGCTGTGCGGGAGCCTGGAGCGACTCCAGCGCGAGCCTTGCGTTTGCAGACAAATCGCCGCGGTTTTGCGTTTGCCACCACCAGATGTACACATCCAGTTCCTCCGCCGCTTCGGGAATTTGCGCGAGGAAGACCTGCGCGCGTTCCACCTCTCCAAGCCACACATAGCAATACGCCAGCGCTTTGACGATGCCGCGGTGCGCCGGCGCCCGCTCATGGGCGGCTTCGAGGAAGCGGGCGGCAGAGACAAAATCGCGGCGGTACAGGGCAATCAAGCCGAGGCGGTGGTTGGCGGTGCGGTTGGCAGGATCAAGCCGCAGGGCGGTCTGAAGCGAAGCGTCTGCCGCCGTCAGATGAGGCAGAATCTCCTCCCCCAGCCATCCGCTCTGCGGGAATCCCATCAGTTCCGCTTGCGCCAACTGAACCGCTCCCAGGTCTGCCTGCCAGAGTGCGCGAAGCTGCCGGAGGTTGAACACGGCAACCAACGTCCAGATGAACGCAATGGCAAGCCAGGTGCGCCAGTCCACGCGGTGCACGGCAGGCGGCTCGCGCCGTCGGACATTTTCCGCCAGCCCCACGAGGAGCAGGGAAAGCATCGTGCCGGCTCCATTATACAAATAATCGTCCACCATGCCGTGAACGAAGGCTGTGATGAGGGCAAAGAGCAAAAGCGCCTGAAAGGTTTGCCCGTCTTTGTGCCTGCCCAACCCCTGCGCCAGCGACCACAAACTCAGCAGATACAACCCCAAAAAAGCCGCGCCGCCCACCACACCCTGCTCGATGCCCACATCCAAAAACAGGTTGTGACTGTTCGGCACGTTGTAAAAAGGAATATCCAGCAGATATTGCGAATACAAGCCGGGGAACGCGCCAAGCCCTCCGCCGCTGAGTGCGTAATCCTGAAGCAGATACAGGCTTCGGTTGAACAATTCGCCGCGGCTTCCGTCGCCGTAGTAATAATTGCCGGTAAACAGACTGCCCGACCGGGCGGGACCAATATACAAGAACGCGACCACCGCGCCCAGATACATCATCAACAGCACGGGAAAGAACGCTTCGCCCTTAATCGGGAGCCTGATCCTGCCCGAATGAATCAGCCGCCACCCCAGCCAGCCCCCTGCCCCGCTCAACATGGCGAACGTCACTCCGCGCGAGGTGGACATGAAGAGGGCAAGCGCGGCAAGGGTCAGCCCGCCGCCCAACAGGAGGAACCATACCCGTGAAAGATGGACATGGTTACGCCGAAGGTTTTCGAGCGGATAAAGGATGAAAGGAACGGTGACAGCAATCATCCCCGCGATGTAGTTGGGATGGATGGGCGTCCAGCCGGTTTGCGGGCGGAGGCTCATCATCCAGCGCCCGAGGCGGTTGACCAGGTCGAGCCGGCGCGGCAGGGCAACGAAATCGTGCGTGAGGAAAAAGTACAGCGCCACACCCACGCCGAGACAAAACAATGCAAGCGATATGCGGGAAAGATTCGCCTGCGGCTGAGCCTTGAGCGAAAAATAAAGCAGAACGGCGGTCATGATCAGCCATGCCTTGCTCCAGGCAGCGGTCTGGTCATACGCCGCCCAATATCCCCCCCAGGCAGTGACTCCAAACAGCAGGACGAGAACATCGCGCCCGTCGAAGGAATAGCCGCCCATAACCAGGCGGATGCCCAATGGAAGTAGAGCGGTCGGGAGGAACCAGAGTCCCCATGCTGGTTCGATTACCCAGACCGCTCCACAGAGTGCAATCAGCAGCAGTTCCAGGAGGGCAAAGCGATGATCTTCGACAAGTTCCCGCAAGAAGCGTTTCTCCTGATGAGCCGCCGTGAGCCTAACTCGCTCCACCCACCGGCGCGCCCGAGTCGGAGGTTGCCCAGAAGAGATGCTGCAAGCCGACGTTGATGGCGGTTTTCGTCGTCGCCCAGTCGTAGGTCAACATTTTCAGATAGGTCAACATCGGACCGGGGCGGAACGCCCATTCGCGGAAGGCGCGTTTCTGCCAGTAGAGCAGTTTTTCGGCGGGCAGGTTGGGGTAATCCAGCACGGTGCCTTTGTCCATGTCCACCTGCTCCCAGCGGGTGCCGGGGCGGAACCACTTGTTCTCGACCACTTCGAAGAAGAACGGCGTGCCCGGATACGGCGCGGCGACGTGGAAGAGGGCGATGTCGAGCGGCAGTTTCTTGGCAAAGTCAATCGTCTGGCGAATGGTCTCCTCCGTCTCGCCGGGCAAGCCGATGATAAAGTAGCCCCAGTTCATGATGCCGGCTTTCTTTGCCCAGCGCAGGGCGCGCTCGGCTTTATCGGGGTAGGCGCCCTTGCGGGCGTGTTTGAGAATTTGCTCGTTGCCGCTTTCGATGCCCCACGAGATGAGGCGGCAGCCGGCTTTGCCCATCAGGGTGAGCATTTCTTCATCCACAAAGTCCACGCGGCTGTTGCAGGTCCATTTGATTTGGATGTTCTCTTCGATCATGAGTTTGCACAGCTCGATCACCTGGTCGCGGTTGACGGTGAACAGGTCGGCGTACATGTGGATGTTATTGATGCCGAGTTTCTTCAACTGCCACAACTCTTCCATGATAAGTTTGGGCGAGCGGATGCGCGTGGAATACTGGTAACTGACATGTTTGATGCAGTAGGTGCATCCGGCCGGGCAGCCGCGGCTGGTGACGATGAAGGTAAACGGTCCCTTGATGTAGGGCATGCGGTACTTTTGCAGGGGCAGAAGTTCGTGCATGGGGATGGGCATGTCGTCGAGGTCGGCAATGAAAGGACGCGGCGGGTTCAGGATGATTTCGCCGCCCTTGCGCCAGGCAATGCCCTTGATGCCGTGCATGTTGACCGTGCCGTCTGCATTCAGCGAAGGCTTGTAGGAGGGGTCGGTCTTTTCGAACATCTTTTGGATGTGCGGCGAGCGCTGGTCGAATTTGCCTTCGAGGTGGTCGAGCAGATCGCGGATGGTGAGGTCCGGTTCGCCGACCAGGGCAAAATCGAGGCTGGGGTAGGGGCGCATCGTCTCGACAGGGATGGGGGTGATGTGCGTGCCGAAGGCAATGGTCTTTGCGCCGCGGGCGTGCGCCAGGAAACAACCATACATGTCGTTTTCGAGGGTGGGCGCGGTCAATTGAGTCATGTAATATTTGGGCTGGTATTTGTCGAGCAGTTTGGTGAATTCGGGCCAGCCCATACGTTCGGCGTTGCAGTCCACCACTTTGACTTTATAGACGGGATGCAGGAGCGCCGCCATTTGCGCCAGCGAAACCTGGGGCCAGACCATGTTCTCGCGGGTGCGGCGTCCAACGCGGTGCTGGGTGCGAATCCAGAGTCCGCCGTCGGGGGTGGGCGGGTTGACGAGCATGATGTCCACCGCATCGGGGGAGCGGGGCGCGGCGAGAAGTCCGTTGCGGACGATGGCGTCGGCATTGGGGAAATCCACCATGCGCAGTTTGGGGGTCAGGCGGCTGCCCATGTTGACGGATTGGGGGTCATTCGTTGTCATAATATTCTCTCCTTCTTACACTAACGTACACTAAGTATCTTCTAAAATTCGGACGGTAGCGCAAATCTCCGATTTGCGCGGGCAAGTCAGAGACTTGCCCTACAATTGATGGCGTTAGAGAACGCCGATGATGCGCTCGATGAATTACGCAAGACCCATGTCGTGTTTGGTGCGGATCTCACGCTGGCTGAGTTCTTCGAGGATGCGCAGCAACAGCCAGTAAATGAATAATTGAATGCCTGCCAAAAAGAGCATGGCGCTCCCCAGCAGGTAGAACCACAGGCGGTCAATCTTCCAGCCGTTCATGCCCAGCAGGAACGAGACCACTGCCACCAGCAGACCGAGCAACATGGAGCCACCGCCCATCCAGCCGAATTGCTGGTCGAGGGGCGTCTTGAAGATGGGTTTGCCGAACAATCCCTGGCGGATGGGGCGCTTGTAGAACAACGATACCAGATAGTTGAAGGTGACACCCAGCGCAAAGATGTTCAAGCCAGCGATGGATGAGACCATCGCGGTGAACAACGCCAGCACGCCCCAGGGACCCAGGGTGGTCACGCCGTTGAGTCGGACGATCAGCAAGCCGAGGAAGATCAGCCCGGCAATGCCGATGCCGCCCAGCCCCACCAGCCCAAGGATGCGCACGGGATTGTAGGACAGGGCTGTCCACACCATGCTTTGCAGGAAGATTTGCCCGTCGCGGATGACGCTCAGTTTGGAGCGCCCCACCCGTTCGCTGTAGGGGATGGGGACTTCGACGATTTTGATACCCTCGTGCAAAGCGCGCGTGCTCATGACCGGCGTCAGGTTCAAGCCGTCGGGCAGAGGATAGAGTTGTTCGAGGATTTCGCGTTTGAAGACGCGCATACCGCTGGCGCTGTCGGTCACCTTCTGCCTGCCCAAAATCGAGAGCAGGTTGGCAAAGAAGAAGTTGCCGATGCGCCGCGTGAGGGGCATTTTGCTCTCGGTGCCTGCCATGCGCGAACCGATGACCAGGTCCGAGCCGTTCAGGGCAGACTGGCACAACTGGGGGAAGTATTCCGGCGGGTAGGTGCCGTCGGCATCCAGAAAGCCGATGAGTTCGCCGCTGGCTTTGGAGAAGCCGGTCTTCAGCGCCGCTCCATAGCCGCGATTCTTGGGGTGGCGGATCAAGTTGACGCCGGGAATTGATCCGGCGACTTCAGCCGTTCTGTCCTTCGAGCCGTCATCCACCACGAGCAGTTCCAGGCGGTCCACACCCGCCTGCTTCAGCGCCGGTTCAACGGCAAGGACTCGTTCGGCAATCGCCTTGATGCCGTTTTCCTCGTTGTACGCTGGAATCACCACAGATAATGTCGTCATAAGCCTCCATCCTTGGTTGCATGAAAAATTTTTCGGTCAGGGTTACTGACGGTTCCATCAATCGTTTTGATTGGTTTGGCAGGCACGCCGCCCACCACCGTATGCGGCGGCACGTCTTTCGTCACCACGGCACCCGCCGCCACCACCGCTCCCTTGCCCACCCGCACGCCGTCGGTGATGACCGCACCGGCGCCCAGCCACACGTCGTCTTCGATGATGATGCCTTCGGCGGTAATGCCCTGTTCCACAAAGGGCCGGTTCGGGTCATCGAAGACGTGGTTGACGGCGATGATTTGGGTGAAAGGCGATGTATAGACGCGGTCGCCAATCGTCACACCGCCCTGCCCGCGAATGACGGAGTACTCGCCCACCAGGCTGTCTTTGCCGATTTTGATGCGGGACTGCGGCATATCGCGGAAGTTATACACGTGCAGAACGGCTCCGTGCATGATGATGGTGTTATCGCCGATTTCGATGCCCTGCGGACAGGCGTGCAGGTAAGCGCCTTCGTCTATGTACACGCCATGTCCCAGTTTGATGTGGTTGGCAAAACGGATGCGGACACCTTTTTCGATGGCGGCAAGTCCGTCCATGTGCAGGATGAGGCGGTAGACCAGCCCGCGCACGCCAATGCCGATGAGGGTGGGAATCCAGCCGAAGAGGAACAGGATGGTCTGTTCGTAGAAGTAGCGCGCTGTGGAGGTTGCCTGACGGCGGATGTAGAGTCGAAGTTTTTCGAGCATGGTTGGTTTGTGGCGTGCTCCGCCATTCCGACATGACGCCGGGGGCGGGTCGGTGCGGGGGGGCAGATATGCTGCGGGGCGTCCCCAGCCGGTGAGGGAGGAGCAGGTTCCGGGTAGGGTGAGGCGGGGCGTCCCGTTTTGTCATGTGGGTCGTCCGGGGCGGATCAAGTCTTTGAGCAGACAATGCTCGAAAGTCGAGTGCGCCTGGTTGAAAAAGCCGAATAGTATAATGTCGCCATGTTTCCTGCTATCTTTCTCGATCGCGACGGCGTGCTTATCGAAAATCGTCCCGATTATGTTCGGGAGTGGGCACAGGTGAGTGTGCTGCCGGGAGCGCTGCGTGCGTTGAGCGATGCCCGGCTCAATGGATACAAGGTTGTCATCGTCACCAATCAGTCGGCGGTGGGGCGCGGCATCATTTCGCTGGAGGCGGCTTGGGAAATCAATGACCGCCTGGTGAGGCTGATTCGCGCGGAGGGCGGCAGGGTGGATGGAGCGTATCTCTGCCCGCATGGTCCCGATGATGGATGCGCGTGCCGCAAGCCAAAACCGGGGCTGCTCTTGCAGGCGGCGAGGGAGTTGTCGCTGGATTTGAAACGTTCGTGGATGATCGGCGATGCGTGGAGCGATGTGCAGGCGGGTCAGGCGGCGGGCGTGCGCGGGACGATTTTGTTGAAGACGGGTCGCGGCGCGGAGCAACTGGCTTTGCCCAAGCCGCCGGGCATGGCGGGGTATTTCGTTTGCGACGATGTATCTCAGGCGATTGAGTTCATCCTGAGGCAGGACGGGCGCTGATCAGTCTCCCAGCACTTCGGCGGAGAGTTTGGCATCCGCCTGCGGCAGGCTGAGTCCGATGAAGGGTTGGTCTTTGATGGTGCGGACAATCATGTGTTCGAGCATGAGGTGAATGTCTTCGACGTGTTCGATGATGTCGCTCTCGACATGGATGTGCAGGTCCACGATTTCGCCGAGTCGCCCGCCGCTGAAGCCGGTGAAGCCGATGGTGAGGGCGCCGTATTTGCGGGCTTCTTCCACAGCCTTGACCACGTTCTTCGAGTTGCCGCTGGCGGAGATGGCGATGACCACGTCTTCGGGTTTGATGAGGTTGATCAACTGCTGGGAGAAGACGTTTTCGTAGCCTTCGTCGTTGGCGTAAGCGGAGAAGATTTCCATGTTGTCTGCCAGCCCGATGGCGCGGAAGTGCGGCAGAGAGGGGTTGCGGGTGTTTTTGGCAAGGTCGCAGACGAAGTGTGAAGCGGTGGATGCGGAGCCGCCATTGCCCATGATGAAAACCTGATTGCCCTGGATGCGGGCGCGCTGGAGGGTGTAGATGACCTCTGCGATGAGCGGCTGGGGGAGTTTGTCCATGGTCTGCTGTAACGTGGAAAGATAACGCTGGATGGGTTCCATCTCTGACCTTCCTTTCATGACCGACGGTAATTGAAAATGATTTTGGTTCCATCCGATTCCAGGCGGAAAGGGAGTTCCTGCAAGCCGCTCAGGGCGGCACGGACCTTGCTTTGACGTTCGTAGGGAACATACAACAAAAGAAACCCCCCGCCTCCTGCGCCGGCAATTTTGCCGCCAATGGCGCCGGCGCGCCGGGCGGTCTCGTACATTTCATTGATTTGTCCGTTGCTGATGGTGCCAGCCAGGCGTTTTTTGAGTTCCCAGGATTGATGCATGAGTTCGCCCAGGGCGTCGAAGTTTTCGGTTTCGATGTAGGTGCGCGCCTGACATGCCATGTGCTTGATTTCGCGCAGTTCGGTCAGACGGTCTTTGATGTTGCTCTTTTGCTCCGAGAGGATGGTAGAGGCGCTGCGGCTGACTCCGGTGAAAAAGAGCAGGAAGTTGTCGTTCAACGCCCGCCGCGCATCGGTGGAGATGTTGATTTTCTCCACTTTGACCTCTCCGTCCGTCATAAATTCAATGAAGCGCAGCCCTCCGTAGGCGGCAATGTATTGATCCTGCACGCCGATGGGCTTTTTGAGGGTGACGATTTCGATGGTGCACGCTTCGCGCGCCAGCCGTTCGGCGGAGACGATTTCGCCGAGGTAAGCGTACATGGCGTGCAGGGCGCCGACGGTCACAGTGCTGGAGGAGCCCAGCCCCGAGCCTTCGGAGGGGATGTCGCCCATGGTGGTAATCTCCACTCCGCTGCGAATGCCGGTCAGGCGCAGGGCTTCGCGGATCAGTTCGTGTTGAAGTTGGTCAATGTCATCCACCATTTCGGTGCGGGTGTAGCCGACGCGCACTTTGGAGTCGAAGCGCTCCTTGATGGTCAGGAAGATGAATTTGTCAATGGCGGAACTCAGCACACAGCCCCCCTCCTCCATGTAGTAGGAGGGGAAGTCGGTGCCGCCGCCAAAGAAACTGATGCGGAGTGGAGTTTGAACGATGATCAAGCGACTCGTTCCTTTTCTCTGAAGTAAGCCACCGTCTTTTCGAGACCTTCCTCCAGCGACAGGGTGGGAGCCCAGCCCAAGTCGCGTTTGGCTTTGGCGGCTTCGAGGTAGATGTGACGCGTCTCGCCGACCTTGGCGGGACCGTAGTTCGGTTTCAGGGGGTAGCCGGTCACTTTTGCCAGGGTGTTGAAAATGTCGTTGACGGAGGTGGGGCGTCCCCAGCCGATGTTGTAGATGCCGGGCTGGTGGTCCACCGTCACGGCGAGGTAGTTGGCGTAGGCGCAATCGCCCACATAGACGAAATCGCGGGTCTGTTCGCCGTCACCGTTGATGGTGACCGGTTCGCCCGCCAGCATTTTGCCGGTGAAGATCGCCACCACGCCCGCTTCGCCGTGCGGGTCTTGGCGGGGACCGTACACATTGGGGTAACGCAGGACGGTGTAGTTCAAGCCGTAATTGACGTGGTACATGAAGAGGTAATGCTCAACCGTGTGCTTGCTGGCGCCATACTGGCAGATGGGGTTGATGGGGTGCGCTTCATCGCAGGGGACGTATTCCGGCTCGCCATAAACGGCGCCGCCGGTGGAGATATAGACAAAATGCTTGACGCCAAATTCCTTGGCGCATTCGATCAGGTTGATGGAACCCAGGATGTTGACATCGGCGTCGAACAGCGGCTGGGCAACCGAACGGCGGACATCCATTTGGGCGGCGTGGTGGCTGATGTAATCAGGGCGTTCCGCCTCGAAAACGCTGCGGACCTCGGGACTGCGGATGTCCATTTTGTAGAACTTCGCCCGCGGGTTGAGGTTGGATTCGCGCCCCGTCGAAAGGTCATCGAGGATGACCACCTCGTATCCCTTTTCGAGGAACAAGTCCACCACATGCGAACCAATGAAGCCGGCTCCGCCGGTAACCAGAATTTTTGCCATATGTGTATGTGTTTCCTTTTGTAAGTGGATTTTTAGTATGCCCCACGGCTCTTGAGAACTGCAGGGATGGTTTGAAAGAGTAATTGAAGATCGAGCCAGATGCTCCAGTTGCGGATGTAATACATATCGAGGCGCACGCGCTCTTCATAGGAAATATCGGAGCGCCCGCTCACCTGCCAGACGCCGGTGATGCCCGGTAACACCGTCAACAGATTCATGTCGAACTGTTTGTACATGGCGACTTCTTCCGGCGAAATCATGCGCGGTCCCACCAGGGACATTTCCCGTTTGAGCACGTTGAACAACTGCGGCAGTTCGTCCAGGCTGTACTTTCGCAGAAAGGCACCGATGCGGGTCACACGCGGGTCGTTCTTCAACTTGTGATTGCGCGCCAGTTCTTCCTGCAATTCGGGATGCTGCGCCAACACTTCATCACCGTTGATCACCATGGTGCGAAACTTGTAGGCATGGAATTGTTTACCGTTCAGCCCCATTACCCGTCGTTTGTGAATGATGGGTCCCGGCGAACTCAGTTTCACCAGGATTGCCAGCACCAGCAACAGAGGCGAAAGCACAAGCAGTGCACCAATAGTCAACACGTAATCGAGCAGGAATTTCAGAATTGTATCAGACCCGGTCAGGCGCACCTTGTTGACGTACACGAGAGGCACATAGGCAAACTCGCTGACCGTCAGCCCGGTGGTGAGAATCTCATACAATCCGGACGACATGCGGATGTTGACCTTGTCGGACACGCCGTATTTACGGAAGATTTCCAGCAGGTAGTCTCTGGTGGAAATGGCGCTCGAAGCCAGAATTACTTCGCCGATGTCGTAGCGTTCGATGATTTCACCCAACTGTTCCACCGTTCCCAACGACACAAGGTCATGGAAAAGCGGGAAGGTCGCGGGCGTCTTTTTATCTACAAAACCGACCAAGTGCAGACCGGAAGTCTGCCACTTAAGCAGTTGTTCCGCCAGCCAACGCCCTTCCTGGTTGGCGCCGACGATGACCGCCGGAGTGAGGAAAAATCCCTGCCGGCGGAGGGCATAGATGACGCGCCGCAGCCAGAAACGTGCGCCAGCGACAAACAGAAAATTCAGCCCCCATGCCATGAACAACCAGCCGCGTGCAATGAACAGCGTGGTATCCACAAAGCCCGCAAAGATGATGAGCAGAAAGCCCGTCACAACGGAGCGGAATACCCCTGCATATTCCCGCGTCCCCCCCAGCAGGTTGTCTTTGGAATACAACCCGTTGAGGGCAAAGATCGCCAGCCAGAGGAAAGGCATGGAATAGAGCAGAATGCTGTATGTTTTGAACGAAACCGAGGCGTTTTGATTGAACCAGCCGGCAATGAATTTTGCTTCAAAGCGAAGATAATATGCCAGCAGAAACGCCGCAAACGTCATCAACGCATCCGACAGGACAAGCACGGCAGTATATAACAGCCATTGTGTGCTTCTGGGGATCAGTTCGTTTGCCTTCTTGATTTTTTTTGAAACGGTCATCCAGGGAATTCTTTCCACATCTGAACGAATGCTCATTGCTGTCTCTCCCTCTGCCATTGCAGAGAAATGGTCACACAATCAAATATTGTGGAGCATCCCCATGACGCCTCGAAAAAATAAAGGTTACACGGTTTCTCAGAACGTTGCTTCCCCATGACTTTTGGGTTATCGGACGAACATCACGAACGCTTCACACGACGGATGTGCCTGCTTTCAATTTCCACGGGCATTTGCCTGCGCTGAAGCAGACTCAGCAACACGCGTACACGTTCCCGCCCGGAGAGATGTGTGTCGAAGACGGCTTCATATCCTGCAAAGGGACCCGTCTCGATGAGGACCACATCGCCGCGCTGAAAGTTGTTTTGCTGGTCGCGCAAAAAAGCGTTATGGTGTTCGATCTGTTTTTTGAGGGCGGCAATCAGCAGGTCTGGAACAGAGGCGGGTTCTCCTCCAAAACTGACCAAGCCCGAAGCGCCCGGCATCCAGTTCAAATCGGAAATGTTGACCGTTCCCAAATCCACATGCACGAACAAATAGTTCGGGAAGTAGGGTCGAAACTTGCGCGCCCGGGGATTGACCGGCTTGACATGCAGAACCGGGAAGAACACTTCCAAGCCATACGCCTGAAGTTGAGCGGCAAGGAATTCCTCCTTGTTGGGTTTGCTTCGCATGGCATACCATGAAACAGTCATTCGAGGCACCTGTCTTTCCGGTTTGAAATCATATCAGCCCTGTTCGAGTTTCAACGCGATTCGTCGAGCAATGTGGCGTCGGCGGTCATGGAAACCAGCCGCACTCCCATTTGGCGCAATTGATGAAAGGTCGCGCCTTCTTTCAATCCGCGCAACACAGCCGCCGGGTTTTCCACTACTGCGCCGGAAAGGACCACCGCTCCCGCTTCGAAGAGAAGCGGGGAAAGCGGCGTACTGGGTCCCACAATGACCATGGGAGTGCCGGGACGGCGCAGGGCGATAAGTTCATCGAAGGTGCGGTTGAGCAGGGTCATGGCAGTGACTGCCAGCACATCTGCCTGCGGAATGACTTGAGGCGCGGCTTCGGCAGGCAGGTCCTGCTCATCTTTGGGATTCAGTTCCAACACAAGCAGACACCCTACCCTGGGGCGCAATTCGGGAACGTAGGGGAAATGTCCCACCATCACCACCGTTTTGCCGGCGCCGAGGCGGGCAAGAACCTCTTTCGAGTGGAGGTCCACCCACAGGTCGGGGCGAGGCGGCAGGAGGGCATTGATTGCCGCCATCCCTATGGAAATTTCCGCTGCGTGAGGGGAGTAAACGTGTTCTGCCAGTTGGCGGGCGGGGAGTTCCGTCAGGTGATCGGCGCGAGAAATGGCTGGCTCATTTGTGAAACGATGCGATTCCTTATCCATCGTAGCGGAGAGACCGCAACGGATGACGCCGTCCACCTCGGCAAGGACCGCCGTCCAGTGCATCCCGATGTGAACTTCGAGAATCCTGCCGTCGGGCAGGTCGGGCAGGAGGCGGGCAAGCAAAGTTTCTCGGTTCATGATTGGCAAGGTGGATGGGGGAGGTAAAACACAAGAGTCCAATACCTGATGAGAATGAAAACGAACAGGCATTGGACTCTGATAGTGTGAGTCCGCTCGGGGTCGAACCGAGAACCTAACGCTTAAGAGGCGCTTGCTCTGCCATTGAGCTACGGACCCATGAAAGCGGCACGCTGACCGAATCATACCTGCCTTTCACTTCAGCCAGCCATGGTGCGGACGGTATTATACCCGAAGGAAGAGAAGTGTCAATGAGGGCGCTGGCGGTATTTATGGACGCTGATTCACGTTGGAAACGCAGATTTTCCCTTTTGTATCAGCGAAAGTCAGCGTTTTTACCTGCCCTTGCGGGCGGTGCAGGGATCTGCGTCCCAAAACCATTGTGTAAGGGTATCAGGGCATCTGAATAGTTAATTGATGTTACGCACCGTCCCGAAGGTTTTGCTTGAAAATAGGCGCAATTTGCGAGAACCTTCGGGACGTTTCGCGTAAGGTGAGTAATTAACACGGAAAACAAAAAGCCCCGCAGGTTTTCACCCGCGAGGCTTTCCTGATCACTGACTCACTGATCACTGCTTACTGGTCACTGAAATCCTCCGGCAGCCAGCAGCAAAGGACCAACTCCCTCGCCGCTTTGACCTCATCCATGCGACCGAATTTGGTGGTGTGCGGCGCAGACTTGACGAGCTCGGGCTGGGTCTTTGCCTCCTCGGCAATCTTGATGAGCGCGTCGGCGAAGGCGTCGAGGGTATCTTTGTTTTCGGTCTCGGTCGGCTCGATCATCAGCGCTTCGTGAACGATGAGCGGGAAGTAGTTGGTAGGCGGATGGAAGTTGTAGTCCATCAGGCGCTTGGAGATGTCGAGGGCGCGGACGTCAGAGCCTGCGAAGCGTCCCTCCGCGACGAACTCGTGCATGCACGTCCTGTCGTAGGGAATGTGATAGGTGTTCCGCAGGCGGGCTTGCAGATAGTTGGCGTTCAGCACCGCGTATTGGGCAATGTCTTTGAGTCCGCCGGCTCCGTGCATGGCGATGTAGGTAAAGGCGCGCACCAAGCCGCCGCCAAAATGCCCGTGGAAGGCTTTCATGCGCCCGATGGTCTTGGCGGGTTTGACGAAGCCGTAGAGCGGAGGCAGGTCGTCTTCGCCCTCTTCGATGATGCCGACGATTGGCTCGGGGAGGAAATCCACCAGATGCGCGGCGACTCCCACGGGACCTGAGCCTGGTCCGCCGCCTCCGTGCGGGACCGCGAACGTCTTGTGCAGGTTGAAGTGCATCACGTCGAAGCCCAAATCGCCGGGGCGGACGATGCCCAGCAGGGCGTTGAGGTTCGCGCCGTCGCCGTACATCAAGCCGCCGCAGCCGTGAACGAGTTCGATGACTTTCTCGATGTTTTCGTCGAACAGACCGAGCGTGTTCGGGTTGGTGAGCATCATGCCGACGACAGTATCGTCGCAGGCGGCTTCGAGGGCTTTGAGGTCCACGTTGCCGCGCGAGTCGGAGGGGATTTGCACGACGTTCATGCCCATCATGCCGACCGAGGCGGGGTTGGTGCCGTGCGCAGAATCGGGGATGAGCATCTTCACGCGCTTGTGGTCGCCGCGCGATTTGTGGTAAGCGCGCATGATGAGCACGCCCGTGAATTCTCCATGTGCGCCGGCGGCGGGCTGTAACGTCACACCGGCAAAGCCGCTGATTTCCTTCAGCCATTCCTGCAACTGGTACATCAAAGCCAGGTTGCCCTGCACGGTTTCAATCGGCTGTAATGGGTGCGTGTAAAGGAACCCCGGCAGGCGGCAGGTGTCTTCGTTGATTTTCGGGTTGTACTTCATCGTGCAGGAGCCGAGCGGATAGAAGCCCGTGTCCACCGAGTAGTTGAAGGAGGAGAGATGCATGTAGTGGCGAACCACGTCCACTTCGGCGAGTTCGGGCAGGGGCAGGTCGGGGCGGAGTAACTCTTCGGGAGGCAGAGCAGTTTCGGGTACGTCTGAAGCGGGGAAGGTCACGCCCGTCCGCCCGGGGGAGGAGAGTTCGAAAATCGTCGGTTCGACAATCTTGACTTTGGTCTGGTCGGGTGCGTCTGCACTGAGTGTAGGCGAAGCGTTAATCATGGCTCACCTCCGACAACACTTCGACAAGCGTGTCAATATCTTCCTTGGTGTTCATCTCGGTCACGGCAATCAGCATGTGGTCTTTGAGGGCGGGGTAGTCCTGACCGAGGTCGTAGCCGCCGAGGATGCCGTGTTCGAGCAAATGCGCGTTGACCTCCTCGACGGGGCGGTTGACGCACAACGCGAACTCATGGAAGAACGGTTCGCTGAAACACAGACCCATGCCTTCGATTTTGCTGAGCTGCGCGGCGGCGTAATGCGCCTTTTGATAGCAGAGTTCGGCAACCTGCCGCAAACCCTTTTTGCCGAGCAGGGAAAGATAGACCGCCGTGCCAAGGGCGATGAGTCCCTGGTTGGTGCAGATGTTGGAGGTGGCGCGTTCGCGTTTGATGTGCTGTTCGCGCGCAGTGAGGGTGAGGACGTAGGCGCGCTGACCTTTGCTGTCCACCGTTTCGCCAACGAGACGCCCCGCCATCTTGTGGACGAATTGCTTGCGCGTCGTAAAAAAGCCGACGCTGGGTCCGCCGTACCACATGGGGATGCCCAGCGGCTGCCCGTCGCCGACGACGATGTCGGCGCCCATCGAGCCTGGGGTCTTGAAGAGGGCGAGAGCGGTGGGGTTGGCGACGATACAGGCTAACGCGCCTTTAGCGTGGATGCCTTCGATGAGTTTGGTGTAATCGTAGATGCGCCCGAAGAAATCAGGGTATTGGACGATGACGAGGCAGGTGTTATCGTCCACGAGGGATAGGAGGTCCGAAGGTTGGTAATCGGTAATTGGGAATTGGTCGTCGCCGGCGAGCTGCATGTCCATGCCCTGGGTGTAGGTGCGGATGACGGCGCGGTATTGCGGGTGGACAGTCGGTGAGATGACGACCTTCTTGCGTTTGCCGCGGAACTGCGCGTTGGCAAGGTTTACGGCTTCGGCGGTGGCGGTGGCGCCGTCGTAGTGCGAGGCGTTCGAGACATCCATGCCCGTCAGCGCGCACATGAGAGACTGGTACTCGAAGATGGCTTGCAGAGTCCCTTGCGAGATTTCGGGCTGGTAGGGGGTGTAGGCGGTGTAGAACTCGCCGCGGCGGAGGATGTGGTCCACGACGGAGGGGATGTAGTGGTTGTACATGCCCGCGCCGAGGAAGGAGATGAGGTCGCTGCGGACGTTTTCGTTCGCCTGCGCGAGACCCGAGAGTTCATCCAGCGCTTCCATTTCGGTGAGCGCGGGGGGCAGGTCGAGTTTGGGGAAGCGATGTTTGGCGGGGACGTCCTCGAACAGTTCATCGAGCGATTGGACGCCGATGGTCGCCAGCATCGCATCCCGTTCTTTGGGACTGATGGGGATGTAGGTCATGGTGACTCCATGCTGGTAATTGGTAAATGGTAATTACCGCTTACCAATTACTAATGGGCGCGTTCCGCGCAATACTTCTCGTATGCGGCAGCGTCCATTACATCTCCCGCCGTACCGCCTTCGAGTTGAATCATCCAGGCTTCGCCGTAGGGGTCGGAGTTGATGAGCTCGGGTTTGTCGGGGAGGGCTTTGTTGACCGCCGCGACTTTGCCGGAGGCAGGCGAATAGACCTGCGCCGAGGCTTTGACCGATTCGACCGAGGCGATGGGCTTGCCGGCTTCGATGGTCTCGCCTTCTTCGACGAGGATTTCGACGAAGACGATGTCGGAGAGTTGTCCCTGGGCGTAATCGCTAATGCCAGCCTTGCCCGTGGCGGGGTCGAACCATTCATCGGATTTGGTGTATTTCAGGTGGGAGGGTACGTTCATGGTTTTGTCTCCTTGGGAAGATGTGCCGCAACATTTATGTTGCGCGGTGTGGCGACATGAATGTCGCGTTACGGATTTTGGCGAATCAAAAGGCGCACGGGTATAACCGCGCGCCTCTGTAATTGAACCTGAGAGATTCGATTAGTCTCATAGTCTTATAGTCGCTCATCTTTTAGTCGAATTATGACAATCAGACTATTTGACTATAAGACTATCTAACTAATCTTTCACCGTCGGTGTTCCTCGCAGGGAGTGCCTGCGGGACGCTTTCCAGAGTTGAGTCGGGGCAGGGTCCTTTTGCCTGAGAGTTTCGCCTGGTTTCGCCTTGCCAGGCTTGCCCCTTCGGCGCCCTCTTCGCGGACGTTAGAGAACGTCCGTTACGCGAAAATCATCTATGCAGTTAGAGAACGTTCGCTGCGCCAAGATCATCTTTGCAGCAAGCGCTCTCCGGCGCCAATACTTGAAGAGAGTCTCTTCCCTGTTGCCCGTTGAATTGTGGTTCGATTTTACGGTTGAGGGGAATGAGAGTCAAGAGGAAGAACATCCTTGATTCAAAAACTTCCGAAGTTCGTCAGGCTTCGGAAGTTTCATCGTGTCACGCCACTTTGCGGGGACCGCGTTTGGGCTTGGCGGGAGGTTCTTCGGCGGGAGGGGTGGGCAGGTCCGTTTCGGGGGAGGGGGAAGGTTCTTCGGCAGGAGCAGGCGGGAGGTCCGGCGAAGAGGCGGGCGCAGGCGGGGTCACAGGCTGGGGCGTAAAAGTCCCATTCAGGCGGGCGAAGTAGTCCTTGACCGCCTGGTCATTGTAGAAGACGAGGGCGAGGATGCCGACCGCAGTCGAGAAAAGGTTGCCGGTAAGGAAGGAGGCGATTTCGAAGACAGCGATGTTGGTGGAGGGTTTGAGAATTTGCGGCGGTTCGCTGAAGAGTTTGGCGGCATAGATGAGTTCGAAGACGCCCAAGACGGCAGGCAGGATGGTGAGTGGAATGCAGACAACCCCGATGATGGTGGCAAGCGCAGTGCCCGAGGCGACAAAACCCCAGAACAGGTTGACGACGCCGCTGGCGAGGGTCATCCAGGCGGTGACCTGGAGGAGGGCAGGTTTTTGCTGAAGGTTCATGATGTTCTCCTGTATGAATTCACTGGGATATACGCCCTCACAGGAGATTGGTTGCAATTTTTACCATGAAGAACATATGTTACGCAGTGGCGCGAGATTCATCTCGCATTTTCAGGCGACATGAATGTCACGCTACGAAAAAACTGCGTAAGGTGAGTGAAAAACACAAAGGCTAAGAAGCGGAGGTTATTGGCTGGCGAATCAATCGGGGGTGCCGGCGGGTTTGAGGTCTTTGAGGTTGAGTTGCAGGGTGGTGCGCCCGTTCCATTCGTTGGCTTCGAGGGTGTACAGGAGGTCCACACGCGGGGGCAGTGATTTTTGCAACTCGCCCAAGCGGAAGCCGATGGCGTCGTAGGTTGCGCCGCGCGAGTCTTCGAGGATGAGTTTGAGGTGTTTGCCCTCCGCGCCGACGGTGCGGGAGGATTTAATTTTCACATCGCGCGAGACGAAGACCGCTTCTGAGTTGCCGTAGCCGGTGGGTTCGAGGTAGGCAAGATGTTTCAATACGTCGAAGTTGAGTTCTTCGAGCGCCACTTCGGCGTCGGCGGTGAGGGTGTGACGCAGGTCTTTGCCTTCGAGTTGCTGTTTGGCGAGGCTTTTGAGGCGGGAGACGAGTTCGGGGAGGTTTTCGTTGCGGACGGTGAAGCCTGCCGCGGCGGCATGACCGCCGTGACGGATGAGCAGGTCTTTGCACTGGTCGAGCGCATCGGTGATGTGGAATTCGGGGATGGAACGGCACGAGCCGCGCGTCTCTTCGGGTCCTTTCGCGGCGACGACTGCCGGGCGGTAATAGGCATCGGTCAATCTGGAAGCGGTCAGCCCGACCACGCCGGGGTTGAAGTCTTCGTGGGCGGCGAAGAAGAGATAGGCATCGGGGTCGTCGCCGAGGGCGATGGCTTCTGCCTGCGCCTGCATGGTGCGCGTGATGGACTGGCGCTGGCGGTTTTGCACGTCGAGCTGTTGGGCAAGTTGACCGGCGCGCATGAAGTCGGTGGTGGTGAGCAGTTCGAAGGAGGCAAGCGCCGATTCGAGCCGCCCGGAGGCGTTGAGGCGCGGTCCGAGCATGAAGCCGATGTCACTGGCTTTGATTTTGTCGAGTTTGACCTGCGCCACGCCGGCGAGAGAGAAGAGTCCCTGCCGCTTCGTTTCGCGGATCTGCTTGATGCCGCGGCGGACGAGGGAACGGTTCTCACCGACGAGGGGGGCGAGGTCGGCAACGGTGCCGAGGGCAACCAAATCGAGGAAAGAGGAAAGAGGAAAGGGGTCGCCGTCTTTCGTCTTTCCTCTTTCTTTTACCAATGCATCAACGATCTTGTAGGCAATCCCCACGCCTGCCAAATCCTTGTCAGGATAGGGGTCACCGGGTTGTTTGGGGTTGATGACGGCGAGAGCAGGCGGCAGGTTGGAGCCGTCGGGGTGGTGATGGTCCGAGATGATGAGGTCCAGCCCGATGGTCCGCGCATGAAGCGCTTCTTCGGGAGAACGGATGCCGCAATCCACGGTGATGACGAGTTTGACGCCGTCCGCTTTGAGGGAGTCGAGCGCGTCTTTGTTGAGACCGTAGCCTTCGTCGAAGCGGTTGGGGATGTAGCCGCGCACGTCTGCGCCAAGCCATTGCAGCGCCTCGACAAGCAGGGCAGTGGCGGTGACGCCGTCCACGTCGTAGTCGCCGTAGATGGCAATAGGTTCGTTGTGTTCGATGGCATAGCGAATGCGCTCGACGGCAGTGTCCATGCCGAGCATTTGAAAGGGGTCGGTGCCGGCGGGCGCTTCGGCTTTGAGAAAGGCGCGCGCTTCGGCATCGGTGCTGTAACCGCGGTTGTAAAGGATTTGCTTAAGGGGGTAGGGGAATTTGGAGAGGGCTTCGTCGGCTTGCGGAATGATGGGAGGTTGTATGACCCAGCGTTTATTGTGCATTCGGTTAGAGTCCGTTCGGGGGATTTCAGGATTGATAAGCGCCGGCAAGTATAAACGGTGTGACGAGCCGGGGGCAAGTGTATAATGGGTTCGAGGAGGCAGTATGTATGTTCTCAGACCCGACGAGAAGACAACGCCCGTCATGCTGTACACGCATGATACGATGGTGCGGGGGGAGGCGGTTTCCAAGCAGAACGTGCCGCGCATGAACATCTGGCTCCGCACCGACGGTGCGCCGAAGTATGTGCATCTCCTCAAGCCGCAGGTGATTGTGTTTGGCGGGACGCCGCTGCGTCCGTTGACATTTGCCGAGCTCTTCTTTCCCACATCTCAATTGATTGCTTATCACACCCTCCCCCCCACCGACGAACCGCTGGATTACGACCCGAACGAAGCCAACCGCGTGATGCAGGAGGTTGACGTGCTGATAGGGACGTTCGTTGTGAGGGGGAAAATCCGCATCTCTGCCCAAACGGAACTTGCCACCAGTCTGGAGGTGGCGCGTGTTTCGTGGCTGTCGGTGTATGAGGCGGAGATTGCCAATCCCTATCTGCCGCAAATGCCGGTGGTGAAGACACCGATGATGCTGGTCAACCCGGAACGTGTGGCGTTCGCAGTGAGTTCGTAGGGGAGATTATTCTGCCTGCAAACGCGGCTGGAGCAATAGCAGCCCCAGCCCCGTGATGACGGCGATTGTCAGGGCAACGAGCGGCACCGTGCGCAGGGAAAAATACGCGGCAAAGGCGACGCTCTCGCCGGCAATCCATGCCAGCGTGCAGGTCACCAGCCAAATCAGCAAGTGAGGAAGGGAGAATTTTCTAAACAGAACGAACGCTGTGACCAAGCCCATACTTGCCCCCATAAAAACCCCAAAGATGACGCCTGCCATCGTCCAGTCGTGGGTGATGCGAAAGGTGAGCAGAGCGCCGCTCCGCGCTCCCAGCGTAAACCCAAGGCTGGTGGCGAGGATCCAGGCAGAGGTCACAGGCAGGAAACGTGTGCGGAGCAAGGCGAGGTATTGAACAAAGCCAATCATCCCGCCAAAGACCAAGTCGCCGAGCACCAATCCAAGCATTCCAGGGATGATAGTGGGGATAAAGCCATCAGTCGTGGCACCGTGCAGGCTTCCCAGCGAAAAACCGATGACGTTCAAGACCAGCCATTCCAAATAAAAACGATATTTGCGTTGGGTCATGATAAAAATTTTCCCGTTTATATCATGAAAATTTTGCTGTTTTAATCGGATTTTTCACGAAAAGGTTACACCTGCGCCCTTTACGGCATGGCACTGATACCCTTACACATTGGATTCGGGATACGGATATCTGCACTTGTGCCAAGTGCAAGTAAAACACGGATGAACGCCAATGAATACATTTTTTCTTTTTCCGCGTAAATCCGTGTCAATCCGTGTCCCATTTTTGAAAGTGCAAGGGAGTCAGGGCGGGGCTATAATCTACCCCATGGAACTCGACCTTACCACCCCTGCCCTGCTTTTCCCGACCATCTCCCTTCTTCTGCTGGCATATACAAACCGCTTCAACACGCTCGCCACCATCATCCGCAATCTGCACAGCAAGTATCAGACGGAGCGGAACGAGAATTTGCTGGCACAGATCGGCAACCTGCGCTACCGTGTGTACCTCATTCGCAACATGCAAATTGTAGGCGTGACCAGCCTGCTGTTTTGCGTGGTCAGTATGTTCGCGCTGTTTGAGGGCTGGGCGGCGGCTGGACAATGGAGTTTTGCCATCGCCCTGGTGTTGATGATCGTCTCCATGCTGCTTTCGCTGCGTGAACTTTCCATCTCGGTCGGCGCCCTCGATTTGCTGCTTACGGATTTGGAACAGCAAGAGGGCGGAAAGAGGAAGCAATGAAATCTCGTTTTTCCGATGCCGTCCTTGCAGCAATAAGCAAGGATAAGATTCTCGGCATCCGCGCCGGGAGCGGCTCGACTCACCGCATCATCGGTATTTGGGCGGTGGTCGTGGAGGGGCGCGTCTTCGTCCGCTCGTGGAGCCTGAAGCCGCGCAGTTGGTGGCGCACGTTTCTCGAAGACCCGCATGGAATGATTGTTGTCGGCAAAAAGGAAATTCCCGTGCGAGCAATTCAAACGCGGAGCGAGCGTCTCAAGGATTTGGTCAGCGCGGCGTATAAGGAGAAGTACAACAAGCCGGGGGAGGTTCAATACGTGAAGGATATGTCGCAGAAGAAATCGCGGGACACGACGACGGAGTTGGTAATGAGATAGCCAAAAGCCGCAGGCTATGACCTGCGGCTTTTGTTTCCAACTTCATTTGAAGAGCGATATACCATTTCTCCAAAGGGAAACGATTTATCCGTATTGCCACCAAACGACCACCATGCCCACCACCGTGAGAATCAGCGAATACAACAAGGCTTCGCCAAGGGGGACGTCCAACGAGAAGACACTGATCGCGACCATCAGGATGAATACGATCGCCCCCGCCGCCAGATGGGGAATTGAGATGAATTTTTTCAAGGCTGCCTCCTTTTTGGGCGGCATTATACACGTCAGTTTGGGATATGGGCTAGCACATCAACTTGGACGCTGATTCACGCTGAAAACGCAGATTTTCTTTCTTTTGAATCAGCGCCATCAGCGTTTATCTGCGTCCTAATTCACTAACCCGAACTCACGTTATAGCGTCTTTCTCTTGAGAGAGATTATTCACTCATCTTACGCAGTTTCTTCGTAGCGCGACATTGATGTCGCCTGAAAACGCGAGATTAATCTCGCGCTACCGCGTAACACAAGTTATTCACTTCGATACTCCCTGCGGTCGCAGGGCAGGCGTGCGGCGGGGAAAGCCGTCCACGAATGAAAAGCCACGAATAAACGAATAGACGGCACGCGGTTCGAGTATTCGTGAAAAATTCGTGGATGGTCTCGGTGAGAATGACGGCGCGCGGGGGAAGTCCGCTTTGGGGTGGAGAGGAAAGCCGTCCACGAATGAATGCCCGCGAACACCTGCACTTGCGCCAGGTGCAAGTGTAAACGAACCTGATGAGCGAGTCTTCACGTATTCGTGAAAAACCTGCCCTGAGCGTGCCGAAGGGTCCATGGATGGTTTCTTGGATGAAGGCACGCGGGTGGAAGTTCCGCTTGGTGAAGGGTGAAATTACCGCCAGGGCAAGGGTCAATTGGCGGTATAATTTCAAAAGAGGTGTCCCATGACCATTGCCACTTTAGACGAAAAACAATTCAAGGTTTTGCTCAAAGAAGCCATTGTTGAACTCTTCGAGGAACGACAGGATATATTTGCCGCAATCGTAGCCGAAGCCATCGAAGATATTGGTCTTGCTCATGCCATCCGCGAAGGTCGAAAAAATGACTTTGTCAGCAAGGAAGAAATAGACGCCATCCTCGCGGGGTAGACCAATGAAAACTCTCTACGAAAAGAGTTTTCGACGCGATTTGAAGAAGGTAAAAGATAAGCGCTTGCTGAAGCAAGTGCAAAAGATTATCATGCAGGTCGAATCGGCGACTTCATTGTCAGACTTGCAGAATATGAAGAAACTGGAAGGCTATGCAACGTACTACCGTATCAGGGTCGGGGAATATAGAATTGGGATCGAGGTTCTAGAGGGGCAAGTGATTTTTGTCTGTTTCCTGAATCGCAAAGATATCTATCGTTATTTCCCTTAAACCAATTCATTCAAATGGTGGCGATTTACCCCTCGGCGAGACGCAGCGATCAATGGATGCGAAGGGACGAACGGCACGTGGGCGGAAGTTCCGCTTGGGGGAGGGGCGATTATCCCTCTAACCTTCCTCTGACGCCGCGTTAATTTTCATCCGACGGGGTGTGATTAATATTTTCTCCGAAACAGCAATTATTCGGAGGAAGTATGAATTTGAACAACTACACCCAAAAATCGCAGGAAGCGATTCTCAACGCGCAGCATCTGGCGCAGGATTACAACCATCAGGCGATCGAGCCTGCTCATTTACTGTTGGCGCTGCTCAATCAGGAAGAGGGCGTCGTCCCAGCCATCGTCGGCAAGGTGGCGGGGAGCGCCGACGCGCTGCGGAACGAACTGGTCCGCGAACTGGAGCGCCGTCCCAAAATCCACGGCGCGAACGCGGAGGTGGGATTGGCGCAATCCACCGCGGACGTGTTCCGCGCCGCCGAGCGGTACGCCAAAGGGATGCAGGACGACTACGTCTCGACCGAACACATCCTGCTTGGCTTGACCGAATCCATCGAGGGCAAACGTCTCGCCTCTTTCGGTCTGACGAAGGATGCGATTCTTTCCGCCCTGAAAACGGTTCGCGGCTCCCAGAGAGTGACCTCCCCGACGCCTGAATCCACCTACCAGGCGCTCGAACGTTACGGGCGCGACCTGACCGCCTACGCGCGTCAGGGCAAACTCGACCCTGTGATCGGGCGCGATGAGGAGATCCGCCGCGTCGTCCAGATTTTGACGCGCCGCACCAAGAACAATCCCGCGCTGGTGGGTGAGCCTGGCGTCGGCAAGACCGCCATCGTCGAGGGGTTGGCGCAGCGCATCGTCAAGGGCGACGTACCCGAAGGTCTGAAAAAGAAGCGGCTGGTTCAACTCGACATGGGCGCGCTCATCGCGGGCGCGAAGTATCGCGGCGAGTTCGAGGAACGTCTCAAAGCCGTCCTCAAGGAAGTGACCGAAGCGCAGGGCGAAATCATCCTGTTCATTGACGAGATGCACACCGTCGTCGGCGCGGGCAAAGCCGAAGGCGCCATGGACGCAGGCAACATGCTCAAGCCCATGCTGGCGCGCGGCGAACTGCACATGATTGGCGCGACCACGCTGGACGAGTACCGCAAGAACATCGAGAAAGACCCCGCGCTGGAGCGGCGCTTCCAGCCTGTGCTGGTGGACGAGCCGAGCGTGGAGGACACGATTTCGATTCTGCGCGGACTCAAGGAACGCTACGAGGTGCATCACGGCGTGCGCATCACCGATCCCGCCGTGATTGCCGCCGCGACTCTCAGTCACCGCTACATCGCCGACCGTCACCTGCCCGACAAAGCCATTGACCTGATTGACGAAGCCGCCGCCCGTCTGCGCACGGAGATCGACTCCAAGCCGCAGGCGTTGGACGAGGTGGACCGCGCCATCATGCAGTTGGAGATCGAGCGCGAGGCGTTGAAGAAGGAAAAGGACAAGGCGTCGAAGGAGCGGCTTGCCAGTCTCGAAAAGGAACTCGCCGATTTGCGCGAGAAGTCGAAGGCGTTATCTGCGCGCTGGCAGACCGAAAAACAGGCGATTGCCGAACTTCGCACGCTAAAAGAGAAACTCGAGCAAACCCGCGTCGAAATCGAACGCGCCGAGCGCGAAGCGAACCTGGAACGGGCGGCGCGGCTGAAATACGGCGAACTGCGCGAAATCGAGCAGAAGATTCAAGCCGCCGAAGCCCGCCTGAAGACCATGCAGAGCGAAGGCGCGCTGCTCAAAGAGGAAGTGGACGCGGAGGAAATCGCCGCCATCGTGGCGCGCTGGACGGGCATCCCCGTCTCGCGCCTGCTCGAAGGCGAGACGCAGAAATTGATTCACATGGAGGAGCGGCTGCATCAGCGCGTCGTCGGTCAGGACGAAGCGGTGAGCGTGGTCTCGAAAGCCGTGCGCCGCGCCCGCGCAGGGTTACAGGACCCGAACCGCCCGATTGGCTCGTTCATCTTTCTCGGTCCGACGGGCGTCGGCAAGACCGAACTCGCCCGCGCGCTGGCGGAGTTCCTGTTCGATGACGACCATGCGATGATCCGCATTGATATGAGCGAGTATCAGGAAAAGCACACGGTCAGCCGTCTCATCGGCGCGCCGCCTGGTTACGTCGGTTATGAGGAAGGCGGGCAGTTGACTGAAGCCGTCCGCCGCCGACCGTACAGTGTGGTGCTGTTCGACGAAATCGAGAAGGCGCATCACGAGGTCTTCAACGTCCTGCTGCAACTGCTCGACGACGGACGCCTGACCGACGGGCAGGGTCGCACGGTGGACTTCCGCAACACGGTCGTTATCATGACCTCCAACCTGGGCAACCAGTTGTGGGAGGGCGGTCGCAAGGTGACGCGGGACGAGATCACGCGCGTCATGCAGGCGCACTTCCGCCCCGAATTCCTCAACCGCATTGACGAGATGGTCATCTTCCATCCGTTGAGCCGCGAACACCTGACGGGCATCGTGGACATCCAACTGCGCCGCGTCAGTCAACTGCTGGCAGACAAGGGCTATCGTCTCGAAGTCAGCGAAGCCGCGCGCGAATATCTCGCGGAGGTCGGCTACGATCCCGACTTCGGCGCGCGTCCGTTGAAGCGGGCGATCCAGCGCGAACTGCAAGACCCCTTGGCGCTCAAGATTCTGGCGGGCGAGTTCCGCGAGGGCGATGTCATTCAAGTGGATCGCGGCGCGGACGGGCTGGTCTTTTCCACTGCCGCCCAAGGTGAGGTGGTGGAAGGAGAGGTGGTGGCGTAAAAGAACAGGACAGGCGGTTTGCCTGTCCTGTTTGTTTCACATCTGTTTCTTTACGCAGCAACGCCGGGTGGACGATTCCCAATCGCTCAACTGGTGTATACTTGCTTCATACTCGAGGAACTTCGCGCCACGATTGCGGAGAGAATGATGGTTACCACATTTCCAAAAGAAACGTTTATTCCTGAAAAAGTGACTTATACGATTGAAGTGGATGGAAAACTAATTGTGATCGAGAATGTTCCCGCGCGCGTGTGTCTGGAAACGGGCGAGCAACTCTTTTCCGCAGAGACGGTCGAGCGCATCCAGCAATTGATTCACAGTAAGCAGAAACCAGCGCGTGTGATGGAAGTTCCCGTCTTTGAGTTTGCCTAAACTGCCGCAGCGCAAAAAGTCGGTGCTGGCGTGAACAAGCAGAACAGGCGGCGAGCCTGTCCTGCTTACATTTCCAGCCGCATTGGATCGCGGCGCGGGATACCATCCTGCACTATGTTGGAAGATAAATCTGTGGAAGAGTGACGACTTTAACGACAGGACCTCCGCAGGGGACCGCGGAGGTCTTTTACCTTGCTAAAATCTCGGTAGGAGGCGCTACAAATCCTTTTCTTCCAATTCTGCCACCTTCAACAAATGCCGCAACAATCCAATTTTCAAAGGCTGATTTCCGTGAATTGGAATTGAAATCCTTTCTATTCTTCCCGATTTGCCGTAGACATGATGGCTCCCTTTAACGCGCAGAAGTTTCCAGCCGTGTTTCTCCAACACCTTAGCGAGCTGCGCCCCTGAAACAGATTTCATACGGCAACTTCCAATACCTGTGTATCTTCGGTCAACCCATACTCTTCAACATCAACTGAAAGACACGCTTCGATGGCTTCCTGAACGTTTTCCATCAGTTCGTCCAGGGTCTCGCCTTGCGTGGCGCAGCCGGGAATCGCGGGGACTTCCGCCCAGTATCCGCCTTCTTCAGCGGGATGGACAAATACTTTAAACTTCATCTGAACCTCCAATTATCGCTTCGACAAAATTATAACCCACATCGAACTGACAAAGTATAATCAGCCCGATGTTTGAATTTCAAATCACATCCAAAAACAACCGCGCCCGCACGGGGATTTTCACCACTCCGCACGGCGACCTCGTCACCCCTGTCTTCGCGCCCGTCGGCACACAGGCAACCGTCAAGACGCTCACGCCCGAACACCTCAAAGAGATCAACGCCACGCTGGTGTTGAGCAACACCTATCATCTCTACCTGCGTCCCGGCGACGAACTCGTCCGCGACATGGGCGGCTTGCACAAATTCATGGGATGGCATCGCCCCATGCTCACCGACTCGGGCGGCTTCCAGGTCTTCTCCCTCGCGCAGACCCGCAAGATTGACGACGACGGCGTGACCTTCAAGAGTCACATTGACGGCTCGACCCACCGCTTCACACCGGAAAAATCCATCGCCATTCAGGAAAACCTCGGCGCCGACATCATCATGGCATTTGACGAATGCTCCGACCCCAACGACCACGCCTACAGCCGCATCGCCATGGAGCGGACTCACCGCTGGGCGGAACGCTCCCTCAAGGCGCAAACACGCCGCGACCAGGCGCTGTTCGCCATCGTGCAGGGCGGCGTCAACCCGGACCTCAGGGCGAAGTCTGCTCAATTCATCGCTTCCTTCGGGACGCCCGGTATCGCCATCGGCGGACTCTCCGTCGGCGAGACCAAAGAGGAGATGCACGCCACGCTCGATGTGGTCACTCCCCTTCTGCCCGAAGACAAGCCGCGCTACCTGATGGGCGTCGGCACGCCCGAAGACCTCATCAACGGCGTCGCCCGCGGCGTGGACATCTTCGACTGCGTCCTGCCCACCCGCCTCGCCCGTCACCACTCGGCATTCGCGCCGGAAGGACGCCTCAACCTGATGAACGCCGCCTTCGCCCGCGACGCGCGCCCCATTGACGAAACCTGCGACTGCTACACCTGCCGAACCTTCACCCGCGCCTATATCCGTCACCTCATCGTGGCAAAGGAACTGCTGGCTGGCACACTGCTCTCCATACACAACCTGCGCGCGCTCATTCGCCTGATGGAACAAATCCGCGGCTACATCGCCGATGGGACGTTCGAGTCGCGCGTGCCGGAACTGCTGAACCAATGGGCGAACAACGCCAAAAGGAACGCCGCAGACCAACACAAAAAATAAACCGAAAGGAACCCTCCGACATGCCCACCCCTCTCCCCCGCTCGAAAGTCCGCAAGGAACAGACCTGGAACGCCGAAAGCGTGTTCCCTTCCCCTGAAGCGTTCGACGCCGAAGTGCAGAGCATCCTCGCTTACCTGCCCGAAATCAAAAAATTTCAAGGACGCCTCGGCGAAAGCGTGGACACCTTCCTCGAAGCCATGCACGCCCTCGACGCGCTCGAAGGGCGCTCGATGAAAGTCCGCGTTTATGCCACCATGTCCAATGCGGTGGACGCCAACGACGAGCAGGGCGCGGCGATGAACGGCAAAGCCATGTCGGCGCTGGCTCAGGTGGGAGCGGCAACTTCTTTTGTAGAACCAGAACTGTTGTCCGTGGGAGAAGCGAAATTGCGCGGCTGGCTCAAGGACGATCCGCGCATGCGCCTCTACGAGCACTTCGTCAACGATTTGTTCCGCAAGCAGGCGCACGTCCGCAGCGCCGAAGTGGAGGAAGTGCTGGGGCTGGCGCGCGACCCGTTCGGCGCAGTCCGCACAACGGCAAACCAACTGGCAAACGCCGATTTCAAATTCAAGCCCGCCCGCGACAGCCAGGGCAACAAACTGGAACTCACCCAAAGCACGAAGAATTCCCTCATGCACTCGCCCGACCGCAAGGCACGCAAGACGGCTTGGCAAAATTACAACGACAAATATCTCGAATTCAAGAACACGCTGGCGGGCAACCTTGCCGCATCCATCAAGCAAAACGTGTTCAACATGAAAGTGCGCGGATTCAACTCCTCGCTCGAAGCCACGCTCTTCAACGGCAACGTGCCTGTCGAGATGTTCCACAACCTGCTGAACATCTTCCAGCAGAAACTCCCGCTCTGGCACAAGTACTGGCGCATCCGCCGCAAGGCGTTGGGCGTGAAGACCCTGCATCCCTACGACGTTTGGGCGCCGCTCACCACCAAAAAGCACAAGGTCCCGTTCGAGCAGGCGGTGGATTGGATTTGCGAAGGGCTTGCGCCGATGGGCGATGAATACGTCGGTGTGATGCGCAAGGGCTGCCTCGAAGACCGCTGGGTGGACTGGTCGCCCAACGCCGGCAAACGCGAGGGCGCCTTCTCGACGCGCGTCCCCAGCGACACGCATCCCTTCATCATGATGAGTTACACCGACGACATCGGCTCCATGAGCACGCTCTCGCATGAACTCGGTCACTCCATCCACGCCTGGTATGCCAGCCGCGCCCAGCCGATGATTTACTACACCTACCCATCCATCATCGCCGAGACCGCTTCCAACTTCAACCAGGCGATGACCCGCGCCCACCTGCTCAAGAGCAACCCGAGCAAATCCTTCCAGATTGCCCTGCTGGAGGAGGCGATGGGCAACTTCCACCGCTACTTCTTCATCATGCCCACCCTCGCCCGCTTCGAACTGGAAACGCATCAGCGCGTCGAAAAGGGACAACCCCTCACCGCCGAATACATGATCAACCTCATGGCAGACCTCTTCAGCGAAGGCTTCGGCGGCGAAATGAATTTGGACCGCGAACGCGTCGGCATCACCTGGGCGACCTTCACCACGCATCTCTACATTGACTTTTACTCGTTCCAATACGCCATCGGCATCTCCGCCGCTCATGCCATCGCCAAACGCATCCTCGAGGGCGTCCCCGGCGCGGCGCAAGATCACATCAACTTCCTCAAGGCAGGCTCCTCCAAGCCGCCATTGGAAATCTACAAAATCGCCGGCATTGACATGACCTCCACCCAACCCATCGAAGACGCCTTTGCCGTGCTGGAAGAATACGTGGACCGGCTGGGCGAACTGACGGCAAAGTAACGCACCCTTCAACCACTGAGACACAAGGAAACTGAGAAGGAGCATCCATGCCCAAGCCCGTCATCTTAGCCGTTACACCCGAATCCCTGAAACGTGAAAACCTGACCGAAACCATCGCCCCCTGGGAGGACGGCATTCGCATGGACACGGGACGCGGCAACTTCGAATGGTGGTACTACGACGCTCACTTCGATGATGGCTCCACCGCGGTCATCGTCTTCGGCACAAAGCCGCTCATCGAAAGAAACAGCCCGCTCAAGCCGTTCGTCTCGCTGACCATCACCCGTCCCGACGGAACGAAGGCGATGAGTCTCCTCTCCTTTCCCGCGAATCAGTTCAAGGCGGAGAAGGAAGCGTGCGATGTCCGCATCGGTCCGAATTGGACGCGCGGCGAACCTTCGACAGGCTCAGGTCAACGTCTCCCCCAGTACGAAGTCCATTTCGAAGGCGAGGGTCTCGCCGCCGACCTGACCTTCACCGGCATCGTCCCGCCATGGCGTCCTGGCGCGGGCAAGGCGTATTTCGGCGACCTCGACCATTTCTTCGGCTGGCTTCCCGCCATCCCTCACGGAACCGTTGAAGGGACGCTCACCTACGACGGTCAAACGCGAGCCGTCAAAGGCACGGGCTATCACGACCACAATTGGGGCAACGTCGGTTTGAACGACGTGATGGATCACTGGTATTGGGGGCGGGCGCACATTGGCGAATACACCCTCATCTTCGTGGAGCAGATCGCCTCGAACAAATACGGCAACGTCCACATGCCGGTCTTCCTGCTGGCAAAAGGCTCCGAAATCATCACAGGCGAGGGTGCGCCGCTCACCATGCAAACGCGCGACTTCATCCCGCACGAAGGCGGCTATCAATATCCGCGCGAAGTGGACTTCAACTGGAAGTCGGAACGCGGCTCGATTCAACTGCGGCTGCGCAATCCAAAGATGATCGAAGCGGTCAGTCTCCTGCTCCTGCTCCCCAAATGGCAGCAGAGATTCGCCCGCCTGTTCGCCAACCCCTACTACTTCCGCTTCAACGCGGACCTCGAACTCGATATCGCCCTCGATACCTTATCCGCCTCTGCAAGCGGACCCGCGCTCTATGAAATCATGATCCTGCAGGGAAAGCGGCATCCGTAGAGTGTCGTCCCAGCGTAAGAGATGCTCTCTAGTGGTTTGTCAACGATGAATCTTTGCCATAAGATTCGGCGGGGGATGAATCCCCGCCTCAGTTCATGCAAGTCGGTTGAAACCGACTTGGTGCGGCAATCCGCAGGCACAGGTGAGCAAGGAGGTTCCACCCTGCTCTATCTTCTCTACACATGAACCCCTGTGATTTACTCCCTCTGTGCAGTGTAACGCCCTCTTGACAAATAGACAAATATCTATATAATCACATCGAAAGTTATCTATATGAAAAATGATCCCGTCCTCTTTGCCAAAGCCATCGCCGACGACACCCGCCAGAAGATCATGAGCGCGTGCTGTTGCCGCGAGGTCTCTGTGGGCGAACTGGCAGAACAACTCCACGTCACCCAGCCGACCGTTTCGCATCACCTTGCCATTCTGCGCGAGGCAGGGTTGGTTCAGGCGCGCGAAGAAGGCAAGCAAACCTTCTATACCCTCAACCAGGATCGCCTTGCCTACTGCTGTGGGCAACTGATGATTAAATTCGCCCCTGAAGCCGAAACTACTCACACGCTTCAACAAATTCTCGAAAGTTGAAATGATGGGATGCCATCCTAGGCGGCGTCCCTTCATTTTTACCTCAATCCATAGACGAACTTCTATATAAGGAGATCCCATGACAACCCCCACCCCCATCCATGACGTTGTCCGCGAGCATTATGCAGAGCGGATTAAAAGCAACGCCTCCTGCTGCGGACCCCTTCGACAGGCTCAGGACAGCGCCGACGCCTGCTCCTGTTCCGACAGCCGCCTCTACCCGACAGATTTACTTGCCACCCTCCCCGAAGGCGAATCCGTTGTCAGTTACGGCTGCGGTGACCCAATCACCCTTGCCTCATTACAGCCCGGGCAAACCGTCCTCGACCTTGGCTCCGGCGCCGGGCTCGACTGTTTCTTTGCCGCCAAACAAGTCGGCGAAACAGGACACGTCATCGGCGTGGACATGACTCCGGAGATGTTGGAACAGGCTCGGGGTAGTGCGAAGCGTTTGGGTTTGTCCAACGTCGAATTCCGCCAGGGATTCATCGAAGACCTGCCCGTCGAATCCAACAGCGTGGACGTGATCATCTCGAACTGCGTTATCAACCTCTCGCCCGATAAATCCAAGGTGTTCGCCGAAGCCTTCCGCGTGCTTAAACCCGGAGGCAAACTCGCCATCTCGGATATCGTCACCGACGGACCCCTGCCCGAAGCGGTGAAGCAAAGCCTGAGCGCCTGGGCGGGATGTGTGGCGGGTGCGATAGATGCGAAGGAATACGTCGGCATGATGGAAGCGGCTGGCTTTATGAATATTTCCGTTACGCCGGTGTTTCTCGATAAGGAAACCGTTGACTCCGCGCTCGAAGAGATGAGGCTGGATGTGAAAGAATATCCGCGCGAGGACGTGTATAAGACGGTGTATAGCGCCAAGATCACGGCGTATAAACCGCAATAAAAAACGAAAAAGCGGCAGCCACCTTGGGAAGCGGCTGCCGCTTTTTGGATCAACAATGAATCAGGCGGGTTCTGCCCTGGCAAGCGCATCATGGTCGGGCAGAATCGATTCGGCGTGAACGATGGGATGGACAAGATAGCCAGCCGCTCCAACCAGCGCCGATGCCAGTCCGCAAAAAACAATCAACAACCCCATGCCGGCGCCGGGTCCTGTGCCGACCAGCCATGAGAGCGCGGCGGGCAAGCCCGTCCCGGCGCGGGCGGCGGGCTCCAGCCATACATCTGCGAGAAGACCGCCAATGACCGGGGAGATGGGATTGGTAAACCACGCAATCAGGCGCCGGGCAGAAAAGACGCGCCCCTGAAGATCCGGTGCGACCTTCGATTGCCAGATCGCCTGGTTCGAGCCGTTTACTAATGGAATGACGATGGAGGACAAAATGCTGCCGGCAATCCAGAAAGGAAATCCGCCCGCCAGCCCAACGATTGCCAATCCAAGACCGCTCAACACCCAGCCAAACAACACCCCATGAACGCGCCGCCTGAAGCCTCCCCAGGCGCTCATCAGCACGCCTCCGACCACGCTGGCAATCGCGCCCGCCGATTGGACCGAGCCAAACATCAGGCTGTCATTGCCCGAACGCGAGAGAATCATGGGGGCAAAAACCGTGAACCCGATACCGCTAAAGAGATTGCCCGCAAAAAAGATCAACTGTAAGCCCAGCAGGCTTGGGCGGGCAAAAATATACTTGAAGCCGTATGCCGCTTCTTTCAACATCCCGCCGCTGGCTTGCATACCCTCCTGGGTGCGGGCAGGCTGGGGAATATGCACAATCATCAATGCGCCGATTGCGAAGAGGAATGTGGCGACATCCAGAAAAAGGATGCCGGTCAGTTTGATGAGGGGAAGCAGTGTGCCAGCCAGGATGGGAGCAATGACGGCGGGTCCCGCCTCCATCAGCGACATCAAGCCGTTGGCGCGACCCAACTGTTCCTTCGGGATCATCGTGGTAATGGCGGCAGAATAGGCGGGCCACTGAAAGGCGTTGCCCAGCCCAAAGATGACCGCGGCGACATACATGTGCCAGAACTGCCACACGTCGAAATATAAAACCGTCAAAATGCCCAGCGTCGCCAGCCCTGCCCCCAGGTCGCTGACCATCATCATCAGTTTGCGGTTGTAACGATCCACCATTACGCCCGCAAACGGAGAAATCAACAAAAAGGGCGTGATATAAAAGACCTGCATCAACCCCAGCGCCGTGGCGCTGTTGGTTTTTTCGTACAGGAAAATCGTCAGCGCAAACTGACTCATACCGCTGGCAAGCACAGAGATAATCTGTCCCAGCCAGATGATAATAAAAGCAAACATCCCCGCAGGGCGTTTCGATGATGTTTCCATGAAGATACTCGGCGGCGCTATTCGATGTAGATTTCGACGTGTTCGCCATCTTCCTCGTCGGTCACGTCAATGATTTTGCCGGTCATGCCGGAGCGCAGGGCTTCCATGACGTTGGACATGTCCACGCCCTCCACCTCCGGCGCAAAGTGTGCGCCGATCTTCAAACCGGCGTCCACCAGCGCCAGCGGGATTTGCACCGACGCCTTCGAGCGTCCCGAGCGCATATCCGTCACGCGGATTCTCAGCCACTTGGCTCCACCCGGCATGCCCGGCGGGCGGGGCGGAGTCGGCTTTTTGGCGCTCAACGCCGCCAGCAGTTTGGCGCCCTCCTCCGCGCTGAGTTTGCCGTCTTCGATCATCTTCAGGATTTTCATTCGTTCTTCAGCGGATGCCATTATCTACCTCCAGTATAGAATCATGATGAAACAGCGGCGACTGCAGCCTCTTCCGATTTTTCCTCCGCCTTGGGAAGTTTGAACTTCAACCAGATGGGAATAATCGAAAGCAATATGGCAATTGCCGTAATTGTAAACGGGAACTGCGGGCTGAAACGCTCCCACAACTGCGCGCCGATCCATGGAGCGGGCAGGGATACAATCCCCAAACTTGTGCTGAACAAACCAAACGCCATGCCGCGCAAATGCTGCGGAACCGCCTTGCTGATCAGCGACTGATACGCCGGCGTCGAAACGCCCACGCCCATCCCTGCCAGCGCCCAGCCGGCAAAATACAGCCACTGGTTTCCCTGCGGGATGTTGACCAGCAGAAACAGCGCGCCGCTCAGCAGCGCCATGCCCAGCGCAATGCCAAAGCGCTCCCCCACCTTGTCCGAAAGCCAGCCGCCGGGAATGGTCACCAGCATCATGCACAAGCCGAACAGCGAAGTCGCCCACCCAATCTGCTGAATGGACAAACCGCCAATCTCCTGCATGTATACCGGGAACAAGTTTCCCGAAAGTTGAAAGGATACGTCGCGGAAACCGTCGGTGAGCAAAATCCACGTAATCAACCCGCCCGAAAACATCAAACCGAACATCGCGCCCAGGTTGGATTTCAACCCCGCGAAGGAGAGCGTCTTCGTTCCCGTTTCGGTCTTTGCCGCCTCGCGCGCCATGCCAATCCGCATGACTGCGGCAATGAAATAGAAAGCGCCCGCCGCCAGCAGCATCACCCGAAAGCCGTAATCCTGCGCCAGCCAGCCCCCCAGCGGCGGACCCACCACCGAAACAATCATGAAAATCGTCTGCGTGATGCCGAAAACTTTGCCGCGGTTCTCCTCGCTCGAATGTTCGGCGATGAACGCGTCGAAACTCGGACCCACCAGCGCCCGCGCCACCGAGCCAATCGCCACCGCCAGCACCAGCCAGCCCCACGAGTCCGCCAGCACCAGCGGCACAAAACCAATTACCCCGAAGACACTGCCAATGGCAATCGCGCGCAGGCGCCCAAGCGTATCGGAAATCCAGCCGCCCAAAATCTGCAAAAAGAGCGGCACGATCTGTGAAATGGTAAAAAACAGACCGATTTGCGAAATCGAGGAACCGAGGTCCTTCAGATACAACGGCATCAAGCCGCTGTACATGTTCCCGCCGATGTTTGCAAAAATCATCGCCGCCAGGAACAAGATCAACAAACCGCTCAACAAAGGCTTTTTCTTTGCGTCAATCATTCAGGCTCCGTCAGCCGATATATACCTGCACATGTGCGTTATCATCGTCCACGTGCACCATAAAAGGCTCGTTCGAGTCGCGCGCGGCTTGCATCATCTGAACGATGCCATCCGCTTTGCCGCGGCTCATCCCTTTGAAGTTATGACCAAACGTATCGAAGAACCACGCCAAAAATCCCAGCGGCGCCGGGAAAGCCAGTGTAATATGTCTCGGACCATCACCGGGCTTGGCGTCCTTTCGCTTTACATCCACGTACACCCAACGGGAGGCGCGTCCTCCGCCGCCCAGCGCAATCAACAACACCCCCAGCATCAGCGGAAGGATCATGCAATAGAACCAGAAATTCGTCCCTGCGCTCTGCTGGATGGAGTACACCGCCCAGGCGCTCAACAAGGTGACCACGACTCCCGTCCACAGAGGGATCAACGCAAAGCGGCGCGCCCGCGCCTTGATTCTCTCGAACTCCGGCGCCTCGGTTCTTTCGTAGCCGGAGCCTGATCCGCCTTCCAAAACCTCCACCTCCGCCTCAGCCGCTCCTCCCTCCATCTCGTCATCGTCGTCCAGCGCCGCCATCAAATGGACGGCTTCCTCCGCCGAAATTTTCCCGTCCTCCACCATTTGCAAAATCTTTTTGCGCTCCTCCGAAGACATTACTTGCCTCCTTCCAAAGCGGCGAGTAATTGCTCCGCCTGCTCGGCGGTAATCTTCTTTTCCGCCAGCATCTTCAAAATTGCCATCCGCTCCGCATCCGTCACCGGCTCGGAGGGAGGCGCCGGCGGTGTGGGCGGCTTCGGACCGCCCTTGAGGTCCCAGGTCCAACTCATTCCCACCCGCCCGCGGCGGGCATGACGCTCAGCATGACGCTCCGCCCGGCGCATTGCCTCCTCGGCGCGTTTGGTGGCGCGGCGGGTTGCCTCCTCCACCCGCTTGGAGATGCGGTCGCCCAAACCGGAAAAATCGAAGTTCATCCCGGCAAAGTTTCCGAACTCCTCGGCATACTCGGCGGCATCTTCGCGGCTGCTCACACGCACATCGCCGCCCGCGCTCAAAGAAATCCTGGCGGAGCCGGTGCCCAGCACCACCACGCGCTCGGTTGCATCCTCGTCGGGTTCCACGCCGGGCAGGTCCACCTCAATCTGGTCACCTTGCATGGTCAGGGTGGCGTCGGCATCCGGCGGAATGACCAGCAAAATATCGTCGCCCGCCACCACCGCATATTCGCCGTCGGCGCGCGGGTCGAGATAGACAATCACATCCTCCCCCACATTGACCTTCACATCGCCCCGCGCCCCGCGCAAAGCAAGGTCATTACCTACGGAATCGAGGATAACCTTCCCCTCCGCATCCCGAATGGACACATCGCCGCCGGCGTTCTTCACATGGAGATCGCCATGTGCGCTGCGCAGACTGAAGTCGGCGCCGATGCTGTCAATCGTCACCGAACCCGCATCACGGATGGAAAGATCGCCGCCGACGTTCCGCAGAAACACATCTCCCAGCACGCCGCGAATGGAGGCATCTCCTCCAATGTTGCCAAATTCGAAAGAAGCGCCCTTCGGCACGCGCAAAGCCAGGTCGCCGCCGCAGGAGAGAGTGACCACCTCGCCATTCTGCTGGATGCGGATTTCATCCTCATCGCCTTTGACGAGAATATCACCATCCCAGCCCACCACGCTCAAATCGCCGCCGACCGTATCCACCTTGATTTTCGGCGTCTTCCCGGCTGAAATCATTTTGGACATGGCTGCTACTCCTCTCCGCGTAAGATGCGCATGGCTTCATCCGCCGAAATCCTGCCCGCCTCCAGTTCCTCGAGCACGGCGTTGCGCCGCTCCACGCTGATTTCAACGGTTTCCTCTTTGCCGGGTTCATAGCCCAGCGCGCGAATCACTTCATGCAGGCGGTTGCGAATCGTCGGATACGAAAGACCGAGTTCCTGTTCCATGCGGTTGATCTTGCCCTCACAGCGCACGAACGTCACGATAAAATCCACATACTCCGGGCTCAAATGCCCAAAGGGTCCGCTGGTAAAGCGTCCCTCGATGGACGTGTCACACGAGGCGCACTGCAAACGGGTAACGGTCAACTCGGACTGACAAACCGGACAACGGGATGGTGCAGGATGCATGGGTACTCCTCCAATCAGTTATCTATGCGCCAGCTGGCAAATCAGCAGACGTTGCCACTGGAAAAGTCAAACTAGGCTGTCGCACACAGAGTCCAAAACCTCCCGCCTGCAACACAACATCGGGAGATTTCACAGAAGCGAAATTTGTATCAAAGAAACGGAAAAATTGCTGGTAAGATAATGCAAATGAAGCCTGAAACGTCGCCGACAAAAGAGCGGCGGGAATCCTCGGCATCCCCAACTGAGAATTGGAAAGCACAAAAGGTCCAAACATTTCGCCTTGTTTCTCGAACATTTTCATGATCCTTGAACAATTATAAGGCAATTTTCGATATTGTCAAGTTAAACCTTGATATTGTCAAATAAGATGAAGTCTATTTTCAATTATTTGAAAGGTAGAATTTATTTTCACTAAAAACTGGAAGAGACCATGATCCGTTCCCTTTATTACGCCGCCGGCGTCCCCCTCCGCACCGACATCCCGCCTCACGAATTCCCCAAACTCATCCGCAACCGCCGCGGTTTGCTTTGGGTGGATTTCTCCGGTGAACCTCCTGAAACCTGCCTCCCCATCCTCACGGCTTTCGGCTTTCATCCCCTCGCCATCGAAGACGCTCTTCAGCAAACCCATTCGCCCAAACTCGACGACTGGGGCGATTACCTTTACATCGCTCTCAACTATATGGCTGTCGCGCACAACGGCAGCGAATGGGACACCGAGATTGACGAACTGGACATCTTCCTCGGCAAAAACTACGTGGTCACCCACCACGATCTTTCCATTCCCGCTGTGGATGAAACTTGGAATACCTGCCGCCGCGACCCGCGCATCCTGCAGGATGGCGCCGACCACCTCCTCTATAAAATCGCCGACAAACTCATCGCCGCCTACATGCCGGCTGTCGAAACCATTGACGAAACTATTGACCAAATCGAAGACCAGGTTTTCGACAGACCCTCGCCTCAGACTCTCGAACGGCTGTTTGCCCTCAAACGCGTTCTCCTGGCGATGAGGCGGATTCTTCTCCCCCAGCGCGAAGTCATGAACAAACTCGCCCGCGACGACTTCCAGGTAATAGACCCGCGGGACCGCATCTTCTTCCGCGACCTCTACGATCACCTCGTCCGCCTGCACGACCTCAACGAAAGCCTGCGCGACCTGGTTGGCGGCGCGCTCGACACCTACCTCTCCGTCATCAACAACCGCATGAACGACATCATGAAGACCCTCACCATCATCACCACGCTCTTCATGCCCATCACCTTCATTACGGGCTTCTTTGGCATGAACTTCTTCGAACCTGTGGCAAACCTGACCGGCTGGACTACACGCTCCATCTTCACCCTCACCGTTCTCATCATGCTCTTCTTCCCCTTCGGCATGTACCTGTGGATGCGCCGCCGCACCTGGATCTGATTTTCCCAAAACTCACGGGCTTGACACAGAACAGACGTTCGAGTATCATTCATAGCACAAATGAGCGAAAAACGCTCGGGAGGCTGCTATGATGATGGCTCGACAAAGCAAGGGGCTGACAGACAAACACAAAAAAGTGCTGGAATTCGTCAACGAATACCAGACCCAACACGGACGCCCCCCTTCCATCCGTGAAATTGGCGAAAAGGTCAAAATTTCGTCCACGTCCGTTGTCAACTATTACCTCCAACAACTGGAAAAGATGGGCTACATTGAGCGTGACGACCGCGTGTCACGCGGGATGCGCCTGACCGGCAAGGTCAACCAGATCGTCCAAGCGGGCAACATGCTCCGCGTGCCCATTCTGGGTCCCATTGCCGCCGGTCAACCGCTCCCCGAATTGCAACCCGGGCTGAGTTATACCGACAACGAAGCCGACGCTGTGGACATTGCCCGCAGCCTCCTCCCCTCCAAAGAAAAAGGCGACGATCTCTATGCCCTCCGCGTGCAGGGAGACTCCATGATTGACGCCATGATCAACGACGGTGACATCGTTGTCATGAAACAGACCAACGAAGCGCGCAATGGCGAAATGGTGGCGGTCTGGCTGCCCAACAACAACGAAGCGACCCTCAAATACTTTTTCAAGGAAAAGGATCGTTACCGCCTCCAGCCCGCCAACCCCACCATGAAACCCATCTACATCAAAAAGACTGAACCGCTCGAAATCAAAGGCAAGGTGGTCATGGTCATTCGCAAAGTGGACAAACCGCTTGCCGTGTAAGGCAAGTAAACAAAAAAGGCGGCTCGCGTGAGCCGCCTTTTTTTGTTCCACAGAAGAACCGACTTACTCGAGCACAACCGTCGCGCCGGCTTCTTCCAGTTTCTTCTTGGCGTCGTTGGCGACATCCTTGCCGACGGCGGAAAGGACCTTGCCACCGGGGGTTTCAGCCAAAGCCTTGGCTTCGCCGAGACCGAGGCTGGTCAACTGGCGGATCACCTTGATCACGTCAATCTTCTTGGCGCCGGCGTCCTTGATGATCACATCGAACTCGGTCTTCTCTTCAACGGGTTCGGCAGCCGCAGCGGCGCCGCCGGCGGGCATCGCCGCCATCGCCACAGGAGCGGCGGCAGAGACGCCCCACTTCTCTTCCAATTTCTTCACCAGTTCAGCCGCCTCGAGGACGGACAGGGTGGAAAGTTCTTCCACGAGTTTTTCGAGCTTTTCAGACATTGCTTACACTCCATTACAAATGAGATAGTTTTTTTTTGTCAATTGCGTAATAACCAGCCGATTACGCCGCGGCGGGGGCTTTCTCTGCGAAAGCCTTGATAACAGCCGCCAAACCACGAGCGGGTTCGGCAATCGTGCGGACCAGTTTCCCAGCGGGCGCTTGCAGCACACCCAACAACTGCGCGCGGACCACCGGCAGCGGCGGCATATCTGCCAGCGCTTTGACCTGCGCCGCGTTCAGCACCTGACCGCTCATGAACCCGCCCTTTACCTTGACGAATTCACTGCCTTTCGTCGCATCGTTCAAAGCCTTTGCCGTGGACGCAGGGTCCGCAAAAGCAAACGAAACAGCCGTGCTCTTCTCGAGAAATTCCGCAGGCAGATTCATGCCATGCGCAGCAAATGCACGGCGGGCAAGGGTGTTTTTCAACACATGGAACTCGCCGCCCGATTCGCGGACCTTGGCGCGGATGTTATCCAAGTCCTTCATCTTCAAGCCGGTATATTCCACAAGAATTACAGCCTGGCTCTTCTTGAGCCATTCGGAATACATGGCCAGCACCTGTTCTTTACGTTCTCTTGTAACTGCCAAAGGGTCTCACCTCCTTTCCATAAAAAAGTCTTTGCCACTTGACAGGCAAAGACTCATGCAACTCCCAAAGGAGGAATGGTTGCTTGTGTCTTCACCTGAGCAGGAAATTAAGTGACGCTCACGCTTCAAATGGCGAGCGCCACACCCGCCTTCACTGGCGAAGTGGCGTACAGGATTCGGGTCGAATTTTACCCGCTAACCTCCAGTTTGTGGGTCTCCGCCGGGTTGACCTTGATCCCGGGACCCATCGTCGTGGCGAGCGTAATGCGCTTGATATACTCGCCCTTTGCGCCTGCCGGGCGCGCCTTATGCACCGCGCTCATCAATGCGGAAAAATTATCATACAACTGATCCACGCTGAACGACGCCTTGCCGACCGAGACATGAATGTTGGCGGTCTTATCCAGGCGGAATTCGACACGCCCCGCCTTGGCTTCCTTGATGGCGCGCGGCAAGTCAGCGGCATTGACCACCGTACCAGCCTTCGGGTTTGGCATGAGTCCGCGCGGACCCAGCACACGTCCCAGACGCCCCACCTTACCCATTGCATCGGGGGTGGCAATCGCCACATCGAAGTCCAGCATGCCGCCTTCGATCTTCTTCAGCGACTCATCGTCATCGGCGACCATGTCCGCGCCGGCCGCGCGGGCGGCTGCCGCTCCTTCGCCCTGGGCAAAAACCAGCACGCGCACGGTCTTACCCAAGCCGTGCGGCAACACCACCACATCGCGCACCTGCTGGTCCGACTGACGCGGATCGAGCGCCGTGCGGATATGAACTTCCACCGTCGAATCGAACTTGGTAATGCTGGTTTCCTTGGCGAGGGCAATCGCCTCGCGCACCGGATACTCTTTTTCCAAATCCACTTTAGCCAGAGCGGCTTTATATTTTTTTCCGTGTTTAGCCATGGGTTCCTCCGTGGTACAAGCGTGGCGCGAAGAACGCCACTCCCACAAAATTAATCTACAATCGTGATGCCCATCGAACGGGCTGTGCCTTCAATCTGCTTGATTGCGCCTTCGAGGTTGATCGCGTTCAGGTCCTTCATCTTCAACTCCGCGATCTCCCGAATCTGCGCACGCGTCACCTTGCCGACCTTTTCCTTGTTCGGCGCACTCGAGCCCTTCTGCACCTTTGCCGCCTTGCGCAGCAACACTGACGCCGGCGAGGTCTTCAAAACAAACGTAAACGACCCGTCCGTATAGACGGTGATTTCTGCCGGAATAATCTCACCCGGGCGGTTCGACGTGCGGGCATTATATTCCTTGCAGAAAGCCATGATGTTGATACCATGACCAGCCAGCGCCGGACCCACCGGGGGCGCCGGGTTGGCTTTTCCAGCCTCCAGCTGGAGACGAACAATTGCCTTCAGTTTCTTTGCCATTTTTACTCCTTGTGTGGTTTTAGCGGGCGATTTTTACGGGACGCCCTCCCACTGTATCAGACTGAGACGAGGAAACGCTTCCTTCCCGACCCTCAGCCTGTTACTGTTTTCTCTAAGCCTTTTCTACCTGCAAAAAGTCCAGCTCGACCGGTGTTTCGCGTCCAAAGAACGAGACGTTGACGCGCACCTTCGAGCGCTCCATGTCAATCTCCGCCACCACGCCGCGAAAATCATTGAACGGACCGTCAATGATGCGGACGCGCTCGCCAACCTTGTACGTCACCTTGACGGTCGGCGCTTCGGCTTCCATGCGCTTGATGATTTGGGCAACCTCTTCAGGGCGCAGCGGTGTCGGCGTGTTTCCCATGCCGACGAAGCCCGTCACGCCGGGTGTGTTGCGCACCACATACCAGGATTCTTCTGTCAACAGCATGTTGACCAAGACATAGCCGGGAAAGATATGACGCTCCACGGAACGCCGCTTGCCGTCTTTGACCTCGATCTCTTCCTGGGTAGGGATGACGACATCGAAGATCTTGTCCTTCATTCCCATGGTCTCGATGCGCTGTTCGAGGTTGTGACGCACTTTGTTCTCGTATCCCGAGTAGCAATGGATCACATACCACGCCGGACCCTCCCCTTCAGCAGCGGGAGCGTCGCTGGAGGGAGCGGCAGGCTGGGATGCAGGAGCAGGCGCCGGGGCGGTCTGAGGCGTCTCTTCCTGAACGGAAGACGGGCGTTCCGAAGAATCGCTTAAAGCATCAGAGGCTTCCAATGTCGCTTTCACATTAGAAGCCGTTTCCTGCGGCTCGAGCGTTTCACCCGTCGTTTCAGCGGTCTCGTCGGGTTGACGTTCGATGGGTTCGGGCGATTCTTGTAACACCATTCGACCTCAATTTCCTGGCGGCGGTTCAGCCGAGCAGCAATCCCAGCAAACCACGCGCCACGGCGTCGGTCATTCCAAGAATGAAGCCGACGGCGATCATGACTACAATCACGAGTCCCGTTAGTTGCAGGGCTTCGCGTCTTGTGGGCCAGGTTACCTTGCGGAGCTCGCCAATGGTTTCGCGGAAGTATGCCTGGACCGGATTCGGTTTCTTGCCTTTTGCTTTCTCAGCCAAGACTGTATCTCCTTGAGTTTTTTCACGCCGTTAAAATGCCGCCTTTGGAAAAGCGGCATTGACAGTCAGGCAGGCCAGGCAGGACTTGAACCCACAACCGCTCGTTTTGGAGACGAGTGCTCTACCAATTGAGCTACTGGCCTAGGTAGTCTTATAGTCTTTAGTCCGATAGCCTCATAGACTATTTGTGTCCAGCGACATCAGACTGGCAACTATCAGACTATATGACTACTTGGTTTCGCGGTGCGTCGTGTGCTTCTTGCAACGCGGACAGTACTTGCTGAACTCCAGACGATTCGGGTCGTTGCGGCGATTTTTCTCAGTCGTGTAGTTGCGTTCCTTGCACTCGTTGCATTGAAGCGTGATGACGGGCCGAACGTCTTTCTTCTTGGATGCCATACTTACTTACCAACTTTCTCTTATTCCAGAATTTTGGTGACGACGCCGGCGCCGACGGTCAGACCGCCTTCACGGATGGCGAACTTCGAGCCTTGCTCCAACGCCACGGGGACAATCAATTCCACCGTCAGGTTCACGTTGTCGCCCGGCATCACC
>Ga0073932_1001301_pt1 | contig 48257 bp, 42 predicted proteins | sample DewCreD2012metaG_FD_76967 | JGI IMG/M metagenome (GOLD analysis project Ga0073932, IMG submission 76967) | Hot spring sediment bacterial and archeal communities from British Columbia, Canada, to study Microbial Dark Matter (Phase II) - Dewar... ...
ACCTCCGGCTCGAGCCCGGCGATCGCGTCGGGCTCCTCTGCCCGCGCGCGCGTCGCGAGGCGCTCCGCCGCTTCTTCGGCGACTCGATCCGCGGCACCGCCGACATCTCCTATGTCTCGGTCGGCGTCGGGGCCGCGCTCGGCCTCCTCGCCGGCCTCGTGCCGATCCCGATCCCCGGCGTGGGCCGGCTCACCCTCGGCTTCGCCGGCGTGCTGCTCGTGGCGCTGACGCTGGGCCGGCTCCGGCGCACCGCCGGCTTCACCTGGACGATCCCGCTTGCCGCGAACCTCGTGCTCCGCAACCTCGGGCTGACGCTCTTCCTGGCCCAGGTCGGACTCGCCTCGGGCGAGCGGTTCGTCAGCACCGTGCAGGCCACGGGCGCGCGCCTCCTGCTGCTCGGGGCGCTCCTGACGCTCCTCCTGGTGCTGACCGCCATGCTCGTCGGCCGCCTCGCCTGCCGGCTCCCGCCCGACGACGTCCTCGGCGTGGTGGGCGGGGTGACGGGGAACCCGGCGATCATGACCTACGCGGGCCGGGCCGCGGGCACCGACCGTCCCGACATCGTGTACGCCACCGTCTTCCCGTCCGTCACCGTCCTCAAGATCGTCTTCGCGCAGGTGGTCGCGGCCCTCCTGGCGCCGCGATGACGCGCCGCCGCGCCGCCGCGCTGGTCGCGCTGGCACACCTCGGGCTCGCCGGCGGCGCGATCGCCCAGCAGGACACCCTCCCGGCACGCCCGGACAGCGCCGCGGTCGTGGCCGACTCGCTGGTGGGACGGCCCGCGACGACCGCCGCGGACACCACCGCCAGGGCCGCGGAGGTGAGCGCGCAGGACTCGCCGGAGGACCGCGGCCTCGTGATCCGCACGGCCGACCGGTCGCTGCAGCTCCGCATCCTGGGCTCGATCCGCGTCTTCGGCTCGTACGACTTCCAGGGGCTGCCGCGCGCCGACGCCTTCTCGCCCCTCGAGATCCCGGTGCCCGACGACGGCGGGGTGGACCGGTTCTACATGGACGCCCGCCAGACGCGACTCGGCTTCGAGACGACGTGGCGGAGGCCCGAGTCGTCGCACACGCTGTTCGCGCGGATCGAGGCCGACTTCAGCGGCGCGGGCGAGGCCTTCCGGCTGCGGCACGCGTACATCCGGGTGGACGACAACCGCGTGATCATCGGGCAGACGTGGACCGCGTTCACCGACATCGCCGCCGTGCCGCTCACGGTGGACCTCGACGGCCCGGCCAGCTCGATCATCCTGCGCTCCGCCCAGGTCCGCTACACCCACCCGCTGGGCGACGGCCTGACCCTCGCGGGGTCGGTCGAGACCCCGAGCGCCGACATCGGAAGCGTCTCCTCGCTCACCGACGAGTCCTACCAGAGCTTCCCCGACGTCGTGGCGCAGCTGCGCGTCGTGCGCCCGACGGTGCGTGCGCAGGGCGCGCTGCTCGTCCGCGTGCTGTCGGCACCGCTCGACAGCGTGGCGCGCGAGCGCGTGGTCGGCGCGGGCGCGATGGGCAGCGTCCGCGTGACCCTCGGGCCCACGTCGTCGCTGAGCGCGCAGGCGGTGCTCGGCGCCGGGATCTCGCGCTACGTGCGCGGCGTCTCCGGCCGCGGGTTCGACCTCGTGCTCGACCCGACCGACAGCAGCTACGTGGCACCCACGCTGCGAGGCGCGTACGTCGCCTACTCGTTCGTGCCGCGCGCGCAGGTGTCCGTCAGCGCCATCCTGGGCGGCCTGTGGGCGCCGGCCGAGGACTTCTACCCGCCCAGCTCCTACCGCAGCGGTGGCACCTTCGCGCTCAACGCCTTCGCGCCGGTCTTCCCGGGGATGACCGTCGGCGCGGAGGCGATCGTGGGCTGGCGGCGGAACCTCGACGGCCAGTCGGGCGACGCGCTGCGCCTGCAGGCGCGCGCCACCTACGAGTTCTGACCGGCGCATCGCGCCACCTCGCACTTCCGCGCCCAGCGCCCTCGTAGGATCACGAGGTTCCCGGACTCCACCGGCGGGCTACCGTCGGAGGACACCCTCGCCACGCCGGGGTCGTCCATGTGCGCGTCCCGGAGCAACCCGTCCTTCACGCACGACCCTCCATCGGGCAGCGTGATCCTCGCCGACCGACATCATGCCCTGACGGAGGGGATCCGCGGGCTGCTCGAGACGTCGTTCGCCACGGTGGTGATGGTGGCGGACGAGGCGTCGCTGCTGGAGAGCGCGAGCCGGCTCCATCCCGACGTGGCCGTCGTGGACCTGTCGCTGGGCAGCGGCCTCGGCTGGCTGGTCGCGCTGCGCGACCGCTGCCCGCGCCTCGCGGTGGTCGCCATCAGCGTGCACGACGAGTCGAGTGTGGAGCGGCACGCGCTGGCGGCGGGCGCCGACGCCATGGTCCTCAAGCGATCCCTCGCCACCGACCTGCTGCCCGCCATCGCCCGCGTCCGCGCCGGCAGGCCCCGCTAGCGGCGAGCCGGCGCCCGCCGGGGTAGCTTTCGGCCATGCTCACCGTGCCCCCGGCGACCGAGGCCGGCGCCTCGACAGGGTATCGCCTCGCGCTCGAGTCGCTGATCGCCGACCTGTCGACCCGGTTCATCGACCTCCCGCCCGCGAGGGTCGACCGGGAGATCGAGGACGCGCTGCGCCTCGTCTGCGAGGCGACGGAGATCGACCTCGCCGTGCTCTGGCAGTGGACCGATGCGCGCGCCGAGGTCATCACCCCGACCCACAGCTGGTGCACCGACCCGTCGCTCCGGCCCACGGGGCCGATGCGGCAGGAGCACTACCCGTGGACCCGGCAGGAAGTCCTGGCCGGTCGCGCGGTGGTGATGGCCTCGGTCCGCGACCTCCCGGCGGCGGCGACCGTGGACGGGGAGACCTGCCGTCGCCTGGGGATCCGGGCGGCGGTCTGCCTCCCGCTGAAGGTCGGCGGCGAGCCGCCGCTCGGGGCGCTCGGCTTCAATGCGCTGCGGGCCGAGCGCCCGTGGCCCGACGACCTCGTCACGCGGCTGCGCCTCGTCGCCCAGGTTCTGGCGAACGCCCTGGCCCGGCGACGCCGGGAACTGGCGCTCCGGCAGCGCGCGGCCCGGCTCGAGTCCGGGGCCGAGCTGGCCGGCCTGGGGTTCTACGAGGTGGACCTGCGCGCGAAGGTCGCGCGGGTCGATGACCGGTTCTGCCGCCTCTGCGGCCTCCCGCCCGCGCGGCGCCACGGCGACGGGCCGCTGGCCTTCTGGCTCGAGCGCCTGCACCCGGACGATCGCCCGCGCGTGCTGGAACTGCGCCGGCAGCTGCACGCAGGGGAGCTGGGGTCCGTCTCGCTCGAGTACCGCTTCCTGCACCCGGCGCTCGGGGAGCGCTGGCTGCACCACCTCGCGCGCGTGGCGACCCGGGACGCCGACGGCCACGCGATCGTCACGTTCGGCGTGCTGCGCGACGTGACCGAGCACCGGCACGACGCGCTCGCGCTGCGCGAGCTGGGCCGGCGCCTGCTCCGCGCGCACGAGGACGAGCGCGCCCTGCTCGCGCGCGAGCTGCACGACGACGTGACCCAGCGGCTCGCCGTGCTCGCGATCGACACGAGCCGCGCCGAGCGCGATGCCACGGACCCGGCGGTCGCCGACGCCATGCGGGGCGTGCGCGAGGGCCTCGTGCGGCTGAGCGAGGACGTGCATGCCCTCGCGTACCGGCTGCATCCCGCCGTCCTCTCGGAGCTCGGCCTGGCGGAGGCGCTGCGCGCGGAGTGCGAGCGCTGGAGCCGCCGCAGCGCCATGGCGGTGGTCGCGGACCTCGGCACGCTGCCGGAAGCGCTCGACCGGGACGCGGCGCTCTGCCTCTTCCGCGTGGCGCAGGAGTCGCTGGGCAACGTGGCGCGCCACGCCCGCGCGGACGCCGTGCTCGTGCGGCTGCACCCGGCGCGCGGCGGGCTGCTCCTCGAGGTCCGGGACGACGGCTGCGGCTTCGACCCGGCCGTTCCGGGGGACTCCAAGCGCCTCGGGCTCGTGAGCATACGCGAGCGGGTGCACCTCGCGCGCGGGACCATCGACATCGAGAGCGCGCCCGGCGCGGGCACGACCGTCGTCGCGTGGGTGCCGGTGCCGGGTCAGGACGCATGAGCGCGGCGCACCGGCCGCGGGTGCTCGTCGCCGACGACCACCTGCTCGTCGCCGAGGCCCTCCGGAGCCTGCTCGCGCCGGAGTTCGACCTCGTCGGCGTGGTCGGCGACGGCCGCGCGCTGCTCGCCGAGGCGGCGCGGCTGCGGCCGGACGCGATCGTGGCCGACGTGACGATGCCGCACCTGAACGGGATCGACGCCATCGGGCGGCTGCGCCAGTCCGGCGACGACGTGCCGGTCGTGGTCCTCACGATGCACCGCGACGCGACCTTCGCGCGGCGTGCCCTCGAGGCGGGTGCCGCGGGCTACGTGCTCAAGCACTCCGCCGCGAGCGAGCTCGTGACCGCCCTGCGCGCCGCGCTCGAGGGACGCACCTACCTCACGCCGCAGCTCGCCGGCGAGGTGCTGGCGGCGATGCGCCGGGGGCCGGCGGGGGCCGCCGATCCGGCGGCCGCGCTGACGCCCCGCCAGCGCGAGGTGCTGCAGCTGCTCGCGGAGGGACGATCGGCGAAGGAGGTCGCCGCCGCCCTGGCCATCTCCCCCCGCACGGTGGAATTCCACAAGTACCAGATGATGGAGACGCTCGGCATCCGCTCCAGCGCCGAGCTCGTCCACTTCGCCCTGAAGCACGGGCTCGTCGAGCTCTAGGGTCCCGTCTATCCTCCGTCGTCCCCAGCCGAGAGACCGCCCCGATGCGCCCGCTTCCGACCCGCCTCCGGCCGGCCTGCGCCGCCGCGTCCGCCGCCCTGCTGCTCCTCGTCGCCTCGCCGGCCGTCGCGCAGGCCCCGGTCGGCTACCGGCAGCCCCCCGAACCGATCCGCACGATCCTCGACCAGCCGCTCACGCCGGTCGTGGTGCCGAGCCCGGACCGCACGCTGCTGCTGCTGCTCGAGCGGCCGGGCCTCCCAGGGATCGACGAGGTCGCGGCGCCCTACGTGCCGGCGGCCGGCCTGCGGCTCAACCCGCGCACGGGGTTCCCCTCGCGCGTGGTGACGTTCACCGCGCTCTCGCTGCTGCCGGTGGACGGCGCCCCGACGGCGCGGCCGCTCGCGCTGCCGGCCGGCGCGAAGGTCACGCGCCCCCAGTTCTCGCCCGACGGCCGCTGGCTCGCGATGTCCGTGGTGCGCGACGGTGGCAGCGTGCTCGCGCTCGCCGACGTGGCGACGGGCACGGTGCGGGTGCACGAGGGCGTGGTGGTGAACGGCGCGACCGGGGAGCCCTGCGCCTGGCTTGCGACGAGCGTGACGCTCGCCTGCAAGCTGGTACCGGCCGGTCGCGGCGCCGAGCCCGCGGCGCCGGCGGCGCCCGCGGGCCCCGTGGTCCAGGAGTCGGACGGCCGCAAGGCGGCCGAGCGCACCTACCAGGACCTCCTGGGCAGCGCGTGGGACGAGGCCCGGTTCGAGCACCATCTCGCGAGCCAGCTCGCGCTCGTCGGGCTCGACGGGGCGGTGACGCCGATCGGCACGCCAGCGCTCTACCAGACCCCCGAGCCCTCGCCGGACGCGCGCTGGCTCCTGGTGAGCGCGGTGCACCGGCCGTTCAGCTACGTGGTGCCGCTCTCGCGGTTCCCCGTGCGCACGGAGGTGTGGGACCTCGCCGGCCGCGCCGTGCGCCTGGTGCACGACCGCCCCCTCGCGGTGGAGCGGTCCACCGCCTTCGACGCCGTCTCGCCCGGCCCGCGCGCCATCGGCTGGCGCGCCGACGCGCCGGCGACGCTCGCGTGGGTCGAGGCGCTCGACGGCGGCGACCCGGCCGTGCAGGCGGAGCAGCGCGACCGCGTCCTGACCCACGCGGCGCCGTTCACCGGCGCGCCGGTCGAGCACCTGCGGGTGGCGAGCCGCGTGAGCGGGGTGACCTGGATCGGCCGCGACCGGGCCCTGGTGACGGAGCGCTGGTGGAAGACGCAGCGCACGAAGACGTGGATCATGGACCCGTCGCGCCCCGCGGCGGCCCCGCGGCTCCTGTGGGACCGGTCGAGTGAGGACGCGTACGGCGACCCGGGCACGCCGGTGCTGGCCGAGACGCCGCAGGGCACCGCCGTGGCGCTGACCTCGCCCGACGGCGGGGCGATCTACCTGCGCGGCCAGGGGGCGAGCCCCGAGGGCGACCGGCCGTTCCTCGACCGGCTGGAGCTGGCGACGGGGCGCACGACCCGGCTGTGGCGCTCGCAGGGCGCGCAGCTCGAGCAGGTGGTGGCGGTGCTCGACGCCCGCGCGACACGAGTCGTGACCCGGCGCGAGACCGCCGTCGAGCCGCCCAACTGGTGGCGCCGCGACCTCGTGCGCCGCATCGCGCCGGTGCAGCTCACCCGCTTCGCCGACCCGGCGCCGCAGTTCGCCGGGCTCACGGCGGAGCTCATCACCTACCGGCGCGCCGACGGCGTGCAGCTCAGCGCGAAGCTCTACCTGCCGCCGGGCTACGACCGGACGCGGGACGGTCCCCTCCCCTTCCTGCTCTGGGCGTACCCCGAGGAGTTCAAGACGAGGGACGCGGCGGCGCAGGTCCGCGGGTCGCCGCACGCGTTCGTGCGGCCCCAGGGGGCGAGCCACCTCTTCGTGCTGACGCAGGGCTACGGCGTCCTCGACGGGCCCACGATGCCGATCGTCGGCGAGGGCGCGACCGACCCGAACGACACGTACGTGGAGCAGCTCGTCGCCAGCGCGCAGGCCGCGGTGGACGAGATCGTGCGGCGCGGCGTCGCCGACCGCGGGCGCATCGCGGTGGGCGGGCACAGCTACGGCGCCTTCATGACGGCGAACCTGCTCGCGCACTCGTCGCTCTTCCGCGCGGGGATCGCCCGCAGCGGCGCCTACAACCGCACGCTGACGCCGTTCGGCTTCCAGCGCGAGGAGCGCTCGTACTGGGAGGCGCGGGACATCTACGAGCGCATGTCGCCGTTCACCTACGCCGACAGCATCAAGGCGCCGATCCTGCTGATCCACGGGATGAACGACGACAACAGCGGCACCTTCCCCATCCAGAGCGAGCGCTTCTACGCCGCGCTCAAGGGCAACGGCGCGACGGTGCGCTACGTGCAGCTCCCCGGCGAGGCGCACGGCTACCTCGCCCGCGAGAGCGTGGGCCACACGCTGTGGGAGATGGTGCGCTGGCTCGACACGCACCTGAAGGGCCGGCGCGAGGCGGCGCTGCGCCCGTAGGCCGCGGACGCCCGGGAACCCGGGGACGCCGCAGCTCCACGAGTTCCCGTCGGGTCGCCGCGCGCGCGAGCGGCTCGGCGCCGGCTCCGGGGCCGCTACGCCTGCTCCTCGTCCCGCGCCTCGACCTTGCCCTGCGCGATCGCCCGGCAGAGGGCCGCGTGGTCGGCCTCGTTGAGGTCCCCGTAGCGCAGCGCGAACGTGGCGAGCGCCTCGTCGAACGCGTCGCCCTTGCCGAGGTATCCGCTCAGCACGCGGCTCATCCCGGAGCGCGCGTGCGACAGGGCCAGCGCGCGCCCGCACCAGGTGGCGTAGAGCCCCATCTCGACGGCCCCGAAGCCCTCGACCCGGACGCTGATCTTGATGTCGCGGAGCTGGCGCACGAAGAAGTCGCGCCTCGGGCCGCGGGTCCAGCCGAGGAACATGTCGCTCGCGGGCTGCATGAGCCGGTGGCCGTTCACGACGCGCTGACCGTGGTTGGCGAACCTGCTCGCGCCGGCGTACGGCTCGAGCACCGACGCGCGCGCCTCCTTCACCTGCAGGAAGAGCGGGTCCCCCTCCCCCGCCATGAACAGCAGCACCCAGCAGGCGGTACCCACGCTGCCGATCCCCACCACCTTGATCGCCGCATCGTGCAGCTCGTACCGCTCCAGGAACTCCCGGTGCGCCGAGTGCAGCGAGGCCGCGTAGCCCCGCAGCGCCTCCTGGATCGCCTCGTGGATCTCGCCGGGCTCGTGCCCCGGATAATGGAAGATCACCGGCAGCTGGTCGCGGATGACCGGCCGCTCACCCTTGTGCTCGACCAGCTCGGGGAAGATGTCCTCGGCGATGCTGCGGCTCCGCTCCTTCTGCAGTCGCTTGAGGCCGCGGCGGCGGAGGTCGGGGTCGTCGATCGCATCCACGAGGTCCTCGGCGACGAGGGCGGTGTACCAGAGCTCCAGCGACCGCATCTGCGCGTATTCGGCCATCGCCTCGCGGTACGTGCGCATGCAGGCCAGGACCGCGTCGCGCGCGGCGGCGTCGGTGAGGCCGTTGTCGCGGGAGGCGGCCACGAAGCTCGCCGCCAGCCGCTTCACGTCCCACTCCCACGGGGCCGGCAGCGTCTCGTCGAGGTCGTTGATCGCGAAGATGACCCGGCGCTCGGGCGTGGCGAAGCCGCCGAAGTTGCTCAGGTGCGCATCGCCGCAGCACTGCAGGTGGAGTCCCGTCACCGGGGTCGCCGCGAGGTCGTGCGCCATGGTGAGGGCTGCGCCACGGAAGAAGGTGAATGGCGAGCGGGCCATGCGCGCATGCCGCAGCGGCAGCAGCTCCTCCATCCGTCCCTGCTCGGCGGCCAGCACCAGCGACACCGGGTCGGGCCGGTCGGGCGCCGGCCGCCACTCGGCGTGACGCTCGCGCGGGCAGATGTCGCGCAGGCGCTTCCCGAACGCGCGCGCCTCCGAGCGGCTCAGGCCCCGGGGGACCGCAAGGGCTCCGGTGCCGCTGCTGGCGGGCGACGCGGTGTCTGGCTCGAGGATCGTGGTGGCCATGTGCTGCTCCTGCCGTGCAGGTGGACGCGTGCCTCGTGCGGCAGGGAAGGGGCGTCCCGAAGGACGCGCGCCGCATCTACCAAGTGTCGCCCACTCACGATGAAGGAATCATGAGGCCCCTGCAACGGCGATCGGCTGCGGGCTGCCGGCCGGTGGACGCGCGCCCGGGCGCCCGACGATCTTGTCGGGCACTCCCCTGCCCGACCGGACGCCATGACCGCCGCCGAGTTCGTCGGTTCCATCGGGCGCCACGCGCCCCCGCCGAGCACCACCGTGCCGTGCGAGCCCGGCACGGCCGGGACCGCGTCGCGCAGGCCACGCGCCTCGCGGCGCGCACCGGCCGCGCGACCACCGCGACGCGAACCGTCGTGGCTCGGCGTCGGGTGCGCGGTCGCGGCGGTCGCCGTCGCCGTCCTGGCGGTCCCCGCGGCGGCCCAGCGCCCCCGCGCGCGCGACCTCGGGATCGTGCCCGGCGTGCACCCCACCGGGCCGCTGAACGCCATCACCGACGTGGCCGGCGTGCGCGTGGGCCACGCGACCGTCGTCCGTGGCGACTCGGTGCGCACGGGGGTCACCGTGATCCTGCCGCACGACGGCAACACCTTCGAGAGCCGGGTGCCGGCGGCCGTGGTGGTCGGCAACGGCTTCGGCAAGCTCGTCGGCGCGACGCAGGTGACGGAACTCGGCGAGCTCGAGACCCCCATCGCGCTGACCTGCACGCTCTGCGTGTGGCGCGTGGCCGAGGGGATGACCCGCTGGCTGCTCGCGCAGCCGGGGATGGAGCGGGTGCGCTCGATCAACCCCGTGGTGGGCGAGACGAACGACGGCTGGGCGCTGAACGCGATCCGCTCGCTGCCGATCGCCGATGCCGACGTGGCGCAGGCGCTCGCGCGGGCGCGCGCGGGCCCGGTCGAGGAGGGCTCGGTCGGCGCCGGCACGGGCACCGTCGCGTTCGGGTGGAAGGGCGGGATCGGCACCAGCTCCCGCGTGGTGCCGGCAGGCCCGTGGACGGTCGGCGTGCTGGTGCAGTCGAACTTCGGCGGCTGGCGCGACCTGCTCATCGAAGGGGTGCCGGTGGGACGCGCGCTCGGGCGCGGCGGGGTCGTGCCGAACCGGCGCCAGGGCGCCGACGGCTCCATCGTGATCGTCGTGGCGACCGACGCGCCGCTCTCCGACCGCAACCTGCGCCGCCTGGCGGCCCGCGCCCTCCTCGGCGTCGGCCGCACCGGCGGCTACGCGGCGAACGGGTCCGGCGACTACGTCGTCGCGTTCTCCACCCATGCGTCGGTGCGGCGGAACGGCCGCGCGGACGCTCCCGGGGCGCCACCCGACACGGTCGCGACGTCCGAGCTCGGCAACGCGCTCGCCGGTGCACTCTTCGAGCCCGTGGTGGAGGCGACGGAGGAGGCGATCTACAACTCGCTGCTGCGTGCCACCACCGTGCGAGGGGCCTACGCCACCGTCGAGGCGATCCCGGTGGACGAGGTGCGCGCGATCCTGGCACGGCGAGGGGTCGGCGCGCCGTGACGCCGCGCGACCCGCACGACCTCGAGCGCTTCGTGCAGGCGCAGGCCGGGAGCTGGGAGGCGGCACTGGGCGAGCTCCGCCGCGGCCGCAAGGAGTCGCACTGGATGTGGCATGTCTTCCCGCAGCTGGCGGGGCTCGGCCAGAGCGACCGGTCGCGCCGCTACGCGATCCGCGACCGCAGCGAGGCCGAGGCGTACCTCGCGCACCCCGTGCTCGGGCCGCGGCTCGTGGCCTGCGCCGGGGCACTGCTCGCGGTGCCGGGGCGCACGGCGCACGACATCCTCGGCTCCCCCGACGACCTGAAGCTGCGGTCGTGCGCGACGCTGTTCGCGGCGATCTCCCCGCCGGGCACGGTGTTCCACCGGTTGCTCGACCGGTTCTTCGAGGGACGTCCGGACCCCCGCACGCTGGCGCTGCTCGACGCCGCGCCTCCCGGCGACTGACGGCCGCCGCGGCGGCAGCCAGCGCATTGACACCGCAAGCGGATGGCGGCTGATTGCGCGCGTCGGGTCGAGGCGCCCCCGCACCACCGGAGCGCGCGGCGATGGAGCGCAGCGAGGTCATCCCCAAGGATCGTGCGTCGCTCGCGGCTCCCCCGAACCTCGAGGACTACGCCACGGCGTGCGCGACCTTCCGCTGGGAGGACGCGCGCGCACGGGTCGCCGGCCTGCCCCACGGCCGGGGCGTCAACATCGCGCACGAGGCGGTGGACCGCCACGCGGACGGTCCGGGCGGCGCGCGCGAGGCCCTGCGCTGGATCGGCCGCGACGGCGCGCGGCTCTCGCTCTCGTACGCCGACCTCCGCACGCGCACCAGCCGGTTCGCGAACGTGCTCGCGTCACTCGGCGTGACCGCGGGCGAGCGCGTCTTCGTGCTCGCCGGCCGCGTTCCCGCGCTCTACGACGCCGTGCTCGGGGCCCTCAAGCACCGCTGCGTCGTCGCGCCGCTCTTCGCCGCGTTCGGACCCGACCCGGTCGCCACCCGCATCGCGCGGGGCGAGGGGCGCGTGCTGGTGACGACCACCACGCTGTACCGGCGCAAGGTGGCGCCGGTCCGGGACCGGCTGCCGACCCTCGCCCACGTGCTCGTCCTGCGCGATCCGCCGGACGACGCGCTGCCCGACGGCACGCGCGACCTGGCCGCCCTGCTCGCGGCGGCGGACGGCACCTACACCATCGGCCCCACCGACCCCGAGACGCCCGCGCTGCTGCACTTCACGAGCGGCACGACCGGGACGCCCAAGGGAGCGCTGCACGTCCACGACGCGGTCGTGGCCCATCGCGAGACCGCACGGCTCGCCCTCGACCTGCGCGTGGGGGACGTGTTCTGGTGCACCGCCGACCCGGGCTGGGTGACCGGCACCTCGTACGGCATCGTGGCGCCGCTCGCGCTCGGGGCGACGCTGGTGGTGGACGAGGGCGAGTTCGACGCGGAGCGCTGGTACGACCTCCTCGCGGCGGAGGGGATCACGGTCTGGTACACCGCTCCGACCGCGGTGCGGATGCTGATGAAGGGCGGGAGCGCCGCGGCACGGCGGCGCCACTGTCCGGCGCTGCGGTTCATCGCGAGCGTGGGTGAGCCGCTGAACCCGCAGGCGGTCCGGTGGGGGCTGGAGGCGTTCGGCCTGCCGATCCACGACAACTGGTGGCAGACCGAGACGGGCGGGATCATGCTCGCGAACTTCGCCGCGACCGAGATCCGCCCCGGCTCGATGGGCCGCCCGCTGCCGGGGATCGAGGCCGCGCTCGTCACCCGTCGCGCGGACGGCGGCGTCACGGTCGTCACGACGCCGGGCACCCGGGGCGAGCTGGCGCTGCGCCGCGGCTGGCCGTCCATGTTCCGGGGCTACCTCCACGACGACGCGCGGTACGCGCGCTGCTTCGCGGGCGACTGGTACCTGAGCGGCGACCTCGCCACGCGCGACGCGGACGGCTGGTACTGGTTCGTGGGCCGGGCCGACGACGTCATCAAGTCGTCCGGGCACCTCATCGGCCCGTTCGAGGTGGAGACCGCGCTGCTGGCGCACCCGTCGGTCGCCGAGGCGGGCGTGATCGGCAAGCCCGACCCCACGGTGGGCGAGGTCGTGAAGGCGTTCGTCGCGCTGAAGCCCGGGCTCGAGGCCACGCCCGCACTCGCGCGCGAGCTGCTGGGCTTCGCGCGCGCGCGCCTCGGGCCGGCGGTGGCGCCGCGCGAACTCGAGATCGTCGCCGCGCTCCCCCGCACGCGCAGCGGCAAGATCCTGCGGCGGCTGCTGCGGGCGCGCGAGCTGGGCCTGCCCGAGGGCGACCTCTCCACGCTGGAGCCCCCCGGATGACGGCGCCGGAGCGCGAGAGCGCCGTCGGCCTGCTGCGCACGATGCTGCGCATCCGCCGCTTCGAGGAACTGTGCGCCGAGTCGTACTCGGCGGGCCGCATCCGCGGCTTCCTGCACCTCTGCATCGGCCAGGAGGCGGTCGCGGCGGGGCTCATGCCGGCGCTCGCGCCGGACGATGCGGTCTTCGCGACCTATCGCGAGCACGGTCATGCGCTGGCGCGGGGCGTCCCGATGCGCGCGATCATGGCCGAGATGTACGGCCGGCAGGAGGGATGCAGCCGGGGCCGCGGGGGCTCGATGCACCTCTTCGACGTCGCGCGGCGGTTCTACGGGGGCAACGCCATCGTCGCCGGCGCGCTCCCGATGGCCGTCGGCTTCGCGCTGGCGGACCGGCACCTGGCGACCGGGCGCCTCACCGCCTGCATCTTCGGGGAGGGGGCGGTCGCGGAGGGCGAGTTCCACGAGTCGGCGAACCTGGCCGCGCTGTGGCACCTCCCGGTGCTGTTCGTCTGCGAGAACAATCTCTACGCGATGGGCACGCACATCGAGCGCTCGCAGGCCGAGACCGACCTCGTGCGGAAGGCGGGCGCGCACCGGCTCGCCGCGGCATCCGTGGACGGGATGGACGTGCTCGCCGTGCAGGAGGCCGCGCAGGCCGCCGTGGCGCACGTGCGCGGCGGCGCCGGCCCGTACTTCCTGGAGTGCCGCACCTACCGGTTCCGCGCGCACTCCATGTTCGACCCCGAACTCTACCGCGACCGGGCGGAGGTGGAGCGCTGGAAGGAGCGGGACCCGGTGACGGCCCTCGCCACGCAGGGCATCGCGGCGGGCTGGTGGGCGGCGGCCGACGTGACGGCGTTCCGGGAGGCGGTCGAGCGGGAGGTGGCCGACGCCGTCGCCTACGCGGAGGCGGGGACGTGGGAGCCCGCGGAGCAGCTGACGCGCGACGTGTACGCGCACCCGCCCGCGGGGACGGCGCCATGACGGCCGCGGCCGGCGGGACGGTCCGCCTCACCTACCGCGAGGCGCTGCGCGAGGGCCTCGCGACGGCGCTGCGGCGCGACCCTCGCGTCCTGCTGCTCGGCGAGGATGTCGGCCGCTACGGCGGGACCTACGCCGTGAGCCGCGGCCTGCTGGCGGAGTTCGGCGAGGCGCGCGTCCGGGACACCCCGCTCTCCGAGTCGGGGTTCGTCGGCGCCGGGATCGGCGCCGCGCTCAACGGCCTGCGACCGATCGTGGAGGTCATGACGGTCAACTTCAGCCTGCTCGCGCTGGACCAGATCGTGAACAATGCGGCCACCCTGCGCCACATGTCGGGCGGGCAGCTCTCGGTGCCGGTCGTGATCCGGATGACGACGGGCGGGGGTCGGCAACTGGGGGCGCAGCACTCGCACTCCTTCGAGGGGTGGTACGCGCACGTCCCGGGGCTCCGCATCGTCGCCCCGGCCACGGTGGAGGACGCGCGCGGCATGCTGCTCGCGGCCCTCGAGGAGCCGGATCCGGTGCTCATCTTCGAGCACGCGATGCTCTTCCCCCTCGAGGCGGACGTGCCGGCCGAGCCCGTGGCGGCGCCGCTCGAGGGCGCGGCCGTGCGGCGCGCCGGCACCGCCGTCACGCTCGTCGCGTACGGCGGGATGCTGCCAAGGGCGCTGGAGGCGGCGGCACAACTGGCTGGCGAGGGGCTGGACGCGGAGGTGCTCGACCTGCGGTCGCTGCGTCCCCTCGACGATGCCACGATCATGGCGTCGGTCGCGAAGACCCGACGGCTCGTGGTGGTGGACGAGGGGTGGCGCACCGGCAGCCTCTCGGCGGAGATCGTCACCCGCGTGGTGGAGCAGCGCTTCTATGACCTCGACGCCCCGCCGGTGCGCGTCTGCACGGCGGAGGTGCCGATCCCGTACCCGAGGCACCTCGAGGACGCCGCGATCCCCCAGGTGTCCGGCATCGTGGCAGCCCTCCGGCAGGTGGTGCGCTGACATGCATCTCTTCCGCATGCCGTCGCTCGGCGCCGACATGGAGTCGGGCACCGTGGTGGAGTGGCACGTCGCGGCCGGCGACGCCGTCGCGCGCGGCCAGGTGGTCTGCACCGTCGAGACCGACAAGGGCGCCATCGAGGTCGAGTGCTGGGAGGACGGCACGGTCGCCGCGCTCCTCGTGCCCGCGGGCACGAAGCTCCCCGTCGGTGCCCCGCTGATGGCGCTGGCGCAGGCCGGCGAGTCGGTGGAGTCCGTGGCGCAGCAGGCCGTGGCGGCGGCCGCGACAGGGTCGGCGGCGGCGGCCGCGCCGGCGCCGGCGCAAGTCCGGGCCTCCCCCGCGGCGCGCCGGCGCGCCGAGGAACTTGGGGTGGACCTCGCGCGCGTGCCGGCGGCGGCCCCCGGCGCGCCGCTCACGGTCGCGGACGTGGAGCGGGCGGCGGCCGCCCGCGGCACGCCGGCGGCCGGGGCGGAGGCGGCCACCCCCGCGATGCGCCGGGCGATCGCGGCCGCGATGTCGCGATCCAAGCGGGAGATCCCGCACTACTACCTCGCCACCGAGATCGTGGTGGAGCGCGCGCTGCAGTGGCTCGAGCGCCGCAATGCGGACCTGCCCGTGGCGCAGCGGGTGCTCTTCGTCGCGCTCGCGCTCCGCGCGACCGCCCTCGCGCTCCGCTCGTCGCCCGACCTCAACGGACACTTCGTGGACGGCGCCTTCCGGCCGGGAGCCGGGATCCACGTCGGCGTCGCCGTCGCCCTGCGCGGTGGCGGGCTGGTCGCCCCCGCGCTGCACGACGCCGACACGCTGCCGCTCGACGCGCTCATGGCGCGGCTCGCCGACCTGCTCGCCCGGGCGCGCGCGAACCAGTTGCGGGGCGCGGAGATGACCGATGCCACGATCACCGTGACCAGCCTGGGCGAACTTGGCGTGGACACCGTCCTCGGGGTCATCAACCCGCCACAGGTCGCGCTCGTGGGGCTCGGCCGCGTCGCGACGCGCCCCTGCGTCGTGGACGGGCAGGTCGTCGCCGCGCGCGTCGTCCACGCGACACTGGCCGCCGACCACCGCGTGAGCGACGGGATGCGCGGCGCGCGGTTCCTCGCGGAACTCGACCGGCTCCTGCAATCCCCGGAGGCGCTGGCATGACCCCGAGCGCCGGCGAGGTCCGGGCGGCCCTGCACGAGGCGATCGGCGACGTGGCGCCGGAGGTCGATCTCCGGGAGATCCGCGCCGACCGGCCGTTCCGCGAGCAGGCCGAGCTCGACTCGTTCGACTTCCTGCGGGTGCTCGCCCTGCTGGAGCAGCGGCTGGGCGTCCGCGTGCCGGAGGCGGACTACCACCGCTTCGCGACGCTCGACGGTGCGGTGGCCTGCCTCGTGGAGCGACTCGCCCGTCCCGGTTCCCCCCCGAGCCCGTGACCCGGCTCGCGCACGTGCTGATCGCCGGGGTCGCGATGTCGGCGATCGCGCTCAGCGGGTCGCTGGCGCTCGTCCTGCCCCCGCGCCAGGTGGAGCGACTGATCACGCCCCTCGTCGCCTTCGCGGCGGGCGCGCTGCTGGGCGGGGGCCTCCTGCATCTCCTGCCCGCCGCCTCGGCAGCCGGGCTGCCGGCGCGCGCGATCGGCGCGTGGACGCTGGCCGGCTTCCTCCTCTTCCTGCTCCTGGAGCAGGTCATCCACCGGCACCGACACCACCGGGGCACCTCGGGCGCCCCTCCGGTCTCGTACCTCGTGCTCGTCGGCGACGGCCTGCACAACCTGCTGGGCGGGCTGGCGATCGGCGCGGCATTCGTGAGCGACGTGCGTCTCGGGTGGACCGCGTGGCTCGCGGCCGCCGCGCACGAGGTGCCGCAGGAGCTGGGCGACTTCGGCGTGCTCATCCGCGGCGGGTGGTCGAGCCGGCGGGTGCTCGTGCTCAACCTGCTGTCGGGTGCCACCTTCCTCGTCGGCGCGCTGCTCGCATGCCTCGCGCCCGGCATCGGCAGCGTCGCCTGGCTCATCCCCTTCGCGGCAGGCAACTTCCTGTACATCGCGGCCGTGGACCTCATCCCCGAGCTGGCGCGGCCGGTCGGGGCCCCGCTCCCGGCGACGGCACTCGTGGCGTTCGCCGCCGGCATCGGCCTGATGCTGGCGACGCCGGCGGCCTGAGGGGGCACCGCGTGGCGGGCGCCAGTCCGGTGGCCGCTGCCGGGGGCGGTGATGATGCACCCGGCCATGCCGGCCATCGACGCGATCGGCTTCCTCGTCACGTCAGGTCGCGCGCCCTGCGTCCGCACCACGACCGTCACGTCACCGAGTGCATCGGCTGGCCGCGCGTCGCCGTCACCCGCGCCAGCGACGGCATCGTCTCGAGCGCCTGTCTCGCCGTCGGCGTCGCGGACTCGGGCACGGAGCGAGGCGAGATCCTCCTCGCGGGCGCTTCCTGGCAACGCGCTCGCCGGCACTCCCGTCGACCTGGCCGTGGGGGCGCCGGAAGAGGCGATCTCCACTTCGAACTCGCCGTTCGGCGCCCCGGGGCCGCGACTCGCCGGGAGCCGGAGCAGCGGCGGCGCCGGCAAGGCAGGCCGGACCTGCGCCTGCCACGGGGCTCGACCGGTGTGCGCTCCGCCGGTAACCTGAGGGACGTGACCCCCACCCCCCACCGGAGCAGCCCATGCAGCGCAACGCCACCGCCACCTGGCATGGCGGCCTCAAGGACGGCCGCGGAACCTTCAGCGTCGGCAGCGGCGCCTTCGCCGACCAGCCGTACACCTTCCGGACACGCTTCGAGGACGCTCCGGGAACGAACCCCGAGGAGCTCATCGCCGCAGCGCACGCGAGCTGCTTCAGCATGGCGCTGAGCGCGCAGCTGGGTGAGCGCGGCATCACCCCCGCGAGCGTCGCCACGCGGTGCACCGTGACGTTCGAGAATCTCGAGCTGACGCGCAGCGTGCTCACGACCCACGTGACCGCGCCCGGCGCCGACCCCGCCGCGGTCGAGGCCGCCGCGCAGGCGGCGAAGGCGGGGTGCCCGATCTCGAAGGTGCTGAAGCTCGAGATCGGGCTCGCGTTGACGATGACGGTGTAAGCAGGGAGCCGGTCGACGGCGAGACCCGCCGACGCGCTGCGCCGGCCTGCCCTGCACGGTCCCGGAACTTCCGCCATGCCCCCCCACCCCGAACGCCACTACGCCGAGCGCATCGGCTGGCTGCGCGCCGCCGTCCTTGGCGCGAACGACGGCATCGTGTCCACGGCGAGCCTGGTCGTCGGCGTCGCGGCGTCGAGCGCGGGACGCGCCGAGGTCCTCGTCGCCGGGGTGGCCGGTCTGGTGGCCGGTGCGATGTCCATGGCGGCGGGCGAGTACGTCTCCGTCAGCTCGCAGGCGGACACCGAGCGGGCCGACCTCGCGCGCGAGCGGCGGGAGCTCGACGAGCAGCCCGACGTCGAGCACGAGGAGCTGGCGGCGATCTACGTCCAGCGCGGGCTCGCGCCCGCCCTCGCCGCCCAGGTGGCGACCCAGCTGGCGGCGCACGACGCCCTCGCGGCGCACGCGCGCGATGAGCTGGGGCTCACCGAGACGCATACCGCCCGGCCGATCCAGGCCGCGCTCGCGTCGGCCGGCACCTTCGCGGTCGGCGCCGCGCTGCCGCTCGCGCTGGCCTGGCTCGCGCCCGCGGCGCGACTCGTCCCCGTCGTCGGCGGCGGCTCCCTCGCCTCCCTCGCGCTGCTCGGTGCCGCCGCGGCTCGCGTCGGGGGGGCCCGCGTCGTGACGGCAGCCGCCCGCGTAACCTTCTGGGGCGCGCTCGCGATGCTCGCCACCGCGGCCGTCGGCCGACTGTTCGGCACCGTCGTCTGAGACCGGTCCCACCGCCCCGTCCTCCCGGAGGTCCCCCCGTGCCCGATCCCGTCCAAGTCACCGCCATCGGCGGCGTCTTCTTCCGCTCGCGCGACCCGCAGGCTCTCGCCGCCTGGTACCGCGAGCACCTCGGGGTGCCGGTCGAGCCGGGCCAGACCTACGCCGCGTTCACGGCGGGCGCGGACGGTCGCGATGCCACCGGCACACCACTCACGACGGTCTGGAGCGCCTTCCCGGCCGACACGACGTACTTCGGGAACGGCCCGGCGGGCTGGATGGTGAACTACCGCGTCGCCGACCTCGACGCGATGCTGGCGCAACTGCGCGCGGCGGGAGTCTGGGTCTCGGAGACGGTCGAGGACACGCCGTTCGGACGGTTCGGCTGGGCAGCCGATCCGGAGGGGACGCGGTTCGAGCTGTGGCAGCCGCCGACGGAGCCTGCTCCGGGCGCCGCCGAGCCGGGAACAGGCAGCTGAAGTGCAGCGGCGGCCTCGCGTGTCCTTCTCGCGGCACGGCGCCTGTCCGCTGCTTCAGGTGTTCGACCTGCCGCGCGCACTCGCGTCCTGTTCCGACCCGCTGGGCTTCACGATCGTGCAGTGCGCGCCCCCCGCCGAGCAGGTGGCGGCCGACGACTTCGGCTGGGTCCGGCTCCGCCGCGGCGGCACCGACCTCATGCTGAACACGACCCACGACCTCGCCGTCAGTCGTCCGCTCGTGGCCGACGCCGCGCGCGAGGCTGCGCGTGGCGTGCCGCTCTCCCAAGTCTTCCTGCTGGCGCTCGGGGGTCTCTGACGCGGCGCCGGCCGCGGGTCATTTCCCGGTGGTGCCGGTCAGGTCCAACGCGGCCGTGCGACGCACGCTCGCCTCGACCCAGCGCGCCACCGCGGGATGCGGCAGCAGCACCTCGCCCGTCCACGCGATCGGCAGGCCCTGCAGGTCGCGCGGGAGCGTCTCGCGGCTGACCTTGCCGGGCGCGACGAGCACCGGCACCACCACCACGTCGCGTCCCGTCGCCTCGCGCTGCAGCGCGATCAGCTCGCGCACGCGGCGCACTGCCTCCTCGCGGACCGGGGGCGGCGCGTCGTCGCGCACGAACCCGACGAGCACCTGCCGCATCCCCGCCTGCGCCCGCGCCCGCTCGGCGACGGGGCGCAGGTTGCGCATCCATGCCGCGTCGTCCTCGGCGGAGCTGGGACCGTGCCCGACCACGAAGAGCGCCTGCGCGGCGGGCTCGGTGGCGAGCGCGCGGGCGCGCGCGGCGATCACCTCGGCGACCTCCGCGGCATCGTCGAGCGCCGGGGCGAGCCGCAGCGGCACCGTCGTCGCCGGCCGCGCGAGACCGCCCATCTGCAGGTGGTGCCGCATGGTCGCGTCGAGCGAGTCGGTGGCTCCCACGAGCCAGCGGACCTGCTCGTAGTGGCCGCTGTGGCTCGAGACGAGGAGCGGCACGACCACCACCTCCCGTGCCCCGCGCCGCACCACGTCGGCCACGACGTCCTGGAACCGATGGGACCTCGCGCCCGGCCCCATCAGGAAAGCGACTCCTACGGGCCCCGGCAGCCGCACCTCAGCCGCCACCCGCTCCACCTGCGCGTTCCACTCGGGGCCACCCCCATGCGCCACGATCACCGTCCCCACTTCGACATCGGAGCGGCGCGGCGACTGGGCCGGGAGGTCGGCGGCGGCGAGCACGAGGAGAACAGCGGGGAGCGTGGTGCGCGAGAGGAGCATACTCTTTCCCGGGTCTAGATGAGAATGGATTTCAATTTGTTTCCTCCAATCTGCGTCCCGATGTACGACTCGTCAAGTCGGAATTAGCCACACGACACGGCGAAGCTGCCCACGCACGCGTCGGTCAGGCCGGTGATGTCCGGGTGATGTCCGGACGTGGCGCTGGAACCGCCTCGCCCCGGCCGGTCAGTCGCGCGCGAGCGTCACGGCCGGGAGGCCGCCGATCCACGAGAAGGGATCGATCACGAGGCCCTCGACGCGCCTCGACACGGCCGCGACGTTCACGGGTGCGTACAGGAAGAGCGCCGGCACGTCCGCGTTCAGGGTGTCGAAGGCCTCGCGGAAGCGACGGCGTGCCGTGGCCGTGTCGGACGCGGCGAGCGCGTCGGCGAGGAGACGGTCGAACGCCGGGCTCGCGTATCGGCCGTGGTTGAGCCGGCCGATCCCGGCCGCCGTCCACTGCTCGGCGAGCCCGCGCGGGCTCGGCTCGTCGAGCGAGGCACCGATGTAGCTCTCGAACTTCCCCTGCGCGACCCGCTCCAGGAAGACCGGGAAGTCCACCGCGGTGATGGTCGCGCCGACGCCGACCGCGCGCCAGCGCTCCTGCAGCACCTCCGCCAGCCGGCGTCGCCCGCCACTCGTCGAGGGGACCAGGATGTCCACGACGAGCGCGCGGCCACCCTTCCGCCGCAGGCCGTCGGCACCGGCCACCCAGCCCGCCCCGTCGAGCAGTCGCGCCGCCCGCGCCGTGTCGAACGCGAGCACCGCGATGCTGTCGTCCCACGTCCACTGCAGCTGCGACATCGGTCCCGGCGGCGCCTTCGCCCCGGGCCCGAAGATGGCGACGGCCACCGCCTGCCGGTCCACGGCATGGGCGAGCGCCCGGCGCACGACCCGGTCGGCGAGCGGCGAGCGCGTCCCGAGGCGGAATCCGAGGAAGCCGTAGACCGCGGCGGGATAGCGCACGGCCCGGAGCCCCGGGTCGGCCTCGACGCGGGCCACGCGATCCGGGGAGATCACCGCCTCCATCAGGTCGGCCTCGCGCGCAAGCACGAGGTTGAGTGCCGCATCGGGATCCGCGGCGAAGCGCCACACCGCGGTGCCGATCCGCGCCCGCCGTCCGCCGCTCGTGTCGGCGACGAGCGTCAGCGACTGCCCACGCGTCCAGCTCGCCACGCGGTACGGCCCGGAGCCGACGAGCCGGGCCACGGCGGTGTCGGCGCGCCACTGGGCCACGGGAATGCCTTGCCAGACGTGCGCCGGGATCACCCGCACGTGCCAGGTCGCGTCGTACAGCTGCTCGGGGTACGCCTCGCGGAAGCGCACGCGCACCGTGGCCGCGTCGTCCGCCGTCACCTCCGCAATCCGCTCGAGCGCGCCGCGCGCCGGGGCGTCGAGCACCGGGTCGCGGAACGCTGCGAACGAGAAGGCCACGTCCGCCGCCGTCACGGGCCGGCCGTCGTGCCAGCGCGCGCCGGGGCGCAGGGTGAAGCGGAGCGTCAGCGAGTCGGCCCGCTCCCAGCGCGCGGCGAGCCGCGGCCGGTAGGCCTCGGGATCGACCGGGGCGCCACCGGGCGCGAGATCGGCGAGGCGCTCGAAGACCTGGTCGCCGATGTCGCGCCCGACCGTCTCGCCGACGAGCGGCGGCAGGAGGAACGGCGGCTCGCCGGTGGCGGCAACGACGATCGCGTCGCAGCGGGGGCACGGCGCCTCGCGCGCGCAACCGGCAAGCGCAAGCGCGGCGAGGAGCGGCAGGCGGAATCGCGTCGTGCGGTCGGGGAGCGTCATCTCAAGGATCGGGAGGAGGTCGCACGGACCCGAGAGCGGGTCCGGCCAAGGATAACGGCACGACGGGTGACCGGGTCCGGACCGCAGGGGCGCCGATGGCCTTTCCGACATCGACGACGACGGGGACGACGACCCGGTGCTCATCAACATCACGCTGACGCGGTAGCGGCGTCCCGCTCGTCTGCCCGCGGCCTCGGGGAGATCCGTCCCCGGGGCCGCGTCGTCGTTTACGCGCTCGTTACGCGCGCTTGACCCCGGCGTGATCGCGGCGCGCTCACTTGACGGCTTCCGGCGGCGCGTCCGCCACGATCCCCAGTACTTCAGCCCGGCTCCCCATGATTCGCCTGCGCAGGATTGCCCTCGCCGCGGCGCTCGGCGGCCTCGCCGCCTGCGGCACCGACCGCTCGACCGCGCCCGACACCGCCCCCGGCGTCACCGGCCGCGCCGCGGCCTCCGACCCTACCCCCGCGACCATCTCGCTCCGCAAGATCGGCGGGTTCGACGGCGGCGGTGCCCTGGCCGCCGAGATCACCGCGTACGACGAGGTCAGCCGCCGGCTGTTCGTCGTCAACGGCGCCCTCGGCACCGTGGACGTCCTCGACATCCGCGATCCCTCGGCGCCCGTGCGGGTCGCCACGCTCTCCGTGGCGCAGTTCGGCGCCGCGGCGAACAGCGTGGCCGCCGACAAGGGCGTCGTCGCCATCGCGATCGAGGGGTCGCCGAAGACGGCGCCGGGCATCGTGGCCTTCTACCGGGCCACCACGCTCGAGCTGATCAGCAGCGTCACGGTGGGCGCCCTGCCCGACATGCTGACCTTCACCCCCGACGGCCGCACCGTGCTCACGGCCAACGAGGGCGAGCCGAACGACGACTACACCACCGACCCCGAGGGGTCGGTGAGCGTCATCGACGTGACCAACATCAACTACCCGACGGTGCGCACCGCCGGCTTCGGCGCGTGGAACGGCCGGGCCGACGAGCTGCGCGCACGCGGCGTGCGCCTCTTCGGCCCCGGCAACCCGTCCGTCGCGCAGGACCTCGAGCCCGAGTACATCGCGGTCTCCGAGGACGGCGGCACCGCCTGGGTCACGCTGCAGGAGAACAACGCCCTCGCGGTGGTGGACGTGGCCTCCGCCACGGTGACCGACATCCTTCCGTTCGGTTACAAGGACCACAGCCGCCCCGGCAACGGCTTCGACGCGAGCGACCGCGACACGAGCAACGTGCGGATCCGGTCGTGGCCGGTGCTCGGCATGTACCAGCCGGACGCCATCGCCGCCTACGTCGCGAATGGCCAGACCTACCTGGTGACCGCGAACGAGGGTGACGCGCGCGTCTACCCGCCGGCCGGGCCGAACGAGGGGAGCGTCTTCAACGAGGAGGCGCGGGTCGGCTCGCTCCCGCTCGACCCGACGGTGTTCACCGACGCGGTCTGCGGCGGCACCTGCACGGGCACGGCGCGCCTCGGCCGGCTCAACGTGACGCGCACGCTGGGGCGCAACGCGCAGACGGGGCAGTACCAGGCCCTGTACGCCTTCGGCGCGCGGTCGATCAGCATCTGGACGCCCACGGGCGCGCAGGTGTGGGACTCGGGCGACGAGCTCGAGCAGCGCACGAAGGCGCTGCCGAACGTCAACTTCAACGCGAGCAACAGCAACAACACCTTCGACGACCGCAGCGACAACAAGGGCCCGGAGCCCGAGGGGGTCGTGGTCGCCTCTCTGGGCAGCAAGCGTTTCGCCTTCGTCGGGCTCGAGCGCGTCGGCGGCGTCATCGTGTATGACGTGACCAACCCGGCCGCGCCGGTGTACGTGACGTACCTCAACACGCGCGACGGCACCACGGGCGACCGCGGTCCCGAGGGGATCGCCTTCATCGACGCCAAGCGCTCGCCGAACAAGCGGCCGCTCCTCTTCGTGGGCCACGAGACGAGCGGCACCACGGCGATCTACGAGATCGAGCTGCAGTAGCCGCTCGCGGCGGTCGTCCGGCGCGGGGGTGGCCCTCAGGGGCTGCCCCCGCGTTGCGTTCGCGTCCACGGGGCCGGCCTGGCGGGCAGCCGAGCGCAACGACCCACGTGCGGGGATCCAGGCCATCGGGACAGCGAGGCATGCGCCGCGAGCCGGTACGGCAGGCGACCGAGTTTCGACGCGCTCAGCCCGCCAGCCGGCGCGGCGCCGACGCTCCCTCGACGCGACCATCCTTCGGAGCCAGGAGATCCAGCAGCCAGCCGAGCCGGGGGAATGCATGGCGTGGAGACACCGATCTGAGTGACGCCCAGCTCATCCCACTCACGCGCCGGACCGTCCGGTGCGCGGACGCGGGATCCCGGCCCTCCTCGAGCGCGATCCTGGCCAGACCGATGCCCCGACGCTCAGCGAGAAGCATCCATCGGCACGCGGTGAACTGGGCTTGCAGGGTCCGGAATGGTGGCAGGTTCAACCGGTGCAAGTCCCTCTTCAGGGCATGGCAATCAGCCCAGCCGAGCTCGCGAGCCGCGAGGTCCGCGGTGAGGCGCCCCTCGCGCCCGATCAGGATCCGTCCTGCGAGTGCGGCGACGCGCGCCTCGACGTCGCTGCCGGCTCCCGGGCGGGTGCTCGTCTGCCACACCCGGGCTCGCGAATCGTCCGACCGGCGTCCAGACAACGTACGCTCCTCCCTCGACCGCGACTCGCCCGGTGATGCCCGCCGCTGCGTGCCCGGCCGGCACCTTCGGGTCGACTCCCGATGCGCACCCACGGGCAATTCGCTAGCGTGCCGTCTCGCGCACTCGCCAAAACGTGAGCCGCGGCTCGGGCTCCCGGCTCAGGAGCACCAGCGTGCCATCGGCCCATGCCATGGACTGGGCCGTGATCGGCAGCTTCCACGAGCCCAGGTACTCCAGCGTCCGCGCGCTGTACACGTCGATCACGTCGGAGGCGTCGTCGCCGCCTCGCGCCGACACCTGTCTGTCGGCGACCAGGCCCGCACTCAACGCGAACAGACGATGGCCGTCGGACGCCAACGCCGCAACGGTCCGCGGAGCCAGCGGGTCCGGGCCGATGCGACCCGTTCGAGGCGCGGTAAACCACTGCTTCGGACCGGGGAACGGCACGCTGTCGATGCCGGTCGCCGCCATGCTGCGTCCGGTCAGCGAGAGGCGGCCCAGCGACGAGGAATAGAGAAACGCGATCGCGACCGCCTCGCGGTCGACCGCGGTCAGCTTGAGCGAACCGCGAACGATCACGTGCGCCGCGCGCGCGGCCGGGGGCAGGGAGAGTCGTCGGATCAGCCGTCTTCCATCAAGGCCGAGCGCCGAGAGCGCGGAGTCGAGGGGGAACCACACGATGAGCACGGAGTCGCCGAGCTGGAGAACTTCTTCAGGAGTCTGCCGAAGGGTGATGGCCGACCGCAGTACGCCGTCACGAGAGAGGGCGTACAGCCGCGCGTTGCCGCGGTCGGCGACCCATACGAGGCCGCTCGGGCCGATCGAGAGCGAGCCGATGCCCCCGAACTCGCCGGGACCAGCCCCTCGGCGTCCGTACTTCCAGAGCTGCCTCCCACGGCGGTCGAATGCCTTGATGCTCCAGTCGCCGTAGTCGACCACGACCGCCGAGTCACCGTTCCACGCGGCCACCAGTTGCGGATTCAGCAGTCGTGGCGCGTCCGCGGAGTCCGATACGGCCCCTACGCTGTCCCAGCGCACCCGAACGAAGGTCCGTCGCCCGTCCTGGCCACGCGACTCGACAGGAAGGAGTGCACCGAGGCACGCCAGAGCCGCCACGAGAAGTCTCGTCATGGTGACGTCGTGCGCACCCCGTCGGACCCGAGGACGTAGCCCAGGTCGGAGGCTCGCGACTCACCGAGGAACTCGATGGCCCGCAGTCTGCCCCGACGTACCACCAGCAGCACCGGCTGCCCGGCCAGCGCAAGTCGCTGCAGCAGCGCGCGACGGTCCGGCTGCAGCGGACGGAGGACGAAGCGAATGCCGAAATCGCGAGCGAGGGCGCTCATCGACGTCAGTGATGTGTCTGTCTCGCCAACCAGCCCGACTACCCGCGCAGAGGGCCTTGCGTCCAGTGTGTTCAGACTGGCGAAGACCTGCGCGTCGACCGAGCACGTGGAAGGCGTGAAGATGATCAGCGCACCGTGAGGCGCGCCGAGTTCCTCCCGCGCCAGTCGCTCCACGTCGATGGCCGGACGCGTGCAGCCAAGGATCAGCACGCAGAGGAGCGCTCGGACGGCGTGCCCCAGGTGACGCGGACAGGGTCCACCCCGTCGCAACAGGGTCTCCGGCCGGCAGCGGCTCCGCGCGTTGTTCACTACGGGCGCCCGGCAGGACAGAAATACGGCTCCATGTTGGTCCCCCGGAAGCCCCAGCACTGCTCGGGGCCGCCGTAACACCCGATTCCGTCGCAGAACGTGATCTGCGCCTCGCCCCGCCTGCCTGCAGCGGCAAGGAGTCCGAGCAGCACCACGACGGCGAAGGCTCCCTGAAGTGCGGTCCGGTGAAGTCGCATGCTGTCCTCCATCATGTTCTGTAGCGCTCGGCCGTGAGAAGTCGCGACCTTCGTGGCCCGTCATCGTGGGGCGGGCGGCGACACGGCCCGTCAATCGTAGGAATCGCCACGGAGGTGAGCAATGACCGAAGGAGCGCTGCCACCGACTGGCGGCAGGGGGGACAGGTGCGGACCGCGGCTCCGCCGTCATGAATCACGCGTCACACCACCGGAATCTCCTGGGGCGCATGTCGCGACACGGCCCGGACTTGCCGAGCCCCGCCGCGGTCACCACACTTCGCCGATCGCGCAGTTGCTCCCGCGCAGTCGCCGAAGCCACTTACCCCGGGGCGCCGCCCTGACCCTCGCCGCCGTGTCGCCCCTCGTCGTCCTGTTCGCGCCCGCGGTGCTGGTCATCGAGTACCCGCTCGCGGCCCTCGTGCCCGCGGCGGCCTTCGGGCTGCTGCGGCGCCGGTACCCGCGTCGCGTGCTGACGGTCGCGGCGGTGTCGTGGCTGCTGTACGCGGCGTGGGAGTCGGCGATGAAGGCGCGCTGGCGGGCGGGCGGCGCGGAGGACGCGACCGCGTGAGGCGCCGCGAGTTCCTGCGCGCGACCACGGCGGCCGCGCTGCCCCTCGCCATCCGCGCCCCGGCACGACACCGTGCGCCCCTGCGCGCCGACGGAGCCCGCGTCAACGCCTCGCTGCGCGCGTTCGACGCCATCGGCCGCACGCCGACGGGGATCAACCGCGTCGCCTACTCGGACGCCGACCTCGCCGGCCGCGCCTTCACCCTCGACCTGTACCGCCAGGCGGGGCTCGCGCCGGAGATCGACGCCGCCGGCAACATCGTCGCGCGCGTCGAGGGGGCGAGCCGCGGCCTGCTCCCGCCCATCGTCATCGGCTCCCACATCGACTCCGTCACCGACGGCGGCAACTTCGACGGCCCCCTCGGCAGCTTCGGCGCGATCGAGGTGGCACGCTCGCTGCGCGAGCAGCGGATCCGCCTGCGTCACCCGCTCGAGGTGGTCGTGTGGCAGAACGAGGAGGGGGGCACGATCGGCAGCAAGGCGGCGATCGGCGAACTCGCGCCCGGCGACCTCGACAAGGTCGCGCGCTCCGGGGTGACGATCCGCGACGGGATCGGCCGCATCGGCGGCGACGTCGCCCGGCTCGATACGGTGGTGCGCCGGCGGGGCGAGGTCGCCTGCTACCTCGAGCTGCACATCGAGCAGGGCGCGCGGCTGGAGCAGGCGGGGCGGCAGGTGGGCGTGGTCGAGGGGATCGTGGGCCTGCGCTGGATGGAGGTGACGATCGCGGGCGTCGCCAACCACGCCGGCACCACGCCGATGGACCAGCGGCAGGACGCGCTGCTCGCGGCGGCCCGGTTCGCGGTCGCCGTCAACGAGGCGATCCGCGCCGAGCCCGGACGGCAGGTGGCGACGGTGGGCCGGCTGAACGTGACGCCCAACACCACCAACGTGGTCCCCGGGCAGGTGGTGCTCACCGTGGACCTGCGCGACCTCGACCCCGGGACGCTCGACCGCTTCCAGGTGCGCTTCGAGCAGCTCGCTCGCGAGATCGGCGCCACGACCGGCACCACGTTCCGCGTGGCGCCGCTCGTCACCTCCGCGCCGGCGCTCGCCGATCCGGCCCTGATGGACGTGGTGGAGGCGAGCGCCCGCGCACTCGGGCTCTCGAGCCAGCGGATGCCCAGCGGCGCGGGGCATGACGCGCAGGAGCTCGCGCGCATCGCGCCGATGGCCATGATCTTCGTGCCGAGCGTCGGCGGGATCAGCCACTCGCTGAAGGAGTACACGAAGCCGGAGGACGTGGCGCACGGGGTGGATGTCCTGCTCAATGCCGTCGTGGCGGCGGACGCACGCCGTGGCTGACCGCGCCCGCATCCTCGTGGTCGCCGCGACCGCGCACGAGCTCGCTCCCGCGGACGGGTGGCGGACGCTCCTCTGCGGCGTCGGCCCGGTAGAGGCCGCGATCGCGACCGCCGCGGCGCTGGCGGCACAGCGGCCGGCCGCGGTGCTGCACGTGGGGATCGCGGGGGCGCGGCGGCGGCCGCCGCTCGTGCCGCCGGCGCTCGTGCTCGGCACCGAGGCGATCAACTGCGACCAGGAACCGTCGAACACCTTCTCGCCCCGGGTAGTCGCGGCGTCGCCCCTCCTGCTCGAGGCGGCGCGGCGCGCGCTGCCCGACGCGGTCGCCCTCCCGATCGGCACCAGCGCCCGCGTGGGCGGCGCGGGCGACTGCGACGTGGAGGCGATGGAGGGGTTCGGCGTGCTGCGGGCCGCGCAGCTCGCCGGCGTCCCGGCCCTCGAGGTGCGCGCGATCTCGAACGAGATCGGCGAGCCCGACCGTGCGCGGTGGCGCTTCGAGGAGGCGTTCGCGGCGATCGCCGAGGCCACGGCGCGCCTCGTCCCGGAGCTGGCACGGTGCGTGAGCTGACCTTCGGCTTCTCCCCCTGCCCCAACGACACCTTCGCATTCCACGCGCTGGTGCACGGGCTCGTGCCCGCGCCGTTCCGCGTGCGGCCCGTGCTGCTCGACATCGAGGAGCTGAACCGCCGCTCGCACGCCGGCGAGTTCGAGCTCACCAAGCTCAGCGTGGGGGCCTTCGCCGGGGTCGGGGCCCGCTACCGCCTGCTCCGCAGCGGCGCCGCGCTCGGCCACGGGGTGGGGCCGCTCGTCGTCGCGCGCGCGCCGATGGCGCTCGCGGAGGCGGTGCGCGGCCGCGTCGCGATCCCTGGCCGCGAGACGACGGCGTTCCGGCTGCTGCAACTCGCCGCGCCCGCGATCGGCGACATCGTGGCGCTGCGCTACGACCGCATCCTGGGCGCGGTGGAGTCGGGCGAGGTGGACGCGGGACTCATCATCCACGAGAGCCGGTTCACCTACGCCGCGCACGGGCTCGTGCAGGTCGCCGACCTGGGCGCGTGGTGGGAGCGGGAGACCGGCCTCCCGGTGCCGCTCGCGGGCATCTGCGCGCGCGCTGACTTGGACGCCGCCACTGCGGCGGCCGCGGAAGTCGCCATCCGCGCGTCGGTGCAGTACGCCTTCGACCATCCCGAGGCGAGCCGCGCGTGGGTGCGCGCCCACGCACAGGAGATGTCGGACGCGGTGTGCGACCAGCACATCCGCCTGTACGTGAACGCGCACAGCCTCGACGTGGGCGACGAGGGGCTGCGCGCGATCGAGCGGCTGGCGGCGACGCGTCACGCGACGCCGGCGCCCGCCCCCCCCACTCCCCACGCGAGGTAGCATCATGGCCGTCGTCCTCATCACCGGCAGCAGCGTCGGCATCGGCCGCGCCACCGCGCTCGACCTGGCGCGTGCCGGCCACACCGTGATCACCACGATGCGCGACCTCGCGCGCGGCGCCGAGCTCGCGGCGACCGCCGCCGCCGAGCGGCTGCCGATCCACCTGCGCGTGCTGGACGTGGATCGCGACGCTTCCGTCGCGTCCTGCCTCGGCGGCCTGCTCGCCGAGGGCGTCGTGCCCGACGTGCTCGTGAACAACGCCGGCATCGAGCGGCACGGCGCCATCGAGGAGCTCTCGATGGCCGCGATCCGCGAGGTGATGGAGACGAACTACTTCGGCGCGGTGCGGTGCACCAAGGCGCTGATCGGGCCGATGCGGGAGCGGGGCTCGGGGTGCATCGTCAACGTCACCTCGGTGGCGGGCCGGATCGCGAGCTCGCCACTCGGCGCCTACGCCGCGAGCAAGCACGCGCTCGAGGCGCTGGGCGAGGCGCTGGCGCAGGAGCTGCGGCCGTTCGGCGTGCGCGTGCGCATCGTGGAGCCCGGCATCACCGACACCGCCATGGCGCAGGCGATGCCCGGCTCCGCCTCGCCCCGGTACCGGCAGGTGCGGCAGATGGCCGCGCTCTTCCGCGCCTCGCTCTCGCACCCGGTGCCGCCGACGGTCACGGCCGGGGTGATCCGGGCCGCGATCGAGTCGGATGGCGACCAGCTCCGGTGGCCCGCGGGCCCCGACGCGGCGGGGTTCCTGGCGTGGCGGGCCTCGATGAGCGACGAGGCCTGGGTGGCGTTCAACAGCATGCCCGACGACGAGTGGGTGGCCGCGGTCAAGGCGACCTTCGGCATGGACGTGGCGCTGGCGTGAGCGACACGGCAGGCCGCCCCGCCGTGTTCCGAGACTTCGACCAGACGACGGAATCATCTACGCCCGCCGCCCCCCGCAGCCCGACCCGGCGTTCATCCGCGTCATGCCGCGCTTCGTGGACTCCATGAAGGCGGCGGTGGACGCCGCGAACCGCTGACCCGCCCCCTCCCGCCCACCACGCACGGGCCAGGCAACGCGGCGTCGGCCCGGCGACGCGAACCGGGTGCGGGCCGGCGGCGCGCCGACCCGCACCCGCGTGACGCGCGCCGCAGCGCGCGGTCACGTCCCGCGTTCAGTTCATGGCCTGCAGCGTGTAGCCGACGTAGAGGTTCGGGTCGTCGTAGCCGAGCCCGTGCCGCAGGCGGAAACGCTCGCTGCCGATCGCCCCTCCGATCTCGCCGGTCTGCACCCGGTTCTGGATCCAGTCGCTGGCCAGGACGAAGTCGTTGCCGTTCCGCGTCCAGGTGCCCCGGTCGTACGTCCGCCAGTTCCAGACGCGTGTCCAGCCCATCCCGGAGGCCGGGTTCGGCGACTGCCACTCGCTGTACCAGATGTACTGCACGTAGCGGCCGTCGGTCGTCATTTCGACCCGTGCCGAGTCGAACTGGAAGAACGTCTCCGCGCCCGGCGTCGGCTCGTTCGCGAAGCGATACGCGATGAACGGCAGGCCCTGACCCGCCACATCGGTGGCGCGCCACACCTGGCGGCCCGGCGGGGGCGGGGGCGGCGGCACCGGCTGGGGATTCTGCGGCCGGGTCCACGGCCGGTACTCGCCCGTCACCTCGCCGGCGCCGACCGCGAGGGTCAGCCGCTCGGTGATCGTGAGCCGCCCGGCTTGGGAGTTGTCCACCAGCAGCGCCCGTGCGCTCGTGGTGGCGGCGAGCCGGTAGCGGGCGCCGTCGGCACGCCACGTCCCGACGTCCACCCAGCCCGCCGACTCCCGCACCGTCGTGCCGCGCACCGCGCGGGTCCAGATGCGCTGCTCGAACGTGCGGTCGGCGCGGATCTCGATGCGGGCGGAGTCCACGTAGATCCGCTCGAGCTCCCCGTCCACGGTGCGCTCCGCGATGACCACCGGCAGCGCCCGGTCGCCGACGCGGGCGAGCGCCCAGGTGCGGGCCTCCAGCGGGGGCGGCTCCGTCGGCGGGGGCTGGGTGGTGTCGTCACTGCACGCCATGAGGGCGAGCAGCGAGGCACCGGCGAACAGCATGAAGTTCCGTGACATCGTGGTGCTCCTGTCGGGTGAAAGGGACAACGGGTGCCGGGCGGCGGTCGCCGCCCGGCGCGGGTGATCCGTCGGGTACGCGGACGCGCCGCGCGCGATCGTCAGTCGGGTCATGCGAACCTCCTCAGTGCGGCGCCGCGACCGGGGTCGCGACGTGGTGGTGCCGCCGGAGGTAGCCCGGCAGCGTGTGGATGTCGGGCGCGGGCTGCGCGGGCGCCACGCGGCCGCGCCGGCGGCCAGACTCCGTGTGCACGACGCCGACGATCGCGCCCCACGTCAGCGACTGCGGCCCTGTCACGGCGACCTCCTCCAGGCCTTGCTGCAGCGCCCGGGTCGCGGCGTGCGCCACGTCGGCCTCGTGGACCGGCGCGACCTGCGTCCGCGACCGCGCCAGCCAGAGCCGCTGCACGAACCCGGCGGCGCGGACGCGACCGACGACCTCGGCGAACGTCGGCGCGTGGCGCACCAGCGACGTGGCCACGCCCTGTGCCCGCAGGCGTGCGCAGTGCAGCCGTGCGTGGGCGAGCGCCGACGCGTCGGCCGCGCTCGCGCACTGCACCCAGCGCGCGACCCGCTGCGGCAGGCGCGTGACCAGCGCATCGGCCTCGGCCCAGTCGAGCGGCTCGGCGGCCACGACCAGCGTGGCCGGCTCCAGCTCCAGCGCGTCCGCGGGCGCGCAGTGCGCCACCTGCACGGCGAACTCGCCCGTCTCCCCGATCGCCGCGGCTTGCGGCACCTGTGCAGTGACCTCGAAGCCGCCGACCGCCAGCTTCAGCAGCAGCTGCTGGCCGATCGGGGAGGTCGCGCCGAGCAGGAGGACCGAGTTCGTGACCAGCGGGTTCATGAGCACCTGCCCCTGTCCAGGACGTTGCCCGCTCGGCCATTTCCGATCGGGTCGGCGGTATATTCGTCGCCGCGCTCACGGCCGAACGATCCCGGTCTCACCTCGATCTCACCTGCCCGTAACACCTTGCTGATCAAGGTTTTCGGACCCCCGGTCCTGCTCCGCGACGGCGTGCCGGTGAGCGGTGCCGGCACGCAGCGGCGGCGGCTGGCCCTGTTGGCGGCGCTCGCCATCGGGGCCCCGCCGGGTCGAGCGGGACTATCCCGGGAGCGGCTGCTGGCCCTGCTGTGGCCGGAGGCCGACGACGAGCGGGGCCGGGCGGCGCTGAGCCAGGCGCTCTACGCCATCCGCCGCGACCTGGGGGCCGACGACGCCATCACCGGCAGCACCGAGCTGCGCCTCAACCCCGACCGGGTGCGGTGCGACTACTGGGAGTTCGTGCAGGCGCTGGCGGACGGCGCCGACTCTGCCGCCGCGGCCCTGCGGACCGCGCCGCTTCTCGACGGCTTCGACCTGCCGGAGGCGCGGGCGTTCGGGTTCTGGCTGGAGGAGCAGCGCGCGGAGGTCGATCGCCGGTGGCGCGAGGCGACCGAGCGCACGGCGGAGCAGGCGGCGCGGCGGGGGGATCGCGACGAGGTGGTGCGCTGGCGGCGTGCGCTGGCAAATGCCGACCCGCTGAGCGGCCGCACCGCGACGGGGCTCGCCCAGGCACTCGTCGAGGCGGGCGAGCGCGAGGCCGCGCTGCGCCACCTGCGCGTGCACGCCGCGCTGGTGCGCCAGGAACTGGACAGCGAGCCGCAGGAGGAGGTCACACGGCTCGCGGAAGCGATCCAGCAGGGCGAAGTGGCGGCGACGACCCCGCCTCCGTCAGCCCCCGCCCCCGCGGCGCGGCTCACGCCGCCGGCGGCGACGGAGCCGCCACCCGCGGTCGGCGTGGAACCGCTGTCGTCCCCCGCGACGCCGCCGGCTGCCGCGCCGGTCCCGCCGACGCGGCGGACCGGCGTGCTCGTTGGACTCTCGGCACTGGTCGTGATCGTGACAGCGATCGCGATCCGCGCGCTCGACCGAGAGCTCGCGCTCGCCGCCCCGGCGCCGGAGCTCAGCGGCGCCGTCGCCGCGTCGGACACCGCCCCGACCACCTCCTCGCCCGACGCGCTGCGGCTCTACCGCGAGGCGGTGCGCGCCATGGCCGACGGTCGGCGGGACGCCGCCGCCGCCCAGCTCCGCGGCGCTCTTGGCGCGGACCCCGGCTTCGCCATGGCGGCGCTCCAGCTCGCGGCACTCCTCGGCAACGATCACCCCGACTTCGAGCCGCTGATGCGGCAGGCGATGCGCCGGACCGGAGACGTCTCGCGGCGCGAGGCCCTGCTCATCCGGGCGAGCTGGCTCCGCCACATGGACGACCCCGGCGTCGGGCCGCTCATGGACACGCTGGTCACGCTGTACCCGGACGACCTCGGTATCCGGATGCACGCCGCCGGGCCGGCCCTCTACCAGTACGCCGACTTCCCCAGGGCGCGCGCGCTCCTCGAGGGCGTCTGGGTGGCCGACAGCCAGCAGGTGGCCCGCCGCGGGCGCGGGCGCTGCTTCGCGTGCGAGGCGCTCGCGCACCTGCTCACCGTGCACCAGTGGGCCGACTCGCTCCCCGCCGCCGAGCGCATGCTGCGCCGGCACCTGCGGCTCGCGCCGCGCGATCCGCTCGCCTGGGCGCTGCTCGCCGACGTGCTCGAGCGGGACGAGCGCCGCCACGACGAGATGCGCGCTGCGATCGACTCGGCGGTGCGCCACGGCCGCCCGTCGGCACGGACCTTCGACATCAGCGCTGCGTCGCGACGGGGCGACAGGGCCGGCTTCGAGCGCGCGCTCGCGGGCGTGGGGTCGCCCGCGTCGGAGCGCGACCGCTCCGAGGCGTGGTCGCGGGCGATTCTCTACCGCAACACCGGCGACCTCGAGGCAGCGCTCCGCGAGGCGCGGCGCTATCGGGCGAGCGTGGGCAGCCTGCCCACCGAGGCGGGGCTGACCGCCGGCACGATGGAGGCGATCGTGCTGCTGGAGCTTGGCCGCGGCCGCGAGGCTGCCGCGATCTGGGACTCCATTGCCCGGTACCCGCGCACGCGGTCCGCGCCCAGCCACCGCGCCCGGCAGCAGGTCTGGTTCCGCACGCTCGCTGCCACCGCCCGGTTCGAGGCGGGCGACACCACGGGGCTTGCCGCGCTCGCCGACTCGCTCGCGGTCCTGGGCCCGCAGAGCGGCTACGCGCGCGACAACGCCCTGCACCACCACGTGCGCGGGCTCGCCTACGTCGGGCGCGGGTGGCTGGAGGAGGCGGTGGTGGAGTTCCAGCGCGGCATCGTCTTCCCGAGCATGGGCTTCACGCGGAGCAACTGGCACCTCGCCCGCACGCTCGCCGCCCTCGGCCGCACGGACGAGGCGCGGCGCTGGCTCGAGGCCGCGCGGCGCGCCCCGCGCGACGGCTCGCCCCTCTACCTGAGCCAGCGGACGATCAGGGCGACGCTCGCCGAGCTCGACCGGCCCGCCAGTCCCGCCGGCCGCTGATGCTCCCCGACGCCGGCGCGGTGCTCGGCATCGACGTCGGCTTCTCGGCCACGCGGCGGAGCACCTGCTTCTGCCTGCTGCGCTGGACGGGCGGCGCGGCGCACCTGGCGTTCCGGTCCGCCACCGCCGACCCCGCGATGCGCCGCGACGCGCTCACGGACCTGCTGGCCGGCGTTCCGCGGGTGCTGGCGGTCGCGGTGGATGGTCCGCTCGTGCCGGGCCTCGCCCACACCACGCGCTATCGCGCCGCCGAGGCGCTGCTCTCCCGCGGCCCCATGCAGCGGCGCGGCAAGCCGGGCGCGACGAGCGCGCCGGTGGGCCAGCGCCTCCACCGGCACGCGACCGAGCTGGCGCACCTGGCGCTGGGCGCGGTCGAGGTTGCCCCCGCGGCGCACGCCGACGCGATCCACGAGCGGTGCGTGGTCGAGGCATTCCCCAACGCGTTCCTCGCGGCACTGCTCGACGACGACGAATTCCCGCCCCTGCGGCGAGACGCGTCCGACGTGTTCTGGGAACTGGCCGTGGACCGGGTGGGGTGCCTGCTGGAGGCGCTGCTGCCGCGCCGGGCACTCGACGTGACGCTGCCGGCGGTGCGCGATCACGACGATCGGGCCGGCGTGGTGTGCACGCTCACGGCGCTTGCCGTCGCGAGTGGGGCGTTCGTCGCGGTGGGCGATCCTGCGGGCGGGGAAATCATCCTGCCCCCGCTCGGGCGCTGGGGTCAAGATCGCGCAGGGACACCCTGGCTCCTTGGCGTGCTGCGTGACGCGGCGGCGGCGCTCGGGGGTCCCCGTCCCGGCCGCCCGACGTTCACTGGCGCGCGCGTGCGCGAAGTCGGCCCCCGCTGACCGTGGCGGGGGCCTCGCCACCTACGGCCTACATGACGGCCAGCACGGCCGCCGTGAGCACCAGCGATCCCGCCCACAGCAGGTCCACGTTGATCCACGCCTGCCGCAGGATGCGCAGCCCCGCGAACTCGTAGACGAGCGCCGCGAGCAGGCCCGAGACCCCGAGGTAGCCAGCGGTGTGCAGCAGCGTCGCCAGCAGCGCGCGCCAGCCGGGCGCCGTGCTTGCCGGGGCGTGATGTGCGCGCACCGCGTGCGATGCGGGCGCGGGCGCCACGTGCGCCGCGTGGGCCACCGCGACATCCGGCTGCGTCGCGCCCCCGGTGACCGCAGGCGCCACCGCCTCGACCGCGAAGGGCACCGCCATGAGGCCCGCCCCGTGCGCGCTGGCCACGAGGAACGACCACGCGACGAGCTCGCGCAGCCCGACGCGCATCCCGCCGGCACGCGGATGCCGGTGCCGGCGCAGCTGCCGCACGCCGAGCGCGAGCAACGCCACCACCACGATCCATCGCAAGGTCTCGCGCGGCACGGCGAGCCCCACCACCAGCGCGAGGCCCACCGCCGCGAGCACCGCCAGCGCGTGCCCCGCCGCCAGCGGGGCGAGGGCGCGCCAGACGGCGCGCCGCTCCCCCTGTTGCAGCCCGAGCGCGACGGCGAAGAGCCATCCCATCCCGGGGTTCAGCCCGTGCAGTGCCCCGAGCCCCAGGAGCACCAGCCAGGGCCACGTCTCGCCGGTCACGAGAAGCAGAACGAGTCGGAGGACGCGTCGCCGCCCGCGAGCCGCACCTGATGCGGGCGGATCCCCTCCTCGAACTCCACGAGGAACCGCTCGTCGAGCGCCATCCCGCCCTTGGGCTTCGTGTCGATGCGCGCGAGCCAGCCGCGGATGCCGTCGGGGTAGAACTGCGCGTCCCACGGCGAGTAGAGCGAGTTCGTCACGTACACCCGGCGCCCGTCGCGGCTCACCTCGACCATCTGCGGCGCGCCGTTGAGCGCGCGCCCCGGCGCGGCCGGGTGCGGGGAGCGGCCCGTGATGCCGCCCAGGCGCACGGAGCCGGTGAACACCGGGTTGAACGGATCGCTCACGTCGTACTGGCGCAGCTCGCCCGTGCCCCAGCAGGACACGTAGAGGAAGCGGTCGTCCACCGACAGGTTGATGTCGGTCACGAGCGGCGGCACCGCGCCGAAGCCCTTCAGCAGCGGCGGCAGCAGCGCCGGGTCGGCCGGCTCCGCCGGGATCGTGATCACCTTGCGGGCCTTCCACTCCCCCGCCCCGCCGTTCGCCGCCTGGTCGAGGTACCAGGTGAAGATGCTCGCCGAGAGGTCGGCGAGCGACAGGACGACGCCCACGAAGCCGTACGCGCGCCGCGGGTCGTGCGCGGGCCGCAGCTCGAGGACCATCTGGTGCTCGGCGCCCAGGTCGATCACCTGCTGGTGCTCGCGGGTGCGCAGGTTCCACACGTGCAGCGCATGGCCGTACTTCCCGGCAAGGAGCAGCTCGGGGTTGACGCCGTCCTTGACCATGTTGGGCGTCCCCCACTCGCTGGTGAGCATCGTGTCGTGGCCCAGGTGCCAGAAGAAGTCGTACGAGAGGTACTGCGGCCCCCTCGCCGACTCCCACGGCCCCTGCACCTCGAACGTCTCGTGGTCGAGCGTGAAGATGCCGCCCGGGCCGTTCCCGTCGGGGGCGCCGAGCGCGTTCATGTAGATGCCGTCGGGGCCGCAGTGCACGGTGTGCGGGTAGGCATACCCGGTCTTCCGCATCACCTCCTCGCCCTCGATCACCTTCACCAGCCGGGGTGACCGCGGGTCCGGCTTCGTGTCCACCACGTGGATGCGCGACGAGTGGGTGCCCGGCACCACGAGGTACCGGCGCTCGACGTGGGCGTGGGGCGCGTACGGGCAGAGGTGCGAGCTGCAGGCGTTCCAGCCGAAGTGGTGCAATTCGTTACCGCCGTGCGGGAACTCGACGCGATGGACGAGCTGCCCGCAGGTCGGCGAGTCGGGGTCGGTGTCCACGACGCCGATCGCATCGCGCTGACGGTCGTTGCCGGTGGCCAATAACGCCACGTACGCCACGTCCTCGGGCGGCGCCTCCATGGCGAGGGCGGGAGACGGGTAGAACGTCGGGTCGGGGGTCCAGCGCGGCATGGTGTCCTCCGGGTGTGGGTCGTGGGCTTCACCCGGTAGTGCGCAGCGGCACCGCGGATGCCGACATCGCGGTGGGTGGGACCGAGGCCGGTGTAGATTCCGGGGGTCCCATGCCCGACGCGCCCAGCCGTCCGATCCTCCGTCCCCGCCGCGGCCCGCGAGTCGCCGCGTGGCTGCTGGGGGTGGCGCTGCTCGTGGCCGTCGGCTGGATGGTCGTCACCGTCGGCAGCCCGCTGCCGACGACGCACCTGGCCATGGCCACCGGCCCCGCGGGCAGCGGTGCCGCCGCGATCGGCCTCCGCTACCGGGAGATCCTGAAGCGCTCCGGCGTGAACCTCCGCCTCGTGGAGACCGCCGGCGGCTTCGCCAACGTCGCGCAGCTGAAGGACCGCGCGACGGGGATCAGCGTCGCCCTCGTGGAGAGCGGCGTCACGTCGCGCACCGAGTCGCCGGACCTGGTGGCGCTGGGTGCGGTCTCGCTGGAACCGCTCTGGATATTCACCCGCGAGCGCATGCGTGGCACCCCGGCAGAGCGGTTCACGGGGCGCCGGGTCGCGACCGCGCCCGAGGGGAGCGGCTCGTACTTCCTCGCGCGCCGGCTGCTCGCGCTGAACGGGGTGCCCGACTCGAGTGTCGCGTTCGCATCGCTCACCCCCGAGGCGGGCGCGGAGGCGCTCCTGCGCGGCGAGGTGGACATCGCCATCATGCTCACGCCATGGCAGGCGCCCGCGCTGCAGCGCCTGCTCTCCTCGGACCGCGTGGTGCTGGAGGGGTTCCCGCGCGCGGAGGCGTACGTGGCGCGCTTTCCCGCGTTGAGCCGCGTCGTGCTGCCGCAGGGCGTCGCGGACCTGGCGCGCGACCTCCCGCCGGCTGACGTCCCGCTGCTCGCAGTCGAGAGCAACCTCGTGGCGCGGCGCGACCTGCACCCGGCGCTGCAGTACCTCTTCCTCGAGGCGGCGGCCGAGATCCACGGCGGCCCCGACGTCTTCTCCCGCGCGGGCCGCTTCCCCGGCCCGGGCTCGCTCGACTTGCCGCTCAGCGACCAGGCGCGCACCTTCTACAAATCGGGCCGCCCGTTCGTCTACAGGTACCTGCCGTTCTGGGCAGCTGCCCTCGTGGAGCGGCTGCTCTTCATCCTGATCCCGCTGCTCGCGGTGGTCCTGCCGCTCGCGAACGTCCTGCCGAAGCTGTACGAGTTCGTGACGCAGCGGCGGATCTTCAGCTTCTATCGCGAGCTCCGGGAGATCGAGCTGCTCCTGGCCTCGCCGGGCCCGGCCGTCCCCCTCGACCAGCTGGCCGGCGCGCTGGCCGACCTCGATCATCGCGCCACCGGGCTGAAGGTGCCGCTCGGCTTCGCGCAGCGGCGCTTCATCCTGAAGAGCCACATCGCGCTCGCGCGCGAGGAGGTCGAGCGGCGGAGGGGCGCGCAGGCCCTTGGCGGCGGCCCCGTCACGCCCTCGTGATGCGAAGGGCCCGAGCGCGCCACCCCCGGCGCACGTGGCCGGCCCTCGGCCTGGCGCTCGCCCTCGCGGCGTCGCAGGCTGCGGCTCAGGAGCTTGAGCCCCGCGCCCTGATCAACGCCCCGATCGGCGTGAATTTCCTCATCGCGGCGGCCGGCTACGCCTACGGCAACGTGCTCATCGACCCGTCGCTGCCCCTCGACGACTTTCGGGCCCGCGTGGGGTCGCTCGCGCTCGGCTACCAGCGGATCGTCGACGTCTTCGGGATGGTGGGCCGCATCGGCGCCGTGGTGCCGACCGCCAGCGGCCGCTGGGAGGCGACCCTGTCCGGCATCGACACGGCGACCAACCGCACGGGCTTCGGCGACCCCACCGTCAAGTTCGCCGTGAACTTCGTGGGCTCCCCTGCCCTGACGATGAGCGAGTTCCGCGACTACCGGCAAGCGACGGTGGTCGGCGCGCAGGTGGCGGTCACCGCCCCCCTCGGCCAGTACGACCCCGACCGTCTCGTCAACCTCGGTACCAACCGCTGGACGATCGCGCCGCGCCTCGGCGCGTCGCAGGTGTTCGGCCGCCGCTGGGTGCTCGAGGGGTATGCCAGCGTGTCCTTCTACACGGCGAACGCCGAGTACTTCGGTGGCGGCCGGCTCACGCAGGCCCCGTTCTTCGACACCCAGGCACACCTGATCTACGCGATCCGCGGCACGGACTTCTGGGCCGCGGCGTCGGTGGGCTATGGCTGGGGCGGGCGGACCACCGCCGACGGCGTGCCGGGCGACGCCATCACCAACGTGCGCCTCTCCGGCGTGCTGCGCTACCCGCTCGCGCGGGGGCATTCGCTGAAGCTCGCCTACATCAACGGGTTCCGCACCGAGGTGGGCGCCGACTACGACACCATCCAGCTCGTGTACACGCATGCGTGGGGCGGCAAGCCCTGACGGCCACCGGTCGCGCCACATGCCGCGGCGCTAGAAGCTGACCGTCGTCACCACGTTCAGGTGCCAGCGGGCCACCCGCCGGTCGCTCACCAGCAGCAACTCGTCGGACTCCCCCGTCAACCCGAGTTTGTGGCTGAACACCACGCCCTCGAGCTTGAGTCCCCAGTCCAGCGATCCGACGCCGCTCAGCGGCACGAGCTCGATCCCTGCGCCGAGATGCCAGGTGTTGGGCAGCAGGTTCTCGAAGAGACCGGGCTTCCGCACCCAGCGTGACGTGCCGTCGCCCAGCACCGTCGAGTCGAGCGCTGCGTTCTCGACGCGGTACCACGAGAGCCCGTAGCCACCCTTGACGTAGGGCTGGAACCCGCCCGTCGCGAGGTTGTACCGAAGGCTGCCGGCGTACTCCCACATCGATACCTCGCCCGAGAGCCGGTAGGCCGTCGGCGCGCCGGTCACCGTGAAGACCTGCGACAGCCCGCTCCGCGAGTGACGCAGGGTGTTCTCGCTGACGAACCGCCGCCCCAGGAAGAGGCTGACGCCGGCCACGAGGTCCGTGCTGGAGGTCGTCTCCTCCGGCCCGCTCACGAGATCGCCCGCGCCCACGCCGGCGTCTGCCAGCGCCACGAGCAGCGGCTCGTAGAGCTCCGGAAACCCGAACAGGCCGAAGAAGTCGGACGGCAGCGTGAATCGCGACACACCGACCGTGCCGCCGATGAAGCGATACGGAACCGTCGCCGAGTTGTAGTAGGAGGAGCCGTTCACGGGATTGGACCCGTGGAAGGGCGTGCGCACCAGCCGCCACGCGAGGTCGAACGGCGGGATCGAGACCAGCAGCGGCGCGGTGAGGTTCAGGAAGCCCCAGCTCTGCACGAAGTTGTCCTGCAGGCTGCCGGGGTACCACGAACTGAGCCGATGCGGCTCGTACCGCTCGTACCCGGCGCCGTCGCCGACGCGGTTCCACCCGCCGCTGAACGACGGCGCCATCACGCTCAGGTTCCCGGTCTCGGCGTACTTCACGATCCCGGCGAACGGCGACTTCGTGGCCGGGTAGCCGAAGCGGATCGGCAGCACCATCCAGGCGTAGCGCCGGCGCACATCCGGGTCGGTCCACATCAGCGGCAGCACCCGCTCCCAGTCCGGCAGGATCTCGAGTCGCGCCGGGTTGTCGTAACGGACCACCGGCTCCGTCTCCGGCGCGTCCGCCCCCGGGGGCGCACGGACGATCCGCCAGTCGGTCTGGATGACCTCGCCGGTGCCCTGCGGCCCGATGTCCTTGTAGAGCGCCGGCATCGGGAAGGAGCCGTGACTCGAGCGGCCGAGCCGGCTCGGCGGGCCGAGGATGGCGTTCAGTCCCTTGCCATCGCCACCCACGAAGACCTTGGGGTGCAGCGAGAGCTGCGTCTCCCCCGCGTCGAGGTAGGCCAGCGAGCGCGCCGCGAACCAGCGCACCCGTTCGCCCTCGCGCTCCTGCTGGCGCGCCGCCACCTGCCGCTCCCACTCCGGGCGTGGCGCGTACAGGTCCGGCGCGAGGTAGTCCGTGACGTAGACCCAGTGGTGGAAGTAGTGCTCGGTCCGGTGGATGATGACGTCGTCGAGCGCGACCGCGCCGTCGAGGAGCGTCCCCATCTCGGCGGCCGTCGGCGCCCGCTCGCGCCACGCCCGCGTGGTGAGCACGACGTTGAGGTGCTCCCAGTCCCCCTCGTGCACGTTGCCCGCGTCGTTGTACGGGTAGAAGAACCAGTACTGCAGGACGAACTCGTAGCGTTCGACCCCGTCCGGCCCGGCCGGCCGCGTGGCGAGGAACGGCTTCACGAAGCTCTTGGCGTACCCCAGGTACTTCCGCGATGGCGTCCCCTGGGCCGTGCCCTCGAACTCGCGTGCCCAGCTCGCGGGATCCTGGCCGGGGAAGTCGAAGTACATCGAGAGCTGCCGCTCCTCCTCGGCGGACGCGGCGGCCGGTGGCGGCCGCTCGCCCGGCGCGAGGCGGCGGAGCAGCCGCAGCAGCTGGCAGTCGGCGACGCCCGGGCTGGCCTCCTCGCCGCCCTCGGGGCACGGCTGCCCGCGCAGCTCGCTCCAGTCGAGGGCATCGGTCCGGACGAGGCGCGGATCGTGGCGCGCCACGTCGAACTCGTCGATGTAGAGCGGGAACGGCTCGCCGCCCTCGAGCCAGCGTCGCAGGTCCATCGGGAAGCCGGCGGCGTGGCGCACGATCCACGGCGCGAAGCGCTCCGACAGCCGCATCAGCCAGGCGTGCCGCCGGTCGTCGATGCCGTCCCTCGGGGCCTCGTCGCGGTAGCCGGGCGACGCCTGGTCCCCGAAGAGGTGGAGCATCGCCGACGCCCGCGCCTGCTGGATCGGGAGGGCGGCGCCGGAGCCGGGCGGCATGTAGGTCAGGTAGTCCGGCTTCGGGATCGGCTGCCCCGCCGCCGGCATGAGCCCGCCTCCGCCGGCCATGAGCACGCAGAGCGCGACATACCGCCGCAGGGCGGCGCAAGGGAACCTCATCGGCACTGTCCGGGTCCTGGAGGGAGGAGACGCCCGCGCTCGGTGCGGGGCTGCCCCCAATCTGCCATGCGCAGGACGCCGGCGGAATTCCGGGGCCCCGCCGACGCGCCGCCGCTTGACCGCCTATCTTGAACCCGATGCGACCCTTCGGCTGGCACCACGTCACGGCGATCACCGCCGACGCCCCCGCGAACCTGCGGTTCTACCGCGACGTCCTGGGGATGCGCCTCGTCAAGAAGAGCGTGAACCAGGACGACGTCTCGGCGTACCACCTGTTCTACGCCGACGCCGTCGGGACGCCGGGCACCGACCTTACCTTCTTCGACTGGCCGCAGTCGCCGGCGCACCAGCCAGGTGCCAGCGACATCAGCCGCACCGGCCTCCGCGTGCCGGCGGGAGCGCTGCCGTGGTGGGGCGCGCGGTTCCGCGAGCGTGGCGTCGCGCACGCCGAGGTGCGCGAGGTGGCGGGGCGGCCGACGCTCGAGTTCACCGACCCCGAGGGACAGCGCCTCGCGCTCGTGGCCACCGACGAGCCGGCACCGCCGCCGGCGCCGGTGCCGTGGACCGCCACGGGGATCCCGGCCGACGTGGCGATCCGCGGACTCGGCCCCGTGGCGCTGACGGTCCGCAAGGCCGCGCGCACGGTGGACGCGATGGTGAGGCTGCTCGGGTTCGCGGTGGTGTCGGACGAGCCGGTCGAGGGCGGGCGTGACCTCGTGCTGCGGCTCGGCGACGCGGGAGCCGCGGGCGAACTGCACCTGCACGAGCGGCCCGCGCTGCCCGTCATGCAGCAGGGGTTCGGCGGGGTGCACCACGTGGCGCTGCGGTCGGGCGATGCCACAGCGCACCGCCGCTGGTTCGACCACCTGACCGCGCACGGGCTGCGCACGAGCGGGCTCGTGGACCGCTACTACTTCCAGTCGCTGTACTTCCGCGAGCCCAACGGCATCCTGTTCGAGCTCGCCACCGACGGCCCGGGCTTCGCCAGCGACGAGCCCGCCGAGCGGCTCGGCGAGCGGCTGGCGCTGCCGCCCTTCCTGGAGCCGCATCGCGCGGCGATCGAGGCGGGGCTGGTGCCGCTGCCCAGCTGACGGTCGGGCGCCTGCGCGCAGCGGTGCCGACGGCGCGGTGTCGCGCCGCTCCCGCTCAGTCCTTCGGTGGCCCGAGGAAGACGCGCCAGCGGATCTCGACGCGGGGCAGCCGGGCGAGCCGGCCAAGGAGGTTGGGACGGGCCCGCGCGCCGATGCGCGCGACCTCGGCCGAGCCGACGCAGACCCGGATGGTCAGGCCGCTCGCGCGGAGCAGCCGGTCGGTGAGCACGAAGAGCCACGCGGGCGTGTGCGCGCGCCAGGTGCTCGTGAAGTGGTGAAGCCCGAGCCTGCCCTCGGGCACCGGATGCTGGAAGACGAGCCCGCCCGGCTCTCCCCGGATGACGAAGGCGCCGACGGGGGAGGTCACCCGGACCTCCCCGTCCAGCGCCAGCGACCTGCGGGCCGTCACGCCTTCTGCGTCTTGATGCGGATGCTGCCGTTCAGCTTCCAGGGCGCGCGCGGCGCCGCGGCGTCGGCGGAGACGGGGATCTCGACCTCGAGGTGGTCGAACTGGATCTCCGCGTTCCGCTCGGTGAGTTCGTGGAGGAAGTCGGCCATCAGCTCCGACCAGTCCCTGTGGTGCTCGTTCGCCATCGTCTGCTCCTTGCGTGGGTCGGCAATCAGGGTCGGGACCGTGAGGCCCGACGACAACCTTCCTGATACTCGCGCCCGACCCCGGCGTTCCCGGCCGCCCGTCACCGTCCGGTCACGGGAGGCCGCGAAACGGCGGCCCCGCTACTTCACGCGGACGATCTCGATCGGCGCCCCCTGGAAGGCGACCTTCACGAGCTGCCTCGTCCCGTCCTTCGCGACGAAGAAGACCACCGGCTGGTCGCCGCCCTGCAGCGACACCCGCCACGCCGCGAACGTCCCCGCGGGCACGGTGACCGACTCCTCGCCGTCCACGCCGAGCGTCCACGTGGTCGCCACGCCCTTCCCGCTCTGGAAGACGGGCACCGGCACCTTCGCGCCCGCCTTGAGCGGTAGGTGCGGAAGCAGCGACTGCACGAGGTTGTCGTCCACCGACCCGGCGGGCACCTCGGCGTCCACCGCGACCTCCTTCAGCCCCTGCGGGCCCGGCGTCTTCGCCTTGCCGGTGGCCCGGCCGTTCGCGTAGGTCACGTCCACGAACGCCTCCTGCCCCTGCACCTTCCCCTGCTGCTTCGTGGCCTGCATGGCGCCGTCGGGGCCGAAGGTCACCACCGTCTGCTGGCTGAGGATCGGCCCGAGCACCGTCGTCTCGCTGAGGCTCCAGCCCGTCGTCGTCCGCTCGAGCCGCGACGCCTGGAAGCCGATCGGGTTGCCCTGCAGGAGCACGGCGAAGCTGTCCGCCTTGGGCTGCAGGGCAGTCCAGTCGAGCGCGAGCCCGGCCGCGGGGGCCAGGTCGGCCGGCTCGAGCGGCTTGCCGTCCACATCCACGAGTCGCGTGGCCGCGATCTCCTTCAGCTTCGGGAAGAGCTTCGTCCCGTCGCCGACCACGACGATCACGGCGTCGTCGAGTCGCATCGCCGCCCTGGCCGCCGTGTGCGCCTCGATCGCGGTCACCGCCGCGAGCCGCTGGCGGTACGTCTGCACGTAATTCGCTGGCTGCCCGAGGAGGCGGGCGGTCGCCACCTGCCCAGCGACCTGCTCCGCCGTCTCGACCTGCAGCGGGAACCGCCCGGTGAGCGAGCCCTTGCGCGCCTCGAACTCCGCGGCCGGCACCGGGCCGGCGCGCAGGTCGCGGATGTGGTCCAGCATGGCGCGCACGGCGGAGTCGGTGACCTCCGTGCGGAACTCGCCGGAGGCGCGGAAGTAGCCCACGCCCCGGCGTGTCGCGAGTTCAGAGTAGGCGCCGTACGTCCACCCCTTCCTCTCGCGCAGGTCCACGAAGAGCCGACCTTCGCTGCCGCCGCCCAGCACCTCGTTGGCGACGGTGGCGGCGTAGCCGCGCGGGTCGGTGGGCAGCCACGTGGTGTTCCCCACCAGCACGTTGCTCTGCACCGAGCCGGGCCGGTGCACGAGCACCAGTTCCGGCCGGGTGCGGGCGGGCAGCGTGCCGGGCGTGATGGTGCGCGCCGGGACACCGCTCCAGTTGCCGAACGCCCGGGCCGCGAGCTCCTGCACCTGCGCGAGCGAGATGTCGCCCGCCACGACGAGCAGCGCCCCGGCCGGCCGCACCCACGCGCGGTGGAAGGCGACGATGTCGTCGCGCGTGATCCCCTTCACCGAGGCCTCGTCGGCGCTGCGGCCGTAGGGATGCTGGCCGTAGATCGCGCGCAGGAAGGTGCGGTTCGCGATGCTCTGCGGCTGCGACTTCTGCAGCAGGATCGCCGAGAGCCGCTGCGTGCGGAGCAGCTCCACCTCCCGCTCGGGGAACGCGGGCCGGCGCGCGGCGTCGGCCAGGAGCTCGAACGCGAGCGCGGCGTCGCGCGAGAGGGTGTTCGCCCGCAACTGGAGGAAGTCGCTCCCGGCGAAGGCGGCGAACGACCCGCCGACCCCTTCGATCGCGGCGGCGAACGCCTCCGCGTCGCGGTTGCCGGCGCCCTTGTCGAGCAGGCCAGCGGTCATGTCGGCGAGCCCTGCCTTCGCCGCCGGCTCGCGGATGCTCCCGGCACCGAACGCCAGCGTCACCGAGATGACGGGCTGGCGGCGGTTCTCGACGACGATGATGCGCAGCCCGTTCGGCAGCGTGGCCTCGCGGAACGGCGGGAAGGCCGCGGGCGCGAGCGGCAGCGGCGCGGGCGGCGTCGTGGGGACGTCCTGCGCGGCGGCGGCGGGGCCGAGCGCGGCGAGGGCGAGCGCGGCGATCACGGGGCGGCGCATCACTTGGCCTCCGGCTGGACCACGATGGTGAACGAGTTCGCGGGCGTCAGGTACGTTGCGGCCACGCGCTGCACGTCGGCCGCGGTCACGGCGTCGTAGCGCGCGAGGTCGGAGTCCACCGCCCGCGGGTCGCCGAGGAAGGTCGCCGCGAAGTGCACCGCCTCCGCGAAGCGGATCGCCTGCTGGCGCTCGCTCGCCTTGCCGTAGCGGTACGCATTCTTCGCCTTCGTCAGTTCCGCCTCGCTCACCCCGCCCGCCGCCACCTCAGCGACCAGGGCGACGAGCCGCGCCTCGGTCGTGTCGATCGCCACCCCCTGGTTGGCGATGGCGAGCGCGGCCCACGCCCCGGGGCCGCGCGTGGGGCCGAAGGGGTTCACCAGCGCCTGCGCGGTGAGGGCCACCTTCGCGTCGCGCGCCAGCACGCGGTTGAAGCGCGAGCTCTCCCCCTGCCCCAGGATCGTGCCCAGCAGCTCGAGGGCCGGGTAGTCGGCGTGGTTCACCGGCGGGATGCGATAGGCCACGAGCACGGCCGGGAGGCTCGCGTTGCGGTCGGCCACCACCTCCCGGCGCGCCGCCGTGCCGAGCCCCTGCTCGCACCGCACCGGCGGCGGCGCCTGGCCGCGGGGAATGCCCGCGAAGTACTGCTCGATGAGCCGCTTCGTCGCCGCCGGGTCGAAGTCGCCGACCACGACGAGGCGGGCGTTGTTCGGGGAGTAGTACAGGTCGAAGAAGGCCTGCACGTCGGCGACGCCCGCCGCGTTGAGGTCGTCCATCGAGCCGATCAGCGAGTGCGCATAGGCGAAGCACCCCTGCGCGTCCCAGAGCATCGGCAGCCGGTCCACGAGGGCGCCGGTGTACGGCTGGTTGTCGAAGCGGAGCCGCCGCTCCTCCTTCACCGCCTCGCGCTGGTTGTCGAGGTTGGCCTCTGTGACGGCCAGCGACCGCATCCGGTCGGCCTCGAGCCAGAGCGCGAGGTTGAGCCGGTTCGACGGGAGCCACTCGAAATAGTTGGTGACGTCGGCGCGCGTGGACCCGTTGAGCTCGCCGCCCGCGTCGCCGATCAGGCGCATGTGGTCGCCCTTCGGCACGTTGGCCGAGCCCTGGAACATCATGTGCTCGAAGAGGTGCGCGAAGCCGGTGCGGCCCGGCACCTCGTTGCGCGCGCCGACGTCGTACCAGACGTCCACGGCGACCACCTGCGTGGAGTGGTCCTCCACCAGGACCACCTGCAGGCCGTTGGGCAGGGTGTAGCTGTCGAGGCTCGTGCGACCCGC
>Ga0073932_1001302_pt1 | contig 48241 bp, 43 predicted proteins | sample DewCreD2012metaG_FD_76967 | JGI IMG/M metagenome (GOLD analysis project Ga0073932, IMG submission 76967) | Hot spring sediment bacterial and archeal communities from British Columbia, Canada, to study Microbial Dark Matter (Phase II) - Dewar... ...
GCGGGCGAAACACGAGCGCTTCGAGCGGTACCGCCAAGCGAAGGCAACGAAGTGCGGCGGGACAGGCGGCAGGAAGTCATAGCGCCCTGATAGTACCGAGGAAGCCGGGGAACTTGGACCGGCGAGGACCCGGGGGAGGGAAGCGGGGCGTCGAGTTATCCGCCCGTTGGAGGGAAACACGATGGGGACATTGGACCCCGGAATCGTGTGTACGCGACACGAACGGATAGCCCAGTTGGGGAAGCATGCCCACCTGCGCAGCTTTCGGTCCGTGTCGCGGTGGGGCAAAGAAGTCGGGAGTCGTTGTCCATGTCGGCGGAGAAGATGGGGGATTGCTGTAAACCGCTGTCGCCGACATGGACAGCGACTCCCGACCCCCTGGGCTTCCCCATGGGGGAGTCAAAAGGGTCAGGAGCATATATTGGGGGCTTTGGGTGGCAAGGGAAGGATCAACGATAGCCGCCGCGATTGGGGCGACGGCGAGGGCCAGGGGGACAGTCCCATTTTCGCGGCCTTCGCCGCGAAAATCGGGACAGTCCCCGTGAACGACCGGCGTCCGACTGGACCTCCATATTATACAGCCCGAAGCGCCTGGTGGGCGTATAGCCGACGGTCTGGACGTGCGCGAATTTTTCCCACCCGCTGGCAATGCGCAATGCGCGAGAGATGCCAACAACGCTGACTTGCGTATGGCACTGCTTCTCCGCTCTGCTGCGAAGCAGTGCCACACCGCCCCTCACGTACACGCTCCAACCGGATGCACCCGCGCGAATCCGGACTGGCCGCCTTGCGGAAGTGCATCGAACGTGGCACACCCTATGGAAAGGAATCGTGGCAGCACGTTATGGCAGAGCGATTGGGCCTGGAAGCGAGCCTTTATCCGCGAGGTCGCCCCGCAAAGTCCCACAAAAAGTAGAATGTCCCCTTTTGCTCCTTCTCGCTCAAAGGCGAGGTGCCGCCGATCCAGAAGCACAGCGGTCAGCCGCTGGTGGAGAAAGAAGCGTTCGCGCTGAAAAAGGGCGAGATCTCGGGGATCGTGCAACTGGAGGCCGACAAGTTCGTGATCCTCTTCTGCGAAGGGCGCACGGTGCCGGCCAAGGTCGAATTCGCGGCCGTGCGCGACGTGCTCCAGCAGGACATCCTGGAGAAGAAGACGCGGCTGGCCATGGCCGATTTGTTCGAGAGCCTCCAGGAAAACGCGACGATCGACAACTACCTGGCCGGCACGACCCGCTTGCCGAAGAAGGCCGCCCCGCAAGCCAAGCTGGCGGGCAAGCCGACGGCGGCACGGTGAGAAGAGGGGGAGAGCGGGAGAAGCGTCATTCCGCTTCTTTCGTGAAGAGCGTCCTCAAGAGAAGCAGGAGCTTCTTCCAGACGCGCCGGAACGTGCGTTCGGGAATTCCCAGCCGTTCAGCGATTTCCGTCTTCCGGCGTCCTTGGAGCCACAGTTCCACCATTTGTCGCTGCGGCCCTGGCAGGGTGCCGAGGTGATTCTCCAATTGCTCCCGCTCAACCAGCGATTCGATGGTCGCGGTTCCGCCGTCGGGGATGTCGCTTGCCTCGTGGATCGACTCCATCAGAGATCGCTCGCGGTTGAGGTTGTGTTGCGGCCTGACAAGTCGGTTGCGGGCCACGCAGGCGATCTTCTTCTTCGCCATGCCCACCAGGAACGCGACCAACTCCTCAGGGCGATCGAATCGCGGTACGTCCTCCCTGCGCCGGAAGAAGGAGCACCAGACCATTTGCTCGAAGTCCTGCGAATCGAACACGGACCGCAACCGACGCCGCCTGTCCAAGCAACGGCGCACCGCGCGTCGGAGCGAGTCCCCGAATCGTTCGACGAGTTCCCGGGCGGCCTCCTCGGAGCCGCCGAAAACGCGCTCGAGCAAATCCCGGAAATCCACCAAGCTGTTGTCACTCTCCGGCATGTCACCGCCCCCTTGGGAAGGAATTTCGCAAGAAATCCGCTCTTCTGACAGAAAGCGTGGCCGGTTTCTCGGGGGAGTGGCAATTATACCAATAGAGGAACGTCTTCCGCAAGAAGCGGCACTCAGCAAAGTCGCTTTAGCCGTGTCGCGAACATCCGGCGAATAACGACTCGATCACCTCTGGCTCGTGCCAAACGCGGCTGCTTTTTCCAATCTTGTTTGTGTCCAATTCCGAAAGGGAGGTGGCGCATGAGAGGCACATCGCTCATTCGATCCGCGTGGGGATTTGTCGCCGGGGCACTGGTGCTCGTAGCCCCGGCCGCGGCGATGGCCCAGTACTACGAGCCGGGTCCGCCAGCGGTTGGCGGCGGATTATGGCATTAGACGCGGCTAACGCCGCCGGAAGCCGGGCGTACGGCAATCGGGATGGCGGAGATCGTTGATTTGGGAATCTATAGTTGGTACGACCAAGACATATGGGTCGATGAATGGGCATTTGAGTGGCCGGTGGAAGACTCCATCGGGCTCGTCGAATGGACACACTTCGGATCGGGCAGGCTAGAGGTCTTCGGCGAATCCGCGGTTTTCTACGCGCCACGCCACGCTAACGAGGAGGCGGCAACCATCACCGTCGACGTGTACGACTCAGGGGCGATGGGCATTGATCCGGCAAACACGGATTCGGTGACGCTCTCGATTCTCCCACCAGATAGCGCATACGGCCAGTTCTATGCCGACGACTTGCTTGCACCCTTGGCACCACCATTGTATTCGATGGGAGCAAAGAGCTTTTTTCCTTTCCAAACACGCCCGTATTGCGTCAACTTCAAGAATCTACCGTTTCGAGAAAATGTCCCGCGACAGCCATTTACGTGGCCCGATGGTACGAACTACACTCGTACAGAGGTCGTTTGGGGTTACTCGGTCGACGAATTCGGCGGCGACCACAACTTTAACGTCGACGTAGTCTCAACCGCGGGGCAAGGGCAAAACGAACTTTGGAACTTCACGCATCTGTACGACGGCCAGACGTTTCAACCGATCGTGTTTCCCGTGTTTCAGGACCTCCAGTTTTGGTCCGATGATGCCGGTTGGATCACCTACGCGACACCGATGCATCCGCGTAACTTCGTTGGTCCTCCTGGCTTTGAGGCACAGGTCGGCTGGTTCTGCGACACCGGAGCTTGGGGCGGTCTGCAGGGTCCGTACTCACAGCTTGGAAATTAGCGGCGCGCTCGTCACGGCAGTCTCGGGTCCGTTCTGCTATCACGATTACGCGATGTTCTCAGTTGCCGATTCCATACCTTCCATTTTGGAGAGCGAATCTATGTCCCGATTTTTATCTCTTGGACTCGGCATGCTTTGTGCGGTCGGATACTGCGTAGACACTTGCTCGGCGCAATATGAAGATGAGCTCGGGCGAAAACTAGGCCGCATAAATGCCCTTCGCTCTGGAGGCCCCATGAAACTGGGCGAAATCGAGACGGAGTCAAGGGCGTTGCTCACGGCCTACACCAAGCCGGAGGAACAGGGCCGCATCTACTACCAGATTGCTATGAGTTACGCGCAGGTCGGTGCCTGGAAAAGCGGGGGGGCCGACAAGGTGGTCGATTACGCGCAGAAGGCACTCGATCAACCGATCGATCCGAGGCTTCGATTGGAACTCTACAATTACTGGGGCAGCGCGATCATGTTCTCGGACCGCAGTCGTCCTCTCTCTGCGAAGCGGGCCAACGCTGCGCCAATCTATTTGAAAGGTTTGAAGGAGGCGAAGCAGTTCAACATCCCCGACGTCCCCCCCAAAGAACCTCCGCCTTTCCTTTCGCGCACGGGCGCAGACATGCGCATGGATGAAGAGACCTTCAGGCGCGAGCGGGAAAAGCACGCCATGGAATGCCAACGCGTGTTGCGACTTCAAATGCTTTGCAGCGCACGGGATGCTTTGCAGGGCCAACTGGTCTTCCTCTACTCGCGTACCCCGCGCGCGCCGGACGAATTGCGGAAGCTGGCAACCGAAACGCTGGGCGCGGCCGCCGACGTCGAGAAGTTGATGAGCGCCCTAGCGGTGAAATGCGCGGCGGCGGACCGCCGATGAGACGGGGGCTCGTTTTGAGCGCGGCGAGCCCTTTCGGTCGTCTTGGCGCGGTGGTTCGCAACGTGTTCTACCAGGATATCGTGGAAAAGAAGCCCCCCTGGCCATGGCCGAGTGCTTCGAGCGTCTCCAGGAAGAGGCGACGATCGACAACTACCTGGCCGGCACGACCCGCTCGCCGAAGAAGGCCGCCCCGCAAGCCAAGCTGGCGGGCAAGCCGGCGTCGCGGTGAAGTCAAAGCGGGAGAGGGAGAGGCTGCTATCTCCCCTTCTCCCCTTCTCCCCTTCTCCCCATCTCTTCTTTTCCCAGCGCGCCCGTGATGTAGTTCAGAATCCGGCGCACGGAGATGATTCCCATCACGCGGCCGTCCTGGAGGATGGGGATATGGCGGTAGCCGCCGACGTCCATCTTGTGCAGGGCGAAGGCAATGCGGTCGTCGAGTTCCAGCGTTTCGACCTTCGCGGTCATGAACTCGGAGACGGGGTGATGGCGGAACTCGGCCGCCTGGACGTTCAGCTTCAACAGGACGTCGCGCTCGGTGAAGATGCCGACCACCTTGCGGTCGGAAACCACCACGGCGCAGCCGATGTGGCGATCCACCAGCCGTTGGAGGACCTCGCCGACGGGGGTTTCGGGGGCGACGATCACCGGCTCGCGGGGCGCCAGGCGGCGGATGGGATGAAGCAACAGACGCCGCTCGACCGCGGAGGCGCATCGCGGGCCCGGCGTTTCCAACAGCGGCTGTTCGCACGCCGCGCACCACTCCTCGCCGTCGATGTTTTCGTGGCCGCAGTCAGGGCAAACGGTCATTCGATCCTCCAGGTGTCTCCCTCGCGAAACAAGGCGTCCAGGTCGCCGGGGCCTTGCTTCTCGATGGCCGTTTGAACTTGGGCGTTGAGCCGTTCATCGTATCGAGGGCGGTCCACGGCGCGGAAGACGCCGATCGGCTCGGGAAACTCGGGATAGTGCATGCGGGTCAGGAGATAGGCCAGGCTCGGCTGCGGGGCTTGTTCGTCGTGGACCAACAAGTCCTTTTCGGTGATTCCGTTGCCCAACGCGACCACCTCCGGCTCCAGGCCGTTGAGCCGGATCCCCTTGTCGCGGTTCTTGCCGAACACCAAGGGTTTGCCGTGCTCGAGTTCCAACGTCCAGTCGGCGCGGGACTCGCGTTCGGTCGCGTAATCGAAGGCCCCGTCGTTGAACACCACGCAGTTCTGATAGACCTCGACGAAGGAGGTGCCGCGGTGCTCGGCCGCCCTTTGAAGCACCATGCCGAGATGCTGGGAGTACACGTCGACGGTCCGGGCCACGAAAGTGCCCTCGCATCCGATGGCGACGGAAAGGATGTGCAAGGGATTGTCGATCGCCCCCATGGGCGAACTCTTGGTCACCTTGCCGACCAACGAGGTGGGCGAATACTGGCCCTTCGTCAGCCCGTAGATGCGGTTGTTGAAGAGGATGATGTTGATGTCCAAATTGCGGCGGATGCAATGGAGCAAGTGGTTGCCGCCGATGCTCAGGCCGTCGCCGTCGCCGGTAATCACCCAGACCGACAGGTCGGGCCGCACCGCCTTCAAGCCCGTGGCGATCGTCGGCGCGCGGCCGTGAATCGAGTGAATCCCGTAGGTCTCCAAATAGTAAGGAAACCGGCTCGAACACCCGATCCCCGAGACAAACACCAGCTTCTCGCGCGGAATCTGAAGGTTGGAGAGCACTTTTTTCATCTGGGCGAGGATCGCGTAATCGCCGCAGCCCGGACACCAACGCACGTCCTGCGCGCTGGCGTAATCGTTGGGCGTCAGGCGCTGCGTGGCGGCGGGGCCGGCTTCCGGGGGAGCGGTTAAGGTATCGAGCGACATGGCAAACCGTCTTTTTGAGGAATTCCGTATGGGGGTCAAAAGCCCGCCAGGCGCCATCCTTCGGGCGGTCTTCCGGCCTGTCCCCAGCGACGGAGACGCGACCCGCCACGACGGGTATGGCAAGCCGCCGGGACCTCGGGTCGGGGCGCCCCACCGCGGCGTCTCAGCGCCGCGCGGGCTCTTGTTGGGTCACAAAGGGTTGTTTGCTTGGAGAGGATTCTCATCGTCCTACCGGAGCAAGTCCTCGATCGCGTCGACCACCTCGCGCACCGCGAAGGGGCGGCCGGTGGTCTTGTTCAGACCGGCGGCGTCGACCAGGTATTCGGCCCGAACCAGCTTGCGCAATTGGCCGCAATTCAGTTCCGCCACGAGCACGCGATCGTACCGGGCGAGGATGTCTGGCAGATTCGCGGGCAGGGGATTCAAGTAGCGAAGATGGGCGTGGGCGACGGGCTGGCCGTGCTGCCACATGAGGCGGACGGCGGTCGCCAGGGCGCCGTAGGTGCCGCCCCAGCCCAACACCAACACGCGGCCCTCGCTCGGTCCCTCCACCTTGAGCGGCGCAAGGTCCTTGGCGATCCCCGCGACCTTGCGCGCCCTCAGGTCGACCATGTGCTGATGGTTCTGGGGGTCGTAGCTGACGGCCCCGGTCACGTCTTGCTTTTCCAATCCGCCGATGCGGTGCATCAAGCCGGGGGTGCCTGGCAGCGCCCAGGGCCGCGCCAGGCGGCTGTTGCGCGCGTAGGGCTGGAACGGCTTGCCGTCGGAGGCCGCCGACGGATGTTCGACCACGATGGGCGGCAGCTCGCTCATCGAGGGGATTTTCCAGGGTTCCGAGCCGTTGGCCAGATACGCGTCGCTGAGCAGGATGACGGGGGTCATGTAGCGCACGGCGATCCGCCACGCCTCGCAGGCGGCGTCGAAGCAGTCGGCGGGCGTCGAGGCCGCCAAGACCGGCAGCGGGCATTCTCCGTGGCGGCCAAACAACGCCTGGAACAAGTCGGCCTGCTCGGTCTTGGTCGGCATGCCCGTGCTCGGCCCGGCCCGTTGCACGTCGATGATCAACAGCGGCAATTCGGTCATCACCGCCAGGCCGATGCCTTCGGACTTCAGCGACATGCCGGGCCCGCTCGTCCCGGTCACTCCCATCGCTCCGCCAAAAGCCGCCCCGATGGCTGCGGTGACCGCGGCGATCTCGTCCTCGGCCTGGAAGGTGCGCACGCCGAAGTTCTTGCGCCGGGCCAGTTCATGGAGGATGTCGCTGGCCGGGGTGATCGGGTAGGAAGAATAGAACAGATCGCACTGACTGAGTTTGGCCGCCGCCATCAGCCCCCAGGCCAGGGCCTGATTGCCCGTGATGTTGCGGTACAATCCCGGCGGCAAGCGCGCTGGATCCACCGCGTAGCGATGCGCGAAGGCCTCGGTGGTTTCTCCGTAGTTGTAGCCCGCCAACAAGGCCCGGCGGTTGGCCTCGGCGATGTCGGGCCGGCGGCCGAACTTGTCGATGATGAACCGGAGCGTGGGTTCCAGCGGCCGGTCGTACAACCAGAAGATCAGCCCCATCGCGAAGAAGTTCCGGCAGCGGTCGGCTTCCTTGGTGCTTAAGCCCAATTCCTTCACCGCCAACCGAGTCAGTCGGGTGATGTCGACCCGAAAGACCTGGTAGCCGTCCACGGTGCCGTCTTCCAGGGGATTGGTGGCGCAGCCGGCGACCTGCAAGTCGCGTTTGGTGAAGCTGTCGTTGTCGACCACCAGGATCCCGCCTGGCACCAGATCCTGGATGTTCGTGACCAGCGCGGCGGGGTTCATGGCGACCAGGGCGTCGACCTGGTCGCCAGGGGTGAAGATCCGTTTGCTGGCGAAATGGATTTGAAAGCCGCTCACCCCGGCCTTGGTGCCCCGCGGGGCGCGGATTTCGGCGGGAAAGTCCGGGAAGGTGGCCACGTCGTTTCCCACCAACGCCGAGGTGTTGGTCAACTGGGTGCCCGCCAACTGCATCCCGTCGCCCGAGTCCCCGCAAAATCGAACCGTCGCGGATTCTCGCTCCACCACCGCCTTGCGCGGCGCGGTCAACGTCACGGTGCTTGCCTGCGAGTCGCTCATGCTCTGCCTAGGGTCCTTCGCGCTGATGCATAGCCGGTTTGGCCACGGGGGGGAGATTGTACACCGCGGAGGGGAAATGATCGACAAGCCAATGGATTACGCCCGAAACGTCGAGCAACCCTGTCGGTCGCCCCTGGCCGTCCACGATGGGCAATCGGCGATAACCGTTGGTGGACATTTTGCGGATCGCGGTTCCGACGGAATCCGTCTCGCGGACGGTCACGGGATCTCTTGCCATCACGTCCTTGATGGGGGCGTCGATATCCCCCTCGGACGCCAGGATGCGGAGGGCATCCCTTTCGGTGAAGATCCCCACCAGGCGTTCCCCGTCGCACACAAGGACCGCGCTGCGACCGATGTCGCGCAAGAGTTCCAGGGCTGCCCGCACCGGGAGTTCCGCTTGGATGCGCACCGGTGGGATTGGGTTTGCCTGGAGAACGGTTTCCGTGCGCAAGTCGCTGCCGATGTTCATGGATCCGGCTCCGCCGCTGCATCGCCCCGTCAAGAAATGTATCCGTTTTGCGATGTTGAGTGAACCACTCAAATCGTGGGGGGCCGTGCGGAGTCCCCGGACGTCCTGCCGGCGTGCGGGCGTTACTCGAGCGTAGGACGGGCGATCAGGCCGAGCAGTTGGGCCTCGCCGCCCTCCTTTTCGTAGACGCCGTAGAACATCGACGAGCAGTCCAGCCAGAGCGTGATGCGGTGGAATTCCTCCTCGGACAGCTTCACGTCGTAGTGGCCTTGCTCCAGGATTTGGGTGAGCTTCGCCGCGCGAGCCCCGAATTGACCGGGATTCGTGCGGAGATTGTTGCCGTAATCGGTGAACGCGAAGGGCAACAGGTTGTTGTACGAGGCGTACCACTTGCGTTGAATCGGTTCCCGCGCCAGATTGATCGGCTTTTTCGGGTGCTCGGCGTGGCACTTGACGCAATGGCGGTCGAGCACCGGCTGCACGAGGCGCGGGTAGCTGAAGGGGGCGGAGCCGTCGACGTCGGGTCGGATCGCGGAGGGCCCGCGGCGGGCAGCCAGAACGGTCGGGCCGGCGGCGACCGGGGCCCGGTGCGTGGGCTCGTGGCAGCCCTGGCAAACCAGGTGCTCCCCCTTCTGCAAGTAGGTCGCCGACCGCATGGACTGCACCGCCATGCCGCGTTCGTCCAACGCTTGGAAAAACAACTCCCGGTTGGCAGGGACGGTGAAATGGGCCGATCCGTCTTCCTCGACCGGGACGGTGCCGAGCACATGGCGGACCGGAACCACCGAGTCGCCCGCCAAGGCGATCCGCGCCCCGGTCTCGTGCGGCGGTCCGCCCGACGGTACCGACATCGGCAGGACTTGCAGCACGCGCAGGCCCTTGATCTTCGTGCCTGGCGGCCAGGGCTTGCGCCCGTTGTAGACGTTAATGACGGTGAGCGTGGCGTGGCCGGGCTTCTCGGACGGAACGCCTGTGCCCGGCGCGTCCCGGAACGGCTGGACCACGGCCGGCGGGGCCGGTGGTTTGGGCCGCGGCTTCAAGGGAATCGGGTTTTGGCAGGCGATTTCCGGATCGCGGTAGATCAGTTCCTTATTGCCCCAGGAATCGACAAGATAAATCCCGTAATTGCCCCGGTCTTCCCGGCCGCCCTGGAAGCCGGCCCCTGGCGTCATGCCCGGGTCGTAGACGGCCAGGTAATAATCCTCGCTCAGCGGCCAGGGAGTGCCGTAAGCCTGGGCTCCGCCCTGACTCTCGGGGAAGCCCACGTCGGGGGTGATTCGCTTGACCGGGCCCATCGCGTCGTCGTCCGGCACCTGGGGATCGACCAGGACGAGCGAGCCAAACGCCTGTCCGTGGTGGGGCGCGGCCGTGGCCACGAACTTGCGCGAGTTGGGAATCGCCCGGCAGTCGAGTTCCATGTCGGGGCGCGACGGACGCGGAGCGAAGTTGCCGTGCACCGCGCGCGAATCCCGGCCATCCAGCGAGGTGATCCACGGATGATGGGCCGTGCAGCCGAAGCGATCGACGTAGTCCCAGCGGGTGTAGAGGATCCGCCCGTCGTTGGTCACGCTGGGATGCCATTCGTTCGTCTCGTGAACGCTCAGCGCGGTCATGTCGCTTCCATCGGCGGCCATGTCGTACAGCGTGTACGTCGGGCACACCCGGCCGCAACGCAAATAGCCTCCGCGGCGCTCGGTGATGAAGGCGATTCGCCCGTTGGGAAGGAAGCAGGGGTCGAAATCGTTCCACGTGCCGTCGGTCAATTGCTCCAGTCCGCTGCCGTCGACGTTCACCTTAAAAATGTGGAAACAGCGGCCCTCGTGCCAATGTCCCTGCTGGGGGTCGGTGTGGTGTCGATGGCTCTTGTCGCCCTTGCACTCGACGTAGGCGAAGAGGATCGTCTTGGCGTCGTAGGACAGATCGGGCGAGAGGAAGGAACCGCCTTCGTGGTCGGGCCCGTGCAGATTGCCTACCCCGTCGTAGGACAAGTCCGGGGGCGTGGTCGGGCCGCCGGTCAGCTTTTGGCCTTTCAGCCGACCCCGCTGGACGACCGAGTTGGCCAACAGATCGCGGACTTTCGGATGCGGCCCAAAGGGGTCGGTCAAAACGAACAGCCCGCCGCCCGGCCGGGCCGTGATCCCGTAGTATTGATCGCACATGTGGCTGTAGATCGAACGGTGCCGCTTGAGGAACAGGATCTCGTTGAAGTCGAGCAAAGGATTCTTGAACGCGATCTTGCGCCGCACGCCGCAGATTTCGCGGAACAGGGCCAGGCGGGCGCTTGTGTTCGAGGGGGCGATCTTCTGGCTCTCGGCCTTGAGGCGATCCAGTTCCGCCTCCTCCGCCGCGAGGCCCCGCAGAGGATCGGCCCCCTGGCCCGCGCCCGAGGCAAGCATCCGCTTCACGTCCGCCAACAAGGCGGCGGTTCGCCGGAGCACCACGTCGACGGGATCTTGATCGGAGAGTTGAATCAGGGCCTCGGGCCGCAAGGTCTCGGCGGCGACCCGCTCGAACTGAGCACGGTTGCGCAGGTCGTACCGGAGCATGGTGAATTGGACATCCAGCTCATCCATGGGCGAGCCGTCCGGCTTGCGGAACCGTTCCCTCGTCGAAGGCGCGGCCTGGAACCGCACCCCCTCGACCAGCGGCCGCAACTCGGCAATCGAGGTCCAAGGCCGGCCGGCCTCCTCGGTCAGGGCTCGCAAACGCAAGTAACGGCCAAGGCGTTGTTCCGGAAACCGCACCACGTTCTCGGCGTTGCCGTGGGCAAACTTGCCCGCCGCCACCGGCTTGCCGAGGTTCTTGGGATCATCGCCGACATAGCACTCATACTGACCGATGGTGCCGTTGCCCCCGCCTCGCCGCGGCAGATACACGAACCCGGCAATCGGGTACGCCGCGCCCAAATCCACCAGAATCTCGTGCGGTGGCGGGGTCTCGTCGAACTGAAAGTCGGTGTGCCACATGGTTTCCGGGTTTCCGTCCATGGCCCGAAACCCCTCATAGCCGGGCGATTCGCTGTCGACCTCCACCTTGACGGTCACCACCCGGTCGGCCGCTACCGTCACGGCCGACAGCCCCAACGTTGTGAGCATCAACCCGGTAAGAAAAACGCTCCGATTCATCGCGGTCTCCTTTTTGGGCGGCAAGGAGTACTGGCGGGATACACGTGGAAGGACACCGGAAGACCTCGAACCCATTGCGGGGGTAGGATCAATATACACCCCGTGAGGGCGGCAGCGATACAGGGTAGGAAAAAACGCCTGGTTTGATATGGAGCGAAATATACCCCATCCGGCCCCTGGCGTCACCTCCGACGGACCTCAATCTGCCTAACTTGCGCGGCTTGCCTCGAAGGTCGATTCTTCGCAAATGTGCATTGACACGCACGGCCTTTCTTGAGTAAAAACCCGCCGACTTTTCCTCGACACCTCGCGGCCTTTCGGCCAAGCGGCGAAAGTTTCCGTTGCCCGAACGGGGCCATGTCCTTTTCCTACCGGCCATGTCGTCGCAAGACGCCTTGAACGAGCTGATCGAGCAGGCATCCGCCAGCGCGGCGCCGGGACGCCTCGCCCGGTGGCTCCGCGCGCCGGCGACATTCGCGCGGGCCCGTCCTCGCTTGGCGTTGGCGGTGGGGGCGGCGGCGCTGCTCCTGGCGGCAGGGTCGGTCACGGGATGGGGGATCTACCGTGCGGCCAGGTTCGATCCCGAACGCACGGCCGCCGCGGCCCTCGAACTCATCGACGAGGGAGATTTCGAGGCGGCGAAGCCGCTTGCGGAAACCCTTGCCCAGCGGATGGACGCGTCGGCGACGTCGGCTGCCGCCGACTACGTTCTCGGCGTCGTGGCGTTCCAGGAAGCCGCGAAAGTCAGGTCCGCCGCGCGAAAGACGTTGTTTCTCGCGGCGGCGCGCTACCTCGAAGCGGCCCTCGGCGCGGGCCTCGACGAAGACCGCCGCGGCGAGGCGTGGTGGCTGCTGGGGCGAGCCCTGTACGAGGCGGGCGAGATGTCGTCCAGCCAGGCCGCGTTGATCGAGGCCCTGCACTCCCAACCCGACCGGGCCGGGGAAATCCGGCCCTTGCTTGTCGAGGCCTATCTTCGCGACTCGCCGCCCAAACTCGCCGAGGCGCTCGAGCAGGAACGGCTCTTCTTGGCCGGAGAGAATCTTCCCGAGTCCCAGCGCGTCGCCGCCCTGTTGCGGCAGGCGGAGATCCTCCTGGAGATGGACAAACCCAAGGACTGCCTGCAAGCCCTGACGGTGCTTCCCGGCGACAGCCTCCGTCTTGCCGAGGCGTGCGTGTTGCGCGGTCGGGCCTTGCTCCGGGTTGCCCGATCGCTCGGTGGCCAGGGAGCCGCCGACGCGCCGCCACGACAAGTTCAGGAAACGCTGGAAGCGGCCCAATCTGCCCTGCGCGACGCGATGCAGAGCGATCCGACGCTTGCGTCCACCGCAGCGCGTCAGGCGGCGTATCTCGCCGCCGTATGCCTGACGGAGCTGGGCGACAAGGCCGCCGCGCTGAAACTGCTTGGCCAGTTGCGATCGACCGAACCCACGACGCCGGAGCACCTGGCCGCCGCGGTTCAGGAAGGCGAGTTGCTGCAAAGCCTCCACCGCGACGCCGAGGCGGCCGAAGCCTATTGCCGCGCCCTCGAGGCGGTGGGCAGTTCCAAGGAATTCCGGAACCCCTGGGTGACTCTGGCGCGGTTGGGCGAGCGTGTCCGGGAGATGTTCCGCCGCCTGCGCGACGCGCGCAACTTTGCCGCGGCCTTGGAGTTGGCGAAGCGGGCCGGGGCGGTCTTGCCGGAGGACCAGGTCCTCGAAATGAAGGCCGAAATCCATCGCGACTGGGGACGCGATCTGGTGGCCCAAGCCGAGAAGGCCAACGCCTCGGCCTCCGCGGCGCTAGCGCGCGACGGTCGCCAGCACCTTCGCCTCGCCGCGCGCCGCTGGCGTCGATTGGCCCAGCTCCGCGCCGCCACGCGATTGTATCCCGAGGAGGTTTGGGAAAGCGCCCGCTGCGCCATGGAAGGACGCGACTGGCGCCTTGCCGTCGAAATGCTCGAAGAGTATGTCAAGGTGGACCCCCGGGGACGCCAGCCGCAGGCGCTGACGGACCTCGGGGAAGCGCTGCTCAGCCTGGGCCGAACCGAGGAGGCCATTGCCGCCCTGCGCGAGGGTTTCGAACGTTATGCGCGGGACGTGAACGCCCCGCGGGCCCGACTCCTGGCCTGCCAGGCCTTTTTGGAGAAGGGCGACGCGGCCGCGGCCCAACGGATGCTCGAGGCGAACTTGAGCGGCGACGTGCTCACGCCCGCCAGCCGGGAATACGGCGAATCGCTCTTCTTGCTGGGAAAACTCTTGCACCGGGCCCGGCGTTACGACGAAGCCCTGGCCCCGCTGGAGGAAACCGTCCAGCGTTATCCCGATGCCCCGTGGACGATCGAGGCGCGGTATTGGATGGCCGATTGCCATCGCCAAAAGGCGCAGGCGGAAAAGGAGAGGCTTCGCGCCGACCTCGTGGAGCCGTCGCGCGCGGCCCGGCTGCGGCGGATCGAGGAGGAGATCCAGGCCTCGCTCGCAGGGTATCGGCAGGCGCAGCAAGCGTTGCTCAAACGCCAAGAGTCGGGTCCGCTCAACCGGGTGGAAGCCCTGATGCTCCGCAACAGCTACTTCTTCCTGGGCGGCGCGCTGGCGGACCTTGGCCAGTGGGATGCGGCGGTCGAGGCCTATTCCCAGGCCGTCCAGCGGTACCCCGGGGCGCCGGAAACGCTGGAGGCGCTGGTGCAGTTGGCCCGGGCCCTATACGCCACGAACAAGCCGTCCGAGGCCCAGGACGCCGTGGACCAGGCCCGATTTCTCCTGGCCCGCCTGAAACCCGACGCCCCGCTGGAACAGACCACCAACTACAGCCGGTCGCAATGGGCCGCGCGCCTGGAGCAGCTTGCCGCCCGTCCTTAACCTCGTCGCATCCCCATGTCCATGTTCGAAACCGACTTGTTGAGCGATCTGATCCAGAGGAAGCGGAGCTGCCTGGCGCAGCTTCGCGGGATGGGCGACAAGCAGTTCGAGTTGGCCCGGACCGGCGCCATCACGCAACTGCTGGAATTGTTGGCGGCCAAGCAGCATGTCCTCGTCCAGTTGCAGCAGGTGGAACGGCAATTGGACCGTTTCCGCGGCGAGGATCCGGAGCGACGCCAGTGGCGCTCTCCCCAGAAGCGCGAACAGTGCGCCGCCGACCAGGCCGAGTGCGAGCGGCTGTTGACCGAGATCGTGATCCAGGAAAAACGGAGCGAACAGGAGCTGATTCGCCGGCGGGACGAGGCGGCGGCCCAGTTGTCGGGGGCGGCCTGGGCGGGCCAGGCCCGCGGCGCGTACGTGGCCCAGCCGCTTGGCGGCGCCGGCCAGTTGGACCTTGTTTCCGAAGGGTGACCGGCGGATGTCCCGCCGCGCCAGGTTCGGGCGGACCCGCCAATCGCGGACGCCTCAGGCGGAATACGACGCATGGACGAGACGCGTTCGGAACGGCAGACGACGGGGACGGAGAACGACCCCATGGCGACCGACGCCTTGAAGCTCGACGCCACCGCGGATCTTCAAACCGTGCTTGCGGCGTGGCACGGGGCTACGCTCCGCCTGGAGCGGACCCACGAGGCGCTTCGGGCCGAGGTCCGCCGGCTGACCGATGAGCTTCAACAAAAGAACCGCGAACTGGCCCGCAAGAATCGGCTGGCCGACCTTGGCCAGATGGCCGCCCACGTCGCCCACGAGGTCCGCAACACCCTGGTGCCCGTCATGCTCTACCTGGGGCTGTTGCGGCGGCGGATCGCGGACGACGCGGGGTCGTTGGAGATGCTCGACAAGATCACGGCCGGCATGACGGCCCTGGACGCCACGGTTCACGACCTGCTGCACTTCACCTCCGACCGGGACCCGCAACGCCGTCCCTTCGCCCTGCGCCCGTTGATCGACGACATCCTTGGCTCCCTGGCCCCGCAGCTTTCGGCCCAAACCATCGCCGTTTCCGTCGAAATCCCGCCCGACCATGGGGTCGTGGCGGATCGCGAAATGATCCGGCGGGCCGTGTTGAATCTGGTGCTCAACGCCCTGGACGCCATGCCGAAGGGAGGGACGCTCACCGTCCGATCCCTGCGCCAGGCGGGGAGCGTCGAGCTGGAGATCGTGGACACCGGTCCCGGCCTTTCGGCCGACGCGCTTGGCCGGGCGTTCGAGCCGTTCTACACGACGAAGCCGGCGGGGACGGGTCTGGGATTGGCCATCGTCTACCGCATCGCCGAGGTCCACGGCGGCCGCGTCGCCGCCGACAACCACGCCGGCGGAGGCGCGCGATTCACCTTGAGTCTACCGGTGCTCTCCCAGGAGGTTGCCGCATGAACGATCGAAGCCACTTGGGGAATATCGCGGGCAAGGTGCTGGTGGTCGACGACCACCCTCAGGCCCGGGATTCCATGGCCGACATCCTTCGCCAGGCCGGCCACGCGGTGGAGTGCTGTTCCAGCGCGGCCGAGGCCCTCGCCGCGGTCGATCGCGCGGCGTTCGACTGCATCGTGACCGACCTCCGCATGCCGGGCATGAACGGCCTGGAGTTCATGATCCATCTCCAGCGGAGGCAGTATGACGCGCAAGTGGTCATGGTCACCGCCCATGCCAGCGTCGCCACGGCCGTCGAGGCCATGCGCCGCGGCGCGTTCGACTACATCGAAAAGCCTTTCCAGGTGGACCAACTGGAGCGGCTCGTGGGCCAGGCGATTCGGCACAAGCGGCTCGTCAGCCCCCCGAGCGACGCAGCGCGCCGCGCCGCGCCCGCCATGGTCGGCGCGAGCCCGCCGATGCAGGCCCTCCGCGCGAAGATCGCCCAGGTGGCGCCGACGCCGGTCACGGTGCTGATCACCGGCGAGAGCGGGACCGGAAAGGAACTGGTTGCCAGGGCGATCCACGCGGCCAGCAACCGCCGCGACAAGCCGTGGGTGAGCTTGAACTGCCCGGTCCTTTCCGCCCATCTCATGGAAAGCGAGCTGTTCGGCCACCAGCGAGGGGCCTTCACCGGCGCCGACGCCCCCCGCATCGGCCGGTTCGAACTCGCCGACGGCGGGACGATCCTCCTGGACGAAGTCAGCGAAATCGATCTGAATCTCCAGGCGAAGCTGCTTCGGGTGCTCCAGGAGCGATCGTTCGAGCGGGTGGGATCGAGCGAGACGATCCGCGTGGATGTGCGCGTGCTGGCGACCACCAACCGCGACTTGGAAGCCGAGGTCGCCGCCGGACGGTTCCGGCAAGACCTCTATTACCGGCTTGCCGTGGTGCCGATCCATGTCCCGCCGCTCCGCGAACGGTTGGACGACGTGCCGGCGCTGGTCGAATACTTTCTCGCCCGCTCGGCCGAACGCCTGGGACGCGAACCGGTGGTCTTGCAGCGTTCGGCGATGGAATTGCTCCAGCGCTACGAATGGCCCGGAAACGTCCGCGAACTGGAAAACATCATCACGCGGATCAGCGTGCTCGGCTCCACGTCGGCCGTCAGCGCGGACGAGTTGCGCCGCTGGCTGGTCGAGAGCGCGCGGGCCGATCGCGCCGTCCCCGCCAGTGAAGCCGCCCCGGTCCCCGTCGGGCTGAGCCTCGAGGAAATGGAACGCCGCCTGATCGAGGCCACGCTCGAGCAATTCGGCGGCCACCGCGAGAAGACCGCCAAGGCCCTGGGGATCGGCGTGCGGACCTTGTCGGGCAAGCTGCGGCAATACGGATATGCGCCTCGGGAGAAATCCTTTTCGAAGGCGGGATGAACATCGGCAACTCCTGCCGGTGCGACCTGCAAGGTCTGCCGATGGCCGCGCGGGAAGCAGTGCGGACAAGGGAATACGGACAGGGGGAATGCCAGCGGCGGGAGCCGCTGCCTCGCGGCAGCAAGACGGTGAAACGCCGGGAATTGGGATAAACGGAGAATCAGCCAGGCCGAGGGAAGACCGCCCGCGCCGTCCCGCGGCACGGAGCTTGCTATACCATCGGTTGCCTCGATTGCGTCCTTGCCAAGTCGTTGGTCCTTGAACCTTTATGTTGCCCGGACTGTTTCAATCCACGACGATCCCGATCCTGGAGCAGGTGGTCCAGTTCAGCCAGGCGCGGCACACGGTGTTGGCTGGAAACCTGGCCAATTTGCACACGCCGGGCTATCAGGCCAGGGATTTGTCCGTCGAGGAGTTCCAGACGCGGCTGCAACGAGCGATCGAGGCCCGGCACCAGCCTTCGTCCGCCGCGTCGCCCGGCGACTTCGCCGCAAGCTGGACCGACATGGCCGCCGAGGCCGCCGAGAACCCCAAGAGCATCCTGTTTCACGACCAGAGCGAAAACGCGGTGGAGCTTCAAGTGACGGAGATGGTCAAGAACCAATTGCAGCACAACCTGGCCCTGGCGATCCTTGGGAGCCAGTTCCGATTGCTGCAAACGGCGATCAGCGAACGGGTGTGAGGCAAGAGGGAGAGGTCATGTTTCCATCGCTGGACATTAGCACGAGCGCGCTGGTCGCCCATCGCGTGCGCATGAACGTGATTTCGCAGAACCTGGCGAACGCGTCCACGACGCGCAACGAGGCGGGCGAGCTGGCTCCTTACCAGAAAAGGCACGTGGCGCTCCAGACCGACGAATCGGTGGGAGGCCGGGGGGCGGCCGGGGTGAGGGTCGCCGAGGTGGAAATCGACGATTCCCCGCCGCGCTACAAGTGGGACCCCACCAATCCCGACGCCATCCAGCAGGGCCCCCGCCAGGGCTACGTCGCCTACCCGAACATCGACATGATCACCGAATTCACCGACGCCTTGGCGGTCGCTCGGGCCTACGAGGCGAACCTGGGCGCGATCGAGATTGCCAAGGATCTTGCCCAACAGACCTTGAGGATCCTCGCCTGATGAACGCCATTCCCTCGTTGACCTCGCCGTCCATCGCGGCGATGCCCAGCCCGGCCCCGCCCGACGCGCCCCGGGGATCCGCCTCGTTCAAGGATTTCCTCCTCAGCTCGATCGAGGAAGTCAACGCCATGCAGCAGGCGGCGGATCGGGCCGTCGAGCAGTTGGCCGTCGGCGGCGACGTCAATCCCGCCGAGGTGCTCACCGCCGTCCAGAAGGCCGACATCGCCTTCCGCATGATGATGCAAATCCGCAACAAGATCGTTCAAGCCTATCAGGAAGTGCAGAACATCAGGATTTGATGACGGATGGATTTCCTCAACAAAGCCTTGGGACAGCTCGGCGATCTGTTCCGTTCGATGACGGTCGGCGCGCGGATCACGGCCGGGTTGCTCCTGACCGTGGTCGTCGTGAGCCTGGTCTGGCTGTTCCGCTATCAGGCGTCCAGCCCCGACGCGTACTTGATGAACGGCATCCCGCTCTCCGCGAGCGACATCACGGCCCTGGAGGCCGCGTTCGCCGACAAGGGGCTTAAATCCTGGGAAGTGGAGGGAAACCGGATCCGCGTGCCCCGGGGCCAGAAGGATCAATACATGGCCGCGGCGGCCGAGAAGAAAGCCCTTCCCCGCGGCTTCGGCGGCTATTTCGACGAGGCGATCAACCAGAGCAGCATGTGGGACGTTCCTGGCCAAAGCGGAGAGCGCCTCAAGAACGCCAAGCAGAAGGAACTCGCTCGGATCATCAGCCAGATGCGGGGCATCGAAACGGCGAGCGTGCTGTTGGACGCCGAGAACAAGCGGGGGTTGACGCAGGAGTCGATCAAGACCGGACTGGTGAGCGTCAAGCCGCTCGGCTCGGCCCCTCTCGACGAATCCCAGGTCGACTCGATTCGCCATCTCGTCGCCGCCGCCGTGGCGGGGCTGAAGTACGGCAACGTGAAGGTGGTCGACGAGAACACCGGCCGCACCTACTACGGGGACCCCGAGAGCGGCGCCGGCCCGCGGGATGATCCCTATTACGCCACCAAGCGGCTGGCCGAAAAGCAATGGACCGAGAAGATCCTCTCGGCGCTGCCGTACGTGCCGGGGGTCACCGTGGCCGTCAACGTGGAGCTGGAAAAAGAGCTTTCTCGCCGAGAGATCGAGCAAAAGCCCGACCAGAAGCCGGTCGCCATCCGCAGAAAGGAAAACACCCGCTCGCGCACCCGCGACGGAAGCCTCCCCGGCGGCAGGGCCGGCTTCCAGACCAATCAGCCGCAGGCCCTTGCGCAGACGGCCGCCAAGGGGTCGCACGAGGAGGAAGAAGAAACCACGACGTCGGAGGAGAACTTTCTCGGCACCACGAGCGTTCAGAAAGAGGTTCCCGGCCTGACGCCGACCCTGGTGAAGGCGTCGATCGGCGTGCCGACCAGCTACTTCGAGCGCGTGTGGCGGGAACGCAACCCGCCGCAGGCCGGCGAGGCCCCCAAGACGCCCACCCCGGCCGACCTGGACGCGATCCGCACGCAGGAGATCGCCAAGATCAAAACGGCCGTCGTGGGATTGCTGCCGCAGCCGGAGAAAATCACCGATCCGACCCAGTTGGTCACCGTGACCGAGTTTCAGGACATCACTCCGGAGCCGACGCCGGCGCCGGGGCTGACCATGCGAACCGTCGACTGGTTGATGCAGAACTGGAGCACGCTGGGATTGATTTTCCTGGGAGGGTTCAGCCTGGTGGTGTTGCGGTCGGTGGCCCGCGCAGCGCCCGCCGCCGCGCCGCCGCGGTCGGCGTCCCTCGCGTTGCCCCGCGATCTGGCGTTGCCGGTGGAGAAGACGCCCGAGCCCCAAGAGGCCGCCCCGGCGGCGGAACGGCGAGCCCGCCGCGGCGGGACGGGGGGGGCTTCGCTCCGCGACGAGCTTTCGGAAATGGTCGCCGAAGATCCGGACGCCGCCGCCGCCATCCTCCGCACCTGGATTGGAAATGCGAGATAGCCCTTTTTGAGAGAGTTTGCCCCTGAGGCGGGCAGTCCCGCCGGGGCCGAGACAGGCCGCACTGGCCAGCCTTGGCCCGGCGACGGCCGCCCTGAGACGCTTCCCGCGCAAGGATCGTGCACCATGACGCCTCCCCCCGACCCGCAAGGCATTCGCAAGGCGGCGATCTTCGTGGCCAGCCTGGATCGAAAAACCGCCGACCTGATTCTCGATCAGATGCAGGAGCCCATGGCGCAAGCCGTGCGCCAGGCCATCCTGGAGCTGGACGCGATCGATCCGGAGGAGCAACGCGCGGTCGTCGCGGACTTCCGCCGGCGCCGCTTGCCGACCAAGAGCGGGGAGCGGGCGTCGCCTTCGGAGGTCCGGCGGGGATCGGGCCTTCGGATGCCCGGCGTCGAGGTGGACATCGAGTTGGCCAAGAAGTTCGCGCCGCCGCCGCTGGACCGGCCAACTCCCCCGCCCTCCGAGCCGGCCCCGCCAACCGGCCCGCCGTTCCGCTTTCTCCGCGAGGCCGAGGCCGACAAACTCGCGCGCGTGCTCGCCGTCGAGCGCCCGCAAACCATCGCCCTGGTCCTCGCCCACCTGCCGCCGCAGCACGCCGGCAGCGTGCTGGCCCGCTTGGAGGCCCCGCTGCAAGTCGAGGTCCTCCGCCGACTGGTGGACCTCGAAGAGACCGACCCGGAAATCCTTCGCGAGGTGGAGCGCGGGCTGGAGATCCGGCTGTCCAAGCAGGTTCCGATGCAGCGTCGGCGCGTGGCGGGCATGGCGGCGGTCGCCGGAATCCTGGAAGCCTGCGACCGTCGGACGGGGGATCGGATTCTCGACAATCTCGACCTGTACGACCGCGACTTGGCCGAACGCCTCAAGCCCGCCGAGTTCGCGTTCGACGACCTCTTGACGCTCGATGACGCCTCGCTTGGGGCCGCGCTCCGCGCGGCGGACGCGGAGTGGATCCAACTGGCCCTGGTCGGCGCGCCCCCGGAGTGGATCCAGCGATTCCTGGACCTCCTTCCGGACTCCACCGGGCGGCAGATCCGGCACGAACTGGATCACCTCGGACCCACGCGGTTGAGCGACGTCGAGGAGGCCCGCGCGCGCCTCGCCGGCCTGGCTCAACGCCTGGCCGCCCAAGGCCGGATCCGCGTGCCCTACCGGACCATGGCGAGTGGAAACGATCCTGGCTTTCGAGGGTCCGCGGACGTGGGGAACTTGTCGTTGGCTGGCGTGTGAAGGTTTTTTGTTGCATGTCCACGATCATCAAAGCCGCCGACCGCCTCCGGGCAAGCCAGCCGGTGGCGTTCAACTTCGACGACATGGCCGCTAAGGCCAACGCGTACCTTGCCCAGGTTCGTGCGGATGCGGCGCGGATCATCGCCGATGCGAGAGAAGAGGCCGCGCGCCTCAAGCAGCAGGCCGAGGCCGAGGGACGCCGCGAGGGCATGGCCGCCGTCGAACGCCTCGTCGCCGAGCAGCTCGGCCGGCAATTGGCGACGCTTCGCCCCGCCCTCCAGCAAGCCGTGCAGGAAATCCGCCAGGCCAAACAGGCGTGGCTGCATCAATGGGAAAAGGGAACGGTCCGCCTGGCCGCGGCCATCGCCTCGCGCGTCCTGCGCCGCGAGTTGTCCCACGCGCCCGACGCGCCCGTGACCCTCGTGCGCGAGGCCCTCGAACTGGCCGCCGGCAACGCGGAACTGAAGATCCGCCTGAATCCCGCCGACCACGCCGCCCTGGCCAGCCAGATCCAGGCGGTGGTCGCCGAGCTGGCGCCTTTGGCTCAGACCGAATTGGTGGCCGACCCGCGAATCTCTCCCGGCGGATGCCGCGTGGAAACCCGCTTCGGCGTGATCGATCAGCAGTTCGAAAGCCAACTTGCGAGGATTGAAGAGGAACTGGTTTGACCGGCAAGGGGTGCAGTCCCCTTTTCGCGGACCCCGCCGCGCGAGATCGGGACAGTCCCGGTCAACGGCTACAAGACAAAACAGCGAGACCATCCCCGGGATCGCGGAGAGCGGGCGGCCGAAACAACCGTCCGTTCCGTGCGATCGGGGGAGCGTCGTTGGAGCGGCAGGCTGGAAGAGCTGGAAGAATCGCCATGTTGGATCAACTCGACCGCGTGATGCCCACGGCCCTGTGGGGCACCGTCACTCACACGGTGGGCGCCACGGTGTCCGTGGCGGGATTCCCCGCGCCGCTGGGGTCCGTGGCCGAGATCCAGCGCCAGGGGGGCGACCCGCTGGTTGGCGAAGTGATCGGATTTCGGGACGATTTGACGCTCGTCAGCCCTTTGGGCGATTTGAGCGGCGTCCGCCGCGGCAATCGCGTGCGCCTGGCGCGCACAAACCGCTGGCTTCGCGTCGGCGAGGAGTTGTTGGGCCGGGTGATCGACGCCTTTGGCCAGGCGGTGGATCAGCGCCCCCAGCCGGTGCTCCCTGACCGAACCAGTTTTCACGCGCGTCCGCCCCACCCTTGCACGCGGCCGAGGATCGACGCGGCGCTTTCGACGGGCGTGCGGGCGATCGACGCCCTCCTGACCTGCGGCAAAGGCCAGCGCATGGGCATCTTCGCCGGCTCGGGAGTGGGCAAGAGCGTGCTGCTGGGCATGATGGCCCGCTACACCGCCGCCGACGTCAACGTCATCGCCCTGATCGGCGAGCGCGGACGCGAGGTGAATGAATTCATCGAGCGCGACCTGGGCCCGGAGGGCCTGGCGCGGAGCGTGGTCGTGGTGGGCACGAGCGACGAGCCCGCAATTGTTCGGAGGCAGGCGGCGGCCACGGCCACCGCCGTGGCCGAGTACTTCCGCGATCAAGGGCGCGACGTGCTGTTGATGATGGATTCACTGACGCGGCTGGCCCTCGCCCAGCGGGAAATCGGCCTCGCCGCCGGCGAGCCGCCGACCACGCGGGGATTTCCGCCGTCCGTGTACGCGATCTTGCCGAGACTGGTGGAGCGGGCCGGACGCAGCCCCCAGGGGAGCATCACCGCCTTCTATTCCGTGCTCGTCGAGGCCGACGATCCCAACGAACCGATCAGCGACACGGTCCGCGGCCTGCTGGACGGCCACATCTGGCTGTCGCGCAAAATCGCCTCGCGCAACCACTACCCGGCCATCGACGTGCTCGAAAGCCTCAGCCGGCTGATGCCTGAGGTGGCCGACGAGGAGCATCGTCAGGCGGCGCAGACGGTCCGCGAACTCCTGGCGGCCTACCGCGACCACGAGGATTTGATTTCCATCGGGGCCTACCGCCGGCACAGCAATCCTTGGGTGGACGTGGCCCTGGACATGCAGGAGTCCCTCCGAGACTTCCTCCGCCAACCCGTGGCGCAAAGGTCCACCCTGGCCGACTCGCGCAGCGCCCTGGTCGAACTCCACCGCAACGCCGTGCAGCGCCTGGCCGCCGCCAAGACTCGTCCAGGGCCACAAGCAACGGGAGGATAGGACCGCGTCGCGCGACGGCGCGACGACATCGAAAAAACCCAAGGTAGACGTGGCAAAACCGAGACAGCCAAGGGCCCCCGCGACGCTTCCGATAATCTCCGCCATCCACCACCTCGGCTGCCCGATGATGTGAGGTTCCCGCCCCATGCCCCCCTTCAGGTTCCGCCTAGCAACCTTGCTGCGGCTCCGCGAGTTGGCTCGCGACGAGCGGCGGGCCGAGCTGGCCCAGGCCTACCGCGCGAAGGACTTGCTGGAGGAGCAGGAGCGGGCGATCGAGCAACATCTGGCGAGCCTGCGCGAAGCCGCCCGCCGGGCCTGCGCCCCGGGCGAAATCGACGTGGATCGCCTCATGGAGGCCCGGCGGTTCGAAACGGTCCTTTTGGCCCAGCAACAGGACATCCGACAGAAGCAGCAAATGATCGACGCCGAGGTGGAGCGCCGTCGCCTGGCCCTGGTCGAGGCGAATCGGGAGGTGCAGGTGCTGGAAAACCTCCGCCGACGCCAGTACGAGCGGCATCGCGCCGAGGAGAACCGGCGGGAAATCAAGCAGTTGGATGAGATCGCCCAGCAACGGGCGGTCGGGGAGACGCGGCCGTGATTTCTCGACTGCTCCAACTGGCCATCGCCGCGGTGTTGTACTTCAGCCTCGGCACGCTGATTGCCGAAGCCATCATCGTGGCCCACGTGTGGTCCAAATGGAACCTGAATCGGGAGAAGATCGCCAGGCTGGTGGACGTGGCTCGGGGCATCGAGCAGCAGGCGACCGCGGGGCCCGCCAGGCCGCCCGACGATGAAGCCGCTCCCGAACAGCCGTCGTTCGAGCAAATCATCGAGGCTCGGGCCGTGAAGGACCTGAACCTGCAACTCCGGGAGCAGGCGCTGGCCAACGCGCTGGCCCAACTCCAGGGCGAACAAGATCGCCTCGCCCAGCGCGAAAAGCAATTCCAGGCCGACCGAACCGCCTATCAGACGCAATTGGCAACCGCCGCGAAAGGGGCCCAGGCCGCCGGTCAGGAAGAGGTCCGCCGAATCCTCCAGTCGATCAAGCCGAAACAGGCCAAGGAATTCCTCCAGTCGATGCTGGACAACAAGGAGCAGGACGACGTCGTCGCCCTGCTTGCCGGCATGACCGAGTCGAAGCGGGCGAAAATCCTGGCCGAGTTCAAGACCCCCGAGGAAACCAAGAACATCGAGGAAGTCCTCCGCCGCATTCGCAAGGGCGCGCCCGAGGCGCCCCTGGCCCAACAGGCCCTGGATCAATTGCGGCCGGGCAATCGGACCACGCCGTAACTTCGGCTTCCGATCTCCCAAAGGAATTCGAGAGTCCAAAACGTCGTCCAACGACGCGCAGGAGCCACAGCATGACGCGAGTCTCGGTGAACCACAATGCGGGTTGGTTGACACCCGAACCGCTGCCTCCAAGGGCGCCCTTGGCGGGATGTGGACCTCTCGCCTGCACCACGTTCGACAAACATCTCGAACGGGCCCAGCGGCTTGCCGCGACCGCGCCCAGTTCCCCGTCATCGCCCCCGGCCAGCGCCCCACCGCAGCCGCCGCCCTCAAGCCGTCCAACCAGCCAGTCCCCTCCGGCCAGCGACGGCCCGCCGGAGGATCCCGAACCCCGCGACGAGCGATCGCCCCCCGAGTCGGACTCGAATGCCGAGGCTTCGGCCGCCCCGGCCAAGACTCTGCAGCCCAAGGAATCCCACCGCGAAGGCGAGCAGGACGCCGACGAACCCGCTGTCGACGCGGCGGCGGGATCCGCCGTGTTGACGGCCGCCGCGGGCCAAGGCGGCGACGGGACGCCAACCCCGGCTCGCATTGTCCAAGAGGGGAGCGATGCCGCCGGCATCACTCCTGACGCTGGGAAGGTGGACCCCGCCGCCGTCGGAAACAGACGCCCCGTCGCAGGGCAGGAATCGCGCGCCAACGGGAATCGCCAGGAGCCGGAGGAGAGGATCCTGGCCAGACAGGATGCGGTGGCGACAAGTCAAGTCTCCAAGGCAACAAATGGCGGCGAAGAAACCGCCGACGTGCCGGCGGAACTCCGCGAGGACGTCGAAGCCTCCGCTTCCGATGCGCGCGATCGAGAACAACCACATCGCGTCGCGGCCGGCGAGCAGGCGGCGATTCTGCCTTCAAAAGCGGACGTCCCGGCCCAGGGCCCGCCATCGACGGAAACCCCGCGACCCCAGGTCGAAGCGATCCATTCGGCCGCAGGGCCGCTCAGTCCCGATCCTGCGGCAAGAGGCACGGAGGATCGGCCAGGGGAAAACGGCGTGCGCAAGAGGGAGGATGGTCGTGCCGCGAAGGCCATATCGCCGGCGACTGCCGGCCCGCTCCAACCTCGAACCGCGGAGGAAAACGGCTCGCCGCAAGCGGCGGTTACGAACGCAGAACTGGAAACTGCCTCCGCTTCGGGCGTCGAAGCGGCGGAAGGCGAGCGGGAACCTTCTGGCGGCGAGGCGAGGGGCGATCGCCCGACCGACGCCAAGACAGCCGATGCGGCGATGCCGAGAGACAGTTCCACGCCGAAAACCGAAGCCGCCGGCCACAAGGGCGAACCGGGCACTCCAACCGACGAGGGCGAACGCGCGCGGTTCGTCCAGCGCGTGGCCAGGGCGTTTGAATCCGCGGCCGACCGGGGCGGGCACGTGCGATTGCGGCTCCACCCGCCCGAACTCGGTGCGCTCCGGCTCGAACTCACCGTGCGCAACGGCCAGATGCACGCCCGCTTGGAAACCGAAACCGAGGCCGCGAGGAACTTGCTGTTGGACAACCTGCCGGAACTCAGGGAGCGGCTGGCCAGCCACCACATCCGCGTGGAACGGTTTGACGTCGAATGGCGGGACCCGGCCCACGGCGGACCGCCGCAGGGGTTCGGCGATCCGGGACGCTGGCAAGGGCCGCCGACGGGCCGGGCGGGCCGCGGTCCGGAGGCGGTCTCCACCGCCCCCGCGGCCAATCCCGCTGAAGATGCCGCCCGAAGGCCTCGTCCCCAAACCAGTTTCGATGTGGTGATTTGAACGCTTTCAAACCATGTGCCCGAAGCGGCTCTTCGACGCCGCCGTGGAGCCGAAAAACCATTCGTCAAGGAGATGTGCCGTGGGATCCACAACCGTCAACAGCGTGCTGGGCCAGACCGGTCCTCAAGCGCCTGGCCGGAGCGCCTTCGAGAAGCTGAATCTCGAGACCTTCACCAAGCTGTTGGTCGCCGAGCTGGCGAACCAGGATCCCCTGAGTCCGATGAGCAATGCGGAGATCATGCAGCAGATCGGCCAGATCCGTTCGATCGAGGCCAGCACCCAGCTTACCACGACGCTCGAGGCCGTGCTGCTCGGACAAAACGTGGCCACGGCGAGCGGTCTGCTGGGCCGCACGGTTAGGGGCTTGGCCGACGGCGAGCAGCAAATCACCGGCGTGGTGGACCGAGTTTCCGTCACCGGAGGAGTCGCCCGGCTGCACATCGGCCAGAGAAGCATTGATTTGAAGAACGTGTCTGAAATCCTGCCCGGGAACCAATCCCCGAGCTAGACCCGAATACCGAACTTTACCCTGCGACAAGGAGGATTCCATGGGCCTTGCATCGTCATTGAGCACCGCGCTGACCGGTTTGACGGCGGCGGAAACGACCATCGACGTGGTGGGCAACAATCTTGCCAACGCGAACACCGTCGGCTTCAAGCAATCGCAGGCCGATTTCGCGACCCAGTTTCTCCAAACCCTCAGCCTCGGCTCGGCCCCCACGGACAGTTCCGGCGGCACGAACCCCCGGCAAACGGGATTGGGCGCCTTGGTGGCCGAGATCACCCCGGACTTCACCCAGGGTACGATCCAGATCAGCTCGACTCCCACCGACCTGGCGATCCAAGGCGACGGCTTCTTCATGGTCCAGGGGAGTTCCGGGGAAACGCTGTTCACGCGCAATGGCGTCTTCAAGCTGAACTCCCAGAACCAGATGGTGTCGATCACTGGCCAGCGGTTGCTCGGCTTCGGCGTCGACGGGAATTTCGAGATCGACACCGCCGTCCTCAAACCGATCACCATCCCGCTCGGCTCCGCCGCCGTGGCGCAGGCGACGCGGAATGTGTACCTGGAAGGACAGTTGTCGCCCACCGGCGACGTGGCCACCAAGGCGGAACGGATCCAGACCGCCGCGCTGGGCAACGGCCATTACACCGCGCCCACGGGCAACGGCACGGCAACGACGTCGATCGCTCCGAACGTGGCGGGGGCCAACACGCGAGGCGACTCGGACGGCGCTGGCGGCATGACGGCGGGCGCGACCTACGAGTACCGGCTCGTGTACGCCAACAAGGCCTACGATCCCCCTCCGCCCTTCGATCCTCCCGCCCTTTCCGAAAGCTCGATCTCGACCGTCGTCTCGGCCACGGTGGCCGCCGGCGAGGGCGCGATTAAGCTGTCCAATCTTCCCATCGATCCAACGCCGTCAGACGTGTACGGCTATATGAGGATCTACCGCCGGAAACAGGGCGACGACGCGTACCATTACATCAACGAAGTGGCCGTGGGCACGACCGAGTACCGCGACGACCTGTCCGACGCGGACGCCTCGCTCCGGCCTCAACTGAACGAAACGAACATCAGCGGCAAATATCGGTATTACGTCACGTTCGCCACTGCGGCCGGGGGCCCCGGCGCGGGCATCGAGAGCCGCGTGTACCTTGAAGGGCCCGCGGCCACGATCAACACCATCAACGGGCGCGTGGTCCTGCACGATTTGCCGAAGGCCGACCCCGCCGACGGCTGGGCGGTCCGCCGGATCTATCGCTGTCTGTCGACCAACGAGAACGAGTTCCACTTCCTGGCCGAGATTCCCAGCGCCACCGACGACGCCACGATCACCGACAACCTCACCGACGCCGTGCTGTCGACCCGGCCGCTGCTCGACATGGATGGACCCAAAATCCTGCCCGGCACCAAGCTGGTCGACGTCCTGCGGCGCGACACCAACGGCTACCGAAACCTGTTCCACGAGGGAACGCTCCGGTTTCAAGGCCAGAAAGGCGGCCGCACCCTGACAGCGAAGGAACTGACGGTCACCAGCACCACCACGGTCCAGGACCTCATCGACTTCATGATTCAGGCCATGGGCGTGCAGTCGGTCGGTTCCAGCGAAACGGATGTCTCGGGCGTGAGCGTGCCGCCAGGCGGGATTGTGGACATCGACGGGCGGATCATTCTGACCGGCAACAACGGCGTGGACAACCGGATCGCGATCAATCTCTCCGGCATGACCATGATCTATACCGAGGACGGCCAGACGGTCAACGAGACCGTCGATATGCGCTGGTCCCAGAAACAGGCCGCTGTGGGGTCGGGCGGCATCACCGACACGATCGTCTACGACTCGCTCGGGGCCAACCTGCCCTTGCGCGTCACCATGGTCATGGAGGGCCGCAATGGCACGGAAACCACCTACCGCTGGTTCGCCGACAGCGCGGAAAACCGGTACGGCTCCACGGCCACCATCGCCGTGGGGACCGGGACGGTGACCTTCGACACCACCGGCAACTTCAAGAACGTTTACAACGACACGGTCAATCTCTACCGCGACGGCTTTCCCACCGTCAACCCGCTCACTTTCCGGCTTGATTTCAGCCGCATCACCGGCCTCGCCACGGACAGAAACAACCTGGCGGTCTCGCGCCAAGACGGATCGAGCGCCGGGACGTTGACCAGCTTCATCGTCGGCGAAGACGGGGTGATCAAAGGAGTCTTCTCCAATGGCGTCAACCGCGACCTGGCCCAAATCCGGCTGGCCCGCTTCGCGAACCCCTCGGGGCTGGAACAACGCGGACTGAATTTGTTTACCGTCGGGGTGAACTCGGGGTTGCCCGTTCAAGGTAGCCCTGGAACCCAAGGGCTCGGCAGCATCGTGGCTGGCGCGGTGGAGCTTTCCAACACCGACGTGGGGGGCAGCCTGATCGAACTCATCCTGGCATCGACCATGTACCGCGGCAACGCCCGAGTCATTACCACCGTGCAGCAAATGTTCGATGAACTCATGGCCCTCCGCCGGTAGCCCGCGCTCAAATACTGTCTATGTGGCGTAGTCGTATTTACCCTGAAATGGGGATGTCCTCTTTGAGTGGCACCCACATTCGGTGGGTGTTGGGTTGTCTCGGTAAATTGGGATATCTCCGTGGTCGGGGTAAACTGTAAGCGCCATTCACAACCGCGACGACACTCTAAGCGCCAGCGGGCTATACTCGTTGAAGAGGAACCCCCTGTTTGTACCGGCGCGGACTGTGCCCATGAGTAACTCCGCTTCGACTCTGCCTGCTGGCCTGGAGGCGTCCGGATCAGCGGCCGGACAATCGTCTTCGATGCTGGCCCGTTTGACGGCATTGCTTTTTGTGATCGCCGTGATTGGCGCCGAGTGCTTGATCGCGTCCGTCTGGTTGTCGTCTGGTGGCGCTGCCCCAGCAACCGAAACCAGCTCCACGGCTGCCGAGCCCGCCGTGGATTCCGCTGAGAAAGAAAACCAACGCGGCAAGGAAAGCAAGACCACGGAGAACAAGGAGAAAAAGGAGAAAAAGGAGAAAAAGGAGAAACACGGCGCCTCGGACAAGGAGTCCCACGGAAAACCCAGTCACGCCAAGGCAGGGGAATCTCCCAGCAAGACCGCTGTCGATCCGCAAGACCAAATCGAGGTGGATCTCGAAGAGTTCCAGATTACAACCCAATCGGCGACCTCAAGCACCACAATGAGGGTGGAGTTTCACCTGTATGGCGTGATTAAGGCCTCTGACAAAGAAGATTTCGAGAGGCTCGTGAAGGCTTGTCAGCACCGGTTGCGGGATCAGATCCTGATGATCGTGCGCAGCGCTCGCCCGCAAGACTTGAGCGATGCAGGATTGGGGTTGATCAAGAGACAGATTTTAGAGAAAACTAACGCCCTTCTCGGAAAGCCACTTCTCCGGGAAGTCATCGTGAGCGACTTCTCGTATTTGGAGCAGTGAACTGGGCTGTTTCGAGACCGACGGTCACCAGAGGAATGGATTCCGATGGCGGATATACCCGATCTGATCGGTCAGGACGAGATCGAACGACTCTTGAGTAGCTCCATGGCGGGGTCGTCGGGGCCTGCCCTAGCGTCTACGCCCCCCCCTAGCGTGCAGTCACCTGCTGCTTCAGATCCGCCGGGTGCGGCCCCGCCGAAACGCGATCCCCCCTCGCAGTTCACGGCGGACCCTCGATCCCCAACAGCCACGACCCCGGCGGGAATCGCGCAGAGCGACATGGAGGTCCTCCTTCAACAGGCGGAAAAGGCGCTTGCCTCGATCGAGGAGGGACCGCCGCAAGACGTGCCACCGGGCATGGCGCCGTTCCACTGGGAAGAACTCTCCGTCGTGCCGGCCAACGCCGAGAGCGCGACGCTGGATTTGATCCGCGACGTCGAGCTGGACGTGAGCATCGAACTGGGGCGCACGCGCATGTACCTCGAAGACGTTCTCAAGCTCCGCCGCGGCGCGGTCGTGACCTTGGACAAGCTCGCCGGCGACCCGGTGGACGTGTACGTCAACGGCCGGCTTGTCGCGCGGGGGGAAGTGCTTGTGCTCAACGACAACTTTTGCGTTCGTGTCGCGGAGTTGGTGGCAGGGGTGAATTCCCCGTAGGTGAGCAGCGAACCCGTTTGCGGTTCTCGTTGCCATTTCCGACCAGCATGGAAAGCGAAGCGGCCCCGACGGAAGGCTGCCCGACTCAACACGTTGCAGCGAGGCAAGGATGCCTTTCAGCAAGATTGCTCGATGCGTGGCGATTGGGGGCGTCTTCGTGTGCCTGATCGGGCAGGCGCAAGAGCGAAACGAGCCGCCGGATCGCGGCGGCCTCGAGTCGTGGGACGCCGCCCGGCGCTACGCCCCGCCCAACGCCGGGGAACTCCAGCAAACCGCCTGGCTGGAGCCGACGCCGAGCGCGCCGTCGGCAGGGCCCGGTGACCGCGGCGTCCCGCATCCCTCGGCCCCCGAACGCCGGAGTGAGCCGATCCCCTTGAGGCCGCCGAGCCATTCTTCCCAGAGCGGGCCGGCCGCGCCGGGGCCTTTGGCGAGCGGACCGCGCACGTTGATTTCGGTGCTGGGGAGCCTGGGCGCTGTTCTGGGACTGTTCTTTTTGCTGGCGTGGGCGATGCGCCGGGGCTCGTCCGGATCTCCTGCTCTGCTTCCCCAGGAGGCCCTGGAAGTGCTTGGCCGCGCCCCCTTGGCTGGCCGTCAACAAGTTCACCTCGTTCGTTTGGGCAGCAAACTGGTTCTGGTTTCCGTTTCTCCCACAGGCGTCGAGACCCTCAGCGAGATCACCGAGCCTGACGAAGTCCAGCGGCTCGTGGCCCTTTGCCGCCAAGGTCAAACCAACAGCGCCGCCTTGATGTTCCGCCAGGCCCTGGACCGCTTTGCGGCCCGCGAGGAGTAGCGCGATGCGAGAGCCGGTCCAAGAACGTCCGCCATCCACGAATCGCGCTGGCGAGCGGGACTCCGCCGGCGCGGATCCGTCTTCGGCGGCCGAGTTCCAGCAGCCCCGTGTCGCCGCGGCCGGCCGCTTACCCGCTGGCGACGGGCTCTGGAGCCCCTGCAAACACGGGAAAGGCTCGTGGACACGAGGGGGCATTCCGGCGGGCTTCCTGTTGCTCGCGGCGGGGATCTTGGCCTGGAGTCTTGCCGCGCCCGAGGCCCTCGCCCAAAACCCCTCGAACCGGCCGCTGTCGATTCGCGTGCCGGATGGCCTGGCGGGAGGCCCGGAGGCGTGGACGAGTCCCGCCGGTTTGAGTTCGACGCTTCAGGTGATGCTGGTGCTGACCGTGCTCAGCCTGGCCCCGGCCGTCTTGCTGATGACGACGTGTTTCGTGCGGATCGTCGTGGTGCTTGGGCTGTTGCGTCAGGCGGTGGGCACGCAGCAACTGCCGCCAAGCCAGGTGGTGACGTCGCTTGCCCTGTTCCTCACCTTGCTGATCATGACGCCGGTTTGGAAAAAAGTCTACGACGAGGCGATCGTGCCGTATCGCGCCGAGCGGATCAGCCTGGAGGAGGCGTGGAAGGCCGGGGCCGCGCCGGTGCGCCGGTTCATGAGTTTGCAGATCGAACACGCGGGCAATCGCGACGACGTATGGCTGTTCCTCCGCTACCTGCCCGACGCCCAGACCCCCAAGGACTACGACGAGGTCCCGCTGGCCGTCCTCTTGCCGGCATTCATGCTCAGCGAATTGAAAACGGCTTTTCTCATTGGGTTCCAAATCTTCCTGCCCTTTCTGGTCATCGACCTGATCGTCGCCGCGGTGATGGTTTCGATGGGCATGCTCATGGTCCCGCCGGCCATGATCTCGCTGCCCTTCAAGCTGATCCTGTTCGTGCTGCTCGACGGATGGCACCTGGTCGTGGGAATGCTGATGGAGAGTTTCCAAGGGTTTGGGTAATGCACAACGGATGAAGCAGTATGGAGGGGCGCGACGGGCGCCAGGATGCTTGAGGCGCCAGGCGCCCGTTCCGCCGCCAGCGGCCTCTGCCCCCTAGTTTCAACCCCTCATCGCACCGTACACGATGGACGCAAGCCTGATTGTCGATTTGGGACGCGAAGCGATTTGGATCGGGCTGTTGCTGGCCGCGCCGGTGCTGTTGACCGGCATGATCGTCGGCCTGGCGGTCGGCTTGCTCCAGGCGCTGACCCAGGTGCAAGAGCAGACCGTGGCCTTCGTGCCCAAGATCGTCGCCATGGTGTTGGTGATGGGCTTGCTGCTCCCCTGGCTTTTGGCCCGCATGTTGGAGTACTCGGAAGGCTTGATCTCGGGGATCCCTGGACGGTTCTAGTGGATTGGCTTCAGCACATCGACGCCAACAAGTTCATTCTGTTCACGCTGATCCTGACGCGGGTGAGCGGGCTGTTGATGACCGCGCCGGTCTACGGCACGCCCGACATCCCGCTCCAGGTCCGCGCCCTGTTCGCCTTGGCGCTGTCGCTGCTGGTCGTTCCCAGCCAATGGGGCGTCTCGCCTCCCGATCCGGCCAACCTCGCGGAATACATGGTCCTGGTGGGAAGCGAACTCGTCGTCGGCCTGGCCCTGGGACTCGGAATCACGGTGCTGCTGTCGGGCATCGAATTGGCGGGCCGTTTGATCGATCAGGTCAGCGGCATGTTGATCGCCGAAATCTTCGATCCGGTCCAAGGAGACAACTCCTCGATCCTCTCGCGGCTGATTTTTTTGACGACGGTCGCCATCTACGTGGTCGTGGGCGGGCACCGCATGGCGATGGCCGGCCTGTTGGACACGTTCCAGGCGATGCCGCCGGGCAGCGCCGCGGCCCCAAGCCACCTGGCCGACACGCTCGTGACCCTGGTCAGCCAAAGCTTCGCTCTGGGGGTTCGAGCCGCCGCGCCGGTCGTCGCCTCGCTGCTCTTGGCCAACCTGGTCCTCGGCCTGATCACGCGGGCCCTGCCGCAATTGAACCTTTTCGTCCTCGGTTTCGGGTTGAACGTGTTCCTCGCCCTGGGCATCCTCAGCGTCTCGCTGGGCGCGGCGGTCTGGGTGTTCGCGGATCGGATCGAACCGGCCATCAGCGCGGTCCTGGAGACGTTCGGCGGCGGATAACAACAAGCCATGTGGCGGCGCCGCGCGGCCGTCGCGGAAGACGCTTGCGGTTAAGTTCGATGCTTGGGCTCCATGCCTGACACCAGCGGCGACAAATCGCAGGAACCGACCCCGCATCGCAGGCAGAAGGCCCGCGAGGAGGGGAGCGTCGCGCGGAGCCACGATTTGGCCTCCGCGTTGCTTCTGCTGCTGGCCTTCGGGGCGCTGTGGTTCAGCGGGGCCTCGTTGTTGGATTTTCTCGCCGCCTACACGCGCCGCCAATTGGGCGGCGAACCGTGGCTGAAAGCCGACCCGGCCCTCGCCGTCGGCCATTGCAGCAACCTCCTCGGCGAAATCGCCCGGCATGTCCTTCCGATCCTCGGGTGGATTCTGGCGGGGGCGGTGGTCGTCAATCTGGTCCAGATCGGATTTTTCTTTCTGCCATCAAAAGTCGGATTCGACGTCTCGCGCATCGATCCCCTGGCGGGCGCGCGGCGCATGTTCTCGCTCGACAACGCCGTGCGCTTGGCCTTTGCCCTTTTCAAACTTGGTCTGATCGGCGCGGTGGCCCTGGCCTGCTTGTACCAGGATCTGCCCCGCATTCTGGCCTTGGGCTGTCTTCCGATCCACGAGATCGCCGCGGTGGTGTGGCAGCTCCTCTTTTGGACCGGGCTGAAGATCGGGTTCGCCCTGCTCGTGCTGGCGGTGCTCGACTACGGCTATCAGTATTGGCGTCACGAGCAGGACCTGCGCATGACGCCGCAGGAGGTTCGCGAGGAAATGCGCAACCTGGAAGGCGATCCGCAGATCGCCGCCCGGCGACGCGCGGTCCAGAAACAATTGGTTGCCAATCGCATTTCCCAGTCCGTGCCCAAGGCCGACGTCGTGGTCACCAACCCGACCGAGCTGGCCGTCGCCATCCAGTACGACCCGGAGAAAATGGCTGCCCCGATCGTGGTCGCCAAGGGGGCCGGCCTTTTGGCGCAGCAAATACGGCGCGTCGCCTTGGAGCACGGGATTCCCATCCTCGAGCGCAAGCCGCTGGCCCAGGCCCTCTACCGCGAGGTCGAACTCAACCACCCCATCCCCCAGGACAAATACGCCGCCGTGGCCGAGGTCCTGGCCTACGTCTACCATCTGAAGGGCAAGAAGATCACGCCGCCGCGCGCCGCTTGAGCGGGCGAGAAGAGACCTCGAAACGGTCGGGCCGCACGCCCCCGCGCGCTCGGCGAAGGGCGTGGGCGTGCGCTGAGCCCGCACGGGCCGCGCCGATCGAAGACCCTCAGCGCGCAACGCGACTGCCCCACCTCACCCCCTTGCGCCCCACGGCGCCGGGGCCCGGCCCGGCCGCGCGTTCTTGTTGTGCGCCGGGGCCACCGCTAGAATGCGCCGGGACGCAGCGGATTGCGCCGCAAGATGTTTGTCGTCGCAGGACGTAGAGGACAGCGGTTGCCGGAGACTGCCCCGATTTTGGCGGCGAAGTCCGCGAAAATGGGACCGTTTCCCTGGCCGGTAAGGGCACAAGCGCGTTCTTCGGTCCTCAACAACCCGAAGAATCAGCCAGGGCCTTGCCTGTGAACGTTCACCCTAGAGGAGCACCGTCATGGACATTCCGACGCTCACCAGATTCTTCATGTGGTGCACCATCCTGAACGGAGCCCTGTTGGTTCTGTGGACCACCCTCTGGCTCTCGGCTCCCGGGTGGGTGTACGGTATCCAACGCCGATGGTTTCCCCTGCCGCGGGAGGTTTTCGACATCGTCATGTATTCGTTCCTCGGCTTGTTCAAGATCATCTTTCTGGCCTTTTGTGTGGCGCCGTTCTTGGCCCTGTTGATCATCGGATGACCTCAACCCAGCGAGGTGCCCATGACCACGCGATGTTTGACATGTTGGATTGGCGGGCTGGCGACGGCCCTGGCCGCGGAGTCGCTCTTGCTGCCGGCGCTGGCCGGCCCGCCCGCGGCGAATCTTCCGAAGACATGGCCGCGGCCCTACGCGGTCGAGCGCAACGAGGCTTCGGGCATCCTGGCGCTTCGGACGCCGTACTACGCGATCGAGCACGATTTGAAGCGGGGAGGCGCGATTTCGCGGATCGCGCTGACGCATGGCAAGGCAGCCAATTTGCTGGTCCGGCCGATGGAAACGCGGGTACGGGACGAACGCGGCGTTGCGTTTTCGGACCTGAACGACGCGGCGGCGAGCGTTTCCTGCCGCCGCGAGGGAGGCAGTGAACTGGTGACGGTCGTGGGCGAACTGAAAAGCCCGGACGGGAAGGCCTCGGGCCTTCGCGTGAAGACCACGCTCCAGTACCGTTGGGGATACGTGAGGATCCGCAAGGAGTTCACCGCCCCGGGCGGCACGCGGGTCAAGGAAGTTTGCCCCCTGGCGACCGTGCTGGCGCCCAGCCTCACCGACTACGGTTACCGCGAGGGAAAGACGGAGGATGAGGGCGCGGGGGCCTTCGCGTTCGGGAGCAACGTGTGGGGGAAGCTGCGTCCGGGCCATCCTTCCGATCGCCCGCTCAAGACGCCCTACGTGCCGCGGTCCATGATCTTCGCCGATCCCGGCGTCGAGGGCCTCGAATGGTTCGTCGGGTCCGATCTGGGGCCGTGGGAAAAGGGGCCTGCCGGACGCCGCGGCCAAGGGCAGTATCTGCTTCAGGTCAACGCCGATCCCGCCGGGTTGGCGCTGGCGGTTTCCACGCTTTGGAGCCCCGAAACGGCCTTGGCCGTGCCGGAGGCGTTCGCCCTGGAGTTCTCTCTGTCCGTGCCCATCCGCGACGGCCGCGCGCAGCGGCCGTGGCTGCACACCACGTTCAACCGCAACCGGGGCGCGTGGGTCTCGACCGAGGAGATTCGCCGTTGGGCCGACAGGGGAATTCAAACCACTCACTGCCACAACGACGGCGACTACTACGGCGACGGCCTGTTCTGGCGCGACGGCGCCTATCCGCCCTATCCCGACATGGACCGTTACGACAAGGTCCTGAACGACTGTCGGCAAGTGGGGATCCGCACCGCCACCTATTTTTCGAACAAGGAATTGCATCCCAGCACCGCGGAGTTTCAAAAGCACGGTCAGCAGTGGGGCCGCAAGGACCGCAAGGGCAAGCTCCAGCACAATTTCTACCGCCCCGGCGCCGAGTACGGGGCCCAAATGTGCCTCCGCTCCGGCTGGTTGGAGTTCCTCAAGTTTTCGATCGACCGGGTGCTCAAGAACCATCCGCTCAGCGGCGTGTACTACGATTGGAACGTCGCTTTGCTGTGCTGCAATCCGCTGCACGAGGGGAAAACCGCCGCGGAGCGGGCCGACGGCCATTGGGACATGGACGAACTCATCGACCTGATGGAATGGACCCGAAATCGCGTCGGCCCCGAGGGCCTGGTGATCGTCCACAACACCACGGTCCCGATGTTCGCGACCGAGAACTTCGCCGATTACGTGGTGGCCACGGAATGGGGCTACGGCAAATGGAAGGACCGGGCGCCGGCCCTGGCGGACTTGCCGCTGGAGTGGTCGCTGGTCGGGGCGGTCCCGCGCGGCGTGATCAGCTACGGCGTGCTCGACGCCGACTCCCCGCGGCGCTTGCATCGCCTGTTTGCCGTCTACGCGGCGCTAGGCGGGGTCTCCCCTTGGCCGGTCAGCAACGAGATGCTCGAGTTGACGGCCCTGCTCAAGCCGCTCGGGGAAATCGAGTCGTATCGGTTTGCCGACTGGCGCAATGCCGCGGTGCATCTGTCCGACCCCCGCTGCGCGTCGGCCGTGTACAGCCGGCCGGGCGAGGCTTTCCTGCTTTTGGCCAATCTGGATCCCACGCCGCGCGAAGTCGCCTGCGCGCTTCGCCCGGACAAGCTCCCCTGCCCCCTGGCTCGCCCTGTCGCGGCCGAACGGATCGGCTTGTCCACCGGCGGCGGGACGCCGACCGTTTCCTCCGCCAGCGCTTCGGGCCTTGATCTGCGGAAATTGCTTGGCGACGGGGAGAAGATCCTGCTGCCCGGCGACGGGGTCGCGCTGATTCGAGTCCGTTGACGGGCCTTTGCGCGCCGCATTCCGCCGCCGGATTGACGCCTCCCGTCGCGACCGTCCATAATGGCGCGCGGCCTGAAACCGCCTGGAGAAGGCGCGACGACCGGGCGAGGCGCATCCGGCCCCGCGGCGAAAAGCGCGCCGCCGCCGGGATTTCGCCGGCTTTTTTCAAGGAGACCCCCATGCACGCTTTTTCGGATCAACGCGGATCGAACGTCCAAACCCTCAGCCGCCGCTCGATGCTCGGCGTTGCGATGGGCGCCGCGGCCGCCGGCGCGTCCTGGCCGTTTTTCGGCGGGGCGTGGGCCGGGGAGGTCAAGGGCCGCATCAAGCAATCCGTCTGCCTGTGGTGCTACAACGGGTTCATGCGGCGGACCAAGATGGACCTGGACCAGTTCGCCGCGGCGTGCGCCGCGATGGGCCTGAAGTCCATTGAACTCGTTGGGCCCGAACAGTGGCCGACGCTCAAGAAACACGGCCTGATCTGCGCGATGACCCCTTGCGGGAGCATCGAAAAGGGGCTCAACCGCCTCGCCAACCACGAGGAGCGCCTGGCCGAGCTTCGCAAGAATATCGACGCCACGGCCGACGCCGGCTTCCCCAACGTCATCGCCATGTCGGGCAATCGCGCGGGCATGGACGACGAGGAAGGGCTCAAGAATTGCGTCATCGGGCTGAAGAAGATCGCCGGCTACGCCGAGAAGAAGAAGGTCACCGTCTGCCTGGAGTTCCTCAATTCCCACGACCACAAGGACTACATGGCCGACTCGACCAGGTGGTGCGTGGCCTTGGTCCAGCAGGTCGGCTCGCCCCGCGTCAAGGTGCTCTACGACATCTACCACGCGGCGATGATGAAGGAAGACGTCCTCTCGGACATCCAGAAGCATTCCGAGTGCTGGGGCCACTACCACACCGGCGGTGTCCCGGGACGCAACGAGATCGACGGCACCCAGACCCTCGACTACCGCAAGATCATGCAGGCGATCGCCGACCGTGGCTTCGCCGGTTACGTGGGCCAGGAATTCATCCCCAAGCGTCCCGAGGCGCTGGAGAGCCTCCGGCAGGCCGTCGCGATCTGCGACGTGTGACCGGCTGGGGCCAAACGGGGGATCGGGCGAAACGTTCGGCTCGCGCTCCGTGCCCCGCAGGCAAGCCGAACGTCGCTTCGGCATCGATCTCCCTCGGTTTCAGCGCGCCGCCGATCGAGCAAAGGGTCAGGGCGTTTTCGAGTTCGCCTGTTTCCCAGAGGATCCAGCGGTTGTCCGGCTGGCCGGTCGGGGGACAGACGTATTTTTCGTCGCGAAACGGCCCGAAAAACGCGCCAGTCCCCAGCCTGGGGATGGTTGCCGCCTCGGAAGGATTCGCCCGCACGCTCGGCCTTCCGTTGGCTGGCCAGGTGGTCTTCCGGAGCGACCTATCGTTTCGGGCTCGAAGTCATGGCAAGCCCCAACTTCGCGCAGACGGCGCTGAGACCCCACCATCGCGATGAGGCACCCCGCGCACCGAGACGGCAGGAGCAAAAAGCGGGAACGATGGGCGCGCGTCCGGCGAAGGTTTAGAATGCCGTCGGCGAACCCCATCTGGAGGACCATCATGAGCCAGCTTCGAACGCGCGTTGCGGAGTCTTCGCCTTCCCCGAAGGCGGCTTCCCTGAGCCGTCCGCTTGCGGTCTGCACCTTGGCGCTGCTTTCCGGCTTCTTCCTGGCCACGGCGGCGAAGGGCTCGGAACCCGCTGCGTCGCCGATTCCGGCCGCTTGGATGGAGTCGTGGAAGAATCCGCCGCTTGCCGACCGCCCGCTTCAGATCGTCCATGGCATCGATCTGGATCCGGCCAGCGCGGCCGCCTTGGACCAGGCGGCGCCCGGCGGTGGTTTGGGGAAGGCGGCGATGGGGAGGATCGCCGGGTACAAGGATCTCGGGCTGGGCGGCATCGTTTGCAACGTCGCGTTCCAGGATTACCTCGTTTCGGAGGCGAACTGGCGCACGCTCATCGCCGGCGTGGAGGCGTGCGCGGAACTGGGCATGGTCGTGTGGTTGTACGACGAGGAGGGCTATCCCAGCGGCGCGGCGGGCGGGCTGGTGCTCAAGGAGAATCCCGCTTTCGAGGCCCTGGCCTTGGCCTACGATCCCTCGCGCCCGGAGGCGCTCTTTCTGAGGCCCGCCTATGAACACACGCACGCCAGCAACAACTTCCACGCCGCCAGGCGGTACATCAACGTGATCGACGATCGGGCGGTGCGGGCGTTCATTGCGGCGACGCATGACGCGTACTCCCGGCGTCTGGCGCGGCATTTCGGCAAGACCATCCAGGCTTTTTTCACCGACGAACCCTCGTTGATCGCCGTGAATCTCGGGCAGTTGCCGGAGGAGGTTCGCACGAAGGTCCGCGTGGCGGACCCCATCGATCCCGCCGTGCGCCCCTTGCCCACCGTCCCTTGGAGCCACGATCTGGTCGAGCTGTACCGCAAACGCTACGGCGAGGACATCGCCGCGCATCGCAAGAGCCTGTTCACGGGCGAAGGGGCCGAGGACCGCCGCTTGCGTTCGCAGTTCTGGGAACTGATCGCCGATCTGGTGGCGGAGCGGTATTTCGGCGCGATCCAGCGGTGGTGCCAGGCCCACCACGTGGCCTCGTCCGGCCATACGCTTTGGGAAGAGGAACTGATGCACCATCCGGCCTTGGACGGCAACAAGCTCAAGGCGCTGTCGCGCATGGACATCCCAGGACTCGACTTGCTCACCTCCGACCCCGAGGTCGTGATCCACAGCGGCTGGATCACCGCCGGATTGCCCGCCTCGGCGGCAGCCCTCAACGGCGGCCGCCGGGTGATGACCGAGGTGAGCGATTTCGCCCAGACGATGGGACGCCAAGGACCGGCCAGGCTGCCGGAGATGCAGGCGACCGCCGCCTGGCAGGCGGCGTGGGGCGTGACGGAATTCACGCTTTATTACGGCATCCACCAACGCTCGGCGGACGAGTACCGGGCGTACAACGCCTACGTCGGGCGGCTCAACGCCTTGCTCAAGCCCGCGCGGCCGGTAAGCGAAGTCCTCCTCTATTACCCCGTGCGCGACCTTTGGGCCGAGTATCTGCCCGTGGCCGAACCGCTGCGGCTTTCCTCCCAATCGGCCCGGGCCCAGCGGATCGTGCGTTCGTTCACCCGGATCGGCCAGATCCTTCAACGAAACCAGATCCCGTTCACGATGATCGACCACGAACACCTTGCGTCCGCCAAGCCGCAAGGCGACGGCTCGTTGCGGATTGGCCCTCACCGCTTCACCACGCTGCTGGCGCCGGCGGACGTCGAGATGCCCCAAGCCGCGGCCCGGGTGGTCGAGCTGTTCCGCAAGCAAGGGGGAAAGGTGTTGGCCGACGACCGGCAGACCGACGCCATGTCGCGTCAGGGTTTGTTGGCCGCGATCCAGCCCGCCGTCCGCCTTTCGCCCAGTTCCGACACGATCGTCTTGGGCCGTTTTGTTCGCGACGAACGAGAGATCCTGCTGCTGGTCAACGTGGGCCGCAGGCCTTATCAGGGGCAGATCGCCGTCGCGGGAGCCGGCCCCTGGCATCGCCTGGATCCCGCCGACGGGAGCGTCCGCCCCGCCGAAAAAGCCGACGGCGATCGCTTGCGTCTTGAGCTTGCGCCGCGCCAAGCGGTCTTCCTCGTGCAATCCAAGTGATGCAAGACCGGCGCGACGCCGCGCGCTCAGGCGGCCGGAGCCACGCAGCGGGGGTCGTCGTTGCGCGGGTTGTTCACGTGCGTGCTCACGGGATGGGCGGCCATCGCTTCGCTCGGATAGGGACGCAACAGCGGCTGAAGCTCCTTGGGATCCTGGATCGCCGGGTCGAGCCAGAGGGCGTAGTCGTCGGGCGAGAGGATTACCGGCATCCGGTCGTGGATCGACGCCATCAACGCGTTGGCCTCGGTGGTGATCAGGGCGCAGGTCTCCAAGACGGTGTGGTCCGGACCTTCCCAAAGCTCCCAAAGGCCCGCGAAGGCGAACGGCCGGTCGTCGACCAGGTGGATGAAATACGGCTGCCTGGCCTTACCCGCTTGCCGCCATTCATAGAATCCATCGGCCGCCACCAGGCATCGGCGACGGCGCAAGGCGGACCGAAAGGCGGGCTTTTCGGCGACCGTTTCGGCCCGCGCGTTGATCAGACGGTTGCCGATCTTCGGGTCCTTCGCCCAGGACGGCACCAAACCCCATCGGAGCATGACAAGCTGCCGAGGCGCGTCCGTGCTTTTCGGCCCACGGCGAACGACGGCCACGGGCTGGGTGGGCGCGATGTTGTAGCGCGGACGGAGCGGCTCGGCGTCGAGCACCCCGAACTGCTCGGCCACCACGCTGGCCGGGGCCCGAAGCGTGAATCGTCCGCACATCGCCGCCTTGGCTCCTCGCCGACCGTTGCGGCATCTCCCGCGGGATCCCGCCGACCGTTTCCGGTTTCCGATCGGCGGTTATTTCGCGGGTTCCAGGAATTCGCGATTGAAGCGGGTGAACGTGATGAACTGATAGCCGCGTTGTTCCCCCCGCTCCCAGAGAACGCCGACGGTCTTGTCCTTGAGGATCGTCAGGTCGGAATAGGCGGCCTGTTGATTCCCGATGAGCCGCTCGTTGACAAACGTCTTTCCCTCGTCGTAGCTCGTCAACACTACCAGGTTGCTGCGTCCCGGACCCTTCGGGCCCGTCCAGAGGATCCGATCGCGGTCGTCCCCGGCCGAGCGGAGCGTATAGCGTTCGATGGCGCAGGCCACGGGAGTGACGGTCACGCCGGGCCGGGGGGCCGACCAGGTCTTGCCGCCGTCGGCGCTCTCGGCCAGGAAGCGGTGCGGGCCCGAGTTCTGGCGGATGTCCATCAGGATCCGCCCGTCCGAGAGTTCGACCAACTGGTTCTCGTCGCCGCGCCCGCCGGGAACCACCTCGCCGCGCTGCCAGGACTTGCCGTGGTCGTCGCTGAAGATGGCCAGCACTCCCGGCGGATCGACCTTCCACACGGCGGCCACGAGCCGCCCGCCGCGCGTCTGGATGGGTCCGCCCGGACCGACCACGCTGCACCGCCATCGGGCATCCTGCATGTCGCGGGCCACGGCGGTCAAGTCGATGGGCTGCGACCAGGAGAGGCCGTGGTCGTCGCTGTAGCGGGCGAGGGTCTCGATGTCGTCGGTCCCTGGCCGGGCCGTCTCCGAACTCCGCCCCGGCTTGCACCGTAGATACAAGAGCCATAATCGGCCGTTGGCGCGGTCGAGCACGGTGGCCGGGTTGGCGGCCGACCATTTCTCGCCGGGGTCCTCGATGACCCGCATCGCCGACCACGTCTTCCCGCTGTCCGTGCTCCGCTTCATCACCAGGTCGATGTCGTTGTTTTCCATGCCCGGGTCGGCCATGTTGTGTTTCCGGGCCTCGGCAAAGGCGACCAGCGAGCCATCGGCCGCGGCCTCGATCGCCGGAATGCGGTAGGTGTGGTACCCGTCCTTGCCGGATACAAAGACGTCGCTGTGCTCCAGCATCGGTTCGGCCCGCGCCGACGCAAAGGCCAACAACCACGCCGCCATCACCAGAAAGGGCCAACGATCCATTCCCATCTCCTTGCGTTGCGTTGGAGTCCAGGAACCAAGGCCACCGAAACCGAGGTTCCCTCGCTCGGTTTCCCGCATTTCCTCTCCCTCGCCGTTGCGGCGGCGCCAGCGCCGCGGCGCCTGCAACCAAGCCTTGCGGGCGAAGGGCTGGGCTGCCAAAATGAACTTTTTCCAGCGTAGGACCGCGGCCAGGGGAAAGCAAGTGCCATGTCAAACTGCGTGTTGGCCTATTCGGGCGGATTGGACACTTCGGTCATTTTGGGCTGGCTGATCGACGAGGGGTACGACGTCCATGCCGTGTACGTCGACCTCGGCCAGCCGTGCGAGGACCGCCAGGCGATTCTGGACAAGGCCCGGCGGATCGGCGCCAAATCGGCCGTGATCGTCGACGCCAAGGAGGAGCTGTGCCGGGATTTCGCCTTTCCCGTGCTCCAATGGCAGGCGAAGTACGAGGGGGTTTACCTGTTGGGCACGTCGATCGCCCGACCGCTGATCGCCAAGAAGTGCCTCCAGGTGGCTCGCGACGTGGGGGCCAACGCCTTCGCCCACGGCGCCACGGGCAAGGGCAACGACCAGTGCCGCTTCCAGCTCGCCGCCGAGGCGCTTCAACCGGCGATCTAGGTGGTCGCCCCTTGGCGGATCGAGCGATTCCGCCAGAAATTCCCCGGGCGCACGGAAATGATCGCCTACTGCAACCAGAAGCAGATTCCGGTCAAGGCCTCCGCGTCGAAGCCCTACAGTTCCGACGAAAACTGCCTGCACATCAGCTACGAGGCCGGCAAGCTGGAAGACCTGTCGGTCAACGGCGTCGAACTGGTCGAATTCGGCATGACCGTCTCGCCGCAGCAGGCCCCCGACAAGGTCGAGACGGTGAGCGTGTCCTTTGAGTCGGGCGTGCCGGTCCGCGTCAACGGCGAGCCGCTCGGCCCCTACGAGATCGTCGCCGCGCTGAACCAGATCGGCGGCCGCAACGGGATTGGCCGCGTGGACATGGTCGAGAACCGCTTCGTGGGCATGAAGAGTCGCGGCGTGTACGAAGCGCCCGGCATGACGATCCTGTATGAGGCCCATCGCCTCGTGGAGCAACTGACCCTGGACCGCGACCTCGTGCACCTCCGCGACCGACTCGCGCCGGAAGTCGCCGAGATGGTCTACTACGGCTTCTGGTACCACGCCAAGATGGACGCCCTGATGGCCTTCCTCCGCGAGGCCCAAAAACCGGTGACCGGCGAGGCGCGGCTCAAGCTCTACAAAGGCACCATCTCGGTCGATAGCCGCAGCAGCCCCTACAGCCTCTACGACGAGGGCATCGCCACCATGGAGGGCGGGGGCAGCTACAACCAGACCGACGCGGAGGGATTCCTGAAGATCCAGGGGCTTCCTACCCGCGTCCAGGCGCGCGTGCGCCCCAGGCCTTTTTGAAAGCTCGGGACGCTGCACGCCCGCCTCGACGACTGCATTTTCAGCCACCGCGAACCAGACTCCTCGGCAATCAGGGGGACGGAAGCATGCAATGGACGGCCCGGGCCATATCCGCGGCATTCGGGTGGGCAAACGCCCCGGGATTCCCCCCTGGTTCCGAATCGCGCGGGCAACCCTGCGCGGTGAGGCATCGTTGGCCATGCACAATCCAGGCGATTCTCCTGGCCATCGTCCTTGAACTTTGCGCTCCGCGCGGCTCAATCGCCGCCGACGCGCTGGCCAGGCTCACGCCGCAGAGACTGGAGGCCGTGCGCCAGGCCGTGGCGGCCCTCAAGGCGCAGCGCCGGCCGCAAGCCCGTTCGGGACCTTTTCAGGTTTACCGGGCGGCCATCCATCTGCACTCCGCCTGGTCGCACGACAGCCGCGGCACGCTGGAGGAAATCGTCGCCGCGGCCAAGGCGACCGGCACCCGCGTGCTCATGTTCAGCGAGCACCCGTCCGATCGGTACGACCCCTGCGTCAACGGCCATCGGGGCCTCCACGACGGCGTGCTCGTCATTCCGGGCGTGGAGGCCAAGGGCTTCTTGGCGTTCCCCACGCAGGGCCTTCGAGGCCTGGATGCCGACTCGCCGCAGGCGTACTCGGACCGGATTCGCGGCAAGGGCGGGCTGGTCTTTCTCTCCCATTTGGAAGAGCGGATGGACTGGGAGATCCGCGGGCTGACCGGCGTGGAAATCTACAATGCCCACGCCGACTTCAAGGACGAGAAGAAGCTCGCGGCCGCGCTCCGCAATCCGCTGTGGCTGATGACCTCGATCGAGTTGTTCCGCAAGTATCCGCAAGAGGCGTTTTCCGCGGTGCAGGACTACCCGGCGGATTACCTGCGGCGATGGGACCAGCTCTGCGCCAGGGCTCCTCACACGGGCGTGGCGGCCAACGACAGCCATCAGAACGTGGGACTGGTGATGCGCCTGGGCGAGGGCGGAAAAGTCCGCGTCGAGGACGCCCTGGGCAAGAATCTCTTCGAGGCCCCGCTCGTGATGCTGCCGTTTCTCCAACCGCACATCAAGGACAAGAAGGCCGGCGACGTTCTCCTGCGGCTGCAACTCGACCCCTACGAGAACAGCCTTCGCCACGTGGGCACGCATCTGGTGATGCGGGAACTGAGCGAGAAGGCGGTTTGGGAGGCGCTGGAGGCCGGCCGCGCGCTGGTCGCTTTCGACTGGATTGCCGATCCCGCCGGGTTCGATTTCGCCGCCGTTGCCGGCTCGCGCCGCTACGAGATGGGCAGCCAGCCGGGCCTGCAAAGCAGCCTCCGACTGCACGCGCAGGCGCCGCTCGCCGTCCAGTGGAAGCTGCTGCGAAACGGGACGCTCCAGCGCCGGTCCGAGGGCCGCTCGCTCGATGTGCCGGTGACCGAACCGGGCATTTACCGCGTCGAAGCGTGGCTCACCCTGGCCGGCGAGGAAATGCCCTGGATTCTTTCCAACCCGATCTACGTTCGAGCGGTTTCCGCTTCCAAGGGTTCTAAGAACTTGTCCGAAGACGGAAACTGTCCACCGAAGGCCGCGAAGAAAGGTCGCTAGATCGGACCTGTGGCCAAGTAACCGTTCGCGGGGACTGTCCCGATTTTCGCGGCGAAGTCCGCGAAAATGGGACGGTCCCCCTAGCCGGTAAGGGATAGGGGCATTTTGCGGCGCGAAGCGGCCCGAAAAACGCGCGAGTCCCCGGCCTGTGAACGGTTACGTGGCCCACGGCAGGCCGAACGAACATGGCGGCGTAGCAAGCGGCGCCACGGCGGTTGCCGCTCATCCGGGGCCGCTATTCCACCGCGACCACCGTAAGCCGGTAGAGCCGATCGACATGGGGCGCGTCGATGGCCAGCCGAATGGCGGGCTTATCCGTTGCCGGGTCCACCAGGGCCAGACCCAGCGTATACCGCCCGGGGCGGAGACCTTCCGGGACCTTCAGCGAACCCGCCGCGGTATGATCACCGGGCAGCCAGCGGGTAACGTCGACCTCCTCCTGAACCTGTCGGCAGGCAGTCGCGCCGGTCGGCTCCAGAAGGTAGAGGGCCAGCGGATAGCGGCGGTAGAGCTTGCCGACGCCCACGTTCGACCACTTCATCCCGACCCGCAGCGTCTCGCCCCGCTTCACGCTGGCCGGGTGCGAGACCTCGCGAAGCACGAAACGATAGCCCGCCAAACGCGCCAGCCTTTCCAGCTTGGGCATCTGCTCGGCGGGCACCTTGCCCACGTTGTCGTTGATGAACGTCACGTGGTTGGCCGCCATGAACTCCACCGCGCGGTCGAACGACCAGCCGCGCCGCGTCAGATAGTCGTAATCGCCATACCACTCGAAGACCACCGGCGCTCGCTTCCACTGGTCCGCGAAGCCCTGCACGGCCGCGTACTTCTTCGAGCCGATCCAGTTGGCCTCGTGCCAGGGCGAACCCACGCCGTCGCGGCGGAAGCCCGTCCCATGGGCCAGGGCGTAGGCCAACGCCTCGGCGTCGTCCGACATCGAGACAAGCGGGGTCTTGCGAAAGCCCGTCAGGTACATGTCGATGATCTGCTTACGAACCTCCCAGGGCTGCGGGTGTTTCGTGTGCCATTCCCCCCAGATTCCGTAGGAACCGATGTCGATGAACTCGATCCGCGGGTTGCCGTCGTATCGCTCGGCGAGCGCCTTGATGAACCGGCCATGTTTTTCAAGGAACAGCGGATCGCCATAGTCGGGCTCGATCCGTTTGATCCGCGCTCCACCGGAGGTCGGATCGTCGCCGCCCACGACGTACTCGTAAGACCGGCAGCCGGCATCGAAGAGCCATTTCGGCGAGCAGTAGTAGCC
>Ga0073932_1001308_pt1 | contig 48070 bp, 36 predicted proteins | sample DewCreD2012metaG_FD_76967 | JGI IMG/M metagenome (GOLD analysis project Ga0073932, IMG submission 76967) | Hot spring sediment bacterial and archeal communities from British Columbia, Canada, to study Microbial Dark Matter (Phase II) - Dewar... ...
GACAGGTTCGTCAATCGGCGTGGACTCTACCGGCAAGGTCTATTTGGGCTACGTCGACGGGACCGGCCGTCTTCTGGTGACCTCCGGCAGGGCCGAAGGCCTTACCCCCATGTGGCCCGGAACCCCGGCCGAAGCCTCGGTGTACGGAGAAGAATCGAGGCAGCGATCGGGCTTGTTCAACCTGCTTGCGCCCGTTCTCGTCGCAGCGGGCGCAATCTGGTGCATGAGGATGTACCGGCGAAGCAAGCGCTTGCCGCGCGCAGACCGTCTCATCCCGTAGATCTTGCGTGTCCACGGCGGTCCCTGGGCCGTGACGGGCCGGTTGCTTCGTTTTCCGATTGCCGATGGGGACGGAAATACCCAGCCGTGCTGGCCCGAGTGGCACGGATGCTCAACGCCTTGGCTCCGCTCAGGAGAATCCTTGTCTACGCGGGCGCGTATTCGTACGGGGTCTATCTGCTGCACCAGCCTTACGTCATGTACATCGGCGGCCGCTTGAGCGCGCTCGGGATGCCTGCGGCGCTGAGGGTCCTATGCTTCGCCCTCGCCGGGATCGTCTGCGGATCGAGCCTTGCGGAAAAATCCCTGAACAGGATTACGGGACGGTCCTCTGGGCGATGGCCGAACATGGACCCGAACTACTGCCGCCCGGCAGGATCGTCCTCGAAGACCACGGGACCGAGGCAGGCGCCCGCCCGGTCGAGGTCCTCGTCGAGACGAGGGGGAGGGCTCTGCCAGGCCATGACGAATTCCCTGTGAAAACTCGCGCCGAGCACGTTCATGCGCGCGGTGGTGCCGGGCCGGATTTCGTCGAGACCGAACCATTCGCTAGGCAGGAAGGCCTCGAAGACCATGTGGGGCAGGGTCTTTTCGATCCGCTGCACCCGGCCAGCGGTGGGCAGGCGCTCGGGGGGCGCGCTCCCCGCGTGGCGGCACAGCACCACGGCGACATCGAACCCGTCCCGCGAGCGCGGATTGCGCACGGGCTGCAGATAGACCGCAAAGTGGCGTGCGCCCGCGCCGTCTTGTGGGTCCAGCCACAAATGAACCTGGAAGCACTCGGACAAAGGAAACTCAGCCGCCGTGGCGAGAAAGCCCGCGTTGACGTACGTGTTGGCGATCGCGGCCAGGTAGAGGCCTTCCGGAGACCAGCAGGCGTGGATGTCTCCAAAGGGGACGTATGGAGACGGAGCCCCCATGCCCAGAAGGCGGGTCGCCTCCTTGTCCCAGTCCACGAGGGACTGGTCCGTCACGTCGATGGGCCTGTGGGCTTTGGGGATACGCACCGGGGACGCCGGCCGCCCGCCGGCGTCTGAATCTGGCACCTCAGCCGCGCCAGCCCTTGCGTCCTGGCACTTCCACTTCGCGTGGGCGTGCAGCTCCTCGAGTTTCGGGTTGAGCCGCGAGAAGGCTGCCACAAGCTCCTCGTAGGGACGGTCCGCGTTGTCCACTAGCCCCATGTTGTAATCTTCTCCGTCCGCCCTTCCCCCTTGAGGTTCGTCCGTGTACTGGAACCAGTGGGTGCCCACCACATTGGGGAAAGCAGCGAACTGTGCAAGCGCGGCCGCCGCACCGGCTGCCCGCTCCTGCTGGGTGCCCACGGTCATGAGATGGCCTGGGTCCGGATACTCGCTCCCAGCGGTTTCGTTCCGATTCCCGCTCCTGTTTTCTTCCGCGGCGAAGAAGAATTCGGTGACGAGCACCGGCTTGCGCGCGAGCCTAGAGAGGCCCTCGAAGTAGTAAGGAGCCACCCAGCCGTCCGGTACATCCACGTTGTAGTTTGTGGAGATGACGTCCACAAAATCTCGCATGGCGAGTACGGCGTCCTGATGGTAATAAAGAGGAAGCCGATCTCCCAGGACGAGCGCCTCGGGATGGACCTTGCGGATCGCCTGGGAGGTGAGTTCGTAGTAGCGCCTCGCGCAAAGGTACAGGAACCGATCCACAACCCGGATCCCCTGGCCGCCGGGCTTGAGCTTCAGTCTTGCCCCGGCCTTCTCGAGATCCTCGAAGCTGCCGAGTCCCTCGGCCGGGACCCAGTCCTCCAAAAGCCGTTCCCACTGTCCCTGGTAGTGGTCGTGGAGAAGCTGCCAGAGAGCGCGCTTCGTGTGGTTGTCCCACCCTTTTTTCAGGAACCACTCGAACAGAGGCGAGTTCCACCAGCCGAGCTCATTGTCCGTAAAGTACCCAATAAGCCGGGGATCCCTTCGGAAGCGGGTGGTGAGCATCTCGGCCCACACGAGGATTCTTTGTTCCATGGTCGGATCGAAAAGGTCGAACCAGGGAAGTCTGGCGTTGCGGCCGAGTTCGAGGTTCACCGTGAGCGCCAGAGGAAGCCTGGGAGACGGATCGGACCAGCCGCCCAGCGTGTTGAATCCCCACTCGGTCAGCCGGGCTCCGGTCGCCTGCTGCCATGCCTCGAGGGAAGGGTAGAAATTGCCCCAAAAATAGGCCAGGCCTCTTTGACTTCTCTCGGAGGGATTGCCGCCCTGCACGGAGTTGACCCCTTTAGAAAAGAAGAGCCGGCCCTGGGGATCCACGAGCCAGAAGACGCCCTCCCGTTCCGCGGTTTTCCAAGCGGGCCTGCCGTGGGCGCAAGGGCCGTCTTCTGCTGCGTCAAGAAAAAAAGAGGGGACGAGCAAGAGCAGAAGTGTGGTGGCGGCTAGAAGTAGCAGCGTTCCGGTTCGAAGGCCCGAGAGGGCTCGAAACCGGAACACTTCCCTGAGGGTTGCCGGATGCGCCGGCCATGACCCGATGCCTCCGGGGCACGTCCTTTTGCGGGCAAACACGAACATTCCTTCTTCGATTGCGGGGACTGCGGCCACGCTCCGGGCAGAGCCCAGAACGATCCGGATGACGCCCGCGGAACCTTATCAGCCTTTGTGTTCCCCGGCAAGAGACGCCCGATTGCAAGGCACGTCCAAGGCGGGCAGCGGTAGGAGCTTCCCAAAGATCTCGTAGGGCTGCAGGAACTGCCTGAGAAACGAGGACATGGTTTCCATCTGGGTCCGGTGGGCCGAAAGGGCCGCTTCCTTCCTGAGCGTCTCCTCGGCCGAAAGAGGCAAGGACATCCACTCGCTCGGAATCCTGCATCTTCCTCCGGCCGGGCATCCGGTCACGCCGGTCTTCTGGATCTTGCCGACCCAGTCCTTGCGGCCCGGGTATCCCGGGAAGTGGACGAGGAAGGTGTAGACCTCGGTATCGAGGATGGTTTTGCTCTTTGTCCGTTCGAGGGACTCCAGAGCGTCCAGGACAAAAACGCCGGTCATGCTGTGGTCCGGGTGGACGTCCCTAGGATCCGGGATGACCACCCAATCCGGCTGAAAGTCCCGAATCGCCTTGACCAGGAGCGCCTTGAGGTCCGTGCCGGTGTATCGAACCAGCCGGCCGTGGAGGGGGGCGTTTCTCGGTCTGTTCAGCCTGGTATAGGGGGATTGGTAGGGGTGGCTTGCGGACCAGTGGCCGGTCCAGAGGTCGTCGATCCCGCCGTCCGGAAATCCCAGGAAGAGAACGTCCCGGCTGCCGAGGCCGAGCTCCGCGAGGGCGCGTATGGCTTCTGCCTGCCTGCGGATTCCGTACGCGATGTAGTCTGTGCTCAAGGTGGGCCCTGTCGTCACTTCGAGTCTGACCCCGTCGGTGAATCCGTCCCCGTTGGTCACAAAAACCACCCGGACTTGTCCTCCTGTCCGCAGGACCCTCTGGATCAGTCCTCCCGCAGCGACCGTCTCGTCGTCCGGGTGCGGAGCGAACACCATGAGGCGGATTCCTCGGGGCACGAAAAGTCTGGGCTCTGAGTACCTTTCCGAACCCGCGGAATGGGCCACGGCACAGGCGAAAAGCGAGGCTGCCAGGACGAAGGCAAGGATGAAAGGGGTCTTCGGTTTGGTCATTTCTGCTTATCCCGCAAGGGATTGGCTCGATCGAAGGGCGCTTGAGAGCCAGGGCCGACATTCAGCCCGGCATAGAGGGCGCGCTTTGGACCCAAGCCGAAACTGCAAATTTTATACCGAATTGGCGGAATTGTAAAATTTCCCGCCCCCGCTGGGGATCGCCCAGATAAGACCGCAGGAGAATGGCGATTGTTCCCACTTTGGGTTTTGGATCCCTGCAGCCCCGGGGAAAGGGCAAAAACGACGTGGCCGGATCCGGGGCGAGCCAAGGCTGCGCCAAGGGGCTTGTTGTGAAGGCTTTTGCCGGGGGTGGCGTGACCCCTTGCAGAGATCCTGAAAGAGCATCATGATGACCGCAGTCAGGACAGCCCTTCCGGCCGGAAGATGCGGGCGCGGCAGTCGGTTGCCAAAAGCACGAAAGGAGGGATACCCATATGCCGGGAGCACGACTTATCGAAAGACTCAGCCTCGACCAGATCGAGGCCATCCTGGACGCCTTGCCCCTTGAATTCATCTTCGTGGACCACGAGGACCGTCTTCAATACTACAACCGGGCAGAAACCCGATCCCGCAAGGGGCCGGCGGACATCCTGGGCAACGACATCCGAAAATGCCACAAGCCCGAGAGTCTGCCCCGGACGAATCGAATGCTCGATGAGTTCAGGAAGGGAATCCGAGACGAGGACGAATTCTGGATCGACGGTCTGGGAACGAAGCTTCTCAATCGGTTTCTGGCCGTGCGGGACAAGTCAGGCAGATACTTGGGATGCATCGAGTACCTGCTGGACTTCACGGCCCTGGAGAAACTCGCAGAGGCGAAGAAGGACTCCCACCGGTTCTCGGCTGCCAGCCCGGCCAAGGACAAAGAGCTGGAAGAGGGGCATTGAGGCCGCCCCTCTTGCCAGATACCTGTAGTCAATCAGCCGTGGGGCACTTCTTGAGGCACAGGAACCAATCGAGACAGGTGTAATCCTCGCCAGCTTTCTCCACCCGCTCCTTGGCTGACCCGCAGGAACCCGGAGGCGGGATGATCACGTCCTCACCCAACTTCCAGTTCGCGGGCGTGGGGACCTCGTCCTTGGAGTCGCCTGCCGGTGGCTGGAACCGGGTTCTGGCCCCGTTTCTCTCGTCTGGTCGGAATCCGGACGCGACGCTTTCGTGCTACCTCCAGGCAAGGTCGAAACGATCCAGGTTCATGACTTTGTTCCACGCCGCAATGAAGTCTCGCACGAACTTTTCCTTCGAGTCCGCGCATGCATAGACTTCTGCGACGGCTCGAAGCTGCGCATGATGACCGAAGATCAGATCCACGCGGGTAGCCGTCCACTTGAGGTTGCCCGTGTTGCGGTCGCGGCCTTCGAAAACGTCTGCCTCTTCCGAGACCGGCTTCCATTCCGTGCTCATGTCGAGCAGGTTCACGAAAAAGTCGTTGGTCAGCACCCCTGGGCGCTTGGTAAGGACGCCGTGCTGCGACTGCCTGAAGTTGGCGTTCAGCACTCGCATGCCGCCTACGAGGACCGTCATCTCGGGCACGGTCAACGTGAGAAGTTGCGCCTTGTCGACCAGCAGGTGCTCGGCCGGTACGCTGTACTTGGCCTTAAGGTAGTTGCGGAAACCGTCGTAGAGCGGCTCGAGCACGGCGAAGGATTCGATGTCGGTCTGTTCCTGGGAGGCGTCCATGCGGCCGGGCGTGAAGGGAACCGTCACCTTGTGACCAGCATCCTTCGCGGCTTGCTCGACTCCGGCACAACCAGCCAGCACGATGAGATCGGCAAGCGAGATCTTCTTTCCGCCTCGAGCTGAGGCGTTGAACTCCTTCTGGATGCCTTCCAGGATGGCGAGCACTTTGGCCAACTGATCGGGCTGGTTGACCTCCCAATCCTTCTGGGGGGCCAGCCGGATGCGCGCGCCGTTTGCGCCGCCCCGCTTATCGGAGCCGCGGAAAGTCGAAGCCGACGACCAGGCCGTGTACACGAGCTCCGGGATCGAAAGCCCCGAGGCCAGCACCCTAGCCTTGAGCGCGGCGATGTCCTTTTCATCCACCAGGGGATGGTTCACTGCCGGGATCGGGTCCTGCCAGATGAACTCTTCAGAGGGCACTTCCGGGCCGAGGTATCGTGTGCGCGGGCCCATGTCACGATGGGTGAGCTTGAACCAGGCACGTGCAAAGGCATCGGCAAGCTCGTCCGGGTGTTCCAGAAAGCGCCGCGAGATTTTTTCATAGACCGGGTCGAACCGCAGCGACAGGTCCGTGGTCAGCATGGTGGGCGGGTGCTTCTTGTTCGGGTCGTGCGCATCGGGAACGACGGCCGGAGCCCCCTTCGCCACCCATTGATGGGCGCCCGCCGGGCTTTTGGTCAGCTCCCATTCGTAATGGAACAGGTTCCACAAGAAGTTGTTGCTCCACTTCGTGGGCGTGACTGTCCAGGTGACTTCCAGGCCGCTTGTGATGGTGTCGCCGCCTTTTCCGGTCCCGAAGCTGCTTTTCCAGCCCAGGCCTTGCTCCTCGATGGGAGCGGCTTCGGGCTCGGGCCCCAAATGAGAGGCCGGGCCGGCGCCATGACACTTCCCGAAGGTATGGCCGCCCGCGATGAGCGCCACGGTTTCATAGTCGTTCATCCCCATGCGCCGGAAGGTCTCGCGAATGTCTTTCGCCGCGGCAACGGGATCGGGGTTTCCACCGGGGCCTTCGGGATTTACGTAGATCAGCCCCATCTGCACCGCAGCGAGCGGATTCTCGAGGTCGCCCTTTGTGGCGTGGCGCTTGTCCTCGAGCCATTTGCCCTCCGAGCCCCAGTAGACGCTCTCGTCCGGCTCCCACCAGTCCTCTCGGCCACCGGCAAAACCGAACGTCTTGAAGCCCATCGATTCGAGCGCGACATTGCCGGCGAGGATCATGAGATCGGCCCAAGAGATCTTGCGGCCGTATTTTTGCTTGATCGGCCAAAGGAGCCGTCGCGCCTTATCGAGATTTACGTTGTCGGGCCAGCTGTTGAGCGGAGCGAACCGCTGCTGGCCGGTGCCGGCGCCGCCTCGACCGTCGCCAATGCGATAGGTTCCGGCGCTGTGCCAGGCCATGCGGATGAACAGGGGGCCATAATGGCCGAAGTCCGCCGGCCACCAGTCCTGGGAGTCCGTCATCAGGTCACGGAGATCCTTTTTGACGGCCTCCAAATCGAGACTCTTGAATTCCTGGGCGTAGTTGAACCCCTCGCCCATCGGATTGCCCATGGGCGAGTTCTGGTGAAGGATTTTCAGGTTCAATTGGTTTGGCCACCACTCACGGATTGACTTTGCTTCACGGGCCACTTCTGGGTGTTCTCCGCCCGTTACTGGGCACTTGCTCTTATTACTCATATTCGATCTCCTTTCATAATGGTTTTTGCTTTCTTGTTCCTTTAGGGACTCCGACTTGGTCGAGCCTTACCGCATGTCGCGGATCCCGGCACAAAGTATGATGACCCGTTTCTCGTAATGGTTCCAGAGAAGGAAAACCGCCTTCCTGTTTATCCTTTTCCTCCGCAGGATTCGCAGATCCCATAGAGCTCAAAGCGCGACTGGAAAGCACGGAACCCGACCGTTTCTCGAATCCGCTCCAGATCAATCGTGTACGGCGTAAGGTAGTCGGAGATCTTCCCGCACCGGAGGCAGACCAGGTTGATGTGCTCCGAGAGGTTCGCCTCGTAGCGGTTGTCTTTTTCTTCGAATTCCAGGGCTTTGATGATCCCGTTCCTGGTCAGCTCGGCCAGGATCCCGTAGACAGTGGAAAGGGCGATACCGGGCAGGGACTTGCGTACTTTCTCGAAAATCCTTCGCGCCGAAGGGTGCTCGTCCGTGGACAGGAGATACTCGAGAACGGCCAGGCGCTGCGCCGTAAGGCGCAAGCCCCGTTCTCTCATCATAGCCAAGGCCTGCTCTCTGGTCCCGCGCGGGGGCAGGGGTCGCTTTTTTGGAATCATTCTAAAAATTGTAACGAGGCCTGCCACCGTTTGTCAACAAGAAACGGCGAGCTCCACACATGGCATTCGATCAGCTGAAGGGAAGAAAGGGGGACGCTGGGTTCGGCGCGTTTTGTGAAGCCCATGCGGCGTTTGGGCCGAGGTGGTGGAGAAAACCAGGGAAGGACGCAAAGACGTGCCCGAAAGGAATTCGGAAGGATCCTCACTTGCCGAAGGGGCACACCGGGTACCGACAGGGCCGGCATTGAAGACAGAGGCCGCCGTGCCCAAGTTCCGCAAGCTCCCTTCGACCGATTCTCTCCCCGGCCAGAATTCTCGGAAGGATCAAATCCACCACGGTGGTTTCGTGATAGATGCCGCAGGCAGGGATACCCAGGATCGGAACGGCACACCGGACTCGGGAGAGGGGCTGAACCCGTTCCGTGTTCCCGCCGTTGCCGCCTCCATCGTTTCCCGGTCTCCAGGCCTCGGTCTCCGAGGGCAGGGTAAGAACAGTTCCCACCAGCACCATCGCCCCTGGCAGGACCGCAGAACCGTAGGTGAGGCCCGTGGCTCCCAGCCTGCGGATCGCCAGACGGGTGACATCGTCGGGGTCCACGGACATGCCTCCGGTCGCCAGCAGGAGATCGGCGCCCGCTGTCAAGAGGTCGCGCAGTCGCTCTTCGATGCAGCTTACGTCGTCCGGAGCATACTGAATGCCGATGATCTCCCCTCCGTATTGTTCGATCTTCTTCACCAGGATGGGAGCGAAGGCGTCCTGGATCCTGCCGTGGTAGATTTCGTTTCCTGTGATGACGATGCCGGCCCTGGGTCTGCGGATTTGCCGGACTTCGATGACGCCGGTCCGGGGGAGGGCCTCTGCGTCTTCAGCGGCCCGTTGTTCCTGCCCGGCCTCGCTTTCGTCGCTCCTCTGCCTGGCTTCTTGCGCGATCCGGACGGCCTCTTCCACGATCTTCTTTTTCACGACGAGCGGGATCGCCCGGGTCCCGGCCACGGTCTGCCCTTTCTTGACCAAGGTATTGTCGTGCAGGGTCGCGCACATGACGTCGCCCAGCAGATTGAACTTGAGGAGCGCTTCCCGATGGATTTTGAGCAGTCCGTCCCTGTCCGCAACGATCTCGATTTTCCCCTCTTTTGGTTCTCCCCGGATGGCGACTCCTTCTCCCATAAGGGCCTTTGCGATGAGCCACGCTGCGTCGTCCTCGTGCAATTCGTCGCCGGCGATCTCCAAGACGAACAGGCGATCCTTGCCAAGCCTCTGGAGATGGCAGATGTCCTCCGGGCGAATGCGATGGCCTTTCTTGAAGGCCCGTCCTTTGAACTGGCCAGGCCGGATTTCCGTGATGTCGTGGGCGAGGACCAACCCCACGGCCTCCGTGATCGGAATGGTCCTGAAGTCGGCTCCACTCGACTCAGTTTTGCGGCACCCGTCGCACATCGTTATGTTTCCCCAAATTGCGGATTCAGCGGATCTTTCCGAAGAGTTTTGTGAATTTTCGGTCGACGATTCCCGCAAGGCCTTCCTCGAGCCTGTCGAACTTCTCCAGGAACCTTTGGGCGTCCCTGGTGAGCGTGGCGCCGCCCCCATGTTTTCCCCCGACCCGGCGCTCCACGAGTTTCATGCCGAGCCGCTCCTCCATGGCCTCGATATGACTCCAGGCCTTCCGGTACGAGACGCGCACAGCGCGCGCGGCCTGGCTGATCGAGCCATGTGCCTCGATGGCTTTGAGAAGACGGCGCCTGCCGCTTCCGAAGACCGGCTCGCCCCCGATCTCGATCCAGATCTTCGACTTCACTTTCAGATCGCTATGACTTTTCTGCATAGCGCCGTTCCTCGAATGCTCTTTCTCCCGCGGATACGAGGCCTTTCGCGTTTACTTCTGGGCTCCTTTCGTGCCGGAGCGGACGGAAGGGTCACGAGGTGTCGTGAGTGCGGGGGGGTGGGACAGGATCGTAGTATCCGCCCCTTGCGCAAGGGATGCACAACACCTGACCGCCCTCGCGGACTTCTCTCATGTCCTGGACGAACTCCCCGCACGAGCTGCACGGCACTCTTCGGAGGGGCCTCCCGGGCATGTCCTGAGGCTGGATCCTGACCGTCACGTCCATCACCTCGAACAGTTCCGGATCCTCCATGATCCGGTACGCCTCGATCTGGGCCCGATACTTGTCCTGAGCTCGGGGGAAGAGGGCCGCCGCCTTTTCGCGGCTTTCCTCTCGAGCCACGATCCTCGCAGCTTTCTGCGTTTTCAGGTTTAGGAAGGTCGCGGCCATCTTGCCGTAATCGAGGAACTTCATGGTTCTGTGGCCGAGGCTGCATCCGGTCACGGACTGAATCGCGTCCGTGGCGCATCGGTCCATCTCCACGTAGACGATCAAGTTTTTCCTGTCCACCCCCTTGGGGTCGGCAATGCCGATCTCCCTGAGTCCGAGCATGGCCATCCGCACGCCCAGGACCTGGCCTGGACAGAGATGCCCGTGAAGGCGGACCGACTCGTCAAGAAGTTCCTGGAGTCTGGCCGGATCGGGTTTCATGTTTTGTCTTTCTAGCAAATGCGAAAGCGCTATGTCAAGGGTGCATAGCGCTCCACCCGATCGCTCCCGGGCCCTCGCCTCTTTGCCGGGATCCCCAGCCTGGCCCGGGACCTGCACTCTGCGCGCCTCACTGGGCCAAAAGCCTGCGGGAGTTGCGGGGCGCGTCGCGAGGCTCGGGATGTCTGCTCGGCGCGGGCCTCAAGAGGGATGCTGGGATTCTGCCTCGGGCGAAAGCGAGGCGGCAGCGAAGCCGAACGGGCCGGATAATCTTGATCTCCAGCAGCCTATCGAAGTACCCTTGCGGCCATGGGGCTGGGAAAAGACCGACCCGATTCGATTGTCCCGCTAAAAGAAGGCGCGGAAGGTTCGAAGAAGAGTCCAGGATTTTCTGGAAATCCGGCGGAGAGAGGGCCATGAAGACGACGGGGGGAGCAAGGTTCGATTCCAAAGACGCGGTTTACGGGGTCGCGAGCTTGCGGTTGGCCGCCTTCTGGATCGCCGGGGCATGCTGCGTCTTTTGGGCGAGCTGCGGGGAAGAGGGAACACGGGGGGGACAGGGCGTGCCTGCCTCAGACGAACTCGCCTATCGCGAGATCGTGCCGGCTCTTTACGAAACCCTGATGGCCGAAGGGGGTTACGAGCAGGGCCGGTGGGCGCCGGACGAGGACGGTTCCGCGCGGCTGTGGGCGGCCGCCTTTCTTTTTCCGTGGGGAGAGCGGACGAACGATTCCACGGCACGGTCAAGAGCCCGGGAGAGCGCGGAAACGGTTCTCGGCGATCTCCGGAAGGGGCTGTCCTTTTCGGATCTCTGGCGGCCCGCCCTGTTTCTCGGGGCCGGATACGCCGCCCTGAGTGCGGAGCAGCCCATCCCGGAAGGCGAAGTGCGCACCGCCCTTGAAAGCTACCTCGACCCGGCAGACGGTCTGGCCGAGCAGACGGGCTTCTATCTGGCGGGCCGTTCTGCGGGATTCGGGCCAACGGCTCTCACCGCGCTTCTGGCGTGGGGGAACCTGCTTTACCGGGATTACTGGGACTGGCCGAGAGAGAGCCTCTACGCCTACCCGGGCGTGGGCTTGGATCTGCTGGACGGAGCCCGGCGGAACGCCTGGGACGAGGAGAAGGGCTATTACCGCAGCCAGCCCGGAGACCATGGCCTGGACATCCTCACGAACGCATGGATGATCGTGGCCTTGAACAAGGCCTTCGAGAACGAGGAACTCGTGCGGTACCAGGAGGACGCGGAAAAGAGCCTCGAGGCTCTCCAAGGGCTTTGGGACGACGCCGAAGGCGGCTACTTCAGTCCGGAGGCGCCCCTGGGCCGGCGTAAGACCCTCGAGGAAAACAATGCCGCGGCCACGGCCCTTCTCATGATGTACAAGAGTCTCGGAACCCCTGAATACCTGGAAAGAGCGCGGCGGACTTTGAGCTTCGCTGCTCGGGATCTGTTAAAGCAGGGCAAGCTCTTTTCGGTCCTGGAGGACGGCGCCGTCGTGGAAGCCGAGGGCTGGTCTCCAGCGGAGAACTTCCACTTTCTGTACAACGTTCTGCTCGAACAGAGCCTGAGCGAGGAGGCATGCGCCAATCTCTTGGGCCGGAGGCCCATGTCTTGCGGCGCTCATGGCCTTCCGGGCGGATCCCATCCGGCCAAGGGCCGTTTCCGCTACGGCGACGAGGCAGAGGCGATCCTGGAGACGCTCCTTTACAAAGTGCCCTGGCGGGACGGGGACATCCTGTATGATTACGGAGACATGCCCGGGTACGCTTCCTGGTATCTCTTCAACCTGGCCCGCGAGACCGGCGAGGCCGAATACGCCGAGCGGGCGACCGCTGTGGCGGACCGCGTGGTGCGGCTCATTCACGAGGATCTTTTTTATTATATCTCGGAAATCTCCTTCGGCGGGTTCTCCCTGTATGCGGCTAAGCGATATTACGGAGCTGCTGCGCCCGTGTACGAGGAGGAGCTGGACAGCCTGTTGGGGCTTGCCTCCTTTCTGGCCCGCGTCGATGGCTACTACCTCGATCTCGTGGACGCCCTGACCGGAGGCGGCAGCTACGGGTACGGGGCCACGACGCTTACGGCTCAGGTGGCGTATCTGCTCTTCCTGAGCCGGTATCATCCGCCCGAAGGCTTTCGCCCGATGTGGGAGGACTACCCTGAGGTGGCCTTGAGGATGGTCGACGCGGCATGCCGTGAGGCCTGGGACGAGGCCGGAGGCTATTTCTACAAATCTCCTGCCGAGCGCGAGATCAGTCTGCTTGCCGACGGATACATGGTGTACGCCCTGGTGGAAGCGTACCGGTACACCGGCGATGCCCAATACCTGGATCGAGCCAAGCGGGTCGTCGCTGCCCTCGAGACGCTCCTCGGGGACCCGCAGGGCAAGGGGTTTTACGCGCTTCCGCCGGCCATTCCGTCCTTGGGCTACAAGTCTCTTTCTTCTTCGAGTTACGGCTTTAAGGCCTGCGCTTTGCTTTATCAGGAGACCGGCGAGGAGGCGTATCTCGACAAGGCCCGGGAAGTGATGGCCTTCCTCATGGAAGATCTCTATCGGGAGGGGATCGTCTATCATCACGTGTACAAAGGGCATGGCTGCTCCGGAGACATCTGGTGCCCCGGGTGCAACTTCCGGCTCCTCGTGTACCTGGACTACCTCGACGACCTGGAGAAGAACGGAGCGGCTGCGACCAAAGACCGGCCGTGAGACGAATGTTCCTTGTAGAACCTGACCCGGCTGTCATACGACCCGGAGGCTTCCATGGAAGCGTACATGGAGTCCGACAAGCGGATGACCGCCAAGGAGGCGATCGAGCGGTTCGTCCGCGACGGAGATTCCTTTGTCATCGCGAATTGCTTGACGGGAATGCCCCTGGCTCTGGTGCACGAACTGATTCGAGCCGGCAGACGGCGCCTTCTGCTCTTCCATCAGGGCGGGATCGAGGAGGTGGATCTCCTGCTCGCAGGGGGCGCCATCGATCGTCTGGTTTTGGCCTACAACCTGCGCATGGGAGGCCGCGGCTGGCATGCCCGCCGGATCCGGGCCCACAGTTCTCATCACAGGCAAAGCCGTGTTCCGGTTCGACCCGGTCACCAAGGAGATGGTCCTGGCAAGCCTGCACCCCGGCAGGAGCTTTGAAGAGGTCGCTTCCGAGATCCCCTGGGAGATCCGGGTCGCCCGGCCTCTCGAGACGACAGCGGCCCCCACTCAGAAAGAGATCGACATCATTCGACGTCTGGCGACGGACATCTCGATGGGAAGAAGTCTTTACGCGGAAGTCCTGGCCGCGCGCGTTCTCAGCATTCTGGCCAGGTCCCAGCGCAAGACCTGAGGCTGCAAACTTCGTTGAAGGCGCGATCTCGGAGCTGTTCCATTCTTGACTTTGCCCCGAGAACGAATTCGAATTCTTCAAGTTCCGCGGTCAGCCTGTCCTGAATCCCCAAGTAGGCCTCTGCCGCAATCCGTAAAATGAAGGACTGACCCCTCTTAGGTTCTTCCGTAGGGGCACAGCCGGTCGAGGCCGAGCAGGGCCGCGGCGCCGGAAATCGTGTTGCCGTAGACGATCAGGGGCTTGTTCTCCCGGGTGAAGGTCTCGAGGATCCCGTCCAGGGTGCCGTTCACGATCGAAGAGCCCGTGGCGAGCCCCACGTCGCAAGCCCCAGCAAGCCGGTCCAGATCCCGCTCGCCGTCCCAGACCGTGACGCCGGAGCGGACCGAGCCGATGTTGTCCGGGTTGAGATCCACACAAAGGACCCGGCCGGCCCCGAAACGCGCGGCCAGGGCCCGAAGGATGGCTGGTTGCAGGCCCACCAGCCCGACCCGGATCTGGCCGAATCGCTCCTCGAGGATCCGCGCCAACTCGGGCCCGCAGCGGTTGGGGTCCTCATCCCTGCAATGGACGGTGCCGGTCACCTCTCCCAGGCTGAGAAGTACGGAGTTCATGCCGGCCGTGAACACCGCCCGGGCGGGAATTTTCGAGAAATCGAGCGCCAGCAGTTCCTCGAGCTTCCCCTGCCAGGGAGCAGGCCGGTCCGTGAAGGCCTGACCCCGGAAGCCCCGGAATTCGGCCTCGATCACGCGCTCCCTGCCCCTGCGGATCGGGAAAGAATCGTCGGCGATTGAGCCGATGGCTTCGTCAGGGGAGAGGGGCCGAACCGTGACTGGAAGTGTTCTGTCCACCCCGCGTTCCCCGATCCTTCGAAGGAGAAGTTCCCGCGCTTTTTCAAGGAGACCCATTTCTGGTTTCCTCCCTTGCCTCGCTTGCTCCGGGCCTGCTCCGCGCAAGCTGGTTCCACCTCTTTCAGGGAAGTTTTCGGTTCAAGGGACCTCGGGATTCTCCAAGAAATTCCCGTCGAGAAAAACCCGTCCGTTTTCGTCGAGACTGTAGCGGCCCCGGGCCATCCACTCCAGGGTCCTGGGCAGGATTACCCAGTCGCCCGCCTCTTTCAGGCGGTTCTGGTGCTCGGCGGCAATCCGTTTGAGGGTTTCGCGATGTTGGGGCAGGGCAAGCTCTTGGGCGGTCATTCCCTCGGGCAAAAGAACGGGCAGACCCTTGGAGACCATGAGGATCTCGCCATAGTCCACCTCGTGCCGCACGATGTGCGTGCTCGATCGGAGAACGGTCTCCCCGGACAGAATCGCATCTCGCACCGCGTGGTCCCCGGTGTATTTTCTCCGGCCCTTGTCCAGGATCCTCAGGTCCGCCGGATGGACGTTTACGATCCTTCCCGGGAAGGCCTCGAGAAGCGGAGCGGTCACAACGCTCATGTACCCGGCCAGAACCACGGCGTCGATCGCATAAGGCGCCAGAGCCTCCAGGACTCTGCGGTCGAAGTCCGGACGGAGCGAGAGGTCTTTCTTGTCCGGCCGGCCCCGCTGCCTGTAGAAAGCGAGGATGTCCAAGGTCAAGACCGGGATTCCATGGGCTGCGCCGATCGCCTGGGCGTTGCTCGTCGGCGTGTCCGTGAAGAGAACGACGACCCGAAAGGGAGATCCGTCCGGCGATCGCTCAAGCTCGGATTGCCTTTCCAGGATCTTGACGAGGTTCGTCCCGGAGCCGGAAAGAAACCCTGCGACCCTCATGGGTCTGTCGGGCCTCGGCGTGAACAGGGGGATCAGCATGAGGTCGACTCCTATTCTTCGTACATACGCCAAGACCGCAAGAAAGGCAAAAGCCCTGATCCCAGGCCAGCCGGTCCGATTGGCGAAGGATGTTCCGGACCCGCCCGGAAGCAGGGTGCCGGGTTGGGAGAGGGATGAGAGGAGTCTAGGGAGGTCAGACAACCTGGGAAGCATCCGGGCCGTGACCCCGCGTTATGGAGGGACGCGCTCGGTCGCGTCCGTGTTATGTGTACGAGGTTGTGTACGCGGTTATCGAGGGGTCAACGGTTATCGAGGGGTCAGTCCTTCATTTTACGGATTCGGGGGTCGTTCGTTCCTGGAGGGACGCACTCTCTGGCGTCCGTTCTTAGGGCCTTGCGGTTTGTGTCGTATGGCGCCCGAAGAAGAGGCGGCCATGACGGAGCATGGCCCTCCATCATGTAAGAGGCGGCCACAAGGGACCGTGGCCCTCCATTGGTTTTCCCCCTGGAGGGACGCGCTCGGTCGCGTCCGTCTTGGGCTGACCATCCCCGGGACGGGCGGAGCCTCAAATCCACTTGAGGCCGCAGGCGAAGATCAGAATCGCGGCGAAATCCACTCCGTAGATCACGGCCAGCACGGCAAGCTTGCTCTTGATCTTTTCCAGGTCGTGCACCCAGAAGGAGACCACCATGAACGGCAGATAGCCGAAAAGGAACAGCAGAAGCACGTTCGGGAACCGCCACCAAGAATATTCCCAGATCAGGGCGTCGGCCCGGTTGAGCAAAACCTCGATGAACACGCACAGGGCGGAATTGAGCAGAGCGAAAAACCACCGGTTCGGCAGGCCCGCAATTTTCAGGGACTTATCCTTGGGCAACATTTTGAGAAGGGCGACCCCAAGGATGGCGAACATGATGCTGATCTCGATGGTGAGGCCCACGAAGATAAGGTAGCTCGTGCCCCCGGGAGTCGTCCAAACCGCCGACCGGCCGGTGAAATGCAGGACCAGCCCGTTCCAGATCTCGTTGAAGAGGTCCATCCCGTAGAAGGCAAGGCCCCCCAGTACGACGTTCCAGTTCCTTCTTTCGATCTCTACCGCGTAGACATAGACGGCGAGCACAAAAAGCGTGATGACCGGCCACTCGAAGTGCCCGCCCTGCCGAAGAATTTCCAGTGCCTTCTGGGAAGGCTCGGTCAACATGGTATTTCCCTCCCGCTTTCATAGGGTGTGTGACGGCGATGACACCGCCGGGCCCTGCCCTTCCTGGACTTTCAACCCTGCTCATACAACGAAATCGCCGGGAACATCAAACCGAGAGTCGGATGGGCCTGGGTCCTGGGAAGGCGGCACCGGGCAAAAAAATCCCTGGCACTCGGGGGGGCTGAATGCCAGGGACGGAGTCTCACACCGCCTTGCGACGGTGATATTGATTGCTCCTAACCCTTAGAGCGAAAGCAGCGGAAGAAAGTTTCAAGGCAGAAGTGAAAAAAAGACTCTCCGCAGTGTTCCTTGGTCAAGGGCGCGGCGCAGGGCCTCGATCCGCTCCCTCAGGACATCCTCGGAGCCGGCCGAAATCTGCAGGCGTAACTCGCTGGTTTCGAAGGTCGGGTCGTGAGCCGCCTGAATTCCGATTGTTTCGAGGCCCGTCTCCTTCCAAGCTGTCTCAAACCGGCTCCTTGCCGCCTCCAGGGTCGGGTACCTTCTGCGGCGCAAAACTGCGAGAAAAACCTGGGCATTTTTGCGAGGAGGCCGCCGGTCGTCCAGGGCTGCGGCAGCCCGAAGGGATTCCAGCAGGCGAAGAGGGTCTTCGGATTCCCTCAGGCTGACCTCCCGAATCCACTGCGCGGCCTGGCGGCTCTCCTGGAGGTTGAGCGCGCAGCCGGCCATGAGGTCGCAAAAAAGGTCGCGGCAACCGGCAGGGAACTCCCGCAACAGCAAGGCCTGGCCGTAGCTCAACTGGCCGGTTGCGATCCTCAGGCGTGTCGGCTCGGGCAAGGAAAGCAGGAATCTCCGGTCTTCCAGGGCCGACGCATCCTGAGGGAAACGGAGGTCTCCCTCGAGCACGTCCCCGAGCCGCGGAAGGAACGAGGGGAATTCGTCCTGGAGGCGCACGAAGACCATGGCTTTTTCGATCTCGTTGAAACCGCGGTGAAAACGGTTTTCCAGGAGGCTTCTGCGCAGGCAGGCCTCGTCCGTCAGTTCCTCCTTGGAACCGATCAAGGCTTCGATGCTCTCAAGGCCGAGGCTGCGCACGGCTTGGATCCGGCGCCAGCCGCACACGATCTGATAAAGTCCGCCCCCGGCCTCGCGCAGAACCGGAGGGACGAGAAGGCCTGCCTTGCGGACCGACCCGAGAAGATCCGCGAGGTCAGGCCGGAAGGTGAACACGAACCGTTGCGCGGCCGGGCCGTCTTGGAGCACTTTTTCCAGGCCGATTTTTTGATACCGCAAGGCAACGTCCTTTGGCACCGACCTCAGGCCCTTTTGCGGACCCGGGTGGCAAAGTCCTTCCTCTGCCTGGCAGCCTGGATGTGCTCGGGCCGCATTCTGTCGAGCATGCCCCAGCCCCACCAGAACATGGGGTACTGCCGGATTCCCTTTTCCAGTTCGTCCACAACGAGCTGGAGGTCCTTGTCCACGTCCCCGGTGAAGTGGAGAGCCTCGGTGATGAAGACCGTCTGGCGCCTCCAGTCCCTGGGGTCCCGGACCGCGTACATCACGTGGATGGGCACCTTGGTCTTGTACTGGAGGAAGATCACGCTCGAGGGGAAGAGCCCCCGCTGTCCGAAGAAGGTGATTTCCCTCAGATCCTGCTTTTCAGGAAGGGGAATATCCAGAAGGAGATAGAAGATTTCGTTGCAGGCAAGCCTTCGTTCGATTTCCCCCTTGGGGTGGCGGCCTGCGAAAATATAGCGGGCGTAGGTTTTCAGTCCGGTCATCCACATGAGGTAGGCGTGGTGGATCTTGATGAAAAAATTGACTTTCTTCATGTCCCAGGGGCATACCGCGTAGGGAGCGACTTCGTACCCGCGGGAATAGAAAAAACCGCCGGGGTAGAAGTAATTGTTATAATGCATTGTGCAAAGGATAACGCCCCGGCCTTGGGAAAGGGACGCGTCCAGATGCTCGAGACCCTCGAACGTGACGAACCGCTTTGTCCAGGCCTTTTCGCGATACCGCGTCCACAGATAGGTGTCGTAGAAGAACGTGGCCTGCACCTGGAAGACGCCCCTTGCGATTTCTTGCCTCTCTTTTTCGGACCGCTCGGGAAAGCACTGGGCGAGATCCCGAAGCATTTTGGCTCTAAAACCCTTCATGAGTCGGTAGTGGAGGTTGCCCCGCCAGCGCGTGACAGGGAACGCCCAGCCGTAAGGCAGCAAGCAAAGAAGGGGATAGAACAAGAGCACGTCGAAAGCGAAAAAAAGGGATAGCAGAATCTGTTGCACCCATGCTCTTATCTTGCGGATCAAGCGGCACCTCCTCTGCGGCTGGGTTCAGGTCGCTCCAAGACCTCCCTATGGACAGGTTCGCTTTCCATCGCGATGCGGACCGGGATCCCGGGGTCGTACCTGCGGATTTCGGCCACGATGGACCGGTAGAGGTTGATGCGCAGGGGCCTGAAATATCTGTACTTTCCGTCCCGGCACTGGACAAACTCCTCCAAGAGAAGAGAGCTTTCGGGGAACCGCTGCCGGATGCGGGAGGCCAGGCCGGGAAGGTATCGGAACCCCCCAAGCACGAAGGATTCGATGCCTTTCGGGTCGAGCTTTTCGAAGATGACTGCGACGAGATCAGCATATCCCTTTTCCCATCCGGGATAACGCAGGGCCGGGTCGAGCCGGATCCCGACGCGGTAGCCTTTGTCCTGGCAGGCCCGTGCCGAGCAGAGCCTGTCGAGCGGACTGGGAGTTCGGGTTTCGTAAAGCCTCCAGGCCTCCTCGGGCGTGAGGGTCCACGAGCACACCACGTTCGGAGGCGGCTGGGCCGGCAAGAGAGACTCGATTCCGGCGCATTTGGTCCTGAGCTCCAATGTGGCGCCCGGGTGGCAGCGGAACACTTCCACGGCCTGCCTGGCGAACCAGGACAAGGGTTCCAGAGCCAGCGCATCCGAAAGCTCGCCCCCGTGGTAGGTGGCGGGGCCGAGCCTCGCCTGGTCGCGCAGGTGCTCGTCGAGTTCCTGAAGCAGGTCCTGAAGGTTTGCGAAGATCACCGGGGCCCCGTGAGCAAAGTAGGCCTGAAGAAAGCAATACTGGCAGTCGAAGGGGCACCCGTTTGCGTGGGCGATGAAAAAGTGCCGGTCTCCCTCGCGGCTTTGGGGCCAAAAGGGTCTCACGAAGGCTCCGGGGTTGCGGGCGAGCACGAGGACCTGTTGTTTGACGAGGGAGTTGTATCCCCGGAGCGGCACGGCCTCGGCGTCGAGCCTGCGGTGGTCTTGTATCTCGTGAACCGAGGCCTCGGGGTACAAGGCCAGGAGGCGCCGGGTGAGCGGTTCGTCCACCGCAGCGGACTCCACGTAGAGGAAAGCGGGTCGGGGGAAAGAGGGGAGAATCTTCCCGGCCTTTTCCTCTTCGGGCGCCTTCAGGACGGAACCGCTGCACGGGATCTCGATCATTGATCGGCGAACGCTTTTGGTGTCACAATCAACCTGCAGGATCCTTGGCGCCTGGGGCGCAAAGGGTCTGCCTATGCTGAACAAGATCTATCCTACCCCATTTGAACGGGGAAGGAGAAGGGCCGTGCCGCCGCTAGTGCGCGCGGAAACGGTAATGGGCATCGGGATCCAACTGCGCTTTCGGCCAAGGGAACAGCGAAAGGGTTTTTGAAATGGCGGATCGCAAGTCTCGCAAAAAGACCGAGGTGGCCGGGAAGGCCGGGATCGGCGAATGGATTCGGCGTCTGGAAGAGGCCCATCCCGATGCGGCCATCGCCTTGAGGTTCTCGAATCCCCTGGAGCTTCTCGTCGCGCTGATTCTGGCGGCGCAATGCACGGACGAAAGGGTGAACGAGGTCACGCGGTCCCTTTTCCGGGCTTACAGGAGCGCCAGGGATTACGCGCAAGTCCCCCAGGAGAAGCTCGAAGCCGAGATCCGGCCTACGGGATTCTTTCGCAACAAGGCCAAGGCGATCCGCGAGTGCTGCAAGGAGCTGGTTGAGCGGTTCGGCGGCGAAGTGCCTTCGCGCTTGGAGGATTTGCTTACCCTGCCGGGCGTGGGCCGCAAGACCGCCAATATCATCCTGGGGAACGCATTCGGCCAAGCGGCCATCGGCGTGGACACGCACGTCAAGCGCCTGTCCAACCGGATGGGGTTTTCCCGGCAGAGCGACCCGGACCGCATCGAAGAGGATCTTTGCGCGATCGTGCCCCGGGAGAAATGGGTTCGATTCTGCCACCTTCTCCAGTTTCACGGCCGCCGGATCTGCACGGCCCGCAGCCCGAAATGCTCGGCCTGTCCTGTGGAGGACCTGTGCCCCAAGATCGGGGTATAAACCTCGCCACGGGGGGTGGGGCGGACCGGGCGCGGGGGAAGAGAGCCTGCGGCCCGTCAGAAAACATCCTCGAATCCTGGAAACCCGTACACGACAGGCGTGCAGGTTCCCCGCACGAGCACCCTGCGGACACAAGGGAACCTGCGTCCTGCTTCGATGCCGTTCTCCTGCAGGTAACGCTGCGTGGGATCTTGCCCGTCTCCGATCTTGAGAGCCACGCCGCTGGCCTCGGGCTCGGACGGTGATTCGGGAAGGAAGGTGAAAAGAGTCCGGAACCCCTCGCCGTAAGAGTTGGCCCCTGAGGGTTCGACTTTATCGATCCGGCAGGTTCCGGGAACGTCTCGATACTCGCAAGGCCCGCCGACCCTGCGGGGCGAATCTCCTGCTTCTTGCGCGTGGCATCCGGCCGAGAGAGAAAGCCAGCACAGCAGCGCCAGCAGAGAAGCGAAGACGAAATGCCCTCGGTGGCTCAGGCGGACCCGCGTACTTCGCCGACTCTGGGCGAAACATCCAGGGTTTTCTGGGTGCCCCATTTTCGTCGCATCCGGCTGAATGAGTCCCGGCCGCTCGGCCGGTTTCCTGAGGGCTTTTCCGCTCCCTTGCCGTTCAAGGGATCGGAGCGCCAAAAACGAGCGCTGGCAATCGGCTCAGCTTTCAGTTAGTTTTATTCTACCAAGCTTCTTCGGCCGGTGAAAAGCCGGGACGTTCGCCAGGGGAAGGAGGAAAGCAATGCTGAATTGCCGAAACCAGGAAGATGTACTCAAAATCGTCAACGAGAGAAAGGTGTCCTTTGTTCAATTCTGGTTCACCGACGTTCTCGGCCAGCTCAAGAGCTTTTCGATCACGCCAGAGGAGCTGGAACTCGCCTTCACCGAAGGCATGGGCTTCGACGGTTCCTCGATTGAGGGATTCGCCCGCATCGAAGAGAGCGACATGGTGGCGGTGCCTGACCCGACGACCTTTCAACTTCTGCCTTGGCGGCCTCAAGAGGCTCCGGTGGGACGGATGTTTTGCGACATCCTGAATCCGGACGGGACCCCTTATGAAGGGGATCCGCGATACGTGCTGAAGAGAATGATCAAGAAGATCGCCGAAAAGGGGTACACGTACTATGTGGGCCCTGAACTCGAATACTTCTATTTCCAATCGGACCGAAACCCCGAGATTCTGGACCAGGGCGGCTACTTCGACGTCACGCCCCTTGACCGGGGAAACGATTTGAGGAGGCAGACGATCTTCGCGCTCCAGGGACTGGGCATTCAGGTGGAATACAGCCACCACGAGGTGGCTCCCAGCCAACACGAGATCGACTTAAGGTACGACGAGGCGCTCCGCATGGCGGACAAGACGCAGACGTATCGGATCACCGTAAAGGAGGTGGCCCGCCAGAACGGCGTCTACGCCACTTTCATGCCCAAGCCCCTTTTCGGCCAGAACGGCAGCGGCATGCACACCCATCAGTCCCTGTTTCAGGGGGACCGAAACCTCTTTTTCGACGGCTCGGATCCATACCATCTCTCCCGGGTCGCCAAGAACTTCATTGCCGGCATCCTGCGGCATGCCCGGGAGATCATCGCGGTAACCAACCAATGGGTGAACTCATACAAGAGGCTCGTGCCTGGCTACGAGGCCCCGGTGTATATTTCATGGGCCCGCCGGAACCGCTCCACCATGATCCGGGTGCCCATGTACAAGCCCGGAAAGGAGAAGGCGACTCGGATCGAGTTCCGCGCCCCGGACCCGGCCTGCAACCCTTATCTGGCCTTTGCCGTGATGCTGGCTGCAGGCCTCGAGGGGATGGAAAAGGGTTACCCCCTTCCTGACCCTGTGGAAGAGGACATTTTCCACATGTCCGCCGAGGAGAGAGAATCGAGGGGCATTCAATCCCTGCCCGGCAGCCTTTACGAGGCGGTGCTGGAATGCGAGAAGAGCGATCTCGTTCGCAGGACCCTGGGCGATCATATTTTCACGAAGTTCATCGAGAACAAGAAGATCGAATGGGACACGTACCGGATCCAGGTGAATGTGTACGAGATCGACCGGTACCTGCCCATGCTTTGAAATTCCGATCGAAGCGCGGTAGAATTTTTAGAGGATGCAGGTTCGGTTATGGGACTCGGATGCCGTGGAGCCTCTGCAGAACATGGACTTTGAGCCCGACGTGGTTTTGTTGTACTGTGGGAACTGCGTGGAGGAGAACGGCAACCTGGCCGATTCGCACCGCCGGCTCGACGGATGCCGGGCCCGATTCGTGATGCTCGCCTGCTCGAGCAAGCTGGAAGTACGGGATCTGATGAAGCTTCTGGAGCAGGGGGCGGACGCGGTCCAGGTCGTGGGCTGCGCGGATGCCCACTGCCGTTTGGTGGTGGGGAACCGGAGGGCCGAAAAGCGGGTCCAGTACGTGCGGGATCTCCTTGCCGAGATCCAGTTGGGGCCCGAGCGGGTGGCCATGGTTAGGGGGGAACGGTTCACGGAATCCGGTCTTCTGGCTCTTGCATCTGATCGGGCGGCTCGGGTTCGAGAATTGGGCCCGAACCCCATGAAGACAACGAGAACGGACAAACAGGAAACAGGAAACGAATCCACCGGCGCCGCCGGTCAGTGCTGACAGGTGGCGTCTTTTCTCGACGGGGAGAGCCCAGATGGCCATGTGTGGGCCGCATGGGACGCGGAAACATGCCGAAAAAGTACCATGTGGAGGTCCGGTCTGCGCCTCCGCGATTCTCCCCGATCCCCAAACACAGCTCTCTCGAAATCTCCAGATGCCTCGGATGCGTCCGCTGCGTTAAGAGCACTTCCTGCGTTTACGGAGTCTACCGGTCGCGAGGGTTTGACCCGGTCCAGGTGCAGGACACGGGCGACAACCTTTGCGTGGGATGCCTCCGGTGCGTCCAGGAATGCAAGAACGCCATCCTGTCGCGGGTTCCCAATCCGCGGTTCGACCGCATGGGGGACAGTCACTGGACCCCCGACATCCTCGCGCGAATCTGGAAACAGGCGGAAACAGGAAAAATCCCGGTCTCCGGTGCTGGGTATCGAGGCCCGTTTTGCGGGCCCGGGTTCGATCGGATGTGGACGGACATGTCCGAAATCGTCCGGCCGACCCGGGACGGCATCCACGGCAGGGAATATATCAGCACGGCGATCGATCTCGGCAGGAAGCCGGCCCGGCTCTGTTTCGGCGCGGATGGCAGCCTGGCGACCGCGGCGCCCCCCATTGTCGAGATTTCCCTGCCAGCGGTGCTGGACGTCCCTCCGGTCGGCTTTTTGGGTCCGGGAGCCCGACTCGCCATGGCCCGGGCCGCCGAAAGGCTGGAGACAGTCGCGGTCGCGACCCTCGAAGAAGCGCGGGGCCTGCTGGCTTCGCATGTCCAACGGCTGATCGTGCGGATCGATCCGGACCGGACCATCGAGGGGGCCCTGGAAGGCTTGCGCCTCGTGGAACTCGCCGACTCGCCGGTCATCGAGGACCGACTCCGGAAGGTTCTTGCGGCGTATCCGGATCTCGTCGTTTCCGTCCGCGTCCCTCTGGACGAGCGCGCGCCGGAGCGGGCAAAGGCCCTGGTGCGGGCTGGCGCAGGAATCTTGCATCTCCAGGCCCGGCGCGATGGCTGCGGTTTGGGTGGCTGGAAGGACAGGTTCCTGTTGGACCTCGTGCGGGCGGTCCATCTCAAGCTCGTGGAGGAGTCGACGCGGGATCAGGTGAGTCTTCTCGTGTCCGGCGGGATCGCCATGGCTGAGCACTTGGCGAAAACCATCATCTGCGGCGCGGACGGCGTGGGCGTGGACCTGGCTTTGGCAGCTGCTCTTGAGTGCAGGCTCTGCTCGGATTGCCAGGACCAGAGCGAGTGTCCGGTTCGGCTGGATCAAGTGGAAGAGGAATGGGGGGCCCAGCGGATCGTGAACCTGCTGGGGGCGTGGCACGCCCAGCTCATCGAAGTCATGGGCGCCATGGGACTCAGGGAAGTCAGGAGGCTTCGGGGCGAGGTGGGCAGGGCCATGTTCTTCGAGGATCTCGAAAGGGAATGCTTCGGGCCGATCTTTGGCCGCCGTCGCGATTTCACGATTCGGATTCCGGACTGGCGGCTCGGTGGCGATGGGACAGAGGGCCCGGATGAGGACGCTTTCCCTTGGTCCGGTAGAGATATTGAGACGCCTTTCACGGCCCAGACCAAACGCGCGCCGAGCCGGTTCAGGAACCGGCTGGCGAAGTACGCGGTCCGGATCGAAAAGGGCTGCTCCCAGTGCGGCGCCTGCGTCCAGGCATGCCGCTATGGGGCGCTTTCCCTTCAGGGCGGCCGGGTCCGTGTGGACCGGAACGCGATCTGCCGGGGGCCGGAGGTCTGCCGGCGCACAGGATCCTTTTGCGGGGACCGCTGCCCGGAGCAGGCGATTGAGGTCAGCCGAAATCCTCTATGGGAAACCTTCGGAGACTACCGTTGGACCCCGGATCTCATCGCGAGCACCTGGCTTCAGGCCGAGACCGGTCTTCCTCCGGTGGACTCGGGACTGGAGTACCGGACCGGCGCGTCTGGCGGCGGGTTCGATCGCATGGATTTCGCCTTCCCGGAAAAGCCACCGGATCCTGCTCTGCGGCCCTCGCAGATCGATCTCCGAATCCCCTTGAACCGGAGAGGGGACGGACGGCCCCAGGTCACGATCGGCTTCCCGGTCTACGGCGGCGGCATGAGCTTCGGGTCGATCAGCCTTGCCACCATGCTCGCCAGGGCCAAGGCGTACTCTCTAGTGGATTCTTTCACCTGCACCGGGGAGGGCGGCTACCCGGACGGGCTTACCCGGTACGACGATCACGTCATCACCCAGGTGGCGACAGGCCTTTTCGGAGTCCGGGAGGAGACGATCCAGCGGGTGCGGATCGTGGAGTTCAAGTATGCCCAGGGCGCCAAGCCCGGTCTCGGAGGCCACCTGCTGGGAGACAAGGTCACGCCGGCCGTGGCCAGGAAACGGGAGGCCGTGGCCGGGACAGCGCTCTTTTCGCCGTTCCCGTTTCATTCGGTCTACTCGGTCGAAGACCACAAGAAACACGTCGACTGGATCAAGGCGATCAACCCCAGGGCTCTGGTTTCGGTCAAGGTCTCCACGCCGAGCGACGTCGACATGGTCGCGATCGGGAGCTACTACGCCGGCGCCCACATTCTTCACCTGGACGGCAGCTACGGCGGCACGGGCGCGGCCCCGGACATCGCGAAGAAAAACATCGCCATGCCCATCGAATACGCGATACCCAAGGTCCACCGGTTCCTGGTGGAGGAAGGTGTGCGGGACCAGATGACCCTGATCGCCTCCGGTGGGCTGAGAACCGCTTGGGACGTGGCCAAAGCCATCGCCCTGGGCGCGGACGGCGTGGTGGTGGGTACAGCCGAACTCGTCGCTCTGGAATGCATCCGTTGCGGCAACTGCGAAAGCGGCCGCGGATGCCCCAGGGGGATCGCGACCACAGACCCAGGCCTTTCGGCTCTCTATGAGCCGGACTGGGCAGCTCTGCGAATCCTGAACCTGTTCCATTCCTGGTATCTGCAGCTTTGCTGGATCTTGTGGCGCTTCGGCATGAGAAGCATCCGAGAGCTTGTGGGGCGAAGCGATCTGCTCGTCCACCACGATTACGAAAGGGCCTCGCAGTCCGAGGCACACGGTGTCGTCGAGGAAGAGGAACACGTCCGGGCCGCGTGACATCGGCAGGGGGCGCCAGTCGTGTTCTGGTGCGGTACCCGCCGGCATCGGAAAGGACGACAATGAATCGCACGGAGGGCGGGTGAAAAGATGGGGAATCGGATGAACTGGATAGAAAGCGTGATGAGTTCCCGGAGAAAGCTTTTCGGGGGAGTGCCGCCCGAGGCCGGTGCCAAGGCCGCCGAAGAGGGTGGATGCGGCGTGGTGGGGTTTGCGGCCACGGTTCCGGTTCGGGGCAGGCATATTTTCGAGCCCTCCATCCGGATGCACAACCGGGGCAATGGCAAGGGAGGCGGGATCGCGGCCGCTGGCCTCGATCCAGCCGACTTTGGAGTGGACGCCTCGACGCTGCGGGACGATTACATTCTGCAGATCGCTCTCCTGGATCCGTCCGTGCGAGGGGAACTGGAGCGTAAGGATCTGGAACCGGTCTTCCGGATCGACCAAGGATGCGTGATCGAGCCTGCGGCGGACTGGAGGGCCTTGGGGCTCGAGGTCGCGCCCCCCACGATCGCGCGCTACTTCGTTCGGGTGAGGCGGGAAGTGCTCGAAGCCTTCGCCCAGGAAAACGGCTTCAGCCGGGCAGACGAAAGGGCCGTCGAAGACGAGTTCGTTTTTCAGAACAGCGTGAGGCTCAACAGGCGCTACTACGCCTCTTTAGGGGAAAAACGGGCTTTCGTGGTCTCCCACGCGCGAAATCTGGTGATCTTCAAGATCGTCGGGTACGCCGAACAGGTGGTCCAGTATTACGGACTCGAAAATCTTCGGGCTAGGGTCTGGATCGCCCATCAGCGCTATCCCACCAAAGGGAAGGTCTGGCATCCGGGAGGGGCGCATCCTTTCATCGGCCTTGCGGACGCCCTGGTGCACAACGGCGATTTTGCCAACTACATGGGCGTCTGCACCTACCTGCGGCAACATGGGCTGGCTCCCCAGTTCCTGACCGACACCGAGGTCGCAGTGCTTCTGTTCGACCTCTGGTCCCGCGTGTACGGCTATCCGCTCGAATACGTGATCGAGGCCCTGGCGCCCACGACCGAGCTGGACTTCGACCGGCTCCCTGAGGAAAAAAAGCGCATTTACAAGCTCCTTCAGGCCCGGCACATGCACGGCTCGCCCGACGGCCCCTGGTTTTTCATCATCGCCCGGAGCGAGCCGGACGAGGACCGGTTCCGGCTCCTCGGGATCACGGACACTTCCATGCTGAGGCCCCAGGTCTTCGCCCTGCAGGAGGGAGACGTTTTGATCGGTCTCGTGGCGTCGGAGAAGCAGGCGATTGACGCTACTCTGCGCTCCCTTTCCGAGGAAGACCGAAGGTTTCGTCCTGTCGCGGACCGCTACTGGAACGCCCGCGGCGGCAGCCACACGGACGGAGGAGCGTTCATTTTCACGGTCCAGGGAACCAACGGGTCGTCCTCGTTGGCCTGTACGGACAAATTCGGCCGCAGAATTCAAAGCCCTCCCGGGGAGTGGAGAATTCCGGAGCCTGTTTCCGAGGCGGCGGCTTTGTGTGGAGAGGCCGAGGGGATCCTGGCGCGGCTCAGAGGGGCTTCGGACAGAACGGCCGCTTGCCGGGAAGCCTTTCCACGGCTCGTCCAAGCTCTGGTGCGGTCGGGCTTGGGAGAGGCGGCGCGGCTGCTTGGCCATATCGAGAAAAGTGCGCTCCAGAACGACGAAGATTTTGAAAACGCTCTGGAGCTTCTCACCCTGCTCCTCGACAGGCGCTACGACTGCCGGGGCAAGCGGCCGAGCGCGGTGCGCGAGCTCGTCTCAGGTGCGATCGACCGGATCCTGGACTCCGTGCCCTGCATCGAGGCGTCTGGAGAAGGCAGGGCACGGAGAATCGATTGGCGAAGCAGGGAGGCTCTGCGTGCTCCTCGCCCTGGAGAGACCACCCTGGTCATCTGCGCCAAGGATTTTCCTCCCGAGGGGCCGGAGTGCGACGCCCGGTTGGCTGTCCGGGCCTGGGAGAAAGGGTGGCGGCGGTTCGTGGTTTATCGGCTTAAGGGCCAACGGTTTCTGGGATGCGGGTTCGGCCCGAGAAGTGACGGGGTCCGGTTCGACGTGTACGGCAGTTCGGGGGACTACCTGGGCTCTGGGATTGACGGCATGGAAATCCACGTGCATGGTAATGGTCAGGATCAGCTCGGCCAGATTTTGAAGAGGGGCCGGCTGGTCGTCCATGGCGATGTGGGCCAGACGTTTCTTTACGGCGCCAAGGGCGGCGAGGTCTTTGTGCTCGGCAACGCAGCCGGCAGACCCCTCATCAACGCGGTGGGCAAGCCGCGGGTCGTCATCAACGGGACCTGCCTGGATTTTTTGGCCGAATCGTTCATGGCAGGAGATCCGCTGAACGGCGGAGGCTTCGTGATCCTCAACGGAATGGCCTACGACGACGAAGGGAGGCTTGTGGAGCAGGAGACGCCGTACCCGGGTTCCAATCTGTTTTCCCTGGCTTCGGGCGGGGCGATCTACGTGCGCGATCCCCATCGCCGGATCGTTCCCGAGCAGCTGAACGGCGGAAGGATCGTGCCCCTGAGCGGCCGGGATTGGAGGGTGATCCTGCCCTATCTCAAGGAAAACGAGAGGCTTTTCGGAATCTCCTTGGAAAACGACCTGCTGCGGGTGGAAGGCGAGTCGAGGACGCCCGAGAGGGTGTACCGGAAGGTTCAGCCCGCAGCCGTCGCCTATGACAGCGGTTTGGACGAATAGGCGGCTTGCCGTGTTGGGTGAATGGCCGCCATGGGCAAGGCCCGTGCCGTGCCAGGCCCGGGGCAGCGAGTTTTCGCGGGGGATACTTCGGTGGCGGGTATCAGTTCAGGAATCGCCTACCTGGATCGTCTATTGGGCGGCTTTCAGCCCGGAGACAACGTGGTCTGGGTCGCGGACGCAGGCACATCCCTTATCGCCTTCATCGGGGCTTTTCTGAATGTCGCCCGGAGCGAGGCGGACGGCACGATCGTATACGTAAATTCCAACTACGCGCCCCAGACCATTTACCGCAGGTTCGCCGAGGGCCTGCCCAAGGGCGGGTTCGTTCACGTGGACGCCTTCACCTTCGGCAAGGGAAAGGGCGACGAAATCTTCCGCGAGCACTACAGCCAGGCAACGGCCGTTCGTCCGGGCTACGAAAGTGTCTGCATTCAGACGCCTTCGAACCGGGAAGCCTTCGACCGCACCCTGGCCTCGCTCGAAGAGAAATACGGCGACAATGCCCGGTACGTGTTCGACAGCCTGACCGGACTGAGCGAGCTTTGGGGGGGCGAGCGGCCTGTCCAGGAGTTCTTCACCCACCACTGTCCCAAGCTGTACGAGCTCCAGGCGGTTGCCTGCTGGATCCTCGAACGGGAAGCCCACACGCGCTCCTTCTTGGCGAACTTGAGCCACATTACCCAGGTGGTCATCCAGCTCCGGAACCTGGAAGAAGGCCTCTGCGAAATGAAGCTCCTTAAGGCCGAGGACCGCCCCTCCCGGATCCTCAGGGAGTCTGTCCGCTACCGGGTTGCCGACGACCAGGTCAAGTTCCTGGAAAAGACACCGGAGAGAGACCTGCGCATAGGCGAGCGAATCAAGGAGCTTCGCAGCCGGCGTGGCCTCTCCCAGGCCGAGCTCGCCCGCATGCTTGACATCACGCCGAGCGCCCTGTGCCAAATCGAGGGAAACCAGGTGTATCCCTCCCTGCCCCTTCTTGTGGAAATCGCCCAGGCCCTGGGCCAGGGCCTGGACGGGTTGTTGCCCGTCGGGACAGTCGAAGGAGTTCCCAAGAGGGGCCTGGTCGTCCAGAAACGCAAAGGCGGCGTGGCGCCGGTTGCGCGGCGGCCAAAAGCCGTCGCGCGGCTCGCGGTGGAGGCCGAGCCTCTTTTGCCCGAGAGCGGCCGCCACAGCCGCAGGATCACCCCGTACTGGCTGCGCCTGGCGCCCGGGGCCGAGGACACGAGGTCCTTCTTCGACCACAAGGGACACGAATTCGGCTGGGTTCTCACCGGCGTGCTCAAGATCGTGGTGGACGAGGGCGAGGTCTTGCTCCGCAAAGGCGACAGCATTTACCTCGAGGACCAGACCGTCCGGCGCTGGAAGAACGAGGGGGCTGGCCGGTGCGAGCTGCTCTGGGTCCTGGCGTAAGGAAAAAGGAGAACGAGAGGTCATGGCTGCTCGCGACAATCGCACGGATTACGAAGAGCACATCCGGGCGCTTACGGAGATCAGCAAGGCGATCACCTCGGACCTGTACTTGGACGACATCCTGAAGCTCGTGGTTACCGTGACGGCCGAGGTGATGGGCTCCAAGATCTGTTCTCTGTGGATCTTGGACGAACGGCAGAAGGTTCTCAAGCTCAGGGCCACCCAGACCATCAGCAAGGAATATCTCAAGGAAAGGTCTCTGGCACTTGGAGAGGGCGTAGTGGGGCACGTGGCTCGGACCAGGCAACCCATGGTCATCCGGGACGTTCTTGCCGAGCCCAAGTACAAGGAAAAGGAGCTGGCCCGCAAGGAAGGACTCACTTCCATGCTCAGCGTGCCTTTGGTCGTCAAGGACAAAGTAATTGGCGTCATCAACGCTTACAGTCAGACTCCCCACGACTATACCCCGACCGAAGTGAATCTGCTCATCGCAGTGGCCAACCAGGCCGCCGTCGCTATCGAGAACACGGAGCTCATGGTCAAGACCCGCGTGATCCAGGAAGAGCTTGAGGCGAGGAAGCTGGTCGAAAGGGCCAAGGAGGTCCTCATGGCCCGCAAAGGGCTTACCGCGGCCGAAGCGTTCCGGCGGATCCAGAAGCAGAGCATGAACACCCGCCGGTCCATGCGGGAGATCGCCGAGGCCATCCTGCTCGCGGAAGAGATCTGACTTGCCGACCGCCGCTGGCGAAGCCCCGCCCTTGGTACCTGCCTGATGAAGGGCTTGACAATTCAATCTTCTTTGAGTTAAGTAAGTATAAAACTCGGAAGCACAAAGGCGTGCTCCGAGCCAGCGCCGGCCGGAGGGAGTCACCTTCGCCGGGGAGCAGAAGCTGGATGACAAGGGTGTCGAGCCAAGGGCCGATACCCTTTTTTTGTGTGCCTTCCGTTCAGTACGCCTTGAATCTCTTTTCATTCGTTGGCTCAGGCTGAAAAAACGTGGAATACGGTGCCTCGCACCAGGGATCGCCCGCTGTGGGGCGGGACTTTGAGAGTAACAAGACCAAACAGGAGGAAACGATGAACCTGCAGCAGCCCAACTCGAATGAAGCCACCCAGACCGCGAATCGGTCGCGCAGCGTAGCGCCTGTATCCGGTATCTGCACCCGCTGCATCGACGGTTGCCGCGGCAACTGCGAGATTTTCAAGGCCACGTTCAGAGGCCGCGAACTTCTCTATCCTGGCCCGTTCGGAACCATTACAGCGGGCGCGGACAAGAACTACCCGGTGGACTACTCCCATCTGAACATTCAGGGATATGCGTCCGGCGCCAAGGGTCTGCCGGCCGGGGTCGGGGCAGACCCGGACCACGCGATCTTCCCGGCGGTGGACACCGAAACCGAGTACGGTGTGAACTTCAAGATCCGGATGCGCGTGCCGATGTTCACGGGCGCCCTGGGCTCGACGGAGATCGCGCGCCGGAACTGGGACCACTTCGCCGTCGGCGCCGCTATCACGGGAATCACGATCATCTGCGGCGAAAACGTCTGCGGCATCGATCCGGCCTTGGAGCTCAAGAACGGCAAGGTCGTGAACGCCCCGGATCTCAAGCACCGCGTCGAGGTCTACCGCCGCTACCGGGAAGGTAACTACGGGGATCTCCACGTCCAGATGAACGTGGAAGACACGATGTTCGGCGTGGCGGAGTACGCGGTGGAAAAGCTTGGCGTGGAGAGCATCGAGCTCAAGTGGGGCCAGGGGGCCAAGTGCATCGGCGGCGAAATCAAGGTGAACAGCCTGGAGCGGGCACTTGAGCTCAAGAAACGGGGGTACATCGTCACCCCGGATCCCACGGTTCCGGCGATCCAGCAAGCCTTCAAGGAGGGCGCCATTCGCGAGTTCGAGCGCCACTCCCGGCTCGGATTCGTCACTGAGGAAGGGTTCTTCAAGGAGGTGGAAAGGCTCCGGAAGCTCGGGGCGAAGAGGATCTCCCTCAAGACCGGCGCTTACGGTATGGTGGAGCTGGCCAAGGCGATCAAGTGGTCCTCCCGGGCGAAGATCGATCTGCTCACGATCGACGGCGCGCCGGGCGGAACCGGCATGAGCCCTTGGAGGATGATGGTGGAGTGGGGTGTGCCCACGTTCTATCTGCAGTGCATGACCCAGCAGTTCTGCGACAAGCTCGCTGCCAGGGGTGAGTTCGTGCCGGACATCGCCATCGCGGGCGGCTTCTCCAGCGAGGACCACATCTTCAAGGTGCTCGCCATGGGGGCTCCATACACCAAGGCGGTCTGCATGGGCCGGGCTCTCATGATCCCGGGCATGGTGGGCAAGAACATCGGCGTATGGCTGAAGGAAGGGGATCTGCCTAAGACCGTATCGACTTACGGAAGCACCGTAGAAGAGATTTTCGTCTGTTACGAAACCTTACGGGACAAGTACGGAAAGGAAGTGGAAAAATTCCCCCTTGGCGCGATCGGGATTTACACCTTTGCCGACAAAATCCGAACGGGGCTCCAGCAGATCATGGCCGGAAGCCGCAACTTCCGGCTCTCGACGATCTCCCGGAGCGACCTCATGGCCCTGACCGAGGAAGCCGCGAAAATTTCGGGCATCCCCTACGTCATGGACGCTTTCCGGAGCGAGGCCGAGGCGATCATCAACGCCTGAAGTCTAATGATGTGAACAGGAAAGGCGGCGTTCTTTCGGGCGCCGCCTTTTTTGTGTGCGCCGGGCACGGCCCGCAGCGCGGGCACCAGCCCCAAGGCCGACCGGTCCGGGGCAGAAAGCGCAAGCGGCAGGAAGGCGATCTCATATGCCGTGCTGCGGGAAAGACATGCTTGCCTGTTCATCCACCTTCCCGTAGGCGGTCAGCCGGCAGTTAGAGTGGCGGCACTCGCGGCTGCACATAACTCGGCCGTCGAGCGCGGTCAGAAATACGACTTGAAACAAAGGGGCCGGACGTATAAATTGAACATTGAATATTCAATCGTCTGGCGAGGGACTGACATGATCGAGCGGACGCTGACCGCGAAGCTGAGGCAAGCCGCAACGCAATTCCCGGAGGTAACCGTGACCGGGCCGCGGGGCTTCTGTGCTACCTCCTCGAGATCCGCTCGCCGAGGGAGTTGTTGCATCGCGCCGAGCGGGGCGCTATCTTCGAGAGCTATGTGCCGTCGGAACTCCACAAGAACTTCACGCACCGGGGCGAGCAGCCGCGTCTGTACTTTTGGCGCGGCACGGCCGGGCACGAGGTGGACGTGATCGTCGAGACGGGAACCGAGCTTGTCCCCCTCGAGATCAAGTCCGCGCGAACCGTCGCCCCCGATTTCTTCGACAACCTTCTCTACTGGCGGAAACTCTCGGGCGACGAGAGGGGGCCGTCGGCCCTCGCTTACGGCGGTGACCGAGGATTCCGTCGCTCGGGCGCCTGCGTCTATCCGTGGTATGTCCTTTAAGACCCAACTGGAGGTTCCCTTCTCTTGCTGTCCTAGATGCATCCTTCAAGGGAGATGCCTTCCCCATCTACAGGCGCTTCGTAGAAAAGGGGTTATCGGGAGACGAGTGAACGCCCATCCCCGATACTTCCCTCAGCCCGCGCTCCATAGGGGTTCAACGAAATATGTCGACACGGCCTGACGACTGCGTCGTCTTGTGCCGCCCACATAAATCGCCCCGTAGTGGACTCCTCCCCCCAACCATGGGCATTGCCCACAGGAGGGACCGTGTAAATTATGGTCAGCTCCTTTCTTCCGATTCCGCCTTTTCCGCCAACACCAGATATTGGAAGGTGAACAATCGTTCCGCTTCTTCCCGACTGACCTGCCGCAGCACCAAGTTGGCGATGGAAAGGTCCAAGGGGAACTCTTTATCCGCCAAATCGGTCTGGAGCTGTTTTTGGCAGAGGATGATGCGAAACCCGGTTCCGATCAAAAGCTTTTCTATCTCCTTCCAGGTAAAAAACGGATATGGGTGGCGTCTAACAGCCCATATTTTTGATATGTCCAGTGGCCCATGACCAAATGGGCGATCAGATAAATGTTTTGGGTGTTGGGAATGCTGAGGAGCGCCTTCCCCTTCGCCTTTAAGAACCCCCTTAGGACATAAAGGACCTGCCACGGATCGTATAGGTGTTCCAAGACATCGGCGGCGATGAGGAGGTCGAAGGATTCCGGCTTCAAGGGGAAGGAAAGGCGGTTTATCTTTCCCAAATCGACTTTTAAGACCCGATCCAGGCGGGTTTCGGCAATCTCTACCGCCCGATCGTCTATTTCCAGGCCGACGTAATATATGCCCGGCAACCTGGTTTTTAAGGCGGAGCCGGTGGCGCCGGTTCCGCAGCCGATCTCCAAAATGCGGCGACAGTCTTCCGGCACAAGACTGATAATGTCCTCCCTGGGCTTATCGTCGTATTTTTCTTCATGGGTAAAGGTCAGCGGCGAATAATAGGTCGTTCCCATATTTCAATCGCTCCAAGAGATAGGCGGCCCGGGCCTGCGTGGTATGATAACGGGTCAGATGTTCCCGATTTTTCCGGATCAGGGCTTCTTCGTTCGTCCTCCCCTCCAGCACGGCCTCCACGATCCTCCTTATATCCTCCCCTTCCCACTTTGTAGGAATGTGTTCGTCCCCTTGCGCGAGGTGATCGTCGCCTGAGCGGGCCATCTCCTGGAAAGCGGCAGCCCATCCCGCGCGCGGTCGGCCTGCAGGACCCAGGATCAGGCGGCTCCCTTCGACCAGGATCTCTACATCCTGGCCGGGGCCCGTCTGCTCGATGAGCGGTTTCGGGATGCGGATTCCCTGAGAGGTTCCGATTCTGACGATTTTCGCTTTCACGGGTCTTTGTGTCTCCCAGCGTGATTCCATTGTAAACACGGGAAGGAAGCACCGTCCAGATTCTTCGGGAGAGGGCTTGGATTTCCCGACGGAGCCCTCTGAGACCCTGGCGCTCCGGCTGAGCGGCGCGGCCGCCTAGCGGAACGTGGGCCCCAGCCCGGGCCCAGGAGTCCCTTTCTTGACTGCCACCCGTATTACCGAAAGGACTTCCGCCTGCTTGAGCACTAGGCCACACCGGCGAGAGAAGGGGAAATACGGACGGCCCTGACCTACGAAGCGGGCCGACGGGGTCGGCCCGACCGGATCCTGACTGGCAGAGAAGGTGGCCCATTTCCGTTTGTTTTGGTTAGGCCTTCGCCGAGCTGTCGGTGGTTTTCTTCGGGCGACGCAGGCCTTGGGCTGACAGGCCGAGCAAAAGGTGGGCCGCGAAGGAAACGAGGAAGGCCGGGATGGAAGCTCCGATCTGCGGAGCCCACTTTGCCACCGCTTGATAAGAGGCGATGCACCCAGAACGCCGATGCCCAGGACCGCCAGCGTTGGTTCAAGCCAGGGAAAATGTTCTGGATGGACACGGCTGCTGAGTAGATGTCAGCAAAGGCGTTGTCGGTCTCGTCCACCAGGATCACCAAGAGGGCCACAATGCCTCCGGTCATGCCCATGATCGCCGCGCCATCACGGGATCCTTCCTGCCGGTTTCTCGCAGACCAAACAAGGAGGGCCACTCCGCCGGAGTGGCCCTCTGACCTTACGAGACTCGCTCCCTACGCCGGGACCAATATGAACCAAACGTTTTGGCCTGTCAAAGAAAAAGGGTCACCCCTGGCCCGAGAACTTCTCGACCAGGACGAATTTCGTGACCTTGCCCGTGGGCGTCCTGGGCAGGGGCCCCTCCCACCAGATGACCTTCTTGGGCGTCTTGAACCCGGCGAGCCGCTCCTTGCAGTAGGCGATGAGGTCTGCCTCGGACACCACGGCCCCTTCCCGTTTCACCACGACGGCCGTGACCGCCTCGCCCCAGAGCGGGTCCGGCAGTCCGATCACGGCGCAGTCCGCGACAGCCGGATGGCTGAGCAGGGTGTTCTCGACCTCCACGGAAAATACGTTCTGGCCGCCTGAAATGATCATGTCTTTGAGACGGCCTGCCAGATAGAGAAATCCTTCCTCGTCGAAGCGGCCCAGGTCTCCGGTGTGAACCCACCCGTCCCGGAACACCTCACGGGTCCGCTGCTCGTTCTTGAAATAGCCTGCCGTGGCGCTCGGCACCCTGCCGATGATCTCCCCGACCTCTCCGGTCGGCACGTCCCGGCCTTGGGCATCCACGATCCGGACCTCGGCCGAAAAGATCACCTGGCCGACCGAATCGGGCTTGCGGTTCTTGGCCTCGGGACCGAGCTGGGTGAGGATCCCGGTCTCCTGGAGGCCGTAATATTCGTAGATGTTCGGGCAGATCCGCCGCCGGATCTCCTGCTGGAGACTGGGCGCGAGCGGCGCGGCCGAGAAGACGAGTCCCCGCAGAGAGGAAAAATCGTACCGGTCCAGGTCCGGCTGGGCCAGCACAAAGCTCGCCATGGTCGGCACCCAGTTCGAGAGGGTGACCTTCTCGGACTGAATGAGTTCGAGCATCTGCTTGGCCTGGAACTGGTGGATCACGTTCCGCGCGCCGGCGAAAATGCCGATCGCGCACCAGGCGAAGCCCACGCGACCGAAAATGGGAAAGACCGTAAGGATGACGTCGTTGCGGGTGACGTCGTGGAGGAAGGCCATGGTCGTGGCCGTGGCGTTGTTGTAGTGGGTGAGGAAATACGCCTTGGGCAGGCCTGTGGTGCCTGAGGTGAGGTTGAGATATTGGTAGTCCTCTTCCGAAATCTGCACCCGAGGCTCATCGGGCGGGGATTCGGACAGGAGCCTCTCATAGTTCCAGAAAGGTCCTTGGGGCAACTCCGGGTCCATGCCCACAAAGAACTCCACGGCCGGGAGCCTGCTTCGGACTTGCTCGGCAATCTTGCCGAACCAGGGATCGTACAGAAAGGCCCTGGCCCCGCAATGATCCATAAGCTCTATGAGTTCAGGAACCGCCAGCCGGTAATTCAGGGGAAGGCCGATCACGCCGATCTTCGCCAGGGCGAAATAGATCTCGACGATCTCGGCCCGGTTCGTGCACAGGAAGGCCCCGACATCTCCCTTGCGAAGGCCGAGACCCATGAGCCCGTTGGCCAGCCGGTTCGCCCGCTCGTTGACCTGCTCGAAGGTGAACCTGCGGCCGGTGGACGAACAGAAGATCGCTTCTCTTCCGCGATAGCGAACCGCGGCGACCCTGAGGAAGTTGCCTACCGTGAGAGTCCCTGAAGCCTTTTCCGCCATGTCGCGCCCCCGATGAATGGACGAAAGAAGGGATCCGGTGCGGCGGGCATTTTCCGCCGGGACTCGGACGCCTGTCAAGGAACGAGAGCGCAGGAGGGGTCAGTCCTTCATTTTACGGATAGGGTCCGGGTGCTGGACCTTATCGACCCTCAGGCGCAGGCCGCGCGATCGCAGCCGAAGCCCTTGCCGAGATCGCACTGCACGCAGTGGTCGGGCATTTTCAGGGTCATGGAAAGCTGGGAGGCGCACTTGGCGCAGAGGGACTCCTCGCCCCGCTTCATGGGGCCGGCGCAAGGCGTGATCGTCATGGGGCACAGGTCCACGCAGGTCCCGCACTTCTTGCAGAAATCCGGCCGGACTCCAAACGGGAAGTCCACGTGGCGCTTCTTGCCCCGTCCCACGAATCCGATCGCCCGGGCCTGCCACATCTCCTCGCAGACCCGCACGCACCGGCCGCAGAGCACGCATTTTTCGTTGCGGAAGGGGTACCTCACCTCCTGCACGCCGCACCGCGCGGCCAGATCCTGGATGGCTCTGGAATTGGGCGCCTCGGCCACGAGAAGCTCCGCGATGTTCTTTCGGTATCGGCGCACCCGGTCGGTGTCGCTCCGGACGACCATGTCCTGCTGAACCTCCAGCGTGCAGGAAGTCGTGATCCTGGATTTCCCGTTGCGCACGATCTCGACGATGCACAGACGGCATCCTCCGAAGTCCGTCAGGCCCGGCACATGGCACAGATGGGGGATGCAGATGCCGTGGCTGAGGGCCGCGTCCAGAACGGGCGTTCCTTTGGGGGCCGTGATCCTCGATCCGTTGATTCTCAGGCTGACATATTGCTGCATGGGCTGTCTCCTCTTTCTTACTGGACCACGACCGAATCGAACTTGCACTCGCTCCGGCAGATCCCGCATTTCTGGCAGCTCGCCGGGTCGATGACGTGGGGCGCTTTTTTCTCACCCCGGATGGCGCCGTGCGGGCATGCCTTGAGGCACACCCCGCACCCGGTGCACTTTTCGGGGTCGATGGAGTATGAGATGAGAGCCCGGCACACGCCCGCCGGGCACTTGTGCGCCCGGATGTGGGCTTCGTATTCGTCCCGGAAGTATTTCAGGGTCGATAGAACCGGGTTGGGCGCCGTCTTGCCGAGGCCGCACAGGGAAGTGGCGGCAACGGTTTCGCCCAGTTCTTCCAAAAGGGGAATCTGATCGATCCTGCCCCTGCCTTCCGAGATGTCGGTGACGATCTCGAGCATGCGGTCCACGCCCAGGCGGCAGGGCACGCACTTGCCGCAAGACTCGTCCTGCAGAAAGCGCAAGAAGTACTTCGCCACGTCCACCATGCAGGTGCGCTGGTCCATGACGACCATGCCGCCCGAGCCCACCATGGAGCCCGCCTCGGCGAGCGTCTCGAAATCCACGGGGAGATCGAACTTTTCAACCGGCAGACAGCCGCCCGAGGGGCCGCCCGTCTGGACGGCCTTGAGGCCGACGCCGTTTCGCACGCCGCCCCCGATCTCCTCGATAATCGTCCTCAGGGATGTACCCATCGGCACTTCGACAAGGCCCGTGTTTTTCACGCATCCGGTCAGGGCGAATATCTTGGTCCCCTTGCTTCCGGCCGTGCCTCGCGAAGCGAACCAGGCCGCGCCATTTCGGATGATGTGAGGCACGTTGGCCCAGGTCTCCACGTTGTTGAGGTTCGAAGGCCGGTTCCAAAGACCTTGCTCGGCCGTGTGAACATCCTTGGGCCTGGGCTCGCCCACCCTCCCCTCCAGAGAGGCCATGAGGGCCGTCGACTCGCCGCACACAAAGGCTCCGCCGCCTCGAGCGACTTCCACGTCAAAAGAAAACCTGCTTCCCAGGATGTTCTCGCCAAGAAGTCCCCACTGCCGGGCCTGCTCGATTGCGATCCGGGAGTGCTTGACCGCAAGCGGATACTCCTTGCGCACGTAAATGTAGCCCTGCTGCGCGCCGATCGCATAGGCTCCGATGAGCATGCCTTCGAGGACCGAGTGGGGATTGCCCTCGAGCAGGCATCGATCCATGTACGCACCGGGATCGCCTTCGTCGGCGTTGCAGATCACGTACTTGATCGACCCCCGCGCCCTGCGGCACTCCTGCCACTTTCTGCCGGTCGGGAACCCTCCGCCCCCTCGTCCCCTGAGGCCGGATTCGTGGACTTCTCGAATGACCTCATCCGGGGCCATGCCCTCCAGCACCTTGACGAGGGCCGAGTAGCCGCCGATGGCGATGTAGTCTTCGATCGAACAGGGGTCGACCTCCCGGTTCTGGGCCAGCAGAATCCGATCCTGGGCCTGGTAGAAGGGAATCTCTCGCTCGGTCCGGATTCTCGTGTTCCGGACGGGATCCGTGTAGAGGAGCCGTTCGACCACCTCTCCCCGAAGGACTGTCGCGTCGAGAATCTCGGGCACATCCTCGGCCGTGACATGGCAGTAGAGAATGTTGGATGGTTCTAGAACCAGCACCGGGCCCTGCTCGCAGAATCCGTGGCAGCCTGTAACCCGTAAAAGTACAGAGCCGGCGAGCTGCCGGGCTTCGATCCCGTCCCGAATGGCCTCGGCAACGGCCAAAGACCTGGACGCCTGGCAGCCGGTACCGCCGCAAAGAATCAGGGTGGTCTTATAGGATCGCCGTCTTTCCAGAATGCGTGCGCGCTGCTCTTCGAGATCCTTGCTGTTGGCCAGTCTAGGCATTGGCCACCTCCAGTTGTTCGGTCCTCTGGATCGAGCGGATGAGCCTGCGAAGCTTGCTCGGCGTCATATGGGGCAGAACCTGCCCGTCCAGGACCGCGACCGCGCCGATCGCGCAGGCGCCCAAACAATTGACGCACTCTAGGGTGAAAAGACCGTCCCGGGTCGTCTCGCCGGGCTCTGCGCCAAGCTGGGATGCGGCCTCTGAAATCAACAGCGGCGCGCCGCGGACGTGGCAGGCCGTTCCGGTGCAAAGGGTGAGGAGGTGTCTGCCCCGAGGCACCAAGGAGAAGGCCTTATAAAAGTTGGCAACCCGAAAGACCTCGATCAAAGGGACCCCGAGCTTCTCGGAGACGATTTTCATCACGTTTTCAGAGAGATACCCGTGGGCCTCCTGGATGTCCTGAAGGACTTCAACGAGCTGGCTGGGTTTTCCTTCTCTTCCCTCGAGAATCCGGCCGAGACCGTCAATAGACATTGGATCCTCCATTAGTCTTGCTGTACATGATGTTTCTTCTGTTTAGGTATACTAAATCTCCGGCAAAAGAATTCCCCCCCCTTTACAAAACCGAGGACTCTAGGGCGATGGTTAAGTATACCTAAAATGGAGAATAAAAAGTCAAGAGGAGCTGAACGACAGAACGCTCAGTCCTTTCATCTACAAGGCACAGCGGCGGACTGTTCGGACCCAGAGGCTAGACCGCTGACAGGCCAAAAGGAACCGGAATCTTCCTTTAACGGGCTTCGTCCTGGAACCTCTAGGGTTCGGGAAAAGTGCCTTCGGGCGACTTGTTCTAAATATCCATGGCGACTTTGTAAGCCTCGTAGATCGCATGGATCAGGCGGCGCGAGGCCACGCAGTCGCCGATCTTGTACAGCTCCTTTACCTTGACTTTGAGGTCTTTGTAGAGGCGGTCGTTTGCCTTGCGCCAGTATGCTGTGACCAGCGTGTCGGCCTCGAGTTCTTGTTCCTCTTCGGTGAGGATGTTCTTGAGGACCACATTGCCGGGCCGTGCCTTCTTGAGCTCGAATCCGCTTACGAGCTTCACCTTCCGCAGGGCCAGGTTGAGCATCTGGATGCCCATGGTGGGGCCGTCCATGTCGTAGGGAGCGTTTCGAAGCAGCCGCATGGGCATGGGCATGATGACCGTAACCTCTTTCCCCTGGTCTGCCAGAACCTCGGCGGTGATGAGTCCCTTCATGTAGGTTTGGCAGTCTGCGATCACGACCCTCTGGCCGGTCGTGGCTTTTCCCTCGAGAACATCCTCGGCCGTAACCACGGGGGTCCCGGGCTCGATCTGGATGGCCGCATCGGGCCCGACCACGTCTGGGGCTGGGTTGTCAACCGTGGTGCCGCCGGTCGCCACGATGACCACGTCCGGTTTGATCTTCTCCACCAGGGCCGGGGTCAGCTCGGTGTTCAAGTGTACCTCCACGCCCAGCCTGGCGAGTTCGTGCTTGAGAAACCGCACGACTTGGCCCAGCTCCTGGCGGCTAGCCGTCTTGGCCGGAATGAGAATGGCGCCGCCCAGTTCAGCCGCCTTTTCGTACAGCGCCACATCGTGGCCCCGCTCCTTGGCCACGACTGCGGCCTTCATGCCCGCGCACCCGCCGCCGGCCACTAGCACCTTCTTGCGCTTCACCGCTGGCCGAATTTCGAAAACGCCCTCCCGGCCTGCTTCGGGGTTCTGCATGCAGGTGATCGGCAGCCCGTGCTCGGTCCGCTCCCAACATCCCTCGTTGCAGGCCACGCAAAGCCGGATGTCGTCCAGGCGGCCTTCCCGCGCTTTCTTGGGCAGGTCCGGGTCGCAGATCGTGGCCCGCGTCATGACCACCATGTCGGCTTCGTTGTTCTTGATGATATCGTTGGCCGTGACCGGGTCGTTGATCCGGATGGCCGCGAACACCGGTATGTCCACGAGCTGCTTGATCTCGGCCGCATAAAAAACGAACGGCCTCGGCGGGATCATCATGGGAGGAATCCCCACTGCCGCAGACTTGTATGTCGACACGGTAATGTTCAGGTAGTCGATCTTGCCGGTCTTGGCCCAAAGGGGCATGACCTGTTTCATGTCTTCCAGGGTCAGGCCAACGGGAATGAGTTCGTCCGCCGAGGCACGGATCCCCACCACGAAGTCTTCGCCTACCGCTGCCCGGACCGCCTCGATTACCTCCATGCCGAAACGCATGCGATTCTCCAGGCTTCCGCCGTATCGGTCCTTGCGGATGTTCGAGTAGGGCGAGAGGAACTGCTGGGGAAGATATCCGTGGCCGAAGTGCAGCTCTACGCCGTCGAAGCCGCCTTCCTGAAGCTTCAGGGCCAGGGCCACGTACTGGCGGATGGCCTCCTGGATGTCCTCCTCGTCCATGACCGCCGGCACCTCGCCGATGGCGGCCGACGGCACGTCCGAACAGGACTGAGAATGGACCCAGCTCGCAAAGGACGTGTTCTGGTGCCCGTTGTGCCAAGCCTGGGCGAAGAGCTTGGCCCCGTGGGCGTGCACCGCTTCGCTGATCTTCCGGTACCAGGGCACGACTTCGTCCCGCCAGCCCTGGATGACGGTGGGCAGGGGGTTGCAATGGGGGGTGATGGCCTGGGCCTCCATGACGATGAGGCCAATCCCTCCCCGGGCCCGCCTCTCGAAATACCGGACATGCTGGTCGGTGGGCAGGCCGTCGCGGGCAAAGCTCGTCACATGGCCGGACGATAGGATGCGGTTGCGGATCTGGCACTTGCGGATCGTGATGGGTGAGAAAAGATGGGCGAGCTCGGTCATGATAACCTCCTGGGTGCGGCGGTGGGAGGCACGGCCTCCGCACGCTCCGCCAAACGAATTGCTGTCATGGCCGCGGCCGGACGGCCTTTAAGCCGACCTGAGCGAGCATCCCGGGGGAGACCTCCCTCGGCGCAGCCTTCTTGTACAGATACTCGATGCACGGCGAGCCGGGATCCTTTTGGGAGTGGCCGTCGATGACGAAGATAAACGGGTTTCCTTCGAACTGATCCCTGTTGCTCGATGCGCAGTGGGTGCAATAGATGGGAAAGTCCTTCCGGTTGAAGTTGATGTTGGCTGGCTCCTTCATCAGGCAGGGTATGCCTTCCCCGTAACGGAACTGTCCTTTGTGCATTTCGGCGCGGTACATTCTGCCGCCGCTCCCGCAAGGATCGAGGATAAAGGCGAATCGGTTCTCCTCTTCCTGTACCCGAAACGTGGCCTGATGGTAGTGCCAGACCCGGACGAACAGGCGTAGCAGCGATACGTCGTCCAGCATGTCGTAGATCGGGTAGAACATCTTGAAGGCTGAGTCGTAAGTCTCCTTCAAGAAGCCATCCAGATACTCGGCCCCCTTTTCCCGGTAGACCAGCGACTGCGTGCAGACGGCGTATTCGACCATAAGATCGTGGTATGGCCTCCACTCGCGGTGCTGGTCCCGGATGAGATCTGCGATGTTTAGATCCCCCATCAGGATCTTTTCAAGCGCTTGCCGGCAATTGGACTGGACGAGCCGGTAGAGCTCGGCTGGCTCGAACAGCTTTTGTCCCCTCGTCGCACCCTTGAGGAAACGCATCTCACAGGCGCCAGGAAGATCGCTTCGGATCTGCGTGGTCCAGATCGGAGCGCCGCAAGCCTGGTTGAACGCCTCTTGGAGGGCCTTGCACCCCCGGCAGTAGATCGGGGTGCCGTCCGAACAAGGAGCGTAGAATTCGGGCAGGGCCTGAGGCCACCCCTCCAAGACCAGCCGTCCGCCCGATCCGCACGGCGACAGGGCGAAGACAACATCCTCCGCAGTCTCGGCGACGGGCACGAGGTTTCCACCGTATTGGCAGCGCCAGATCTGGACGATCTCGCAGATAAACGTCTTTTCGCTGCCGCGGAGGAACTCGTCCACATAGGGCTCCATCAGATAAGAGGCCATCTCGCTCAGCATGCGGGCGAGGACGGCTTCGCCCATGTTGATACGGATTTTGCTCCACATCCTGGGGAGCCAGTGGAGGCCGAGGCCGCAAAGTTCCTTGTGGCCGGCGTCCATCTCGTTCAAAAGGTAGTGGAGACGTTCGATCTGACCCTTCTCAAGGGCCTCGAGGGCCTTCTCCGATAGAGGCCTCGCCTCCTCGAGCAACTCTTCATCCGTGAAGATACGCATTTGACCGCCTCCAAACCGGCTCGCCCCGAGAAATCCGTTGGCCTCGTCCGAACGGGACCACTTGGGAGAGCCCAGGCTGAGCCCAACTCAGTTCGAAAAGGGGGCGATGGGAGCCCCCCGGAATCTGGGTCCGCCATCGTTTTCTCTGTTACGGGAGCATTTTCTCCGTCTTGTCCTTGAGCTTCTGTTTGATCGCATCCACCTTGGGGCGGACCTCCATGACGGCTTCGAGGAGGACCATTTTGTTCTTTTCCAAGAACTCTGTGTACTCAGGGTCGGGTCCCACCTTCGCATACTCGGTCGGCCTCTCCCACCAAGGGCCGTATCCCTTCACGGGCGGCTTGATGTCTCCGGCAAACATGATCCAGTGCACAGGCACGTTGCTCCGAAGGATTTCGGCCTGCTTCTCGGGTGTGAGCACCTGCCCCATTGTCGGACGGTTGTAGTACCAGAATTCCGTTACGGGGCCCAGAGGAAGAGCCAATATGCCTGTGACATCGTCCATGTACCCCAGGGCGTACGCCACGAGCCCGAAGGTGGCCTCGATCCGGTTCTCAATGTTGAGCTCCCAGGCCGCAGCGCAGGCGTAGTCGCAAGCGATCCCCCAGTCCAGGGATTTCCAGGCGCAGGAGGGACCGGCGAGCATCCTGCCGAGCCCTCCTTGTTCCCGAAAGTGCTTCATCATCTCGCCGCAGGTAGCAAACCCGCAGGCACCGCAATCCCAGCCGAGGTCGGCCTTTGCGAGATTGGCTCCCAGCAACAGCATGACCGGAGACTGGCCTTTGTCGACAGCGACCCGGTAGGCCAGATAGTCCATGTACAAGGGAAAGAAGATATTTTGCGTTGCTTCGTGTCCTCCGACCTTGTTCGCGAGGACTTCGATAAGGTCAAGCATAGGCATGAAGTCCTCGCCCGAAAGTAGGAGGGCCTTCTGATCGAGCCGGCTCGTGACCAAGGGCGCCTTATAGTATGCGTTCAAAACCAGCCCAGCAGCGTGCCACAATTGCTCATGCGCAAATGCGCGTCCGTCGACGATCGCCATGATTTCCACCTCTTTCTAATCTTCTTTGCTTTGCTTTTTTTCGGCCTTCTTCAAAGGATGGAGCCTGTAGTCAAGGCCCATCTGCCTGGGGATGATGAAGTTCTGGTGCGCCGATTCAACCACTCGACGTATGTTTACCACGTGATGATAGTAAGGCACGTCCACGTACGGGTTCTTGGAAGTGGCGGAAAGCAGGATCCCCACGACAAAGGCCGAATTTCTGCAGTAGCCAAGCCGATTGGCTGCAACCCCGACGGTCATGAAGGGCCGGGCGTCGACAAATAGGGTCCGGGCCGTCCACAAGGCTGACCCGATGGCGTAGCCCAGATTGTGCAGGAACATCTGGCAGAGTGGACCGTCGAGTGTGGTCTTTGCCAGACTTTTGTCGGAGTGGTCGATCTGCCCGGCAACGGCTCTGCGCCTGGAGTACACGAACCCGCACCCGGCCGGGCCTCCGCACATGCCGCAGTTGCCGTCGAACGGCATGTTCCTGGCTCGGAAGCTCCCAAGGGCTAGGACGCAGTCGGACTCCCTCACCATTTGGGCCTCTGTCCTGAACATTTCGTCGATCCGCTTGCTCTCGGGCAGGTAGGAAAGCTCGTCCATCTTGTCCGCGATTTGAGAGAGCTCTTTCTCGCCCCAAATCAGCTCGGCCTCCAAGTGGTCCACGCCACCGGTGACCGGTGCCGTGTGAGCGGCAGTCATCATGAGCTTGCCGACTGAGACCACGTGGTCCTTCCGGTTCTTGTCCGAGTCCGAATACCAGGGGAATTCCTTGCTGTGAACAGTGGGCATCGGGCACCTCCTTGTTGAACCATGAATACGAGCTGGGACCCTTCAGGAGATTAAGGCTAACCTGCCTTCTTCTGGAGAGTCAAAGAAAAAATTCGAGGACAAGAAACGCACAGGAAGGGGTGGCCAGAGCAGGCAAGACGCAGGGATCTGCTGCGGGCTTTCGGGGCAGATCAGAAGCGGCGAGTCTATTCCATGCGCGATGGGACTTTGACAGAAGGAATGCTCCGGGCCTCTCCTGTGAGAGGGATTTCAGCAGGGAGGCCCGTCGTATCTGTCGCCAAGGCGGATTTTCTACCTTCCCTCATACCGGGGCTTGCGCTTCTCTTTGAAGGCGCGGGGGCCCTCCTGGGCGTCCCGGGTCAGGAACACGGGCGCTCCGATTTCCAGCTCTTTGGCGAGCCCTTCTTTGAGGGTAAGGCCAATGCACTGAAGCACCGCCTTCTTGAGGGCCACGACTGCAAGGGGACCGTTGTCCGCGATGATGCGGGCAAACCGCTCGGCCTCCTCCATGACCTTTTCTCTGGGCACGACCCGGTTGACGAACCCGAGCCGATAGGCTTCCTCAGCGTCCATGAGCTCGCCCGTGAGCAGGATCTCCATGGTTCGGGCGTAGGGAAGCTGGCGGGGCAGCTTTACGGTGGAGCCGGTCATGGGGAAGATGGCCCACTTGACCTCTTGGAGGCCAAACTTCGCCCCCTCGGCCGCAATACGGATGTCCGTGGAGTACAAGAGTTCCATGCCTCCTGCGATGGCGTGGCCGTTGATGGCCGCGATGACAGGCTTGTAGAGTTCGAAGTCGCGAAGCAGGGCCTTGCTCGCCATCGTGGCATCTTTCGCCACGGTCTTTTCCGCCTCTGTTTCCGGTTTCTTGGCTCCCGTGAAAAGCGGAATCAGCTTTCCCAGGTCCGCTCCGGCGCAGAACGCCTTGTCGCCAGCGCCGGTGATGATGGCGCACCTCACAGAGGCATCGTCCCGGTAGTCTTCCCATGCCGCGATCAGCTCGAGGATGGTCTCGGGGTCGAGGGAATTGCGGGCCTCGGGCCGGTTGAGGGTCAGATAGGCGATTCCGTCTCTCTTCTCGTAGATCAGGGCCATTGTCCGTTTCCTCCCCTTGGGTTTTTCTTGCAGGAGCCAGCTTGAGCCCCGTTGCTCAGAATGGGGGCCCGGCCGTCGATCGCAAGGTTCGCCAGGAATTTCGAATTGCTGGAAGCAGGAGAATACGGCCAACCCAAGGCCGTGTCAAAGGCCGGAAGCTGGACTGCTCCTCGTGCCTTATGGGACAGCAGAGCCATGGTTCCGCAGGGCCACGTCAATCTGGAGGGTAAGGGGGTGAATTTTTGCGCTTCTGCATTTTTTCCTGGACTTTTCCCTCCCCTTGTCCTATTCTGGCCCCATGCTCGATCGTTGCCTTACCGACAAA